>Ga0126313_10000162_pt1 | contig 28862 bp, 29 predicted proteins | sample Plot105A_FD_89954 | JGI IMG/M metagenome (GOLD analysis project Ga0126313, IMG submission 89954) | Serpentine soil microbial communities from UC McLaughlin Reserve, CA, USA - Plot105A | ecosystem: Environmental > Terrestrial > Soil > Grasslands | place: USA: UC McLaughlin Reserve, Lake County...
ACATCGCGGCGAGCGCCTCGACCGCGCGCTCGGCGTCTGCCGGGTCCTCGAGCTTCACGTCCAGCCGCTCGCCCCCGATCTGGCCCTTGAGCTCGTCGGACGTGCCCTCCGCGATCACGCTGCCGTGGTCGATCACGACGATCCGATCGGCGAGCCGGTCGGCCTCGTCGAGGTACTGCGTCGTCAGCAGCACGGTCGTGCCGGCCGCGACGCGGCCCTCGATCGTCTCCCACAGCTGGAGCCGGCTGCGCGGGTCCAGGCCCGTCGTCGGCTCGTCGAGGAACAGCACCGGGGGGCGGAACACGAGCGCCGCCGCCAGGTCGAGCCGCCGGCGCATGCCGCCGGAGTAGGTCTTCGCCGGCCGCTTCGCCGCATCGGTCAGGTCGAAGCGCTCGAGCAGCTCCTGCGCGCGTGCGCGCGCGTCGGCCCGCTTCATGTGGTAGAGCTGGCCGACCATCTCGAGGTTCTCGAAGCCGGTCAGGTTCTCGTCGACCGCGGCGTACTGGCCGGCGAGCCCGATCTTGGCGCGCAGCGCGGCGGCCTCGCGCTCGACGTCGAGACCCGCGACGCGCGCACTCCCCGCGTCGGGCTCCAGCAGGGTGGTGAGGATTCGTACGGCGGTGGTCTTGCCCGCGCCGTTGGGACCGAGCAGGCCGAGGACGCTGCCCGCGCGCGCCGAGAAGTCGACGCCGCGGAGGGCACGGACCGAGCCGTACGACTTCTCGAGCGCCTCTACGACGATCGCATGATCAGTCATTCACCCGAAGCTAGCGAAGCGCGTTCCACCTTTTGATGCGGTTGACCACACCCTCGATGGCCATCGCGGCGTCGGAGCTAACCTCATGCGCGACCTATGACGACCTTCGCCGACCTGCGACTCTCCGAACCCGTGCTCGCCGCCCTGCGCGACGTCGGCTACGAGGCGCCGAGCCCGATCCAGGAGCAGGCGATCCCGGAGCTGCTGACCGGTCGGGACGTGATCGGCCAGGCCCAGACCGGGACGGGCAAGACCGCCGCGTTCGGGCTGCCGATGCTCGAGTTCGTCGACCCGGACGATCCCGAGACGCAGGCACTCGTGCTCACGCCGACGCGCGAGCTGTGCATCCAGGTGACGCAGGCGCTGCGGACTTACGGCCGCCACAAGCGGATCGACCCCGTCGCCGTCTTCGGCGGCGCGCCGATCCGCACGCAACAGGCGCAGCTCAACCAGGGCGCGCAGGTCGTCGTCGGCACCGTCGGGCGCGTGCTCGACCTGATCTCGCGCCGCTCGCTGATGCTGCAGGCGTGCCGCTACGTCGTGCTCGACGAGGCCGACGAGATGCTGGACCTCGGCTTCCTCGAGGACGTCGAGAAGATCCTCTCCTACACCCCGGGCGGACGCCAGAGCGCGCTGTTCAGCGCGACGATGCCGGCCGAGATCCGCGCGCTCGCCGCGCGCCACCTCTACGACCCCGTCACGATCAAGGTCAAGGCCGCGACGCTGACGATCGACACCGTCGAGCAGTTCTTCGTCGAGACGCGGGCGAACGCGAAGGCCGACACGCTCGCGCGCGTGCTCGAGGCCGAGCGGCCCGAGCAGGCGATCGTCTTCGTGCGCACGAAGATCCGCTGCGAGCAGCTCTACCGCACGCTGCGGGACCGCGGCATGAACGTGAAGGCGCTGCACGGCGACATGAGTCAGGGCGCGCGCGACGGCGTGATGATCTCGTTCAAGGACGAGCGCGTGAAGATCCTCGTCGCAACCGACGTCGCCGCGCGCGGCCTCGATATATCGACGGTGACGCACATCGTCAACTTCGACATCCCCACGTCGCCCGACGTCTACGTGCACCGGGTCGGCCGCACCGGGCGGGTCGGCCGCTCCGGCCGCGCGATCACGTTGGTCGAGCCGCGCCAGATGCGCGCGCTCGCCGCGATCGAGCAGCACGCGAACACCCACATCGCGCCATGGGCGGAGGGCGCCCACGTCGCGCCCGCGAAGCTGCACGAGCGCCGCCCGCGGCGCCATCGCAAGCCGCATGACGAGGCGGCCCCGGTCGACGGCGACGGCAGCTTCCGCAAGCTGATCGCGTCCGGCGGCCGGGCCGCGGGGCTCGCGGAGTCCGACGTGATCGGCGCGGTCGCCGCGACCGGTCTCGACGGCGAGGCGATCCGCAACGTGCAGCTGCTGGAGCGCTTCGTGCTCTTCGAGGTGCCCAGCGGCGATGCCGCGCGCGTGGCCGACTCCGTCGACGGAACCGAGGTGCGCGGCCACACTCTGCGCCTGGAGCTCGCGAAAGCATGAGCAGGGGACTTACCGGAGGAGCGACGCATGTCTGAGATGACCATGACGACGAACAAGGGCGACATCGTCTTCGAGATGTTCGACGACGACGCCCCCAAGACCGTCGGCAACATGCGCGAGCTTGCGGAGAAGGGGTTCTACGACGGCCTGACCTTCCACCGCATCATCCGCGACTTCATGATCCAGGGCGGCTGTCCGGAGGGGACCGGCACCGGCGGGCCCGGCTACCAGTTCGAGGACGAGTTCAACCAGCACAAGGTCGTCCGCGGCGCCCTGGCGATGGCAAACGCCGGCCCGAACACGAACGGCTCCCAGTTCTTCATCCTCACGACCGAGGCCGCCCCGTGGCTCGAGGGCAAGCACACGGTCTTCGGCCGCGTCACGTCCGGGATGGACGTCGTCGACGAGCTCGAGGGGCTCCCGACCGACAGCCGCGACCGTCCCAAGGAGCCGGCCGTGATCGAGAAGATCGCCTTCAGCTGATGTCGACCGTGGAGCGGCCGGGGGCGTCCGGCACGGACGACATCCGCGTCGAGAACCCCGCCACGGGCGAGTTCGTCGCCGCCGTGCCGCGCGTCGAGCCGGGCGCGGTGCCGGCGCTCGCGGCGCGCGCCCGCGCGGCGCAGCCCGCGTGGGAGGCGCTCGGCTTCGACGGCCGGGCGAAGGTGCTGCGGCGGGCGCAGAAGTGGGTGGTCGACAACGCCGACCGGGTCGCGCGCACGATCGTCTCGGAGACGGGCAAGTCCTACGACGACGCGCTGCTGGCGGAGGTCGGCTACGTCGCCGGCGCGTTCGGCTTCTGGGCCAAGCAGGCGCCGCGCTTCCTCGCCGACGAGAAGCTGCGGTCCTGGAGCCCGTTCCTGCTCGGCCGCAAGCTGCGCCTCCGCTACCGCCCGCTCGGCGTGATCGGCGTGATCGGGCCCTGGAACTACCCGCTGACGAACTCGTTCGGCGACTGCATCCCCGCGCTCGCCGCGGGCAACGCCGCGCTGCTCAAGCCCTCGCAGACGACGCCGCTCAGCTCGCTGCTGATGGCCGACGCGCTGCGCGAGTGCGGCCTGCCCGATGACGTCTACCTGGTCGCGGCCGGCGGCGGAGCGACCGGCGAGGCGCTGATCGACGCCGTCGACATGGTCATGTTCACCGGCTCGACCGAGATCGGCAGGAAGGTGTTCGAGCGCGCCGCGCGGACGCTGACGCCGGTCTCGCTGGAGCTCGGCGGCAAGGACCCGATGATCGTGCTGGCCGACGCGGACCTCGAGCGCGCGGCCAACAGCGCCGTCTACTCATCGATGCAGAACAGCGGTCAGACGTGCATCTCGATCGAGCGCGTCTACGTCGAGGGGCCCGTCTACGACGACTTCGTCGACCGCGTCGCGCGCAAGGTCGCTGCGCTCCGCCAGGGCGCGCCCGACGGCCCCGGCAGCGTGGACGTCGGCGCGATCACGTTCGCGCCCCAGCTGGACGTCATCAGCCGCCACGTCGAGGAGGCGCGCAAGGCCGGCGCGCGCGTGCTCACGGGCGGGCACGCGACCGACGGCGGCCGCTTCTACGCGCCCACCGTGCTGGCCGACGTCGACCACTCGATGAGTTGTATGACCGAGGAGACGTTCGGCCCCACGGTCGCGATCATGCGCGTGCAGGACGCCGGCGAGGCCGTTCGCTGGGCCAACGACTCGCCCTACGGGCTCGCGGCGTCCGTCTACGGCAAGGACGTGGCGCGCGCCGAGCAGGTCGCGCGCCAGGTCGAGGCGGGCGCCGTCTGCGTCAACGACGCCCAGATCAACTACTTCGCGCTGGAGCTGCCGATGGGCGGCTGGAAGGCGTCGGGCATGGGCTCACGCCATGGCGCGCCGGGGATCCGGAAGTACTGCCGCCAGCAGTCGCTCCTGATCACGCGGATCGCGCCCAAGCGGGAGATCTACATGTTCCCGTACCGCGCCCGCACGACCCGGCTCATCGGCAAGTCGCTGAAGCTGCTCTACGGGCGCGGCAAGCGCGATTAGGCCCGCTAGGCCGCCAGCGGCAGCTCGGCCGGCTCGCTCTGGATCCGCTGCATCTCGCGCCGCAGCCGGCGGCGGCCGCGGTGCTGGAGGCCATGGACCGCGTCCTCCGAGCGGCCGAGCCGCTCGGCGATCTCGCGCGGGGAGAGCCCGACGAGGAAGCGCAGCATGATCACGTCGCGCTGCTCCGGCGGCAGCGCGTCGAGCGCCAGCTGCAGGTCGGCGAAGCGCTCGCGCCCGCTGGCGTCGTACTCGAGCTCGGTCGAGCGGACCTCCTCGCACGGCACCGGGCGGCGCGCGCGCATGTGGTCGATCGCGGCGTTGTGTGCCACGCGCAGGATCCAGGCGGAGAACGGCACGATGCGCGGCTCATAGCGCCCGAGCGCCGTCAGCAGCTTGGCGAAGATGTGCTGCGTGACGTCCTCGGCCTCGTGCTCGTCGCGGATGATCGAGCAGACGTAGCCGTAGACGTTGTCGGCGTAGCGCAGGTACAGGAAGCGCAGCGCGTCGTCGTCGCCCTGCTTGGCGCGCACGACGGCGGCGGTCACGAGGCGCTCCGTCGCGGGCGAGTGGTCGAGCGCGCGGCGGCGACGGAATCGGCCTCGATCGACCGTTGATTCGATGTGATCCGCTTCGCGGCGAATCGCGCCTTGCGCGCCAGTGATGGTGGTGAGCATCCAGCTGTCCTCCCGGCTGAGGCCCCGCCGTCCATGCGGGACCGACTGAAGGACGCGAACCTAGAACGGGGTGGTCAACCGGCTGTTACCTGCCGGGTCAACTGAGCGTTAAGCGACGCCTTTGGACAGATGTTCGGTTGGGTGCTGGACCCCGGCCTGAGACTCTTCTTTTACCGCGCAATCACGCGCGGGTGAATCAGGCCAGGGAAGGGCGGGATCAAACAGCGTGGAACGCGTTGTGCGGCAGGGAGAGACGGCCGCCGGCAGGAGGCCGGCGGAAGGACCCGTCGACGTGCCGTGGCGGGCCGCCTTCGAGGCGCTCCCCTCGGCCGCGCTCCTGCTCGCCCCCGACGGGGCGCTGCTCGCCTTCAACCCGGCGGCGGGCGTCGTGCTCGGCCCGCGCGCCCGCATCGGCTCGCGCTGCTGCGACTTCCTCGGCTGCCGGCCTCCCGGCGAGGGGCTCGGCGCCGGCTGCGTCACCGAGCTGGTGCAGCGCGGCGAGCACGCGCACGCCGAGCGCCAGATCCAGCTCTACGACGGCGCCTCGGCGTGGCTCTCGGCCGCGGCGGCGGGCGCGCAGGGACACGTGGTCGTGATGCTCAACCGCCTGGCCGGTCCTGCAGGGCTGGCGCGCGAGGAGCTGCCGCCGCGGCTGCGCGTCCGCGCGCTCGGCCGCACGCGCATCGAGAGCGACGCCGACCCGCTCGCGACCGAGTGGCTCGGCCACCGCCCGGGCCAGCTGTTCAAGTACCTCGTATGCGAGCGCGGCCGCGTGGTCCCGCTCGAGGAGCTGCTCGAGGTCTTCTGGCCGAACGCGGGGCGCGCGGGCGCCACGAGCGTGCGCCAGGCGATCCACACGCTGCGCGACCGGCTCGAGCCGGATCGCCCGCGCGGAAAGGCGTCCGGCTACGTCATCGCGCGCACCGGCGGCTACGAGCTGACGCCGGGCCGCGTCTGGATCGACGCCGACGACTTCGAGGCGCAAGCCCGCGCCGGGCTCGAGGCGCTCCACCGCGGCGCGACCGAGCGCGCCGAGACCTCGCTCGCGGCGGCCGCCCTGGCGTACGAGGGCGACTTCCTCGCCGACGAGCCCTACGCCGAGTGGGCGCTCGCGGAGCGCGAGCGGCTGCGCGACCTCGCGGCGCAGGTGCTGCGCGGGCTCGCCGGGCTGAAGCTGGAGACGGGTGACGAGGAGGCCGCGGGCGAGCACCTCCAGCGGCTGGCGGAGCTCGAGCCGCTCGACCTCCAGGCGCAGCGCGACCTGATCGCGCTGATGCTGCGCCGCGGCCGTCACTCCGAGGCGCTGCGGCGCTACGACCTGGTGCGGCGGCGCTACAAGCGCACGTTCGGCAGCGACCCCGGCTTCACGCTCGCCGACCTGACGTAGGCGCCACGTCGCGCCGGGCGGGGCGCACTAACGTCTCGGTCTTGCTGGCCGCGCTCCTCGCTCTCGCCTCCTCGCTGTCGTGGGGGCTGTCGGACTTCCTCGGCGGCTTTCAGAGCCGGCGCCACCACGTGCTCGCGGTGATGCTGCTCTCGCAGGGGTTCGCGCTCGCGATCCTCGTCGCCGCGGTGCTCGCCGGCGCCCCGACCGAGCACGACGCGGCCGCCACGGCGTGGGCGGCCGGAGTCGGGCTGCTGGGCCTCCTCGGCCTGCTCGCGTTCTACCGCGCGCTCGCGATCGGGACGATGAGCATCGTCGCGCCGATCTCGGCCACGGGCGTGGCGATCCCGGTGCTGGTCGGGCTCGCGTCCGGCGAGCGCCCGGGAGCCCTCCAGGTCGCGGGCATCGCGCTCGCCTGCGCGGGCGTCGTGCTGGCGGCGCGCGAGCCGCCCGCGGCAGGCGAGCAGGAGCGCCGCACCGGGCGGGTCGCGGTCGGGCTGGCGCTGCTGGCGGCGATCGGCTTCGGCTCGTTCTTCGCGGGCATCGACAGGGCCGAGGAGACGGCCGACGTCGCGTGGGTCCTGCTTGCCGCGCGCAGCGCGGACGTCGCGCTGCTCGTGGTCGCCGCGCTCGTGCTGCGGCCGCCGCTGCCGAGCGGGACCGGCCCGCTCGGGGCGATCGTCGCGATCGGCTTCTTCGACCTGCTCGCGAACCTGCTGTTCGTGCTGGCCGCGGGCCGGGGACTGCTGAGCGTCGTCGGCGTGCTCGGCTCGCTCTACCCCGCGGTCACGGTCCTGCTCGCGCGCTTCGTGCTGCGCGAGCGGCTCTCGCCGGTGCAGAACGCGGGCGTCCTGATCACGCTCGCGGGGGTCGTGGCGCTGGCTGCGGGGTGATCGCGGGCCTGGCGTCTACGTCAACGGCGCCATCGAGGGCGGGTCCGGAGGGCGGCCGGTCAACGCTGCAAAGCGCCCGGAATTCAAGGCCTGTGCAGCGTTGACGGCGCATATCGCCGTCGACGCTGCAAGCCGCTCGGAATCGAGGGCCTGTGCAGCGTTGACGCGCTGGCGCGACCGCTCGGACCCGCTATCTACAAGCCCGCCGGTGACGTACACGCCGCGACCCGCCGCAACCGCGCGCGGCCCGGCGGGTTGATAGATCCGATGTCACGACAGCTCTCCTTCGGGCTGCTCGCGCTGCTGGTCGCCGCGCTGATCGCTCCGGCGGCGGCGCCCGCGTCGAGCAGCCAGGTCATGACCTTCGAGGCGCCGGGCGCGCTCCTGGACGACTCGCAGCGGGAGGCGACGCTGGACGAGATCCAGTCGTTCGGCGTGACGCGCGTGCGCGCGCTCGTGTTCTGGCGCGACTTCTCCGCGCGCCCGAACGCGAAGCGGCCGCCGCGCTTCAACCGCGCGCTCGACTCCGCGTACCCGGCCGGCACCTGGGACGCGCTGGACCGGCTCGTCGAGTCGACACAGCGGCGCGGCGTCGAGCTGCAGCTGACGCTCACCGGCCCGGTGCCGACGTGGGCGACGAAGCGCAAGCGCGGGCACCTGAACACGCCCGGGGCCGCCGAGTTCGGGCGCTGGGTCAAGGCGGTCGCGCGGCGCTACGGCGACCGCGTCGACCTGTGGTCGATCTGGAATGAGCCGAACCATCCCGAGTTCCTCAAGCCGCAGTACAGGAACGGCAGTCCGGCTTCGCCGCGGATCTACCGCCGCCTCTACCAGGCGGGCGAGAAGGCGCTGCACGGGGTGCCGGGCGGGTCGCGCGACAGGGTCCTGTTCGGCGAGACCGCGCCGATCGGGAACGAGAACCTCGTCGCCCCGCTGGCATTCCTGCGCGGTTCGACCTGCCTCGACGAGAACTACCACAAGGCGCGCAGCTGCGACAAGCTGCGGATCGACGGGTACGCGCACCACGCCTACACGCGCAGGGCGGGGCCGACCTTCCGCCATCCCGATGCGGACGACGTCAGCATCGGCGCGCTCGACCGGCTCGTCGTGGCGCTCGACCGCGCCGCCCGGGCGGGCGTGATCGACAGGGGCCGCGGGATCTACCTGACCGAGTTCGGGATCCAGAGCAAGCCGGACCCGATCGCCGGCGTATCGCTGCGCCGCCAGGCGGAGTACCTCGCGATCTCCGAGCGGATCGCGTATGCGAACCCGCGCGTTGCGGCGTTCTCCCAGTACCTGCTGCGCGACGACCAGCCGCGCAAGGGGTCGCGGCTGCAGCGCTACTCCGGCTTCGAGACCGGGCTGCGAACGTCGCGGGGGAAGAAGAAGCCGTCCTACGACGGCTTCATCCTGCCGCTCGCCGTCAAGCAGTACGGCGCCAGCGACGTGCTCTGGGGCCGCGTGCGCCCCGCGACCGGGCCGACCGAGGTGACGATCCAGAGCAAGGTCGGGAAGGGCCGCTGGAAGCGCCTCACCGTGGTTCCGACCACCGGCGTCTACGGCTTCCGCGCGGACCACAGGGTGCGGCAGGTCTACCGCGCCAAGTGGCGGCGCCCCGGCGGTGGCACGATCGTCGGCCCGCCGATCAGGGCGTACTAGCGATATCCATCACGCTCCCGCCGGTGCGGATCGGGAGCCGGACGGCGGGCTCGGCCCCACCGCGCGAAGCGAGCACGCGGCTGCCGCGGCTGAAGTAGAGCCAGCGGCCGGACGGCGACCACGCGAGCGCGCCGTAGCCGGCGAGCCGTCCGCCGGGGACGAGGCGCCAGCGGCCGCTCTCGAGGTCGACGACGGCGGCGCGCTCACGGCCGCGGCCGTTCACGGTCAGGGCGAGGCGGCGGCCATCGGGGGAGAACGCCGCGTTGCCGCCCGGCTCCGGGCGGATGGCGGCGGGCGGCTCGAAGGTCCGCGTCGTGCCGCTGCTCCAGACCCGGATCCGGCGGCACCCCTCCGGGCACCACGCGAGCCGCGACCCGGCGGCGGCGAGCGGCCAGCCCGCGCCCAGGTTCACCCGGCGGTCCGGCTCGACCAGCACGATCCGCGTTCCGCGGACGACCACGACCCCGTCGTCGATCACGGCCTGGACCCAGCTCATCGCCGGCAGCGTCACGCGCCGGCCGGTGATGCGCGCTCGAGGATCGACCTCGCGCAGGGCGAGCCGGTCGCCGCCCGTTCCCGAGCGGCTGCCGAGCCAGACCCGGCCGGGCGCCGGCGATGCGGTCAGGATCTCGGCCGGGTCGAGCGATCGGACGCCGCCAGCCGGGCCGCGGGGTGGGTCGACGTCGCCGGCCGGGCCCGGCGATCGTTCGTCGTCCGCGGCCGGGCCCTGCGGTGTTCCGTCGTCGGCGCGGCCGCCGTCGCGCGCGGACGAGATCGTCATCGCGCCGGCTCGCCCGGACGATTCAGGTCGTCGCAGCGGCGCGGCGACCGCCGTCAGGCGCCCGCGGCGCAGCCCGACGAAGACGAGCCGGTCGCGGACCGCGAGCAGCGGGCCGTGGCAGAGCGTGCCGCTGGGCAGCTCCCGCGCGGTCGTCCGCCCGCTGCGCGGGTCGGCGACGATCGCCCGCTCCGTCGACAGGACCGCGAGGATCAGCAGCCCGTCGGGGGCGGTCTCCTGTCCCGGCGCGGGAACGCGCCGCGCGCGCTCCTCCGCGCCGGGCGAGGAGAACGCGAGCGCGATCCCGGCGAGGGGGGCCAGTGCCGCCGTGCGCCACATGCTCGTGATACGAGCGGCGCGCGCCGCGGGGTCCCGGACCTCTCGCGCCCGCCTGCACGTATGCACTGGTGTGCAGGCCACCTCGCAGGCGGCTACGCTCGCCGAGACCGGAGGTCTCGGAATGCCGGAAGCATCGGGCTTGGCAGTGCGCCGGCGGCGCGGCGGGGTGAGTCACGCCCTGACACGCGGGCGGACGTTGAGCGAGGCGGCGCTCGTACGCGCCGCGCGCAAGGGCTCAGAGGCCGCGGTCGAAGAGCTCTTCGCGCGCCACTGGAGCGGCGCCTACCGTGCGGCGCTGCTCGTCACCGGCGACCGGGCGGCCGCCGAGGACATCGCCCAGGAGGCGTTCCTGTCGGCGGTCCGCGCGCTGCCGAGCTTCGACCTGCGGCGGCCGCTGCGGCCGTGGCTCCACCGCATCGTGGTCAACCGCGCGATCGACTGGTCGCGCGCCCGCGGGCTCCGTAACGAGGTCGAGGCCGGCGCCGCCGGTGAGCCGGCGGCGCCCGAGCCGCGCGACTCCGGCCTCGGCGACACGATCGCCGCCGCGCTCAGGCGGCTCAGCGCCGAGCAGCGCGCAGTCGTCGTCATGCGCTACTTCCTCGAGCTCACACCCGGGGAGATCGCCGAGGCGCTCGACCTCCCGCGCGGCACGGTCAACTCGCGGCTGCGCCGCGGCCTCGACGCGCTGGGCGACATGATCGGGGAGCGTCCGCAATGAACGCGCGCGCCGTCGACTCGCTCCGCATTCGCGACCTCGCGGCGCGTGGCGACCTGATCGGGGAGCGTCCGCGATGAACGCGCGCCGAGATCGTCGCGCGCGGGCATCGTCCGGCTTCACAGAGCGCGAGCTCCGCGACGCGCTGCTCGAAGCGGCCCCCGACGACGACGAGGCGCGCGAGCGCTCCTGGCAGGTAGTCCGGGCCGCGCACGCCACGCGCGAGCCGGTGCCGCGGCAGCGGTCCTGGAGACCCGCTGTCGCCGTCGCGATCGCGGCGCTCGCGGCCGTCGGCGTGGCCACGGCCAGCGCCCCCGACAGCGGCGTCGGCCGCTGGGTGCGGAGCGCGTTCACCGCCACGGAGCGCCCGCCGGCGCGGCCGGCGCTCGCGTCGGTGCCGGGCGGCGGACGGCTGCTCGTCCAGTCGGGCCCGAGCGTCTGGGCCGTGGCGAGCGATGGCGGGAAGCGCCGGCTGGGCGCGTACGAAGGCGCGTCGTGGTCGCCGCACGGACGCTTCGCAATCGCATGGCGGGAGCGGCAGCTCACGGCGATTGAGCCGGGCGGCCGCATCCGCTGGTCGCGAGCGGCGCCGCGCCCGGTAACGCTCGCCCGCTGGGGCCCGGTCGACGGTTTCCGGATCGCCTACCTCGCCGGCGCGGAGCTGCGCATCGTGAACGGCGACGGCACCGGGGACCGCCGCCACGGCCCGGCCCGTCCCGGGGTCGCCCCGGCGTGGCGGCCCGACGACCGGCACGTGCTCGCGTACGCCGACCGCCGCGGCCGCGTCAACGTCGTCGCCGTAGACACGCGCCGGCTGCTGTGGCGCAGCGGTCCGTTCGGGGACGCGGTCGCGCTGGCCTGGTCCGCGGACGGCTCACGGCTGTTCGTCGCGACGCGCCGGAGCGTCGTGACCTTCGATCGCGCGGGCGGCCGCCGGGCGACGGACGCGGCGCCGCCGGGCGTCGCGATCGCGTCGCTGGCCGCGGCGCCGACCGGTCGCACGATCGCCCTAGTCCGCCACGACGATGCCGGCGGAGCACCGACCGCGCCGACGTCCGACTCGTCCGCGGCGCGCGCCGGCTCGTCCGCCGCCCCCGGCGACTCCGCCGGCCGCGGCGAGGTCGTCGTCCTCGACCGCGGGCGCGAACGGTCGCTCTTCACCGCGCCGGGCCGGCTCGGAGCGCCCGCGTGGTCGCCCGACGGCCGCGGGCTGCTGGTCCCATGGCCGGCGGCGGACCAGTGGCTGTTCCTGCGCGCCCGCGGCGGCGGACGGGTGGCTGCCGTCGCCGACATGGCCCGCCAGTTCGCGCCCGGCCGGACACGCCCGCCGTTCCCCGGCGCCGTCGAATGGTGCTGCGGCTCATGACGGAACGCTGAACGCGACTGCGGCGGCCTTGTAACTGCGAGTGCGCGCGGCGGACAATCGCGGCATGTCCAACCGCGGCTCCGTGCTCGTCGTCGACGACGAGCCGACGATCACGGAGGTCGTCTCCCGCTACCTCGCCCGCGCGGGCTACGAGACGCGCATGGCCGCCGACGGCCCCAGCGCGATCGAGCTCGCGGGTCAGCGCCGCCCCGACCTCGTCGTGCTCGACCTGATGCTGCCCGGCCTGGACGGCCTGGAGGTCATGCGGCGGCTGCGCGAGCTGGGCGAGACCGGCCCGCGCGAGCGCGTCGCGGTGATCCTGCTCACGGCCAAGGGCGAGGAGTCGGATCGCGTCATCGGCCTCCGCCTCGGCGCCGACGACTACGTCGTGAAGCCGTTCTCCCCGGCCGAGCTCGTCGCGCGCGTGGACGCCGTGCTGCGGCGCGTCGATCCCGCCCCGGAGAAGGCGCCGCCGCTCGAGCACGGCGACCTCGTGATCGACCCGGCCGCCCGGCGCGCGTTCGTGCACGGGGAGGAGGTGGCGCTGACGCAGCGCGAGTTCGACCTGCTCCTGTTCCTCGCGCGCCATCCGGGCCAGGCGTTCACGCGCACGCAGCTGATGGACGCCGTCTGGCAGTACGCGTTCTACACCGACACGTCGACCGTCACGGTGCACGTGCGCCGGCTGCGCGCGAAGATCGAGGCCGACCCCGCTCAGCCGCGCCACATCCAGACGGTCTGGGGCGTCGGCTACCGGTTCCAGCCGTGAGCGGCCGAGGGTCGGCGCTGCTCGGCCTCGGCGCCGCGCTCGCAGCGGCGGCGCCGATCGCAGCCGTGTACGGGGCGCGGGACGGGCTGCTGACGCTCGGCCTGCTCGCCGCGCTCGGCACGCCCGCGCTGGTGCTCGCACACGCGGCGCGGGCGCGCCGCCGCCGGCTCGGCTCGCCGCGCCGCCAGCTCGCGCTCGGGATCGCGATCGCGGTCGGCCAGCTCGTCGTCGCCGTCGGCGCCGGGATCGCGCTCATGTTCGTCTCCGCCCACGACGCGCTCGCGATCGGCGCCGTGACGGGGTTCGCGGTCGTGGTCGCGGTGCGCGCGGTGCACCTGATGGGCGGCGGCGTGGTCGACGACGCGGAGCGGATGCGGCGCGACCTGATCGCCGCCGTCTCGCACGATCTGCGGACGCCGATCACGTCGCTGCGCCTCCTCACCGAGGCGATCACCGACGACGTCGTCGACAGCGAGACCAAGCGCGCCTACCTCGGCCAGATGAGCACGCACCTGAACGCGATGTCGGCGCTGATCGACGACCTCTTCGAGCTCTCGCGGCTGGAGGCGGGCGACATCGCGTGGAGCCTCGAGCAGGTGCGGCTCGAGGAGCTCGTCGGGGAGACGGTCGAGGCGATGCGCGTCCAGGCGGATGCGCGCAACGTGGAGGTGCGCGCGGAGCTGCCGCCGGGGCTGCGCCCAGCGCACGGCGACCCGGAGAAGCTCCAGCGGGTGCTCTTCAACCTGATCCAGAACGCGATCAGGCACACGCCCGCCGACGGATCCGTCGTCGTGCGCGCGCGGCCGGCGGGCGACGCCGTCGAGATCGAGGTCGCCGACACCGGCGACGGGATCGTCGCCGAGGAGCGCGAGCGGGTCTTCGAGCCGTTCTTCCGCGGCGGTGCGCAGGCCGCGCGGCCGAGCAACGGCGCGGGCCTCGGCTTGGCGATCTCGCGCGCGATCGTCGAGGCGCACGGGGGCCGGATCTGGCTCGAGGACGCGCCGCGGGGCACGCGGGTGCGCTTTTCGTTGCCGTCCCGATGAGGGCGGAGGGCGTCGTCAGAACGCGGTCCGGACGACCCGCGGAGGAAGCCCGGACTAGTCCGGACAGGGATGTCCGGCGTCGTCGTCAGAACGCGGTCCGGGACGACCCGCGGAGGAGGGCGAAGCCCGGTCTAGTCCGGACAGGGATGTCCGGCGTCGTTGTCAGAACGCGGTCCGGACGACCCGCGGAGGTAACCTCTCGCGCGATGGCCACGATCCAGCTCTGGCTGCTGCGCCACGGCGAGGCCGTGCCGCACGAGACCAAGCCGGACTTCGACCGCGAGCTGACCCCTCGCGGGGAGCGCCAGTCGGTCGCCGCGGGCGAGGCGCTCGCGCGGCTCGGCATCGAGCTCGCCGCCTGCTACACGAGCCCGCTCATGCGCGCACGCGGGACCGCGGAGCTCGCCTGCAAGCGGCTCAACGTGACGCCCGAACCGCGCGACGCGATCGGCAAGGGGTTCGACGTCGAGACCGTGCGCGAGCTGCTCGCCGGGTACGGCGACGGCGACCGGATCCTCGTCGTCGGGCACAACCCGTCGTTCGAGCAGGTCGTGCTCGACCTCACCGGCGCCCGGATCGACCTCAAGAAGGGCGGCGTCGCGGCGGTCCGCGTCAGCCAGGGGCGCGGAGAGCTGCTCGCCCTGCTGCGCCCGCGCGAGCTGGAGTCGCTCGCCCTCAGCGAGCTGCCGCAGCCCTAGCCGGCGAGCGCGGCGTCGATCAGCGCCAGCGCGACCTCGGCGCGGCTTGCGAGCGAGTCGGCGAACACGAACTCGCCCGGGTTGTGCGCCTGGCCGCCGCGCGGGCCGAGGCCGTCGACGCAGACCGGGACCGACCGCGCCATGTGGCTCGCATCGCTCGCGCCGCCGCGCCGGACGCCCACGATCGGGCGCCCGAGTGCAGCGCCCGCGCTCGCGAGCAGCGGCGCGGTCGCCGCCTCCGAGCTCATCCCCGGCCACAGGCGCACGAGCTGCGGCTCGAGCGCGACACCGTCCACGTCGCGCGGGAGCGACTCGAGCACCTCGAGGATCGCCGTGTCGGAGTCCGCGCGCAGGTCGCACGAGAGCTCGCCGCGGCCGGGCACGATGTTGAACGCCTCGCCGACGTGCATGACGGTCGGCACCGCCGTCAGGTGGTCGGGGCCGTCGGGCGCGTGTCGAGCCGCGACCGCCTGCGCCGCGGTCGCGAGCGCGAGCAGCGCGTTGCGCCCGCGGTCCGGCGCCGAGCCCGAGTGCGCCGCGCGGCCGCGCGCGTGCACCTTGATCGTGCCGGCCGCCTTGCGCCGGACGACGACGCCCTCGCGGTCGTCGGCCGTGCGCTCGCCGGCCTCGAAGCACAGGCATGCGTCCCAGCCGGCGAACCGCGGGACGTGCGCGAACGGCCCCGCCCGCCACTCCTCGTCGCAGACGAGCAGGAGCGCGACCTCAGTGAAGTCGGCGCTGCGGGCGGCCAGCGCCCGCAGCGCCCCGAGCGCAAGCACCACGCCGCCCTTCATGTCGACCGCGCCCGAGCCGACGAGTCGCTCGCCGTCGCGCCTGAGCGGCTTGTGGTGCACGTGCGAGACGACGGTGTCGACGTGCCCCAGCATCAGGATCCGGCGCGCGCCGGTCCCGCGCAGCGTCGCGAGCAGGTCCGGCGCGTGGTCGGGGGAGGAGCAGGGCGGCCGCTCGACCTCCGCCTCCGCCGGGAGCAGCGCCGCGCACACCGCGGCGCACTCCTCCGCCCCGTGCACGTCGCCGGACGGCGACGAGACCGCGACGAGCGCCTCGAGCTCGCGCACGGCGCGCCGCGCGATCGCGAGCGCCTCCTGCTGCACCCATGCGTCCATGGCCTTGCGGGACTCTAGAGTTCAGGCACATGCCCGAGCTGCCCGAGATGGAGATCGTCGCCCGCCGGCTCGACGCCGCATTGCCGGGCGAGACGGTCGAGTCCGCGCTAGCGCCCGGCATCAATGCGCTGAAGACGTTCGACCCGCCGCTGAACGCGCTCGAGGGCCGTCAGCTCACCGCCGTGCGCCGGCGCGGCAAGCTGCTCGTGCTCGAGCTCGGCGAGCTCGTCGTGCTGCTGCACCTGATGTCCGCGGGCCGGCTCCAGCTGCACCTCAAGCGCGCGTCGATGCGCGACAAGACCTCGCGCGTGCTGCTGCGACTCCACGGCGGGCGCGAGCTGCGCGTGCGCGAGTTCGGCACCAAGCAGGCTGCATGGGTGAAGGTGCTGCGCGCGGAGGCGCTCGAGGCGGAGGAGTCGATCGCGACGCTCGGTCCCGAGGCATGGCCCGACCCGCCGCCGTTGCGCGAGCTGCTCGACGCGCCGCGGCCGCTGCACTCGCTGCTGCGCGACCAGCAGGTGATCGCGGGGATCGGCCGGACATGGGTCGACGAGATCCTCAACGTCGCGAAGCTCTCGCCGTTCAAGCGCGGCGACGACCTCTCCGACGAGGAGGCCGACGCGCTCCGCGCGGCGATGGCCTCCGAGCTGGGCCGCGTGATCGACGTGTACGAGGAGCGGGTCGACCTGCCGCTGCCGGAGAAGTTCCCCAAGCCGACGCGCGTGCACGCGCATCAGGGCGAGCCGTGTCCGCAGTGCGGCACCGTGCTCGAGGCCGTCTTCTACGAGGACTACGTGATGTGCTACTGCCCGCACGACCAGACCGAGGGCCGCGTCCTGAAGGACCGCCGGCTCTCGCGCCTGCTCAAGTAGGCGGCAGCCTGCGCTCGCTCAGATACAGGCGCGAGTTGGCGTCCGACAGCGCGTCGTAGCGCGCGCGGTTGCGTTCGAGGAAGCGCTCGTAATGTGCGCGCGAGCGCCAGTGGTCGGTGACGAGGTACTGGTCCGCGGCCGTGCGCTCGAGCGTCGTCTCGACGTACGCGTCGTGGGTGCCGAAGAACCGCGCCCACTCGCCGTCGGGCCCGTACACGGCCTCGAACTCGACCCGCGACTCCGCGGCGACCTCGTACGCGAACGGGATCCGGTACATCGAAGATCCAGTTTGACCCCATGCCACGGCACGCCATCCTGCGCCGTGGCGAGCCTCGCAATCGCGCGATCCACGGCTCAACGTCCCGTTGGCGCGTCGCGCCGAGGTGGGGTGGCGGGTTGAGCACGCACATCGTGCTCAAGGCGACGGTGGCCGCCGGGAGTGCGCCATCCTGAGTCCATGATCGAACTAGGCACCAACGCGCCCGACTTCACCCTCCCCGACCAGGAGGGCGAGAACGTCTCGCTGTCCGACTTCCGCGGCAGCCCCGTCGTCCTGTACTTCTATCCAAGGGCCGACACACCCGGCTGCACGACGCAGGCGTGCGGGATCCGCGACCACCGCGCCGACTACGAGGCGGCCGGCGCGGTCGTGCTCGGCGTCTCGCCGGACCCGGTCGAGGCGGTCAAGAAGTTCGCCGACAAGCAGTCGCTGAACTTCCGCCTGCTCGCCGACGCGGACCATTCCGTGTGCGAGCTCTACGGCGTGTGGGCCGAGAAGACCAACTACGGCCGCACCTACTGGGGCGCGCTGCGGGCGACGTTCGTGGTCGACGAGGAGGGAGTCGTGCGCCACGTGATCCCGAAGGTCTCGCCGAAGACGCACGACGAGCAGGTGCTCGCGCTGCTCGGCCAGATCGCAGCGGCGTAGCGGCGTCTACGGCTCGGGCTCGAAGCGCACGCGCCGATCGCCGGCGGGCGCGACGAAGTCGAGCAGCCGCTCGCCCTCGGCGGCGATCTCGTCGAGCGTGCCGGCGGGGTCGCCCGGGTGCGGGGCGAAGCGGTCGATCGTCAGCGTCGCGCCGTCGATCCTCCAGTAGGCGCGGAAGAACCCGTCGACGAGCAGCGTGCCGACCCAGCGCCCGGTCGGCGGGAAAGGCGGGCCGGGGCCGAGCCCGCCGAGCACCCGCGAGCGGTCGGCGTGCGAGAGCAGGACGTTGTCGTACTCGGGCAGGAAGCGCGGCGGCGCGGGCGTGTCGGGATCGGGGAGCGGCCCGTCGGGGACGTCGAACAGCTCGCGACCGCGCTCGTCGCGGTAGGTCGCGAGCTGCGGGCGCAGGCGCTCGAGCACCGCGCGGAGGCCGGTGAATCCCGACCAGGTGCGCACGTCGGCGGTCGTCGCGGGCCCGAACGCGGCGAGGTAGCGCAGCACGATCGCGTCGAGCGGCGCGGCGCCGTCGAGCTCGCGTCCCAGCCACGCCTCGGTGCGCTCCCAGCGCGGCGCGCCGCTCTTCCCCCAGAGGCCGCGCGGGGTGACCTGCACCAGCGGCGTGTGGAAGGTGACCGCGTGCGCGAGCGCGGCGGGGTCGGCGTCCGGCCAGCGGCGAGCCAGCGCCGCGGCCAGCTCGGCGCGCGTGCGCGGGCCCGCGGCGAGCAGCTCTCGGCCCGTCGCGACGACCTCGCCGACGTCGGCGCCGGCGACCGAGCGCGTGAAGGCGCTCTTGAAGGCGCGCGCGAGGACCGGCAGCGCGTGCGGGTGCAGCGCGAGGCAGTCGCGCGCGCTGACGAGGTGGATCGTCGCGCGCATCAGCTGGGCGCGGACCGCTTCGCGTGCCGCTATCAGGTCGCTCAGCTCCTGGGCGCGGAAGCCGTCCAACCGCGACCAGAGCCCCACGTACGGGTTGGACGGCACCTGCGCCTGCACACCGACCAGCCGCTCGAGCATCTCGGCGGCCGGCGCCTGCGACCGTTCCAGCAGCCCCTGGCGCGCGAGCAGCGCGCGGTTCAGCCGCCGCTGCGTCAGTCGTTCCACCAGCCGGGGACCATCTCGGCGTCCTTGTTGTCGTTGTTCGGCGCGCCGAACGCGATCACCTCGGCGCCCTCCGGGCCGCCCTCCAGGCCGCGCATCGTCTCCGCCGGGATCCGGACGGCGTCCCACTGCTCCAGGTCGAGGACCTCGTCGTCGAGCTTCAGCCGCGCGCTGCCGCCGACGACGATGTAGACCTCCTCCTGCTCGCTGTGGCGGTGCCCGAACGGGGTGCGGAAGTCGGGCGCGATCTTGTAGAGGCTGACGCCCGAGTTCTCGAGACCGAGCGGCTTGCGGGCGAAGTGCGACTCCAGCCCCGGCGAGAGCTGGAACTTCGGCGCCATGTCCTCGACGTCGCGCTTGAGGTTGAGCTTGGTGTAGTCCGCCATAAGGGGCGGTTACCCGTTCAGGCCGGGAAGTCGGGCCGGTGGCGCAGCGGATCGAGGTCACGGTCCTCGGCCGCCCACTCGCGCGCCTCCGGGCGCGCCGCGATCGCCCCGCGCAGGTGCTCGATCGCCGCGTCGTGGCGCCCGGTCTGCGCCTCGACGGACGCGAGGTCGTACAGCCCCGCCGCGTTCCCGGGATGCGCCTCGAGGCTCTGCCGGATCAGCGCTTCGGCCTTGTCCCAGTCGCCCGCCGCCACGTGCGGCTGTGCGCGAAAGCGCCATTCCCACGCGGAGACCTCGTAGCCCTCGCCCGGCTTGGCGCCTACGGCGAGCACGGTCGTGCCCGGCTCGTCGGCGACGGCATAGCGGCGCGTCGCGGGATCGGGAAGGAACACGAGCGTGCCGGCGGGCGCCTCGAGCGTCTCGCCGTCGAGCGTGAAGCGCGCGCGCCCGGCGAGCACCACGTAGAGCTCCTCGTGGCCCTGATTCTCCTCCGTGTGCTCCTCGATGACGTCGTCGCCGATCGCGTTGCCGATGTAGGCGTTGACGCCGAACGCCTGGACACCGAGAAGGTGGCGCAGCGGGAGCCAGTTCAGGCCGGCGGCATGGATCGGCTCGATCTCGAAGACGCGTGCTGTGCGGAAGGCCATCCGGGCAGGCTACGCCTGAATCCGCCGACGCTACGCGGCGAGCGCCATGTGCGCGGCCAGCGCGAGCACAAGCCCGTTTCCGGCGACGGCGGTGCAGACGCGGGCCGATTCCGGCAGCCGCCGGTGCAGCGCCGCGCCCGTGACCGCGAGCACGAGCTGCCAGCTCAGGGACGCGGCGCCGGCCGCCACGACGAAGGCTAGCTTTGAAGCGGCGGGCGCGGACGCGACCGCGGGGAGGCCCGCCATCAGCGCCGCGAAGTACGCCACCGTCAGCGGGTTGACCGATGTCAGCGCGAGGAAGCGAAGGAACAGCCCGCGTCCGGACGGCGTCGCGTCCGCGCTGCGCGGACGGCGCGGCAGCGAGCGCAGCCCGAGCACGGCGACGACCGCGAGCACGACCGCCGCGCCGAGCTGGAGCGCGCGCGCGTGCGGCTCGAGCAGCCCGGCGGCGGCGGCGCCGGCCGAGGCCGCGAGAGCGGCGTAGAGGAAGTCCGCGGCCGCAACGCCGGCAGCCGCCGACGCGGCCGGCCGCAGTCCGGCGCGCATGCCGAGGTCGACGAGCATCACGCCGATCGCGCCGAGCGGGATCGCGACGCCCCAGCCCGCGAGCAGGCCGGCGACGAGCGCCTCCGCCAGGTCGCTCATCGCGGACCGCGCCCCGGCCTGCGCCGCCCGGGGCGGCACGCGATCGGCGAGCTCTTTCCGGCATGCGACATGGCTCTGTGATACGCCGCCGCCCGCGCTTCCGCCAGCCGGAACCGGCGATTGCTGCGAGAATCGCGGGATGGATGCCACGGACCGCGAGATCCTCGGCGAGCTCATGCGTGACGGGCGGATCTCGTTCCGCGACCTCGGCGCCGCCGTCGGGCTGAGCGCGAACGCGGCCGCCGACCGCGTCAGGCGCATGCGCCGCGACGGCGTGATCACCGGCTTCACCGCCACGGTCGATCCCGGCGCCGCGGGCCGCCGGCTCGTCGCCCTGATCGACGTCCGCCTCGCCGCGGCGGGGACGAACGAGGAGTTCGAGGAGACGACCGCGAAGCTCGAGCCGGTGACGGACGCGGTCCACGTGACCGGCCGGTTCGACTACCAGCTGCGCGTCGCCTGCCGCGACACGGCGGAGCTCGACCGGCTGCTGCGCCACCTCAGGCGGGAGGGCGGCGTGAGCGAGACGGACACGCGCGTCGTGCTGCGGAGCGCGTTCGCGCGGGGCGCTCCGTAGGCTGGGACGGGTGCCCCTCGCGTCGATCGGCGATTCCTTCTCCTCCTTCTTCGACGCAGTCGGCGACTTCGTCTCGAACCTCGCGGCCGTCAACTGGCTCGCGCTGTTCGTCGGACTCGCGTTCTTCGTCGGCTACCTGAGCGTGCGCGCCCGCGCGTCGTTCCACATCCTCCGCGCGGCGTATCCCGACCAGCGCTTCGAGTTCCGCCGCGTCTGGGGCGCCTACATGGCGGGCTACGGCTTCAACTCCGTCGTGCCGGCGCGCGGCGGAGACGTCGTGCGCCTGTTCCTGACGAAGAGCTCGGTGCCGCGCTCGAGCTATCCCGCGGTCGGGTCGTCGTTCTTCGTCGAGCAGATCTTCGATCTCACGATGGCCATCCCGATCCTGCTCTTCGCCTTCACCCAGGGCGCCTTCCCGAAGCCGCCCGACTTCTCCAAGCTCCCCGCGTTCGACCTCGCGTTCTTCGCCTCGCACCCGCGCTTCGCGCTGTTCGTCCTGACGGTGCTGGCGATCGCCGCGCTGGCCGCCTTCGCGCTCCTGTCCGCGCGCGTGCGCCGCTTCTGGGACCGCGTCCGCCAAGGGCTCACGATCCTGTCCGACCGGCGCCGCTACTTCCGCGAGGTCTGGCTCGTCCAGCTCGGCGGCTGGTGCCTGCGCTTCACGGCGTTCTGGTTCCTGCTCTCGGCGTTCAACGTCGGCGGATCGGTGAAGAACGTGCTGCTGGTGCTCGGGGTGAACGCGGTCGCCGCGCTCGTGCCGTTCACGCCCGGCGGCGCCGGCGTGCAACAGGCGCTGCTGGTCAAGGTCTTCGCGGGCTCGGCGGCGGGCGCGACGGTCGCGGCCTACTCGGTCGGGCAGCAGATCGCAATCGCCGCCACGACGTTCGCGTGCGGCTTCGCCGCGCTCGCGTTCATCTTCCGCTTCCGCTCGTTCAAGGAGGTGATCGCCGCCGGCCGCGCCGAGCGCGGCGCCGAGGCGGCACCGCAAGCGCAGGTCTGACGACTGAACGTCAGAACGCTCTGGGTCGCTGCGTTGAGTGCGTCAGGTGCCGAAGGTCAAGACGATCACCACAGCTGCCTGCGCGCTGGCGCTACTGCTGCCCGCAGTTGCTGCGGCCGCCCCGGGCCGTCCGCAGCTCGTGAGCCCGGACGCGGACGCGACCGTCCAGAGCGTGCCGGCGTTCACGTGGGACAAGGTCGCCCGCGCGGACCGCTACGAGTTCCAGCTCGCGGCCGACCCGACCTTCGGGTCGATCGTCGACCGAGGTACGTTCCAGACCCGCAACACCGCAGCGTCGATCGAGAAGTCGCTCGCGGACGGCACCTATTACTGGCGCGTCCGCGCGATCAACGCCAAGGACGACGCCGGCCGCTGGTCGCGGCGCTCGATCACCAAGGGCTGGAACGCCCGCCCGAACCTTCTGGGACCGGTCTCGGGCGCCTTCGTTCCGTTCCCCTCCACCCCGCTCGTGCTGCGCTGGACCTCCGTGCCGCGCGCGTACAAGTACCGCGTGTACATCGCCACCGACCCCGGGCTCGGCACGCTCGTCGTGAACGAGAACAAAGGCCCGGTCAGCACTTCGGGCACCGTCTTCTCCCCGGCCGTTTCCTTGCCGCCGGGGCGGTTTTACTGGGCCGTCGAGGCCGTCGACGCGAGCTCGCACCGCGGCGAACGTTCTGCCGTCGGTTCGTTCGAGTGGACGTGGCCCAGCGCGGCCGGCACGTCAGTGAGCGACCTGATCGAGGAGCCCGTCGTGATGGACCCGCACCTGGCGTGGGACCCCGTCCCCGGCGCGGTCGGGTACGACGTCGAGGTCAACTTCTCCGACGACTGGGCGGTCGGGTCGAAGGTCTGCTGCACCGGCGTCGTCACGGGCACCGAGCTGTCGCCGACGAAGATCCTGCCGAACAACGTCTACAACTGGCGCGTTCGCGCGATCGATCCGGACGGCAACTCCGGCCAGTGGAACGTCGGTACGCCGTTCAACAAGCACTTCGGCGACGTCCCGCCGACGGTGTCGGGATTGGCGCTCCAGCAGCAACCAAGCTGGCTGGCTGTCACCTGGGATCCCGTGCCGGGCGCGGCCGACTACGAGGTTCAGGTCGCTCCTCACGACGGCGTGCTCTGCCAGTGGACGGCGTCCGGGACGCATGTCTGGCGCGACACGGTCACCGCGGCGACCGGCTGGACGCCGCTGGCGCCGAGCCACGTTCCGAACCCGCCCGATCCCAACTACTCGGACGTGGGCATCGCGGTCGACGGCGGCCGGACGCTCGAGGACGGCCACGACTACTGCTTCCGCGTGCGCGCGCGCACCGGCGACCCCGCCGTCGTGAGCGACTGGACGCAGCTTGGCGGGACAGGCGCCATGGGCTTCACCTACCATGTGCCGCCGGCCGGCGTCGGACCGCTCGGCACGATGCTGCCGGAGAGTTACGGCCTACCGGCGCACGGGACGTCGACGCCACGGATGCCTCTCTTCACATGGCAGCCCGTCGCAGGCGCCAACTCGTACTGGGTCGTCGTTGCCAAGGACGCGTCCTTCACCGAGATCTTCGACGTTGCGGTGACCCGCCAGACCGCGTACTCGCCACGCGTCGCCAACTCTCCCGAGACCTATCCCGACGACACGACGCCGTACTTCTGGGCGGTGCTGCCGGCGGGCCTCGACGGCGGCGGCGGTGCCGGCACCGCGCCGAGCCAGAATTCGCCGCGCTCGTTCATCAAGGCCTCGAGCCCGCCTGTGCCCCTCTCCCCAGCGCAGGGGGCCGACGTCGCCGGGCAGCCGGTGTTCCGCTGGGGCTGGCGCGAGGGCGCGAAGGAGTACCAGCTCCAGGTCGCGGTGGACTCGACGTTCGCCAACGTGCTCGACGACGTGAAGACGCAGGCCACCTCGTACACGCCGACCAAGGCATATCCCGCCGATACGGTGCTGTACTGGCGCGTCCGGGTGACCGACGTCAAGAACCGCGGCCTCACGTGGTCGCCGACCGGCACGTTCCGCCGCCGGCTGCCGATCCCGCGCCACGCCGACGGCAATCCGACCGGCGGGCCGACGATCCCTGCGCTGGGATGGCTGCCCGTCCAGGGCGCGCAGTCCTACTCGATCCACGCCGACCAGGCCGACGGAACGACGCGCGACTTCACGCTGCGCGGCACCGTGTTCACGCCGAACATCTTCTACGGCACCGGCGTCTGGCACTGGCAGGTCAGCGCGAACTTCCCCGGCGGCAGCTCCAGCGGCTGGTCGCCGGCCACGCCCTTCACGCGCACGATCCCGCCGCCCGACGGCGTCAATGCGATCAACAAGAACGGGCGCATGTTGATCAGCTGGGAGCCCTCGGTGATGGCGAAGAAGTACCGGATCGACATCTCGAACACGAACTCCTTCAGCTCGGTCGCCTACACGGCGACGACCGAGAACCTCGCGATCGCGCCCACGCTGACGACCCAGGCGTTCCTCGACGGCGGGCGGCTGTTCTGGCGCGTCGCCGCGATCGACGAGGGCAACAATGTGGGCGGATTCGCAACAGGCACGTTCAAGACGCCGAAGCGCATGGTCGTGCAGGTGTCGGGTGGCGTGACCAAGGGCACACGCGCCCCGATCGTCGTGACGGTGAAGGACGCGCGCGGGCGCGCCGTGAAGCGGGCGAAGGTCGCGGTCTCCGGGGCGGGCCGGGCGAAGGCGCGGCGGACGAACAAGCGCGGCATCGCGCGGCTCTCCGTGCGCGCTCGCCGCAAGGGCACGGTGAAGTTCCGCGTGACCCGCTCGGGCTACCAAGCGGGCGTCGCGACGCTGGCCGTTCCCTGAGGCGGCTAGGAGAGACCCTGGCGCGCCTCGCGCACCAGGGTGACGGCCTCGGGGAAGACCGTCGCCATGACCATGCGGATCTGCTGGGCCTGTTGCTCGGTCGTGCCCTGGACGTTCACGCGGTTGATCGCGGCGACCGTCATGTCGACGGCCAGCTTGATCGCGTTGTCGGCCCAGGCCAGCGACTGGCTGGCCTGCATCTGCTCGGCCATCTCCTGCAGCCGCTTCTGGAAGTCTGGGTCCTGAAAGAAGCCGAAGCCCTCCATTTCAAGGGATGGTACCGGCCTAGAATCAACCGCCGATGACCGCCCCCGACCCCAGCCGGCTCGCGAAGCGGCGCCGGATCGAGGCGCTGCTCAGGCTCGTCGCGCCCGCGCTGGACCTGCTGCTCGCGGCGGGCGACCGCGTCTCGCGCGTCGCCGGGCGCGACGAGATCGAGCCGGAGCCGTCGCGCCGGAGCCTGCGCGCGGAGGTGCGCACGCCGCTCGGCGGCGGCCCCGACCGGGCGTGAGCGGCGCGAAGCCCGGATCCACCGATCAGTGCATTCGGGCTGAGGCTACGATCTAGCGCCTCGTGGCCGTGGAGGGATCGGAAGACCAGCTCGCCTGGGAGGCGCGCCAGCGCAATCCCGCCGCGATCGCGGCCGCGGTGGCGGGGACGTTCATCTTCGTGGGGTCCGTCTGGCGCGGGCTGACGCTCTCCGACCTGCCGCGCAACGGCCTGATGGAGTCGCTCGCGCGCGCGCCCCAGCCCGGTCCGGTCGGCGAGCTGGAGTCGCTCAAGCTCGACACCTACCGCGAGTTCGACGAGCAGGCGGCGGGCGTGCTCGGGTCCAGCGTCGTCGTCGCGATCGGCAACATCGGCCTCGGCTGGGCGCTCACGTACCTGGCCGTGGCGACGCGCGCCCGCCGGCCCGAGTTCCCGAAGCTGATGGTCTACCTGCCGCTGGTGGCGGGCATCCTCCAGGCGCTCGCGACCGCGCTCGCCGCGCTCGGCACCAACCTCGCGATCAGCGACTTCCTCGACGGGCCGCACACGGTCGACGCCGCGCGGGACGTGACGACGAGCGGCCTCGGCGTGTTCGCGTCGCTGATCGGCCTGCCTGGGGCGCTCGGGCTCGCGCTCGCGCTGATCCTGGTCGGCTTGAACGCGATGCGCGTGGGGCTGCTCACGCGCTTCATGGGCGTGCTCGCGATCATCACCGGCGCGCTGCAGATCCTCCCGCTCAGCGGCCCGCTGCCGGTCGTGCAGTGCTTCTGGCTGCTGCTGCTGGCGGTGCTGTTCGCCGACCGCTGGCCCGGCGGGCGCCCGCCGGCGTGGCGCACGGGCAACGCCGAGCCGTGGCCGACGGGCGCCGAGGTGCGCGAGCAGCGGGCGCGAGCGGCCGCGGAGGCGCGCGGCGAGGTCTACGAGCCCGAGCGCCCCGAGCCGCAGCGCGAGCCGGCGTCCGTGGCGAGCGGCCGCGCGCCGAGCGCCTCCGCGCGCAAGCGCAAGCGCAAGCGGCGCTAGGCCCGGACCGCGTCGACGTCCTCGTCCTCGAGCCCCAGGCCGAGGCCCTCGGGCGCGTGCAGCGCGAGCAGCTCCGCGTTCGGCGCGCGCCGCGGCTGCGGCCCCGTCGTTGACACCAGCGCCATCGTCGCGAAGGCGAGCGGCACGCTCAGCACCGCCGGCTGCGTCATCAGCGCGTCGAGCGACCGCGGCGACGGCTCCAGCAGCAACCCGGCGAAGATCGCGGTGGTCGCTGTGGTCGCGCCCACGACGAGCCCGGCCGCCGCGCCGCGCGGCGTCAACCGGTCCCACCAGATGCCGAGCAGCAGCAGCGGGCAGAACGTCGACGCCGCGAGCGCGAACGCCCAGCCCACGAGCACCGAGATGTCGAGCTCGCGCGCCACCAGCGCCAGCAGCGCCGGCACCACCATCGCGCCGAGCGCCGCGACGCGGAACCTCAGCCGCCGCGTCGCCGCGGCCCGCGTGACCCCGCGCCGGAAGTCGTGCGTCGCCGTTCCCGCGAGCGAGACGAGCAGCCCCGACGCGGTCGACATGAACGCCGCGAAGGCGCCCGCCGCGACGAGCGCCCCGAGCAGCTCCCCGCCGAGCCCCGGCCACGCCGCCTCGGGCAGCCGCAGCACGACCGTGTCGGTCTCGCCGGTCAGGTAGAGCTCGGGGACGAGCACGCGACCCAGCGCGCCGTAGACGGCCGGGAACGCGTAGAACAGCCCGAGCAGGCCGAGCACGCGCACGGTCGTGCGGCGCGCCGCGGGCCCGTCGCGGTTGGTGTAGAAGCGGACCAGGATGTGCGGCAGCCCCATCGTGCCGAGGAACGTCGCGATCAGCAGCGAGTAGACGAACAGCGGCGAGGCGTCGCCGCGGTCGGAGACCGGCCGCGCCCAGTCGGCGCCGCGCTGCGCGTCGGTTCCCTCGGCGACGGGCACGGCGGTGCCTGCGGGCAGCTCCAGCCGCCCCGCGGGCAGCAGCGCCTCTGCGCCGCCGCCAACCGACAGCGTCGCCCCGCCGGCCCGCACGGTCGCGGCCTCCGGGAACGTCGCGCGCGCCGGCTCCGGCAGCGAGACGACCAGCCCGCCCTCCGGCGCGCGCGGGTAGTCGTGGCCGAACATCGCGGCCCGCTCCGGGAGGCCGCCGAGGTGCAGCAGCAGCAGGCACGCCGGCAGCGCGATCGCGAACGTCTTGAGCCAGTACTGGAACGCCTGCACGTACGTGATCCCGCGCATGCCCCCGAGCGCGACGTTCAGGGCGACGACGGCGCCGACCGCGACGACGCCGACCCAGTACGGCGCACCGACGACCTCGCCGAGCGTCAGCCCGGCGCCCTTCAGCTGCGGCACGAGGTAGAAGCCGCCGATCAGCAGCACGATCGCCGCCGACAGCGTGCGCAGGCGCGGCGCGCGCAGCCGCGCCTCGGCGAAGTCGGAGATCGTGTATGCGCCGAAGCGCCGCAGCGGCGCTGCCACGAACAGCAGCAGCGCGAGGTAGCCGGCGGTGAACCCGAGCGGCAGCCAGAGCGCGCCGGAGCCGAGCTTCATCTGCAGCCCCGCGATGCCGAGGAACGACGCCGCCGAGAGGTACTCGCCGGAGATCGCGGCCGCGTTCCACCACGGCGTCACGGCGCGCGACGCGACGAACAGGTCCGAGGTCGTGCGCGCCAGCCGCACGCCGTACACGCCGAGGCCGATCGTCGCGCCGGTGGTCGCGAGGATCGCCGCCAGCGCGATCACTCGCGCGGCTCCACGAGCTCGCGGAAGGCCTCCTCGAGCGCCTCCGCCCGGCGCGCGTAGAGCCAGCCGAAGGCCACGAAGACCGGGAACGGCGGCAGCACGATGAGCAGCAGCGGCAGCGGCACGCCGAAGAGCTCGACGTCGTAGAGACCCGGCAGCAGGTAGAGCGCGAGCGGCAGCGACCCGAGGAAGCCGCCGAACGCGACCAGCGCGAGCAGGCTCAGCCCGAGCTGGCTGCGGATCAGTCGGCGCAGGTAGAGCCCCCCGTGCGCGGTCGCCTCGGCCAGCTCGTCGCGCGGCGTGCGCGGGGCGCTCACACCGCCAACCGCCGCCGCAGCTCGCCGACCTGGCGGCGCGCGATCGGCACCTCGGCTCCGTCGGCCATCACGAGCACCGCGGTGCCGTTGAGCTGCGGGCGGACTTCGACCGCGCGGCGCAGGTTGACGAGGTAGCCGCGGTGCACGCGCGCGAAGCCGTGCTGCGACCAGCGCGCCTCCAGGTCGGCCATGCGCGCGCGCAGCAGGTAGCGGCCCTCGTCGGATGCCACGCGCACGTAGTCGCCGTGCGCCTGGAGGTAGAGGATCGAGTTGCGCGCGAGCAGCCGCGTGCCCCCGCCGCGCAGCGTGTCGACCGGCAGCACGTCGGCGTCGAGGCCGTCGCCGGCGGGCGGCACCGCCCCCTTCGCGCGCGCCACGCGCTCGACGGCCTCGGCGAGGCGCTGGCGCGAGACCGGCTTGACGAGGTAGTCGAGCGCCGCTAGCTCGAACGCGTCGACGGCCGCGTCGTCGAACGCGCTCACGAACACGACCGCCGGCGGCCGCTCGAACCGGCGCAGCACGCGCGCGAGCTCGAGCCCGCCGAGCCCGGGCATGCGCACGTCGAGGAACAGCCCGTCGTAGGCGACGCCGCTCTCGCCGAGCGCGACGAGC
>Ga0126313_10000163_pt1 | contig 28854 bp, 27 predicted proteins | sample Plot105A_FD_89954 | JGI IMG/M metagenome (GOLD analysis project Ga0126313, IMG submission 89954) | Serpentine soil microbial communities from UC McLaughlin Reserve, CA, USA - Plot105A | ecosystem: Environmental > Terrestrial > Soil > Grasslands | place: USA: UC McLaughlin Reserve, Lake County...
CACCCTCGCCTGCGCCGCCATCGGCTTCGTCGACGACTACATCAAGGTCCGCCACCGACGCTCGCTCGGGCTGTCCGGGCGGTGGAAGTTGCTGATGCTCGCCGGGATCACGGTCGGCGTCGGGCTCGTCGTCCAGGATCTGGACTTCAGGACCTCCGTCTACGTCCCGGTCCTCGACTGGCGCGTCCAGCTCGCCTTCGCCTTTTACGTCTTCCTCTTTCTGATCCTCGCCGGTGCCGCCAACGGGGCCAACCTCACGGACGGCATCGACGGCCTTGCGATCGGGGTCGGGATCATCGCGCTGCTGACGTTCACTGCGATCAACGTCTTCACCTACATCCGCTCGAGTCAGGTGGCGGCGGAGCAGGACCTCGCCGCCCTCGACCAGGCGATCCTCGGCGCCTCGCTGATCGGCGGGGCGATCGGCTTCCTCTGGTACAACGCCTTCCCCGCCGAGGTGTTCATGGGCGACACCGGTTCGATGGCGATTGGGGGCGCGCTCGGCGGCTTCGCGATCATGAGCCAGAGCGAGTTGCTGCTGCTGTTGATCGGCGGCATCTTCGTGATCGAGGCGCTCTCGGTGATCCTCCAGGTGGTGTCGTTCCGCTACTGGGGCCGCCGGGTCTTCCTCATGACCCCGATCCACCACCACTTCGAGATGAAGGCGTGGTCGGAGACGAAGATCATGGTGCGCTTCTGGATCCTGGCCTCGATCCTCTGCGCCGGCGCGTTCGCGCTGTATTACCAGTACCTCCGCGGCTTCCGCCCCGACCTGTTCGCGTCGTGAAGGCGCTCGTCCTCGGGCTCGCGCGCTCGGGGCAGGCGGCGGCGCTCGCGCTGGCCCGTCGGGGGGAGGACGTAGTCGGCGTCGACAGCTCGAGGGATGTCGACACGGGAAGGCTCGCGGCGGCAGGCGTCGAAGTTCACCTGGGAGCCGAGGAGGCCTCGCTGCTGGAGGGAATGGACGTGCTGATCAAGAGCCCCGGGGTGCCCGGCGAGGCACCCCTCGTCGCCGCTGCGCGAGAGCGTCGCGTACCGGTCTGGAGCGAGGTCGAGCTCGGCGCGCGCCTGCTGCCGAACCCGATCCTCGGCGTCACCGGGACGAACGGGAAGACGACCACGAGCGAGCTGCTCGGGACGATGTTGGGCGCGCCGGTGGCGGGGAATGTCGGCCGGGCGCTGACCGAGCTCGACGGCGAGGTCGCGGGCGAGGAATGGATCGTCTGCGAGCTCTCCAGTTTCCAGCTCGAGGACGTCGACGAGTTTCGTCCGCGCATCGCCGTGCTCCTGAACCTGGAGCCGGATCACCTCGACCGCCACGGAAGCTTCGAGGCGTACCGCGACGCGAAGCTGCGCGTCTTCGAGAACCAGAGCCCCGACGACACCGCCGTCGTCCCGCGAGGATTCGGCGACTCGGGAGCGGCTCGCCGCGTCGAGTTCTCGGTCGACGACCCGTTGCCGGCGGAACCTCGCATCCCCGGACGGCACAACCGAGAGAACGCTGCCGCCGCGACGGCCGCGGCTCGCGCAGCCGGTGCGTCCGAGCGGCAGATCGCGCAGGGGCTCCGCACGTTCACGGGCGTGCCCCATCGCCTGGAGGAGGTGGCCGAAATCCGCGGCGTCCGCTTCGTCAACGACTCCAAGGCGACGAACGCAGCCGCTGCGCGCCGGGCGATCGCGTCGTACGGCGAGCCCTTGCACGTGATCCTCGGCGGACTGGGCAAGAACGAGAGCTACGCCGAGCTCGCGGCCGACCTCCGGGCGAGGGGCGCGCGCGCCTACCTAATCGGAGCCGCTGCGGCTGAGCTGGCCGCCGCGCTCGACAGCCCGTTCGAGCAGAACGGTGACCTCGCCACGGCCGTGCGGGCGGCTGCGTCGGCGGCGAAGCCGGGCGAGATCGTTCTCCTCTCACCGGCCTGTGCGAGCTACGACCAGTTCGAGAACTTCGAGCAGCGCGGCGACGAGTTCCGCCGCCTCGTCGAGGAGCTGCGGTGAGAAAAGGGCAGCTGGAGCAGCAGATTCTGCTGCTCGTGACGCTGGCGCTCGTCGCGTTCGGCCTCGTCATGGTCTACAGCGCGACCTCGGCCTCGGCGGCGCTGGCGAGCGGCGACTCGTCGTACTACCTGCGCAAGCAGGGCCTCTATGCGCTCGTGGGCCTCGCCTTGCTGCTCGTGCTCAGGCGCAGCGGCTACCGCTCGCTCCGCTTCCTCTCGCCGGCGCTCGTCCTCACCAGCGTCGGGCTCCTGCTCGCCGTCCTCGTAGTCGGGCAGACCGTCAACGGCGCCCGCCGCTGGCTTCAACTCGGCCCCGCAGTCTTCCAGCCCTCGGAGCTGGCGAAGCTCGCCCTGCTGGTCTTCGCCTCCGCGTACCTCGCGCGGCGGCCGGCACCGCGCACCCTCGGAGAGCTCGTCAAGCCCTTAGGGCTCGTCACCTGCGTCGTCTGTGCCCTGATCCTCGCCGAGCCCGATCTTGGAACCGCGATCACGATCGTCGTCATGATCGGCGGCGTCCTGGTCGTGTCCGGCGTTCCCGCGCGCCTGCTGGCGACGGCGGGGGGCCTCTGCGTGGCGCTCGTTCTCGCCGCGGCGTGGTTCGAGCCCTACCGGCGAGCACGTCTGCTCAGCTTCCTCAACCCCTGGGACGACGCGCAGGGCGCGGGCTACCAGCCGGTGCAGGCGATGATCGCGCTCGGCTCCGGGGGGATCTTCGGCGAGGGTCTCGGCCAGTCCGTCCTCAAGGCGAACTACCTGCCCGAGGCGCACACGGACATGATCTTCGCGATCATCGGCGAGGAGCTCGGGCTCGTGGGCGCCACCGCGCTGATCGCCGCGTACGGCGCCTTCGCGTACGTCGGCTCCCGCGTCGCGCTCGCCTGCCGCGATCCGTTCGGCAAGCGGCTCGCCGCCGGGATCACCACCCTCGTCTGCGGCCAGGCCCTGATCAACCTCGCTGCGGTGATGGGAGCGGCGCCGCTCACGGGGATCACGCTGCCGTTCGTCTCCTACGGGGGCTCGAGCCTGGTCGTCGTGCTCGCCGCCGTCGGCATTCTCCTTAACATCGCCGGGGATGATGGCCGAGCGTCAAGCAGGTCCCGTGTGCCTGATCGCAACCGGCGGAACCGCCGGACACGTGCTTCCGTCTCTGGCGGTGGCCGAGGCGCTGCGCGCCCGCGGCGCCGCCGTGACGTTGGCCGGGTCCGCCGGGCGGTTTGAGGCCAAGCTCGTCCCGGAGGCGGGCTTCGAGTTCGACACGTTCGAGATCTCCGGGCTGCCTCGACGCCCGGGCATCGCGCAGGTGAGGGCGGCGATGCGCGCTCTGGGCGCCGTCCGGGCCTGCCGCCGGATTCTGCGGCGCCGCCGGCCGGATGTGGTCCTGGGGGGCGGCGGATACGTCGCGGGGCCGATGATCCTCGCGGCGGCGGGACAGCGGATCCCGGCTGCGCTGATGGAGGCCGACGCCCATCTCGGCCTCGCGAACCGGCTGTCCGCGCCGTTCGCCCGACGCATCTTCCTCTCGTTCCCGATCCCGGGACGCGAAGGAGCGAAGTACCGGGTGACCGGCAGGCCGATTCCGTCCGAATCCCGCGTGACGATCTCGAGAGAGGAGGCGCGGGAACGCTTCTTCTTCAGGGAAGGCCCGGTCCTGCTCGTCTTCGGCGGCAGCCAGGGCGCCAAGAGCCTCAACGAGCTTGCCGCCGAGAGCTTCGGCGTCGCCGGCCCGGCCGTCCTTCATCTGAGTGGCGAGCGTGACTTCCCAGCGCTTGCCAAGCGCGTCTCGCGGCCCGACTACCGTCTGCTGCCGTTCGTTCCGGAGTTCGGCGCGGCGCTGGCGGCTGCCGACCTCGTGCTCGCTCGCGCAGGAGGCTCCGTGTGGGAGCTCGCCGCCGCCGAGCGCCCGGCGATCCTCGTGCCCTACCCGTTCGCAACCGCCGACCACCAGACGAAGAACGCGCGCTACTTCGAGCAAGCCGGTGGCGCCGTCGTGATCGCCGAGGAGGAGCTCGGACTCGTTCCCGGCCTGGCCCGCTCGCTGCTCGGCGATCCGGGCCGGCTGGGTGAGATGGCCGACGCGATGGCCCGAATCGCGCGACCAAATGCCGCCGACGCGATCGCGGAGGAGCTGATCGCCCTTGCGGCCACTGGACGGTAGGAAGCTCTTCTTCGTCGGGATCGGCGGGGCCGGTCTCAGCGGCTACGCGCTGCTGGCGCAGGCCTGGGGAGCCGAGGTGGCCGGATGGGACCGCTACGAGACGCCGTATCTCGAACACGTTCGGGCGGCCGGTATCCCCGTTGACATCGCCGAGGAGATTCCGCGGGTACCGGCCGGGGCCGAGACCGTCGTCTCGACGGCGTTCGCAGGTCGCGCCCCGGGCCGCAGCCGCGCCGAGTTTCTCGCCGAGCTGGTCTCGCTCCAGGACGCGATGGTCGTCTCGGGCGCGCACGGGAAGACGACGACGGCCGCGATGATCGCGTTCGTGCTCGACCGTCTCGGGCACGATCCGTCGTTCCTGATCGGCGCCGAGATCCCGCAGCTCGGCGGCAACGCCCGCGCCGGGTCGGGATGGCTGGTCGTCGAGGGCGACGAGTCCGACCGCACGATCGAGCAGCTGCGGCCGCAGATCGCGGTCGTGACCAACATCGATCTCGACCACCACAGCGAGTTTCGATCGCAGGCCGAGCTCGAAGACGTGTTCGAGCGGTGGCTGGCGGGCGTGCCGCGAGTCGTGCGCGGTGACCGGCTCCAGCCGTTCGAGGGCGAGCTGCGCCTGTCCGGCGAGCACAACCGCCGCAACGCCGCCGCCGCACTGGCCGGGCTCGAGCTCGTGGGTGTCGCGGGCGACGAGGCTTGGCCCGTGCTGCGGGAGTTCCGCGGCGCTGGGCGGAGGCTCGAGGAGCGTGGGGTCGCCGGCGGCGTCCGGGTCGTCGACGACTACGCACACCACCCGGCCGAGATCGCCGCGACGCTCTCGGCCGTTCGCGAGCACGCCGACGGCCGAGTGCTCGCGCTCTTCCAGCCGCACCTGTTCTCGCGCACGCGGCACCTCGCGCGAGAGCTGGGCACGGCCCTCGCCGCCGCGGACGTCGTCGCCGTCACCGACGTCTATGCCGCGCGCGAGATGCCGATCGAAGGGGTCAACGGCAAGCTCGTCGTCAACGCGCTGACGGAGACTCGCCCCGGGATGCCGGTCGCCTGGACGCCGGCGGTCGAGGACGGTGCCCACTTCCTCGCCGGGCAGGCGCGGAGCGGGGACGTCGTGCTGACGATCGGCGCCGGCGATGTCGATCGCGGAGCGGGACTCGTGCTGGATCAGCTCGCGTGATCGACGAGCACGTCTTACTGTCGCGGTTCACGACGCTCGGGACCGGCGGGCCCGCCCGCTGGTTCACCAAGCCCGGGAGCGTCGAGGAACTGGTACGGGCGCTCGAGTGGGCGGCGGAGCGCGACCTTTCTGTCTCGGTGGTCGGGCTCGGTTCGAACTTGCTCGTGGCCGACGACGGTGTCGAGGGCCTCGTCGTCAAGCTGACGCGCGATCTGGCCGGAGCGGCGGTCGAGGGCGACCGGCTGCTGGCGGGCGGCGGTGCGCCTCTGGCGGTCTGCCTCCACCGCGCGCGCGCTGCGTCGCTCGGCGGGATCGAGTTCGCCTGCGCCATCCCGGGAACGGTCGGCGGCGGCGTGAAGATGAACGCGGGCGCCTACGGCGGCGACGTCGCGGGCGTGCTCGACCGGGCACTCGTCGTCTCGGCCGCCGGCGCGGACTGGCGAGGCCCGCCCGAGCTCGGCCTCGAGTATCGGCGCTCGGGGCTGGAGGCGGGCGAGGTCGTAGCGAGCGCGGAGTTCCGCCTCGAGGCGAAGCCGTCGGACGAGATCAAGGCGACAGTCGCCGAGATGCAAGCTCAGCGTAAGGCCGCGCAGCCAACCAACAAGCGCACATTCGGCAGCGTCTTCAAGAACCCCGACCACGAGCTGACGGCCGGTCGGATGCTCGAGGCCTGCGGGCTGCGGGGCTACAGAATCGGCGGCGCCCAGATCTCTCCGCGCCACGCGAACTTCATCGAGAACGCCGACGGCGCCCGCTCGGCCGACGCGATCGCCTTGATGGTGGAGGCCCGACGTCGTGCGCTCGACGAGTTCGGAGTGGAGCTCGAACACGAGGTCCAGCTCCTCGGCGAACTGGTGCTGCCGCCTGCCGGAGAGCGCGTGTAGGAGCAGCCTGTGGCGCGGCGAAGTGAGCGCCGTGGCACGAGGACGACAGCTCGCGGCCACCCGCGCGCAAGCGCGGGTGGGCTCTCCGGCCCTGCGGCTGCTGCCGTCGGTTCGCTCGCTCGCCGTCGGCTTCGGGTTGCTCGCCGCGGCGCTGGCGCTCTACGTCGGCGCCCGCGAGAGCACGGTGTTCTCCGTCCGCTCGGTCGAGGTGACGACGGAGCCCTCCGGCCAGACCCGGCTCGTCGAGCGCGCGCTCGCGCCGCTCGCCGGCACGAGCCTGCTCGCGATCGACGAAGCTGCGATCACGCGTCGGTTGGAGCGACTTCCGCACGTACACCTGCTCGGCTACGACCGGTCGTTTCCCAACGGGCTGCGCGTCGTCGTCAGCGTCGAGCGTCCGGTTGCCGTGCTGCGCAGGGCAAACGAGAACTGGCTCGTGTCCGGCGAGGGTCGGGTTCTGCGAAGGCTGACGCGGCGCCTCCGCCGTCCACTGCCGGTCGTCTGGATTCCGCGCGGGCTCGAGCCCGAGATCGGAACCATCCTTCGCGCGGAGCACCCCGCCCGCGCGGTGCGGGCTCTGGCCTCGCTGCGGGCGTCCGCGCCGTCCTTCCTGCGCCGCGTCTGGTACGTCGCCGGGGGGGAGGAGGGTCTGACCATGGTGCTCCACGACCGCTTCGAAGTGCGCCTCGGCGACGCTGTTGACCTCGCTGTGAAGGTCGAGGTCGCGCGGCGCGTGCTCGCCGACCTCCGCGCCTCAGGCTCGACGGCGTCGTACGTCGACGTAGCCGTCCCCGAACGCCCCGTCGCCGGTGCAACTCTCGACTCTCAAGTCGAGCCTTAGACTTAGCGTTACTTTGCCCGTTGACAGGCCGCGTCCGTGCCCCTACGCTGGGTCGTTGCCGAGACCACAAAAGGCACGAGCTACAGTCGAGCTTGAGGTGGAGGGACGTTGAGAGTGCGTGAGCAAACCGGCAACTACCTGGCGGTGATCAAAGTGGTGGGCGTGGGCGGAGGCGGCTCCAACGCCGTCAACCGCATGGTCGACGCCGGCTTGAGCGGGGTCGAGTTCATTGCGGCGAACACCGACGCCCAGGCCTTGCTGTCCGTCGACTCCGACGTGAAGGTTCAGATGGGCGCGCACGCTACCCGTGGCCTCGGAGCCGGCGCCAATCCGGAGGTGGGGCGGAGTGCCGCCCAGGAGAGCCGGGACGAGCTGAAGGAAGTCCTGAAGGGTGCGGACATGGTCTTCATCACCGCCGGCGAAGGCGGCGGGACCGGCACCGGCGGTGCGCCGATCGTGGCCGAGGTCACGAAGGAGGATCTCGGCGCGCTCACGGTCGGCGTCGTGACGAGGCCGTTCGGGTTCGAGGGTCGGCGCCGCGCGGAGCAGGCGCACCTCGGGATCGAGGAGCTTCGCGACCGGGTGGACACGCTGATCGTGATCGAGAACGACCGGTTGCTCCAGGTCGTGGAAAAGCGCACCTCGATCATCGAGGCCTTCCGGATGGCCGACGACGTCCTGCGCCAGGGCGTTCAGGGGATCACCGACCTGATCACCGTGCCGGGGATCGTCAACCTGGACTTTGCGGACGTCCGGGCGATCATGACCGAGGCCGGCTCGGCGCTGATGGGGATCGGCATCGCCTCCGGCGAGAACCGCGCGGCCGAGGCAGCGCACACAGCCGTCTCCTCGCCGCTCCTGGAATCGTCGATCGAAGGCGCCACCGGCATCCTGCTCAACATCAGCGGCCCGGCGGACATGGGGCTCTTCGAGGTGAACGAAGCGGCCGAGGTGGTCACGAGCGCCGCCGACCAGAACGCCAACGTCATCTTCGGCGCCGTGATCGACGAGTCGCTGAAGGACGAGGTGCGGGTGACGGTGATCGCCACCGGTTTCGGGCCGGGAGCGCACCGGCGCCGGCGCAGGGCGGAGGTCGAAGAAGAGGCACCGGCTGCGAGGCCGAGGCGCGAAGGCGAAGAGGGCTTCGAGGTCCCGAAGGACGTGCTCGAGGTTCCTTCCTTCCTTCGCGACTGAGCTCGCAAGTACCTCTGTAGCATCCGGGCGTCGTGCAGACGCTGCATCGAACACCGCTCTACGAGCGGCATCGCGCCCTCGGCGCGCGGATGGTTCCGTTCGCCGGCTGGGAGATGCCGGTGCAGTACGAGGGCGTGATCCAGGAGCATCGCACGGTGCGCGCCGACTGCGGCGTGTTCGACGTCTCACACATGGGCGAGCTCGAGGTCGAAGGCCCGAGGGCACACGAGCTCCTGCAGTCAATCCTCTCCAACGACCTCGACAAGGTCGAACCGGGCGGCGCCCAGTACACGCTGCTCACGAATGAGCGCGGCGGCATCGTCGACGACCTGATCGCGTACCGCCTCGAACCGGGCCGCTATTTGCTGATCGTTAACGCCTCCAACCGCGAAGCCGACTTCCAGTGGCTGAAGGAGCGGGAGATTCCCGGGTCGGACGTTCGTGACGTGTCGGACGAGTACGCGCTGCTCGCGGTCCAGGGACCACGATCGGTCGAGCGGCTCGGCCTCGACGACGCTTCCGCCTTCACCTTCGCGATGCAGGAGCTGGACGGGATCGAGTGCATGGTCAACCGCACCGGTTACACCGGCGAGCGCGGGGTCGAGCTGATGGTTCCGGCCGAGGATGCCGAAGAGCTCTGGGACCGTGTCCTTGAGCGCGGCGCCGTCCCGTGCGGGCTCGGCGCCCGAGACACGCTCCGGCTCGAGGTCTGCTATCCGCTGCACGGGAATGACATCGGCCCCGACACCGACGCGATCTCCGCCGGCCTCGGGTGGGTGTGCGCTCTCGACAAGGAATTCACCGGCGCCGACGAGCTTCGGCGGATCAAGGAGGCTGGCCCCGAGCGCAAGCTCGTCGCCTTCGTGATGGAGGAGACGGGCGTCCCGCGGCAGGGGATGACGATTGCGGGCGGCGGTGAGGTCACGTCGGGCACGCACTCTCCGATGCTCGATCGCGGCATCGGGATGGGCTACGTCCCGGCCGCTCAGGCCGAGCCGGGCACGGACCTCACGATCGACGTCCGCGGTCGTGACCGCCGTGCCCGGGTCGTGAAGAAGCCGATCTACAAGCGTGAGGAGGGCTGATGGCGGCCGAAGAGTCCTATCCCGACGACCTTCGCTACCACCCCGAGCACGACTGGGCGCGAATCGAGGACGGCGAGGCAGTGTTGGGAGTCACGTGGTACGCGCAGGACGCGCTCGGTGAGCTCGTCCATTACGAGCCGCCGGAGGCCGGAGCAACGGTGACGAAGGACTCGAGCTATGGCGAGGTCGAGTCGGTCAAGGCGGTGTCGGACATCATCGCGCCGCTCTCGGGCGAGGTGCTCGACGTCAACCAGGCGATCGTCGACGCGCCGGAGACCGTCAACGAGGATCCGTACGGCGCCGGCTGGCTGATTCGCATCCGGCTCACCGATCCCGGTGAGAGCGACGACCTGCTCGACGCGGAGGCGTACCAGCAGCTGGTCGCCGAGCAGTGACCTACGTCTCGCTGACCGACGCCGATCGCGAGCAGATGCTCGAGACGATCGGCGTCTCTTCAGTCGACGAGCTCTTCCGGGACATCCCCGCCGGCGTCCGCTTCGACCGGGCGCTCGACCTCGGCGATCCGCTCTCCGAGCAGGAGATCGTCAAGCGCCTGGAAGAGCTTGCGGCGCAGAACACACCGGCGGGCGAGGAGATCTCATTCCTCGGAGCGGGCGTCTACGACCATTACGTCCCGGCGATCGTCGACGCGATCCTCCAGCGGGGCGAGTTCCTGACCGCATACACGCCGTACCAGCCCGAGCTGAGCCAGGGCGTCCTCCAGGCGCTCTTCGAGTACCAGACCGTGATCTGCGAGCTCACCGGCATGGACGTCTCGAACGCCTCGGGCTACGACGGGACGACCGTCGCAGCCGATGCCTGCTACATCGCCAAGCACGTCACTGGGCAGGCGAAGGTCGTCCTCGCGGAAACGCTGAATCCGCAGGTGCGGCAGGTCGTGAAGACCTACGCCCCGGGCTTCGGGCTCGAGGTCGTCGACGTCCCTCATCGCGACGGCGTCACCGATCCCGATGAGCTGAGGGCCGCAGCCGAGGGCGCCGCCTGCGTGATCTTCCAGCAGCCGAACTTCTTCGGCTGCCTGGAGCCGGCACCGGATCTTGCGGCGGCGGCGAACGACGCTGGGGCGCTCGCGGTCGCGCACGTCGACCCGATCTCGCTGGGCGTGCTCGAAGCGCCCGGGGCGTACGGCTGCGCGCTTGCGATCGGCGAGGGTCAGGGCGCGGGCAACCCCGTTTCCTTCGGCGGACCGCACTACGGCTTCATCGCCGCACGCGAGGAGTTCACGCGGCGGATGCCGGGCCGGATCGTCGGCGAGACGACGGACGTCGCAGGGGAGCGCGGCTACGTCCTCACACTGCAGACACGAGAGCAGCACATCCGCCGCGAGAAGGCGACCTCGAACATCACCACCAACCAGACACTGCTGGCGCTGGGCGGCCTGATCACGTTGTGTTGGCTGGGACCACAGGGTCTCCGCGAGCTGGGGGAGACCTGCATGGCCGTCGCCGAACACGCGAAGGAGCGAATCGGACTACCGCTTGCGTTTCCTGAGCAGACAACGTTCAAAGAGTTTGCCATCCGGGTCGGACGACCCGCCCAGGAAGTGATCCGCGAGGCGCGCAAGCGGGGAATCCATCCCGGCTATCCGCTCGGCCGGGACTTCGAAGGGATGGACGACGTGCTGCTCGTGGCGCTTACAGAACGTCGGACCATCGACGACATCGCCGGCCTCGCCGAGGTGCTGGCCGGATGAAGCTGATCTTCGAGCGCTCGCGCGCCGGTCGTCGTGCCGCCCGGCTTCCGCGACCCAAGGACCTGCCGGCGCCGGAGATCCCCGCCGAGCTGGGCCGCAGTAAGCCACCTCGACTTCCCGAGGTGCCCGAGCTCGAGATCGTCCGCCACTTCACCGAGCTGACAACGCGCAACTTCGGCATCGACACGGGCTTCTACCCGCTCGGCTCCTGCACGATGAAGTACAACCCGCGGGTCAACGAGCGGGTTGTCGCCCTCCCCGGCTTTCGCGACCTGCACCCGCACCAGGACGAAGAGGCGGCGCACGGCGCGCTGGCGCTGATGCACGGGCTCCAGGAGATGCTGGCCGAGATCACCGGCCTCGATGCCGTCTCGCTCCAGCCCGCGGCCGGATCCCAGGGCGAGCTGACGGGCCTGATGCTCATGCGCGCGTACTTCGCCGACCGCGGCGAGGGTGACCGGAGACGCAAGATCGTCGTCGCCGACACGGCTCACGGCACGAATCCGGCGAGCGTGACGATGGCCGGCTACGAACTGGTCAAGGTCGACACCGACCCGCGCGGGAACATCGATCTCGACGACCTGCGCTCCAAGGTCGACGAGAAGATGGCCGGCCTCATGCTCACCAACCCGTCCACGCTCGGCCTATTCGACGAGCACATCGAGGAGATCGCCCGGATCTTCCACGAGATCGGCGGCCTCCTCTACTACGACGGTGCGAACCTGAACGCGGTCTGCGGCATCTCGAGGCCGGGCGACATGGGCTTCGACATCGTCCACATCAACCTGCACAAGACGTTTTCGCAGCCCCACGGCGGCGGCGGACCGGGCGGGGGGCCGATTGCCGTTCGGAGACAGCTCGAGCCGTACCTCCCCGTACCGGCCGTCGTACCTGACGGCGAGCGCTTCCGCCTCGACTACGACCGCCCGAAGTCGATCGGCAAGGTGCGCGCGTTCACCGGGCCGTTCGGCGTCTTCGTGCGCTCGTACGCGTTCATCCTCGCCTGGGGCCGCGAGCTGAGGACGATGTCGGAGGACGCCGTCCTCAACGCCAACTACCTGCTCGCGCGGCTGAAAGACACCTACGAGCTTCCCTTCGACCGCCTCTGCATGCACGAGTTCGTGCTGTCGGCGCGCAGACTGAAGCGCGAGCACGGGATCACTGCGCTCGACGTCGCCAAGCGCCTGATGGACTACGGCTTCCACCCGCCGACGATCTATTTCCCGCTGATCGTCCCGGAGGCGCTGATGATCGAGCCGACGGAGACGGAGACGAAGGAGACGCTCGACTCTTTCGCGGAAGCGATGCTGGCGATCGCCCAGGAGGCACCGGCACGGCCGGAGCTCCTGAAGGAGGCGCCGCACAATCGACCCGTGCAACGCCTGGACGAGGTCAAGGCCGCCAAGCGGGCAGTCGTCCGGTACCGCTTCGACGACCATCCCGACCTCGCCGCAGAGCCCTCGACGCCGGCCGCCGCCGAAGCGCCCAAGGGCGTCTGACGCCCGTATGAGCAGGATCCTCGAAGCGCTATACCGCGGCGACCGCGCCGCAGCGGAGGAGGCGGCCAAGGGCGCGGAGCTCGATCTTCACGAGGCGGCGGCGCTCGGGGATGCAAACAAGGCCCGCGAACTGCTCGCCGGCGATCCGGCGCTCGCCACCGCGCGCTCGCGGGACGGCTTCACGTCGCTCCACTACGCCGCCTTCTTCGGCACGGCCGAGACGGCTGCCGTCCTGCTCGAGCACGGCGCCGACCCGGCCGCGGTCGCGCAGAACGAAATGCTCGTCCAGCCTCTGCACAGCGCTGCGGCCGTGAACGCGAACGAAACCGCGCGCCTGCTCCTCGACGCGGGCGCGGATCCGAATGCCGTTCAGCAGGGCGGGTTCAGGCCGATTGACGCCGCCGTCCAGAACGGCAACGACGAGCTGCTCGAGCTCCTCGTCGCGCGCGGGGCGGACACGTAGTTCGCGCTGCTAAGAATCCAGCTGTGATCGATCTTCGCTCCGACACGGCTACACGGCCGACGCGCGGGATGCGCGACGCAATCGCGGCCGCGGAGGTGGGCGACGAGCAGAAGCGCGAGGACCCGACCGTCAACCGGCTCGAGCGCAGGGTCGCCGAGTTGCTCGGCCACGAGGAGGCGGTCTACGTCCCCACTGCGACGATGGCGAACGAGATCGCCCTCCGGCTCCACGGCCGGCCCGGGGACGAGCTCCTCGCTGAGGAGCACTCACATATCTTGACCGCCGAGCTCGGCGGGCCGGCCGCGCACAGCGGCTACCTCACTCGACCGCTCCCAGGCGATCGCGGCCGCCTGACGCCGGAGCAGATTCGTGCCGTCGCGTTCACTGAAGAGGACTTACACGTCCCGCTGACGCGGATCGTCTCGATCGAGAACACGCACAACAGCTCGGGCGGCCGGGTGTGGCCCCTTGAAGAGATCGAGGCCGTTGCCGAAACCTGCCGCGAGCTGAGGCTCGCGCTCCACCTTGACGGCGCGCGCCTGTTCAACGCAGCGGTCGCGCTCGACGTCCCGCCGGCCGACATCGCCCGCCGCGCCGACACGGTCACGATCTGCCTGTCCAAGGGCCTCGGGTGTCCGCTCGGGGCACTGGTGGCGGGATCGGCGGAGCTGATGAGAACGGGCCGCCGCTACAAGCACTTCTTCGGGGGCGCGATGAGGCAGGCCGGGATCGTCGCGGCCGCTGGGGTCTACGCGCTCGACTACCACGTCGATCGCCTCGCGGAGGATCACGCCCGAGCCAGGCGGCTCGCGGAGGGGCTCGCCGAGGCGGGCTTGCCGGTCGAGCCCGACGACGTCGAGACGAATTTCGTCCACCTGGACGTCGCGCCGCTCGGCCTGACGACGAAAGAGGCACTCGAGCGTCTGCGCCACGCGGGCGTGGGGCTGTCGGGCACCGTGCACGCGACGATCCTTCGCGCCGTCACCCACCTCGATGTAAGCGACGACGACATCGAGCAGGCGATCGAGCTCGCCCCGCGCGCTCTGGGCGTGCTCGCCCGCGCCTAGCCTCTATCTGTCGCCGGCGACGAAGAACGCCGCTGCGACGGCGACGTAGGCGAGGATCAACGCCACTCCACGCGCCCGGCTGGATTGTCCTTGCGCGAGCAGCAGGAAGGTGAAGACGGCGGCCGCTCCGAGCGCCACGATCTCGACCTGGCGGAACGACAGCGCCAGCGGCTCGATCAGCCAGGAGAGGAGCGCGACGGCCGGGATCAGGAAGACGGCGACCTGAGCGCTCGACGCCAACGCGATCTCGGCCGCGAGCTTGATCTGGCCGCGCGCGGCGACGACGACCGCGCCGCCGTGCTCGGCTGCGTTTCCGACGATCGCGACGATCACGGCCGCGACGAAGAACTCGGACAGGTGCGCCTTCTCGGCGAAGACCTCGATCGACCCGACGAGGATCTCGGCGATCAGCGCGGTGATGACCGTGGCGACGCCGAGCACCAGCAGTGCAGTTCGGAACGTCCAGGCTCTCATCTCCCGAGCCTCGTCGGAGACGTGGAGACGCCGGTGCCGCCGGAGCGAGAGCCAGGTGACGCCGAGGTAGACGAGCAGAAGCGCGATCGACACCGGCACTGACAGCTCCGCGATGAAACGCCGCTCCGGGTCGCCCTCCCAACCAGGAATGGCCGGAATCAGAAAAAGAACGACGGCGAAGCCCACGAGGGCCAGCGAGACGAAGCTCGATTCGCGGTCGATCGCGCCGCGCCCGCCGAAGAGCAACGAGAAGCCGAGGACGAGCAGGAGGTTGCCGACGACGCTGCCGCTCAGAGAGCCGCGGACGACCTCGAACTTCGCTTCGTTGATGGCGAACAGAGCGATGATCAACTCGGGGGCGTTGCCGAAGGTCGCGTTGAGGAAGCCGCCGATACCCGGTCCCGTGTGATGCGCCGCGTGTTCGGTCGCTTCGCCGATCAGCCACGCGAGCGGGACGAGCGATGCCGCGGCGAGCACGAACTCGACAACCTCACTCGGGTGGAACGCGTAGTGGACGAAGATCGTGACCGGGGCGAGGGCAAGCGAGCCCCAGAGGATCCTCCTGGCCACGGGACTAGCCTAATGATCGTGCTCCGTGCGGTTCTCTTCGACTGGGGCGGGACGCTGATGAGCGACGAATGGAGCGACGAGATCGCGCTGGAGGGCCACACGGCCGGCCTCGCGGCCCTCGGCCGGGACGGGCTGCCGGACGCCGAGACCTTCACCCGCTACCTGCGCGAGCACGAAATCGAGCTCTTTCCGCGGAGCGAGGACGAGATCGACATCACCGCCGTCATGGCCGAGTCGTTCCGGGATCAAGGCGTCGACCTCACGGATGACGACATGCGGCTCTTCCTCCAGGCCTCGCAGGACATTTGGTCGTTGTACTACGTGCTCGCGGACTCGACTCACGCGCTGCTCGAGGCATTGGGTGCTCGGGGGCTGAAGCTCGCCGTCGTCTCGAACACGGCCAGCCCGCAATGGCTTTTGCAGCCGATCCTCGAGCAGCAGGGAATCGCCGAGCGCGTCGACGCGATCGTCCTCTCCTCCGAGGTCGGCAAGCGCAAGCCGCACCCGGCGATCTTCGAGCGCGCGCTCAGCGAGCTGGACGTCGATGCGAGCGAGGCGCTCTTCGTCGGCGATCGCCTCGAGGCAGACGTGCTGGGCGCCTCGCGGGTCGGGATGAAGACGATCCAGGCCGTGTGGTTCCGGGCCGACGAAGGCCCGGCCGGGGTCGAGCCGGACTACCGGGCGTTCACGCAGATGGACGTCCTGAACGTCGTCGATCGCATCGCCGCCTAGCGCGATCCGCGGCGCTTGTCAAGTCTTGCGCGGGCAGGAAACCGTCGACCAAAATCCCGCTATGGAGTCAGGCGAGCTCACCCGTCCCGCACGTGAGCTTCCGCTCCGCCCGCAGGACGAGGTCGAGTGCCGCCGCTGCGGGATTCACTGCGACAAGGTCGTCTATCCCGCCGCCTGTGTCGCCCGCTCGTGTCCCTTCCTCTACGCCTTCGAAGAGGCGGGGCGGACCTACGTCGGCTGCATGCAGAAAGTCTTCGGCGTCGAGATCGACCTCGAGCTGCTGGAGGAAGCCGAAGCCCGAGCACCGGGCTTCGGTGCTGTCAAGGCCACTCGCAACCCGTTGCCTATGTGCGAGACCGAGGTCGAGAGCACGTATCTCGGCCGGACCGACGACCTCGGCTGCGTGAACCCCGAGTTCCACGAGCTCCCCGTCGGCCAGCCGAGCTTCCGCGTCTTCGCGCAGGCGCTCGGGTCCTAGGCGCCGACTCGGCGGTGCCGCTTAGAGGCCGTGCTGGCTTTGCCAGCGCGGCCGGCCTTACTAGTCCCTGTTTTCCAGAGCGCGCGCAGCTTCCGCATCTCTTCCGCATCCGCTCCCTTGCCCTGCTGACCCTCGGTTTCCACGACTGCCGGCAGGTTCTGGAGCCGGGGATTGCCGAGAAAGACCGAGAGCTTGTTGCCGATCAGGCCTTCTTTGAGGTTGGCGTGGCGGTCGCGGTTGGAGCCGAGCGGCGTCTGCGAGTCGTTGACATGCAGCGCGCGAAGGCGGTCGAGTCCGATCACGCTGTCGAACTCGTCGAGCAGCGAATCCAAGGCCGCCGGATCGGTGACGTCGTACCCGGATGCCCACAGGTGGCAGGAGTCGAGGCAAATGCCGAGCCGCGGGTGACCGCTAAGCCTGTCGACAAGCGCTGCTAACTCCTCGAGCGACCGACCAATCGTCCCGCCGGTCCCAGCCGAGTTCTCGATCAGGAGCCAGGTCTTGTCGGAGCAGCGCTCGAGCACCTGCTCGACCGCCGGGACGGCGCGCTTCAAGCCCACGTCGAAGCCGGCGCCGAGATGTGAGCCGACGTGGAAGACGACACCGGCCGCGTCGATTGCGCAAGCTGCGTCGACAGTCTTCTGGAGGGTCGTCACAGACTTCTCGTACAGTTCGTTGTCAGGGCTAGCAACGTTGCAGAGGTAGATCGCGTGCACGAACACGGCCTGGATGCCCGCCTTCCGCGCACGCTCGGCGAAGCCGGCGAGCACGTCTGGATCGTGGTTCGGGAAGCGCCAAGCGCGCGGGCTCTGCACGAAGCACTGAAGCGCGTCGGCGCCGATCTCCTTAGCCCGCTCGGGAGCGGCCTTGACTCCGCCCGAAACATGGCCGCCGAAGAGCACGGCCCTACGATAGTAAGGCGATGTCCGTCCGCGTCCGCATGGCTCCGAGCCCGACCGGCTTCCTCCACATCGGAGGCGTGCGCACCTTTCTGTTCAACTGGCTCTTCGCCCGCGGGCAGGGCGGCGAGGTTCTGCTGCGGATCGAGAACACCGACACGAGCCGCGAGGTCGCCGAGTCGACGGAGCAGATTCAGCGCTCGCTGTCCTGGCTCGGAATCGACTGGGACGGCGAGGTCAGGTTCCAACTCGACCGGATGGAGGAGTGCACGCGGCTCGCACGGCGGCTCGTCGAGGAAGGGAAGGCCTACGAGGACGAGGGCGCGATCCGGTTCCGCATGCCGGACGAGGGGACGACCGGCTGGGACGACATGGTTCGCGGCCCGATCGAGTTCCCGAACCAGGAGCTCGAGGACGTCGTCCTCGTCCGCTCCGACGGCCGCCCGACCTACAACTTCGCCAACCCGGTCGAGGACATGCTCGACGGGATCACGCACGTGATCCGCGGCTCCGACCACGTCTCCAACACGCCGAAGCAGATCCAGATCCTGCGCGCGCTCGGAACCGAGCCACCGGTCTATGCCCACGTTCCCGACGTCCTCGGCACCGACGGCAAGAAGCTTTCGAAGCGGCACGGGGCACAATCGGTCGAGGACTTCCGCGAGCAGGGCTACATCCCGGAGGCGCTCGTCAACTTCCTGGCCCGCCTCGGGTGGGCGTACGACGACAAGACCGAGGTGTTCTCGCGCGAGGAGCTGCTGCGGCTGTTCAGCCTCGACCGGGTTTCCCCGAGCCCGGCGGTCTTCGACTACGAGAAGCTCGCGTGGCTGAACGGGGTCCACCTGCGCAAGCTGCCGCCGGACGAGTACGCCGACCGGGTCGTGACCTATCTCCAGGAGCAGGGGATCGACTGGGACGAGGAGCTGGTCCGCCGCGCCACCCCGCTCGTGCAGGAGAAGATCGAGACGCTTTCGCAGTTTCCGGACTACGTCAGGTTCCTGTTCGAGGACGTGGCGCCAGACCCCGCGCTGCTCGACGGCCGGGTGCTCGAGGCGGCGGGGGAGACGCTCGCCGAGCTCGAGCCGTTCGACGCCGAGACGATCGAGAGCGCGCTGAGGGAACTGGCGGAGCGGCTCGAGCTCAAGCCGCGTGAGGCCTTTCAGCCGATCCGGGTCGCTGTCACCGGGTCGAAGGTCTCGCCGGGCTTGTTCGAGAGCATCGAGCTGCTCGGGAAAGACCGCTCGCTCGACCGGCTCAGGGCTGCTCGCGGCGCAGCGGCTTAGGCAGTCCGAGCCGGTCCATTGCGCGCTGGAATTCCAGCCAGGCCCGCCGGCGAAAGCTCGCAGTTGGCCGGGGCAGCTGCACGTCGAGGCGTCGCCGAGCACTCATTTCAAAGCATGAACGGAGCTCGGACGAGATCGGTTACGCGCGGCTAGACTCGGGCGGTGGGCGCCGAGACGACGACTGTGCTTGTCGTCGATGACGATCCTTCGCTGCGACTCCTCTGTCGCGTCAATCTGGAGCTCGAAGGCTACGCCGTCGTCGAGGCGGGAACGATCGGCGAAGCCGAGCAGGCGCTCGACAACGGCGGCGTCAACGTCGTTCTTCTCGACCTCCACCTCGGAAACGAGGATGGGACCTCGCTCGTGCCCAAGCTCGAGCAGCGCGACCTCGCCTCGTCGGTCGCGCTTCTCACCGGTAGTCCGGGCAGCCGGCTGCCTGAGGGCGCGACGGTTATCCCCAAGCCGTTTGCGATCGACGACCTGACCGGCACGGTTCGCCGGCTCGCCAATCCGTAGGCCCCGGCTGCTCCGGTAGATTCCCGAGTCGCCGATGCGCATCACTGCGGTCCGCACTCCTGCCGAATACGAGGCCGAGCTCCAGCGCTACCTCTTCGAGCGCGCCGAGGAAGGGCGTGCGGTCCGAGTCGGCGAGAAGGAGATCTCGGAGCGCGCGGAGATCGTGGCGCGCTACCGCGACCTCTTCACCCGCGAGCAGCTCGAGGCGCTGAAGGAGGCCGAGGAAGCGGTCTCGGGCGTCGATCGCGAGCGCGTCTATCGACTGAGGAAGACGTGCGAAGCGGGGCTGGTCGACATCGAGCTCAGCGAGCGCGAGGATGCGCTCGAGAACGCGATCCTGGCGGCGAGGGTGGAGTTTCGAGGCGAGGAGCTGCCACTCCGCTCGGCCCAGGCACAGCTCGCGGTTCTCCCCGTCTATGGCGATCGCGAAGAGCTCGGCGAGCTCCAGGGCGACGCGTCGGCTGCTTTCAACGACGACCGCATGGAGCTCCTGCGGGCCCGGGAGGATCTGGACGCCGAGTTGTCGGAGGAGCCTGACGCCGTCGCGCGGAACGAGGAGGAGAAGGGGATCTCGCTGCGCGACCTGTCTGAGGTGCTCAGCGCCGCCAGCAGCGGTGCCGTTGAGGCGTACGGCCGGCTCTCTGCTCGGTGGTTCGACAAGCTCCTGGGCGCCGAGCGGCCCGAGGTGCCGGCGTCGTACCACGTCGCCTGGATCCGGCGCCTCTCGCCGCTCGAGGCCACGTACACGAAGGAGCGTGCGACCGAGATCTGCCTCCAGACGCTGCGCCGGCTCGGCTTCGACCTCGATCAGGAGCCGAACATCAAGCTCGACCTCGACGACCGGCCGCAGAAGTCGCCGCGCGCGTGTGTGATCGCGGCCGACCCGCCCAAGATCGTCCACCTGATCACGCGGGCGCAGGGCGGCCTCCACGACTACCAGGCATTCCTGCACGAGGCCGGGCATGCGCTCCACTACGGCAACTGTGATCCCGAGCTGCCCTACACCTTCCGCAACCTCTCGCGCGACCACGCGCTGACCGAGATCTACTCGTACATCTTCGAGGCGATCTCGCGCGAGCCGGCGTGGCACGCCGAGTACTTCGACCTCTCGGAGGAGCAGGCCGCCGAGCACGCCGAGGCCACGATCTTCCTAGAGGCCCTGCTCTTCCGACGCTACACGGCGAAGCTGCACTTCGAGCTGGACTTCTGGGGCAACTTCGGGAACGGCAGCGCCGGGCCTGATGAGTACCACCGTCAACTGACCAGCGCCACCGGGATCGCGTACCGCCCCGATGCGTACCTCGCCGACATGGACGCAGGCTTCTATTCCGCCGACTACCTCCGCGCGTGGATTCGCTCCGCACAGCTCCGCGAGTGGCTGGTCCGCGAGGTCGGTGAGGACTGGTGGCGGAACCGCAAGACCGGCGATCACCTCCGCGCGCTCTTCGCCGAAGGCACACAACCGACCAGCGAAGAGATCGCCGGACGGCTCGGCTTCGATCCGCACGACACGAAGCCGCTGCTCGCCGAGCTCGGCGCCTAGTGCCGCTGCCTGTCGCGTTCGACCGGTTCTACCGGTACGACGAGCTTACGGAGATCCTGCACGGCTGGGCCGAGGAGCGGCCCGAGCTCTTCCGCGTCGAATCGATCGGGTCCTCGTACGAAGGCCGCGAGATCTGGCTCTGCACGCTGACCAACATCGAGACCGGGCCGGATCTCGAGAAGCCGGCGTTCCTGGTCGAGGGAAACATCCACGCGATCGAGGTCACCGGCGCGACGGCGGCTCTCCATCTGATCGACCGCCTGCTGTCGGGCTACGGCACTGACGAGCGCGTCACACGTGTGCTCGACACCCGAGCCTTCTACGTCGTCCCGCGCCTGAACCCCGACGGCCCCGAGCTCGCCCTTGCCGACCGGCCGCGCTTCATTCGTTCGAGCACGCGGCCGTGGCCGCTGGCCGAGGAGATCGACGGTCTCTACGAGGAGGACATCGACGGCGACGGCCGGATCCTGATGATGCGTGTCCGCGACCGGAATGGATCGTGGAAGCCGCATCCCGAGGAGCCGCGGCTGATGGTACGGCGCGAGCCGGACGATGCGGACGGGGACTTCTATCGGATGCTGTGGGAGGGCCGCATCCGCAACTACGACGGCACCACGATCAAGATCGCGCCGCCGCTGGAGGGCCTCGACCTCAACCGGAACTTCCCAATGGAGTGGGCCGTCGAGGCCGAGCAGCAGGGCGCTGGGCCGTATCCCGCCTCCGAGCCCGAGATCCACGCGATCGTCCAGGCGATCGTCGACCGGCCGAACATCACCGGCCACATCGCCTACCACACCTTCAGCGGCGTCCACCTGCGGCCATACGCCAGCTACCCGGACGAGCATTTTCCCACCGCCGACCTCCGGACCTACCAGCTGCTCGGGGAGAAGGCGACCGAGCTCACCGGCTATCCGGCGATCTCGATCTTCCACGACTTCAAGTACGACCCGAAGCAGACGACCAAGGGCGGCGCCAACGACTGGCTCTACGACCACCTCGGCGTCTTCTCCTGGACGACGGAGCTCTGGAGCCCGCAGCGGGAGGCCGGAATCGAAGACCACCAGTACATCGAGTGGCTTCGCGACCACCCGCCCGAGGACGACCTCAAGCTGCTCCACTGGAGCGACGAGCAGCTCGACGGAAAGGGCTACGTCGACTGGTACCCGTTCGAGCACGACCAGCTCGGGCAGGTCGAGCTCGGTGGCTGGGATCTCATGTACTGCTGGGCAAACGCCCCGCCGCAGTTCCTCGAGCGCGAGATCGCGCCGCACTCGGAGCACGCCATCTGGCAGCTGCTCGTGTCGCCGCTGCTCGAGGTTCGGTCGCTCGAGGTGGAGGCGCTGGGCTCGGAGCGCTGGCTCGTGCGGCTGGTGGTCGAGAACACCGGCTGGCTGCCCACGAGCGTCAGCGAGAAGGCGGTCGAGCGGAAGGCCGTGCGGCCTCTGGAGGCGGAGATCACGCTGCCCGAAGGCGCGAAGGTGATCGGCGGTGAGCGCAAGGTCGAGCTCGGTCAACTCGACGGGCGGGTGCACCGACGCTCGCTGCTCTGGTGGGCGTCGAACGACGCGACGAGCGACCGGGCGAAGGTGGAGTGGGTGGTGGAGGCGCCTTCGGGGTCGTCCGTCACCGTCGAGGCGCGCCACCAGCGCGCCGGAACCGTGCGTCAGGAGTTGACGCTCGGCTAGTCCCTCACGACGCGGTACCTCAGATGGGTGACGGCGGGGGAATCGACCACCCGATCGAGCTCCAAGCCGGCTCGCGTGGCGCCGAGGTTGTCGAGCAGGCGGACGCCGTCGCCGAGAAGCACCGGAACGAGATGGATCTGAAGCTCGTCGAGCAGCCCCGCCCTGAAGGACTGCTGAATGGCATCGGCGCCGCCTGCGACCAACACGTCCCGGTCGCCGGCGGCCGCCCGAGCTTGCTCGAGTGCGGCTTCGATCCCGTCGGTGACGAACGTGAACGTGGTTCCGCCTTGCTTTGTGACGGGTTCACGAGCGTGGTGGGTGAGGATGAACACCGGAACGCGGAACGGAGGGTCGTCCCCCCACCAGCCGTCCGCATTGGGGTCGTCCTCCCACGGGCCTGCTCCGCCGCTGAACATCCGCCCCTGCCCATTACGACCGCGCCCTGCGCGGCCAGCGATTCCTTCACCACCTCGTCGTCGGCGCCCGTCTCGCCTCCGTCCATGCCGTGACGCTCGCGAAAGCTCGCCAGCTCGTAGGCCCACTCGTGGAGCCCTTCGCCGCCCTCGCCGAGCGGCTGCTCGAGCGTCTGGTTCGGCCCGGCGATGAAGCCGTCGAGTGACGTGGAGATGTCGCAGATCACTCTCGCCATCGTGCCTCCTGCAAGTCGGCCGGCTCACCGGCCAGGAGCAACTCGATCTCCTCCCAGAGGAGCTTCTGCGCCGGGTCGGCGCGCCCGTTGACGAACCTCACGCCCTCCTCCTCGAGCAGTCGGCGACATCTCTCGGGTCCGCCGTCGTCGGCTCCCCAACCGTCGGGAATCGACCCGTCGGCGTGGATGACGCGCCACGCAGCTGGGAATGCCGGGTCGCGGGCGGCCGACCTCGCGACTGCACGAGCTGCTTTGGTCGTCCCCGTTGCGGCGATCCCGATCTCCCCGTACGCGGTCCAGCGACCCTTCGGGATCACCCGGGCGGCGCGCAGAATTCTGTCGCTTCGAGAATGGATCCCGGGACGGTAGCGGGTCGATTTTCACGAGAACCAGACGAGTCCGGAATAGCGAGGGAGGAAATCCTGCTCAGAAGGCGTAGCCGGTGGACCCGTGCGGAGGCTCTTGCTCTTTGTCCTCGTGCTCGCCGTCGCCGGCGTTGTCTGCGGCGAGGCGGCGGCGCTCGCGAAGGTGCAGGTGCCCGGCGTCCAGGTCGCGCTCTACCGCCACGGCTACTACAAGGGCCCGATCGACGGGATCGCAGGGCCGTTGACGAAACGCGCGATCCGCGACTTCCAGCGGTCGAAGGGGCTCGAGCCGGACGGCGTCGTGGGCAGGCGGACGCGCGCTGCGTTCGGACGGTTCGGGGGCCCTCTCTTCGGCACACGCATGCTCAGGCGCGGGATGGCGGGCTTCGACGTCTCGGTGCTCCAGTTTCTGCTTGCCAAGCGCGGCTTCCCACCCCGGTACCTGGACAGCGGCTTCGGGCCGGTCATCGAGCGGCTCGTGCGCCGCTTCCAGCGCCGTGCGGGGCTTTCCCCGGACGGCATCGTCGGGAGGCGGACGCGCGCGGCGCTTCTCACGGGTGTCGGCGCGAGCCGGCCGGTCGCTCGCCGATCGGCGCACTCGGCGTCGCGCGCGGCCGTCGAGGCTTCGCTCCGCCGCTGGGCCGCCCACTACGGCGTCAGCCTCGACCTCATCCGAGCGCTCGCATGGCAGGAGTCGGGCTTTCAGAGCCACGTTCGCTCCCGCGCCGGCGCCGTCGGCGTCATGCAGGTCATTCCCGCGACCAGGGCGTTCGTCGAGCAGTTCGTGATCGGCGGGCGCGTCCCGAGGACGATGGACGGCAACGTTCGCCTCGGTGTCGCGTTCCTGCACCTTCTCCTCCACCAGTTCGGAATGGACGCGCGGCTCGCGGTGGGCGCGTACTACCAGGGGTTGGCGTCGGTCCTGCAGCGCGGACTTACTCGCCCGACGCGCCACTTCGTGGCCAACGTGCTCGCCCTGCGCAAGCGGGTCTGACCCTGTAGAAGGCGCATACGGGATTCGAACCCGTGCCGCCGCCGTGAGAGGGCGGTGTCCTAGGCCACTAGACGAATGCGCCGGGAGGCTCAGTGTAGCGACGCTCGCGAGCGCGATCGGAGGCTGCGGGCCTAGGAAAGAGCGGTGTCGCCGGGGCGGGGCTCTTCGACCCCGGTCTCGGGCGGGCCCACGACTGCCGGTCCCACGGGGCGGAGGTAGAGCAGCTCGTACGCGACGGCCGCGATGACGGCGCCGGCGAACGGGCCGACGTACCAGATCCAGAAGTCGTCCCACGTGTTCGAGATCAGCTCGGGCCCCAGCGCCCTCGCCGGGTTCATCGCGGCGCCGGTGAGAGGGCCGCCCATCAGGATGCCCATCGTGACCGCGAAGCCGATCGCAAGCCCGGCGATCGACTTGAACGTCCCGCGCGGATCGGCCATCGTCGCGAAGAAGACCCACATGAGGAAGAACGTAAGGATCGCCTCGATCAAGAGCCCGGCCTCCGGCTGAATTCCCGGGTTCAGCACCGGCGAGCCGAGGTTCCCCTCGGCGTCGTCCGCGAAGATCCAGCGCAGCAGCGCCGCCGCTCCGATCGCGCCCGCGAACTGGGCGACCCAGTAGATAATGGCCAGGAGCGGGGCGAGCCGGCCGGTGACGAGGAAGCCGAGCGTGACCGCCGGGTTGAAGTGGCCTCCGGAGATGTGGGCGACGGCCGAGACCATGACCGCGATCACGAGCCCGCTGGCCAGAGCGACGCCGACGACTCCCGGTTCCACGGTCGGTCCCGCCGCGATCACCGCCCCGGCGCCGACGAAGATGAGGGCGAAGGTGCCGATGAACTCGGCCGCCCCGCGCTGGAAGGCATCCGTCAGCACGGCGAGGAGCGTATTCGGGCCATCGGACAGCGTGGCGCCGCTCCAGCTGACCGTCTGACGAAAAAGGCCGCAAATGCGGCCCTTTCTGGTCAGGCTGCGGGGCTAGGATTCGAACCTAGACTACTCGGTCCAGAGCCGAGCGTCCTACCATTAGACGACCCCGCAATGGGGCTCGGATTGTAGCGCTAGGTCGCGAGCCGCCTGTACAGCACGACGGGCGCGAACGCGTAGAACGCGATGAAGACGGTGTCGACCGCGAGCGTCGCCAGCCACGCCCCGATCACGTTCTCGAGCAGGAGGTAGCCGACGGCGAGCGGGATCGCGACGAGCGCGAGCCCGATCAGGGTCAGGAGCACGAAGATCGCCACCACCGTTCTCGTCTGTCCCTGGACGAGCTCGTTCGATCGGGACAGGGCGAGACGCCAAGGAGCTCGTTCCAGCACGATCAGCGGAACGACGAGCGCCCACCGCGCCATGAGGATCAATCCCGGCACGACCAGGGCGATCGTCCCGAGCAGAATCCCGACCGTAGTCACCACCGCCGAGATGACGAGGTCGGGGAGGCGATCCCAGGTTCGGGCATAGGCATCCGTTGCCGTGCGGTCGCCCTCGGCGACATCGTGGACGAGCGCGCCGATCACCCAGGGGAAGGCGACGAGCGTGATCACGGATGTGAAGCCCACCCACGCCCACCACCCCGGCGCAAGCGACGTGAAGTCCGGGTCAAGAATTGCGATCAGAAGCTCGAGCGGCGCGAGGAGGAGCGCGACGACGAGCAACGTGCGCCAAAAGCGCGCGAGGAAGAGGCGCCAGACTTCCCCGACGACGCCGGCGATCAAGCCGATCTAGGCGACGTCGGCGGCCCAGTCGCCGTACAGGGCGGTGTAGAGCCCGCGGCGGGCCATGAGCTCGTCATGGGATCCCTGCTCGACGATCCGCCCGTGCTCGAGCACGACGATCAGGTCGGCGCCGCGGATCGTCGAGAGGCGGTGAGCGATCACGAACGCGGTCCGCCCGGCGAGAAGCGTCCGCAGCGCGGTCTCGATCTTTCGCTCCGTGCCGATGTCGACGGACGACGTGGCCTCGTCGAGGATCAGGATGCGGGGATCGGCGAGCAACGCCCGCGCGAAGGCCACGAGTTGCCGCTGGCCGAGCGAGAGCCTGGTGCCGCGCTCCTGGACGTCGGTCTCGTAGCCGTCCTCCAGCCGCATGATGAACTCGTGCGCGCCGACGGCCGAGGCAGCGGCACGGATCTCCTCGTTGGTCGCGTCGGGTCGTCCGAAGGCGATGTTGTCGCGCACCGAGCCGGCGAACAGGAAGCCCTCCTGCGGGACGATGCCAAGCTGACGGCGGAGCGATTCCTGCGTCACCTCGCGGAGGTCGGTGCCGTCGACCGTGATCGACCCGTCGCGCGGGTCATAGAAGCGGGCGAGCAGCTTGGCGATCGTCGACTTGCCCGCGCCGGTATGACCGACGAGCGCGACCGTGGTTCCTGCCGGCACGTCGAGATCGAGCCGATGGAGCACCTCGGGGCCTTCTCCGTAGCCGAATCGGAGGTTTCGGAGCTCGACGTGGCCGTCGATCTGGCCGAGCTCGCCCGCACCCGGCCGGTCACGAACCTCGGGCTCCTCGTCCAGTACGTCCATGATCTTGTCCAGCGCGGCGACGGCCGCGAGGAACGTGTTGTAGAGCTGCGAGAGCTGCTGCACCGGGTCGAAGAAGTTCGAGACGTAGAGGATGAACGCGAAGAGCGTCCCGACGGTGAGCTCGCCGCCCGCGACGAGATAGCCGCCGTAGCCGAGCACCACCGCCGTCGCGACCGCCGAGAGGAAGTCGACGAACGGGAAGTAGAGGCCGTTCGTGACCACGGTCTGCTGGTTCGCGGCCCGGTAGTGCGCGTTGACCTCCTCGAAGTTGCGTCGGCGGGCCGACTCGCGCGTGAACGACTGCACGACGCGCATGCCGGCGATGTCCTCGGCGAGGGTGGCGGTGACGAGGCCGAGCCGTTCGCGGACGGCCCGGTAGGCGCGCGAGCTCCGAATCCGGAAGATGGCGGTCGCGATCGCCATCGCGGGGATGACGGAGAGCGTGGCGAGCGCCAGCCGCCAGTCGAGCCAGAAGAGCACGGCCGCCGAGCCGACGAGGAGAAGCGTGTTCTGAACGAGGGTCGTGACGCCGTCGGTGACGAGCTGGTCGAGTGCGTCGACGTCGTTCGTCAGGCGGCTGATGATGACCCCGGCCCGGTTGCGCTCGTAGAAGCCGAGCGAGAGGCGTTGAAGGTGGCGAAAGAGCCTGTTGCGGAGGTCGGCGAGAATGCGCTCCCCCGTCCAGCCGGTGAAGTAGGTCTGCGCGGCCGAGGTGGCGAGGGTCGCGAGGCCGGCGACGACGAAGAGGGCGACGATGACGGTGAGGGCCTGGAGATCCTGCTGGCGGATGCCGTCGTCGAGCGCGAGCTTGGCCAGATAGGGCGGGACGAGCGCAGTGAGCGTGGCGGCGAGGAGGGAGAGGATCGCCAGCGCCGTGCGCAGCTTGTACGGCGCGGTCAGCCGGGCGAGCGTCGAGATGCGGCGTGCCGTGCGCTGCCAGGACCAGTCCTCGACCCTGACGTCACGCCGGACCGAGAGGTGCGACCCGGGCTGCCAGACCTTCATCCGGCCTGCCTCCGGATACCGTTGCGGAGTGCCCTTAGATGTTCACGCGCGTCTGCAGTGGGAGACCCCACCTCCCCGACCCATGGCGCGAGCCTAGCGGCGAGCTCCGCGCGCGTGGGTGACGCGTGTGTGCCGAGACCGTGTCGCTGAGTAGGGCCGATCACGCCGTCGCCTCCGCCGGCGCTACCGAGTCCGCGCGTCCCTCGACCCGGGCCGCAAACTCGCTCTCGAGTAGTCCGTGGTCGTAGATCTCGCGATACACCGAGCTGCGCTCGAGCAGGTCATCGTGTGTCCCGCGCGCTGCCACTCGTCCCCGGTCGAGCACGACGAGCTCGTCGGCCAGCGCCAGCGTCGAGAGGCGGTGCGCGATGATGATCGTCGTCCGACCTTGCATCGCAGCTCGCAGCCCGAGCCGGATGCGCGCCTCGGTCGTCGCATCCACCGAAGCGGTGGCGTCGTCGAGGATCAGGATCCGCGGGTCGAGGATCAGCGCCCGCGCGATCGCGATCCGCTGGCGCTGGCCGCCGGACAGAGTGATCCCCCGCTCGCCGATGACCGTGTCGTAGCCGTCCGGTAGCTCGTCGATGAACTCCGCCGCCTGCGCGAGGCGCGCGGCCTCCTCCACCTGCTCGTCTGTCGCGTCCGGCCGGCCGAACGCGATGTTCTCGCACACGGTCGCCGAGAACAGGAACGGATCCTGGGCGACGATCCCAATCTCTCGGCGCAGCGCCGTGAGCTTCGCAGCCCGGACATCGAGGCCGTCGATCGAGATCCGGCCGGCGGTGACGTCATAGAAGCGGGGCACGAGCGAGGCGACGGTCGTCTTCCCGGAGCCCGTGTGCCCGATCAGGGCGACGGTCTTCCCGGACTCGAGCTCGAGGTCGATCCCGTGGAGCACCGGCCGGCGCCCGTTGTAGCCGAACGACACGCTCTCGAACCGGACTCGGCCGTCGCCTGCAGGCAGCTCGACGGCGTCGGGTCGGTCGGACACCTCCTCCGCCTCGTCCATTACTTGGAAGATCCGCTCTCCGGAGGCCGTGGCCCGCTGCGCCTGGCCGATCCACATGCCGAGC
>Ga0126313_10000164_pt1 | contig 28816 bp, 28 predicted proteins | sample Plot105A_FD_89954 | JGI IMG/M metagenome (GOLD analysis project Ga0126313, IMG submission 89954) | Serpentine soil microbial communities from UC McLaughlin Reserve, CA, USA - Plot105A | ecosystem: Environmental > Terrestrial > Soil > Grasslands | place: USA: UC McLaughlin Reserve, Lake County...
GGCCCGAAGATCTCCTCCTGGGCGACCTTCATCTCCGGCGTCACGTCGTCCAGGATGGTGGGGCCGAGGAAGAAACCGCCGTTCTCCGACTCGAAGCGCCCGTCGACGAGGAGCGTCGCCCCTTCACCGACGCCGAGCTCGATGTAATCCGCGATCCGGCCCTTAGCGCGGTCGGTCGTGACCGGGGTCACCGCGTTCTCCGGATCGAGGCCCGAGCCGACCGAGCAGACCCTCGCCTCGGTGCAGAGCCGGTCGACGAGCTCGTCCGCCACCGATCCCACGGCTGCGGCCACGCTCCCGGCGAGGCAACGCTGCCCCGCGTTCGAGAACGCGGACGAGAAGAGCCCCTGGACGGCGAGCTCGAGATCCGCGTCGGGCATGACGACGATGTGGTTCTTCGCACCCGCGAGCGCCTGCACGCGCTTCCCCGCCGCGGCCGACCGCGCGTAGACGTGCTTCGCGACCGGCGCCGAGCCGACGAACGAGACCGCCCGGATCAGCGGGTGGTCGCAGATCGCGTTCACCGCGTCGACGGCCCCGTTCACGATGTTGAAGACGCCCGCCGGGACGCCGGCCTCCTCGAAGAGCTCGGCCATGCGGACGGCCGAGAGCGGCGTGCGCTCCGACGGCTTGAGGATGAAGCAGTTGCCGGCGGCGATCGCGATCGGCGCCGTCCAGAGCGGCACCATCGCGGGGAAGTTGAACGGCGTGATCGCCGCGACGACGCCGAGCGGATGCCGGAAGAGCTCCGTGTCGATCCCGCGCGAGACCTGCTCAACGGTGCGGCCCTGCATGAGGGTCGGCATCCCGGCCGCGAACTCGATCACGTCGAGGCCGCGGCGGACCTCGCCCTTCCCCTCCTGGATCGACTTGCCGTTCTCGCGGACGACGAGCTCTCCGAGCTCGTCCAGATGTCGCTCGTACAGGTCGGCGAGGCGGAACATGACGCGTGCGCGCTGCATGACGGGCGTGTCCGACCATTCGCGCCAGGCCTCGTGGGCGGCGCGGGCGGCGCGGTCGACCTCATCGGCGCCCGAGATAGGGACCCGTGCGAGGACCTCGCAGGTCGCCGGGTCGAGGACGTCCTGGACATCCCCCGTGTCGGGCGCAACCCACTCGCCGCCGATCCAGTTGTCGAGCAGCTTTGCCTCGGTGACCGCCATCACCGCTCCTTCGGTCGTTCACGGGCCAGCTTAGCCGCCTATGAGGGCTTGGCGGACCAGTCGTTGTGCCGCCGGGCCGCGCTGCTCGCGCCGAGGCGGCGTCCTCGGTTGCGCCCGTACCTCAGTCGGTACGAACGCGCCCTGCGTCCTTGCCTCGAAACGAGCAGCGCACCCCTGCGGCGAAGACCAATCCGCCAAGCCCTCCTAGATGTCGCACCGGCCACCGCTCGACGGTCGCACCGTCGGCCCAGGGTTTTCGCCGCGGACGTAGAGCGTGACCGGCCCGTCCTTCGCGACCGGCCGCCAGTCATTCTCGTCGAGGTTCGCCGCCGCAACCCGCTCGCCGTCGGGCGCGCCGAGGAACCCATAGAGACCGCCGTGCACGACGATCGCGCCGATGCCTAGCGCCTCGAGCGCGCGGTTGTCGTCCGGGCGCCACTCACCGCAGTTGAGGTGGCGCCATCGCCGGTAGAACGCCGCCTGCTCCTTCGGACGGGCGCTCGCGTAGCCGCCCGGGCGCTCCCTCGGGTTCTGCATCGTGTAGTAGAGGTAGACGCTCCCGTTCACACCCTCGGTGACGGGGAGCTCGAGCACGCGGCCCTGCGGGAGCGCCGCGTACGCGCCGTTGTCCGGGTCCGCGGCCGTGGCGCGGAGCGGCCAGACGCTGAGATCCGCGGCCACGAGGACGGCGAACACGGTCGCGACCGCGAGCGCGGTCCGCCCGCGGATCCGTCGGAGCAGCGCCTCGACGGCGCACGCCGCGAGCGCCGCGAGCGCGAGGTCGGCGATCGGCATCAGGCGTCCCGGCACGCGCGGGTAGCGAAGCGGCGGGAAGACCGTCCGGAACGCCTCATAGACGGGCGTGTTCGTCCCCAGCGCGAGGAGGGCCGGGACGACGACGGCGATCCCGAGGAGTGCGGCGAGCCACGGTTTGCGCCGCGCCAGGACGACGAGCCCGGCCAGGGCGAGGAGCGGCAGGAGCCAGCCAGCGTAGACGAAGTCCTCGAGGCCTCGCTCTCGCGTCCGGTCGAGGAAGTCGAACCACGACGCCTGGTACGTCTCGATCTCGGCGAGCGGCCGGCCGCCCGACTCCGTCGAGTCCGAGATGACGAGTGCGTCGACGAGAAAACCAGCGCCCACCGCCGCGAGCGCACCCGCGAGCGTCCAGACGAAGGTCGTGCGGCGGAACCGGGTTCCCGCGTAGGCGACCACGAACGGAATCGCCCCGAGGGCGAGGTGGACCTGGCCCGAGAGCGGGACGGATACGACGGCGACGGCCGCCACGGCTCCCCAGACATGGCGAGCACGAGGCGATTCGGCGGCACGGCTCCGCTCGATCCCGAGCAGGGCCAGGGGCACGAAGACCGCGACCCAGCCGAGCAGGTGTCCGCCGCTCTGTACGAGGCGGTACGGGGCGAGCTCGAACGCGAGCCCCCCGACGAGCCCCGCTGCGACCGGGAGGTCGAGTGCACGGAGCCACGCATAGGTGACGATGCCGGAGAGCGCGACGACGGCGATCAGGAGGGCGTTCCAGGCAACGACCTGCCCGAACGCGGCATAGAGCGGCCAGAAGGCGAACCCGTACGGCCAGCCGCCGAACACGACCTGCGGGTCCATGAGCGGCTGAAAGCTGTAGGGATCGCGCCACGGGGCGGCGCCGTGCCCGAGCTGGTGGCCGATGAGCCAGAACCACCAGCCCGTCTGGACGTGATCGCCGGTCGCGGCCTCCCCGTGGCCCGGGAGCCCGGTCGAGAGGAACGACGACCCGAGCGTCCCGAGCTCGTTACCGACCGCGGCGACGGCGGCCGCCCCAAAGACGAGGACGATTCCCAGTCGCCTGAGGCGTGGGTGGCCGCGCATCCGCGTGATGATGCCGCCCGTGGAGAACGACGGACGCCGCCTCGCGCTCATCTGCGTGCTCGTCGCCGCCGTGGCGCTGGCGGCCCGCGCGCCCGGCGCCGTCACCTACCCGCTCTGGCAGGACGAGGTCGCCTCGGCACGGATCCTCGTGGAGCCGTCGCTCTCCGACGCCGTCGGCCGTGTCGGCGACACGGAGTCGACGCCACCCGCCTGGTACACGGCCGGCTGGCTCCTCCACCGGGCCGGCGTCCCGGTCGAGTCGGTGCGCTGGCTCAGCGTGCTCTGCGGCGCGGGCGCGGCCGTCCTGACGCTCCTCTTCGCCCGCCGGTTCCTCGGCCTGGCCGCCGCGACCGGAGCGGGACTGGGTGTCGCGCTCGCGTGGCAGCTCGTCGCCCGCGGGCACGAGCTCCGCGCGTACTCGCTCTACCTCCTGCTCGCCGCCGCCCTTGCCCTCGTCGTCGCGCGCGCGGCGGACCGCCCCAGACTCGGCCGCCTCGCCGCGGTAGCCATGGTGACCGCGCTCGGGCTCCTCACGCACTACTTCTTCGCGCTCCCGGTCGTGACCGCAGCGGCCTGGGCGGCGTCGCGCGGCCGGCGGGTCGTGGTGCCGGTCGGGGCGGCGCTCGGGGCGGGCATCCTGCCGCTGCTCGCTTGGATTCCGGGATTCGCCGAGCAGGTCGGGAACGGCCGCTACGACTGGGTGGCGGGCTTCGCCCCGCTGAAGGCGGCCGCCTTGTACTCGACCTTCGTCTGGAACGCGGAAGAGCTCTACGTCGAGGCGCAGCACGTGACGATTCCCTGGCCGGACGCGCTCGGACGCGTCGCGATCCTCGCCGCGGTCGTCGCCGGCGCGGTCGTCCTCTGGCGCCTCGGTCCCGAGGCGAGCCTCGCCGCCCTCCTCGCGACCGTGCCCGCGGCCCTCACCGCCATCCTCTGGGCGTCCGGCGGGTCGGTGTTCACGACGCGGAACCTCGTCTGCGCGGCGCCGTTCGCAGCCATGGCGGTCGCCGGGCTCGCGGCGGCCTTCCCGCGGCCCGTTGCAGTCGGCGCCGCCGCGACTGCGGTCGTGCTCCTCGGGGTCGGCCTAGTCCAGGAGCGGACCCTTCGCCCACCCCCGTACGACGCCTTCGCCGAACGGCTCCGGCAGGACGGCTGGCGGCCGAGCGACTACGTGTACATCGTCGGCGGTGCGCACCGGCTCTCGTACCTCGGCTCGAGCTACGCGCTCCGGTCGCCGATCGGCTGGTATCTCCCGGGACATCCGTTCCTCGCGCTCGTCGACCCTGCGCCGAGATGCGACCAGGCGTTCGTCGTCGATGGGTCGGCGAGGCCGTTGGCCATCGAGCAGCGGCGATGCGCGGACATCCCGCCCGGTGGCTACTGGTTCCGTGCCGGTCGCCCTGCCCCAGGCTGAAGCCAGGGGATCTCCTCGGGCGGGCAACGGCTGCTGAACCCCTCGCGCAGGGCACCGCAGAGGACGGAGAGCGTCGTCTTGTAGTACCAGTCGAGCTCGTCCGTCCGCGCGCCGACGGTCGACGCGCGCGCCGCGGCGAGCGCCTCGTACGCGCCGAGGAGGACCGCGTGTTCGTCGGCGTACGGGCGGCCGCCGCGGAGGAGGAGCCACGGGCCGAAGCGCGTGACGTCGTACCGGCGACCGAGGAGCCGTTCGAGGCGCGACGCGTCGAGCCCGCTCGCGCCGATCGGGACGCTGACGACGAGCTCGGGCGCGGGCGTGTCCACGCGATCGAGCGCGCGGAGCACGGTTTCCCTTTGCGCATACGGCAGCGCGGTCGCGTGCCGCGTCGTGGGCAGCGCGGCGAGGAACGCGGTCGAGTACGGATAGAGCACCGCGTCCGGGACGACCGTGCGGCGAAGCCACGCGGACGGGCCGGCGAGCCGCTCCGGGCTTCCGAGCGCGACGCCTGGCGGACCGCCCCCGAGGACGTCGTTGCGCCAATCGCGCGGATCGCGGATCCCGCCGAGCGGCGAGACGACGAGGATCGTCCCGACGGCGGCAAGGGCCAGCCCGGCCGCGACGGCTCCGCGGGCTCGCACTGCGGGCCCGACCGCGACGCCGATCGCCGCCGCGAAGAACGGAACGAGGTAGGCGAAGTGCCGCGGCGAGAGGCCGGGCTGGCTTCCCGCCCGGGCCACGAGCAGCAGGATCGGCGGCAGCGTGGCCGCGAGCGCGAACACCCCCAGGAACGGCCACTCGCGGCGCTTCGCGAGCACTCCCGCGCCCACGGCCGCGAGCACCGCGGCGAGCACCAGCGTCCACCCGGCGCCCCCGGCCGTCGCCTCGAACGCGCCCCCGATCTGACTCCACGCGTCGCGCGGTCCGGCCACGCTCGACCCGCCGCTCACGCCGACGCCGAAGCGACCGGCGAGCCGGAGGTCCGCGACGACGAAGGGCACGAGCGCGAGCGCGACGAGCACGACCGGGACGGCGGCCCGGAGGTTTCGGCCGCGCCACAGGACAAGCGCGACGAGCGCCTCCGCCGCGACGAGGAAGATCCCGTACGGGTGGACGGCCGGAACGAGCCAGGCCGCGAGCCCCGCCGCGAGCACCGCGCGACGGGACCCCAGACGCTCCGCCCGCACGAAGAGATCGACCGCCAGCACGGCGGCGAAGACGTAAAGCGAGTACATGCGCCCGAACGACCCGTAGACGAGGAGGAGCGACGAGACGGCGACCGCGAGAGCCGTCGTCCCGGCCGCCACACCTCCGGCGAGCCGCCGGCCCAGGTCCCACGCGACCGGAACCGACGCGATCGCGAAGACGAAGGACAGCCACCGAAGCGCGAACGGCGAGCCGTCCGGCGCCAGGGCGACGTGCGCGAGGAGAAAGTGGAGAGGCGAGCCGCCTCGCTCCCACCAGACCGTGTGGAAGACCTCGCCAAGCGGCCGTGCAGCTACGAGGCCCGCGACCGCCTCGTCCTCGAACAGCGGCTTCGTACGCAAGTCGGTGACGAGGCGGAGCGTCAGGACGATCGCGCCGGCCGCCGCCGCGGCGACACCGAGGAACGCAACGAGCGGAATGCGGTCGAGTGATTCGCGGACGCGGGCGAACGTGCGGGCCGAGGCGGAAGGGCGCGGGCGCTCGAGTGTCTCGGTCACCGGACCTCCGGCTCCGGGAGACCGGCCCGGTAGACGCTCCCGGGGAGGTCGCGGCCGAGGACGCCGGCGAGCCACTCGGCAACCCCGACAAGCGCGTCGAGGTCGATCCCGGTCTCGACGCGTTCGCCCTCGAGCAGGTAGACGAGATCCTCGGTCGCGACGTTGCCGGTCGCGTGCGGCGCGAACGGGCAGCCGCCGATCCCCCCGACGGAGGCGTCGAACGCAGAGGCGCCGGACTCGAGACCCGCGTACGCGTTCGCGAGCGCCGTGTTCCGCGTGTCGTGGAGGTGGAGACCGACGCGCCGCCCGAGCCGAGTGCTGTCGGCCACGAGTTGGCGCACCTGGCGCGGAACGGCGACGCCGATCGTGTCGGCGAGAACGACCTCGTCGGCGCCCGCCGCCGAGACGCGCTCGGCGAGATCGAGCACGCGGCCCGGGTCGACGCGGCCCTCGAACGGGCATCCGAAGGCAACGCTGAGCGACACGGCTGTCGGAAGCTGCGCCTCGCGCGCGCGCCCGACGATCCGCTCGGTAGCGTCAAGCGACTCCTCCACCGAGGCATTCGCGTTCCGGCGGTTGAAGGTCTCGGTGACCCCGAACGAGACGTGCACCTCGTCGAGCTCGGTGCCGCGAAGGCGCTCGAACCCCTTCTCGTTCAGCACCAGCCCGGCGTAGGCGGCTCCGTCACGGCGCTCGATCGCGGCCGCGACCTCCTCCGCGCCGGCCATCTGCGGCACGGCGTCGGGGCGGACGAAGCTCGCCGCCTCGACCCGCGGGACGCCGGTGGCCGCAAGCCTGTTCACGAGCTCCGCCCGGACGGCCGGCTCGAGTGTCTCCGGCTCGTTCTGGAGCCCGTCGCGCGGCCCGACGTCGCAGATCGTCGCCTTCACGCCGCGTCAGGCTACCCGGGAGGTCGCGGAGCGGCCGGGCGAATCGCGCCGCAGAAGGCCGTTGAGCGGCCGGGCAATCGCGCCGCATTTCGCGCGATTCGTATGGGAGGACGGCGAAGCCGTCCGCTCACCCGCGCGGTTCGCAGGGACACGTCCGGGAACCTGTCCTTGCCCTGGCCCGACGGGACAGCGGCCGAGCGGGCATGATCCGGCCGCCGTGGCCGTTCCGGTCTTCTCAGCGCCCATCGTCGAGGCGGCGCTCGACCCCGCCGAGGCGGTCGAGGCGGTGCGCGACGCCTTCGTGGAGCATGCGCGCGGCGAATGGCAGATGCCGTCCAAGGTCTACGTGGCGTCGCCGGACGGAGACTTCCGGGCGATGCCGGCCGCCGGAGCTGGGTACGCGGCCCTGAAGTGGGTGACTTCGTTCCCCGGTAACCCGGCGCGCGGGCTGCCGACGGTGACGGGCGTCGTGCTTCTCTCGGACGCGATCACCGGCGAGCTCCGCGCGCTCCTCGACGCGGGCGTCGTGACGGCGCTCCGGACCGGCGCCGCCGCCGTCCTCGCCGCGGAGACGCTGGCGCGGCCGACGATCGCGCCCGCCGCCGTCGTCGGCTGCGGCGTGAACGGTCGCGCGGTCACCCGCGCCTTCCTCGCCCGTGAGCGCGCCGTCCAGGTCTGGGACGTTCGCCCGGAGCAGGCCGAGCAGGTCGCGGACGAGCTCGGCGAGGGCGTTGCGGTCGCCGCCGATCTCGCGACCGCGCTCGCGGCTGACATCGTCGTCACGGTCACGCCCGGACGTGAGCCGCTCTTCAAGGACGGTGAGCTGCACGCGGGCCAGCACGTGAGCCTCGTGGGGGCCGACGGTCCGGGAAAGGCCGAGATCACGGTCGACGAGCTGCTTCGCGCCCGCGTCGTCTGCGACGAATGGGAGCAGGCGAGCCACAACGGCGACGTCTCGCATGCAGTCGAGGCCGGACGTCTCCGGCGCGAGAACGTGGCCGAGCTCGGGCGTGTCCTCCTCGGCGACGAGCCCGGACGGCAGGACGAGCACGAGATCACGGTCTTCGACTCGACGGGCCTCGCCGTGCAAGACCTCGCGATCGCGCGCGCGGTCTACGAACGCTGGCGCGACACGCCCGACCATCCCGCCTTCGCGGACGTCCTCGGCGCCGACCTCGCCTGAGGTCAGCCTGTCTCGACCGGCAGGCCGCAGCTCACCCAGTCGCTCCACGACCCGGGATAGAGCCGCGCATCGGGGCGCCCGGCGCACGCGAGTGCGAGCAGGTCGACGCACGCCGTGATGCCCGAGCCGCAGTAAACCACGATCTCGTCCGCCTGCAGGACGTCCTTCGGGAGCGCCGCGTCCGCCGCGAACGGGACGTTCACGGCCCCGGGAATGTGGCCGGCGACTGGATCGATCGGCTCGACGTCACCCCGGTAGCGCTCGCGGGCCCGGGCGTCGACGACGACGAAGCCGGGGTCGCCGAGCCGGTCGGCCAGCTCCTCGGCGACCACGACGTCGTCCTCGCGCTCGTGCGCCGTGAACGTCGACCGCTCGATCTCCTCCTCGCCTGTCGCGAGCGGGCCGATCCAGGAGCCGATTCCGCCGTAGAGCACGGCGACCTCCTCGTGCCCGAAGTGGCGGAGGAGCCACCAGAGCCGTGCGGCACCGCCGTCGGCGCCGCTGTCATACGCGACAACGAACACGCCCGGCCCGATCCCCGCTGCGCCCGCGGCGCGCTCGAACGCGGCCCGGTCCGGCAGCGGATGCCGTCCGCCGGGCCGCGCAGGCGGCGAGGCGAGGTCCGCCTCGACGTCGAGAAAGCTCGCACCCGGCACGTGCCCGGCCAGGTACGCCTCGCGCCCGGCGCCCGGGCGGCCGAGCTCCCAGCGGCAGTCCACGAACAGGTAGCGCATCCGCCCGAGCCTAGCGCCGGACGGGCCCTGGCCGACCCGGCTCACGATCCGACGAGACGAAACACCGTCCCCTGGACGGACACGAGATAGAGCTCACCGCGCGCGTCCTCGCCGAAGGACGAGAGGAGGTTCGCTGTGAACGGCTCGCGTCGCGGCTCCCCGCCGCGGGCGAGGCTCCAGACCGTGCCCGAGCAGTAGTCGCCGTAGAAGTAGCGTCCGCGCGCCGCCGGAATCGACTCACCGCGGTAGACGTACCCGCCCGTGATCGAGCAACCCTCGTCGTGCGAGTAGACGGCGACGGGCGAGATGAGACGCCCGGCGGGGTTCGGCTCCTTGTCCTCGTGGGGTTTCATCCCCTCGAAGACGTCCCAGCCGAAGTTCGCGAGCTCGCCGAGCCGCTCGAGCGGGACGACGTCGACCTCCTCCCACGCGCTCTGTCCCACGTCACCGATCCAGAGGTCGCCCCTCTCGCGGTCGAACGAGAAGCGCCACGGATTCCTGAGCCCGTAGGCGCGGATCGCAGGTTCCGGTCGAGGCGCGTCGACGTCGAGCGCGAGGAGCTTTCCCAGGCGCTGGCCGAGGTCCTGCGCGCGGTTCTCGGGGTCGCCGCCCGAGCCGCCATCGCCCATCCCGACCCAGAGCCGGCCGTCGGGGCCGAACTCGAGCTGCCCGCCGTTGTGGTTCGCGTAGGGCTGGTCGACTTCGAGGAGGCCGCGGGCGGTCGACTCGTCGACTCGCCGGCCATCTTCGGTCGCCTTGTACTGGATGACGCGCGTGTTGCCGGAGACGTCCGTGTAGTCGACGTAGAGCCGCCGGTTCTTCCGGTAGTCGGGGTCGAAAGCGAAGGAGAGTAGGCCCTGTTCGCCCCCGCTCGCCACCTCGTCCCGGATGTCGAGGAACGGCTCGGGCCGGACCGCGCCGTCCTCGACCACCACGATCTCGCCGACCTGGAGGACGACGTAGAGCGGCGACGTCTCGCCCGGTTCCGTCGTGACGTAGAGCGGTGAGTCGAGCCCGGAGACGACACGCTCGAGACGCAGACTGCTGCTGCTGCCGCCGCCGCCGCCGGCGCCGCGCTTCGCGGCGGTCTCGTCTGAGCCCGACGAGCACCCCGCGAGGATGAGACCCGCAGCCAGGGAGGCGACGAGCGCGCGCACGCTTCCAGGCTACGAGCGGGCACTCGGCCCGCGCGCCGGTCCCGGCCCGCTACCCCGGACGAGCCGGAAGAGCTCGCCGCCTCGCGAGACCATGAGCAGGCGGCCGCGGCCGTCGAGCCCGAATGACGAGAGGCTCGGGACCGAGAACCCGTGCCGGCGGAGCCCGGACTTCCGACCGTGGGCGTAGCGGAAGCTCCAGATCGTGCCCGAGCAGTAGTCGCCGAAGAAGTAGCGGCCGTGTCCGAGGACTACGCCGCGCACCATGTAGCCGCCGCTGACAGAGCAGTACTGCGACCCGTGCGCGAAGACGTGGATCGGCCGGACGTAACGTCCGGCGGTCAGCGAGCGTGAGCCGTTGTAGATCTGGTTTCCCTCCCAGCGGCTCCAGCCGTAGTTCTCGCGGAACGAGTTGCCCGGGTGGAAGCGGTCGATCTCCTCGTAGCTGTCCTGCCCGACGTCGCCGATCCACATCACGCCCGTCTTCGAGTCGAAGGAGAAGCGCCACGGGTTCCGCAGGCCCAGTGCGGCGATCCTCGCCCGGGCATCTCTCTTGTCGACGTTCAGGACGAGCAGCTTCCCGAGCCGGGAGCGCATGTTCTGCGCGTTGTTCGGAGGATCGCCCCCGCTGCCGCCGTCCCCGGTCGCCGCGTACAGGCGCCCGTTCGGGCCGAACTGAAGCTGGCCCCCGTTGTGGTTCGCGAAGGTCGGGTGGCTCACGCGGATCCGCGTGTGCGCGGTCGCGGGGCGCCCCCGCGTCCCCGTAGAATTCGCCCGGAACTGGACGATTCGGAGATTCCCCGCGGTGTTCGTGAAGTAGACGAAGAAGCGGTGATTTGTCCGGTAGCGCGGATGGAACGCCACCGAGAGGAGGCCCTGCTCCGTTCCGCCGTCGCCGACACGCCCCCGGATGTCCAGGAAGACGCTCTTGGTGCCGTCGTGAAGCCGGATGATCCGGCCAGGCTGCTCGACGACGAAGATGTCGTGCGGATGACCGGGGGCCACGGTCGCGTACACCGGGCTCGTGAAGCCGCTAGCGATCAGGTGCTTCCCGAGGGCCGCTGAACTGGGTGCCGCCAGGAGAAGTGCGAGACACCCGGCGACGGCGAGTGTTGCGGCTCGGTGCATGGTCAGGACTCTCGGCAGCGCTGCGACCCCTTCTGGCCCCTCGTGCGAGGGACGGTTCAAGACTGCCACATCGGCTGGACCAGATCGTTGCCGACCTCCGCGGGCGAGCGGGCGCCCGCAAGCGCGAGCGCCTCGGCGGTCTCGAGCGTGAGCGTCTCCAGGACCGACCGCGCGCCCTCCTCACCGCCCGTGGCGAGGCCCCAGACGACCGGCCGGCCGACGAGAACGGCCCGGGCGCCGAGCGCGAGCGCCCGGAGCACGTCGGTCCCGCGCCGGATCCCGCCGTCGACGTAGATCTCGCAGCGCCCGCGGACGGCGCCGGCCACCTCGGGAAGCGCGACCGCCGTCGGCAGCGCGCCGTCCAGCTGGCGCCCGCCGTGGTTCGAGACGACGACCGCCGCGGCGCCCGCCTCGACCGCGAGCTCGGCGTCGTCCGGACGAAGGACGCCCTTCACGACGAGCGGGACGTCCGGCGCGAGCTCGGCGAGCCACGCGACGTCCTCGAACGTGACAGCTGGATCCTGCTCGGCCCCCGGGTACTCGCCGATCGGGCCGCCGTCCGGGCGCGAGAGGCCGGGCATGAAGACGTCGTCGGGGATCTCGAGCGGGTGACGCGCGGCGCGCGGCTTCGAGCCGACGAGCGGCGTGTCGCCGGTCAGAACGAGCGCGGCTGCGCCTCCGTCCAACGCGCGCTCCACGAGCTCCCGCGTGAGCCCGCGGTCCCGCAGGACGTAGACCTGGAACCACCAGGGCCCATCGGCGGCCTCCGCGATCTCGGCGACGGGAAAGCTCGTACGGGTCGACAGGACGAGGAGCGAGCCGGCCGAAGCCGCCGCACGTCGAAGTGCCGCCTCGCCCTCATCGTGAACCAGGCGGGCCATGCCGACGGGCGCGACGAGGATCGGCGCCGCGACCTCGGTCCCGAGGACCATCGTCCCCGTCGCGACCTCGGCGACGTCGGCGAGGATCCGCGGGCGCAGCGAGACGCGTGCCCACGCCTCCTCGTTCCAGGCGACCGTACGCTCGTCGCCCGCACCGCCGGCGACGAAGGCGTACGCGTCTGGCTCGAGCCGCTCGCGCGCCTCCTCCTCGAGCGCCCGCAGGTCGACGCGGCTCGACATCTACAGGAGGTCGATCGCGAGCGGCGTCGGGTTTCCGTCGTTGATCGAGACGATGTCCTGCGGGCAGGCGGAGACCGCGAGGACGATGTCCATCTCGGCGCGCAGGACGACGTGGTCACCCGCCTTCGTCGGCGCGGGCTCCCAGCCGAGCTCCCCGTTCTTGTCGACCGGGATGTTCATGAAGAGGTTGATCGGCTGCGGGATCTCGATCCGCTCGTGGCCGAGGGCGGCCATCGCCTTCCGGAGGTTCTCCTCGCAGGAAGCGTGCCAGCCCTCGACGCCGAGGCCCTCGTACCGCTCCGGGTCGCAGGCAGCGCAGAGCATGTCGTGGATCCCAGGCGTCGCGTCCTCCTCGAAGAAGAGGATCGGCCGGCGGCGGTTCGTGACGAAGTGCTCGCCGGGCCGCGGGAAGAGCCGGTCGACGGAGACGCGCGTGTGCTCGGCGGAGTGGTACTCGGAGACGTCGTCGGCGCAGAAGGCGAACGTGTCCGCGACCTGGCCGCCTTCGAGGTCGACCACGCAGAACCGCCCGCCGGCCTCGACCTCGACCGCGCGGCCCTCGCGCGCGGGGACGACGATTCGCTCGCTCACAGGAGCTCCAGCGCGATCGGCGAGGGCGCGCGGTCGTTGACGGCCATGATGTCCTGGGGGCACGCGGAGACGACCACGTACGCGTCCATCTCCGCGCGCAGGACGACGTGGTCGCCCGGCTCCGTGAGCGCGGGCTCCCACGAGAGCGAGCCGTCGCGGCCGACCGGGATGTTCGTGAAGAGGTTGATCGGCTGCGGGATCTCGATCTCCGGCTCTCCGAGCTCGGCCATCACGCGCCTGAGATTCTCCTGGCAGGAGGCGTGCCCGCCTTCGACGCCGAGGCCCTCGAACCGCGTGGGGTCGCATGCGGCGACGAGCATGTCGTGTCGGCCCGGCGTCCGGTCCTCCTCGAGGAAGAGGATCGGTCGGCGCCGGTTTGTGACGAAGTGCTCGCCCGGGCGCGGGAAAAGCCGGTTGACGTACACGCGTGTGTGCTCGGCCGAGTGGAACTCGGAGACGTCGTTGGCCCGGAAGGCGAAGAGGTCGACACACTGACGGCCCTCCAGGTCAACGACGCGGAAGCGCCGCCCGGCCTCGACCTGGGCACCGCGGCCCTCCCGGGCCGGCACGTGGATCCTCTCGACCGTGCTCACGGGCGGAGTCGTGGAGGGCGGGCTACCGCCCGCCCTCCACCGGTTTTCGCCTAGGTTGCCGCTCCCGCGGGCGTGGTCTGCCGGACGCGCGTCGCGGCGAGCGCGTAGTACAGCCCGCCGGCAACGATCATCCCGGCCGCCCAGGAGAAGTCGGTGTTCGAGATCGCCTTCGCGATCGGTCCCTGCATCTGCGGAACGAGCCCGTACTCCCAGGCCCAGCCGGCCGCGAGCCCAACGAGGAGCGAGACGATCGCCGGCGAGTTGACGTCGCCGTAGATGGAGCGCTCGGGCGGCTCGTAGAGCGCCGGGACGTCGACGCGACGTCGCCGGAGCACGTAGTACTCGACGAGCGTGATCCCCGCCCACGGGCTCACCCAGACGATGATCGAGACCATCCAGTTGTCGAACGACGTCGCGAAGCTCTCCTCCTGGATGAATGCGATCAGCACTCCCGAGCCGACGACGCCGGCGACCGCAGCGATCTTCCAGCGGGCCGCGTTCACGCCGATCGAGAGCGCCGCGAGCGAGCACGAGTAGAGGTTCAGGATGTTGGTCGCGATCGGCCCGTGCATGATCAGGAGCAGCACCGGGATCGTCATTACGCCGAACACGGAGGCGACCAGCGTCGAGGGATCGCCCTCGCCGGCGGTCGCGCTCGTGATCGACGCGCCGAGGAACGCGAGCCAGACGGTCGGGAGGAACATCCCGAGCGACGTCGCCCAGAAGACGCTCCGGTCCGAGTAGGTCGGCTTCACGAACCGCGTGTAGTCCGACGAGTACGTGAACCAGGAGATGCCCCAGCCGATGCCGATCGCGGTCATGAGCTGGGTGATGGCCGTGAACTTGTCGGCGCCATGCGCGGTCGAGCTCGTCCAGACGACGTCGCTCTTCGTCCAGGCGAGGACGCTCATGATCAGCATGATCACGGCCGCGATCGGAACGGTGTACTTCTCGAACGTCCGGATGAGGTAGAAGCCGTAGATCGCGATCAGCACCTGGATCGCCATCAGGAAGAAGCCGACCGCGTACTTCGTCCCGGTGCCGCCGTCGTAGCCGAGCTCGCTCATGACGCCGAGGACGAGGTCGAGCACGATCCACGTGTTGACGCCGATCCATCCCATCGTCAGGAAGAGCTGGGCGACGCCGGGCAGGTAGGCGCCGCGGCGGCCGAAGGCGCTGCGCGAGAGCACCATCTGGTTCACGCCCGTGCGGTGCCCCATGACGGTGAAGAGGCCGAAGAGCGCGCAGCCGACGATGTTCCCGATCGCGACGACGAGCAGCGTCTCCAGGAGCGACAGCCCGAGGATGATCCCGAGGGCGCCGAGCACCCAGTTGATCGGCGCGATGTTCGCGCCGGCCCAAATCCAGAACTGCTGGAGCGGTGTCGAGTCCCGGTCGACAGTCGGGATCGGCTCGATCCCGTGCGCGTCGATCTGGACGGCCTCTTGGAGCTCCCGCCGCTCCTGGCTCACCGTTGACATGCTCGCCTCCTAGTCGTTCGGATAGACCGCTGCGTCGATCTCCACCGGGTGCAGCTCCCGTCTCGCGGCGCCGGGATCCTTCCATAAGCGTCCGGCAACGTCCCGCGCAGCGAGGAACTCGACGTCGCCGTAACCGAGCGCCCGCTCGATCAGCATCCGGAGGGCCTCGATCCGCCCCGGCCGGCCGGAGAGAAACGGGTGATTCGTGAGCATGAAGAGGCAGCCGTGGCGCCGCATGGAGTCGAGCTCGTGGCGCCACATCTCGAGCGCCTTCAGCGGCGACTCGATCACGACGCCGATGGCAGGATCGGGCAGGAACCCGTACTGCTCCCAGTCGTCCAGGCTCCAGTGCGGCGGCAGCTCCGCAATCGTCCCGCTGGGCGTCTCGAGCAGGTACGGCGAGTCAGCGTCCATGAGCGTCGAGTCGTACGCAAGCCCGTACTCGGCCACGAGCGAAGGCGTCCGCCAACTCGCCTCCCACATCGCGGCCCGGTAGCCCTCCGGCTTCACACCGAGTCGCTCGAGGGCGGCAAGGCCCTTCTCGAAGTCCTCCCGCTCGGCCGCCTCGTCGATGTGTACCGGGCTCACGTGGTTGTACGAGTGGTGGCCCACCTCGTGCCCGGCCTCGAGGATCCGTTCGACGGCCTGCGGGTAGCGGTCGGCCGTCAGGCCCGGGACGAAGAAGGTCGCCGGCAGGTCGTACTCGGCGAGGAGGCCGAGGATGCGCGGGACGCCGACGAGCGGGCCGTACGCCTGATGCGTCATGACCATCGCGTTGCGCTGGTGGTGCAGGCCCTGCGCGAGGATCGGCGACTCCGCGTCGACGTCGAAGGAGAGGACGGCGACCGCCGACTTGCCCCCCAGCCAGCTCACGGCGCGATTCTCTCGTCCACGGGCACGCGCGGCCAGATCACCCGGCTGCCGCACGGAGAGCCAGGAGCTCCCACGCGATGTTCGCCGCCGCGACCGCAGTCGGTTGTCCGGGCGAGTCGTACGGCGGGCAGACCTCGACGACGTCGCAGCCGGCGAGGCGGATCCCGCGCAGGGCGCGCAGGAATGCGATGCCCTCCGCAGTCGTGAACCCGCCCACCTCGGGCGTGCCCGTCCCGGGCGTGTATGCCGGGTCGAGGAAGTCGACGTCGAAGGAGATGAACGCGAGCCGATCGCCGACCCGCCCGCGGACCGCTTCCGCGAACCCCTGGGGTCCGATCGCGCGGAGCTCGTCGCTCGAGACCACCTGGAATCCGAGGTCCCGCGAGACGTCGAGGTCGTCCGCGGCGTAGAGCGAGCCGCGCATGCCCGCCTGCACGGATGCCTGCGGGTCGAGCAGGCCCTCCTCGACGGCCCGCTTGCACGTCGTCCCGTGGAAGTACTTCTGGCCGAAGTACGCCTCCCACGTATCCGCGTGCGCGTCGAGCTGGACGAGCGCAAGCGGCCCGTGCTCCCGTGAGAGGACGCGGAGCTCGGCGAGCGTGACCGCATGGTCGCCGCCAAGGCAGAGCGGGAAGACGCCCGCGTGGACGACGGGGTCGAGGCCCTCCTCGACGCGGCAGTACGTCTCCACCGTGTCCCCGGGGGCGACGGGGAGGTCACCGTAGTCCACGGTCTCGACCGTCTCGAGCAGATCGATCCCGAACGCCGGATGGTACGGCCGCAGGAGCACCGAGGCCGAGCGGATCGCCTCCGGGCCGAAGCGCGCCCCCGACCGGAAGCTCGTGGCCGTGTCGAACGGGATGCCGATCGCTGCGGCGTCGACTCCTTCGAGCTCGGTCACGTGCGGTAGGCGCATGAACGTCCGGATGCCCGCGAAGCGCGGGATCACCTGCGCGTCGAGCGGCCTGTACGGCGGGCCGGCCACGGCTCGGAGCCTACGGGCTCCACGCGTAGCGCGCATCGGGCACGCGCTCCTCGTTCCCGGCGCCGTCCGTCGCCTCGACGAGCCGGAAGCCTTGGCGCTCGTAGAAGCGCCGCGCGCCCTCGTTCGGCTGGAAGACCCAGAGGTCGAGCCCGTCCGGTCGCAGCGCCTTCGCGCGGGCGAGGAGACGCGTGCCGATCCCGGCCGACTGGTGCTCCGGGCAGACGTACAGGTGCTCGAGCCGGGTCGCGGAGAGCGCGGCGAAGCCGACGACGCGCCCGCCAGCCTCGGCGACGAGCGTCTCGCACGACTCGACGACGACGCCGAAGAAGGCCCGATCCTCCTCGGCGGTGTGAAGCAGGGGTAGGTACGTCATCTCGGCCCGAGTGGCGGTGAAGACGCCGGTGACCGCATCGGCGTCCTCGGGCGTCGCACGGCGAATCGAAGGCTCGTCCGGCATCGCGGGGAGACGATAATGCGCCGCCGTGTTCGATCTCGTCGTCCGCAACGCGCGCCTTGCCGGCCGCAACGCGCTGGTCGACCTGGCGGTCGAGGGCGACCGGTTCGTCCGGATTGCCACGGCGGTGGACGGCGACGCGCGCCGCGAGCTCGATGCCGAAGGACGGCTCGTCATGCCGCCCCTGGTCGACTGCCACCTGCACCTCGACGCGACCCTGACGGCCGGGACGCCGCGGTGGAACGAAAGCGGCACGCTCCTCGAGGGCATTCGGATCTGGGGCGAGCTGAAGCCGAGCTTGATCATCGAGGACGTGAAGGCGCGGGCCACGGAGGTCGTTCGCTGGTCGGTCGCGCAGGGGACGCTCGCCATCCGCGCGCACGCCGACGTCTCGGGCGAGAACGAGGCGCCGCTCCGCGGCCTCCTCGCCGTGCGCGACGAGCTCACGGACCTCTGCACGATCCAGGTCACCGCGTTCCCCCAGGACGGCATCTACACGCGCGCGGGCGACGACGAGCGGCTCGAGAACGCGCTCCGCCTCGGTGCGGACTGCGTCGGCGGGATCCCGCACTACGAGGCGACGGCCGAATCCGGGCTACGCGAGGTGCATCGGGTGTTCGAGCTCGCGAGCGAGTACGGCCGGCTGATCGACGTCCACTGCGACGAGACGGACGACCCGAGCTCGCGCTACCTCGAGGTGATGGCCGACGACACGGCGAAACACGGCCTCGGCGGCCGCGTCACAGCGTCCCATTGCACGGCCATGGGCTCCTATCCGCCGTACTACTCCTCGAAGCTCCACGGGTTCCTCGCGCGATGCGGGATCAACGTCGTTGTGAACCCGTTCGCCAACGCGCTGATCCAGGGGCGCCTCGATCCGTATCCGAAGCGCCGCGGGTTTGCGCAGGTGAAGGAGCTCCTGGCGGCCGGGGTCAACGTCTCGCTCGGGAACGACGTGATCATGGACCCGTGGTACTCGCTCGGGCGGGCCGACCTCGTCGAGGCCGCGAGCCTCGCCCTCCACTTCACGTACATGAGCGGCGTCGATGAGATCGCAGAGATGCTCGACCTCGCGACCGTGCGCGGCGCGCGGACGCTCGGGATCGAGGACGAGTACGGGCTCGAGGAGGGGAAGCCGGCCGACCTGGTCATCTTCGACGCGCCCACGGCGCAGGAGGTGCTGCGGCTCCACCCCGTGCGGCGGTGGGTCGTACGCCGTGGTCGGGTTGTCGCCGAGACGACGCCCGCGGTGACGCGGCTTTTCGCCGCGGACGGGAGCGCGGAGGTCGTGACGTTCGCACCGCCCGCGCGCAGCCCGGACGCCGGCGAACAGCGCTAGCCCCCTCGGCCTCCCCGCCGCGGTGGGAAAGTCGCGGCGACTTCGCGCGCGATTCGGCACGAATCATGCGCCACGCGTGACGCTTTCGGCGTTACGCTCGAGCGTGAGCAGGGGGCGGGTCGGGACCCGAAGTCAGACGCGCCAAACCGTTACACGATCCGTAGCGCGATCTTCCCGAAGTGCTCGCCGGATTCGAGACGCCGGTGCGCGGCGGCGGCGTCCTCGAGCTCGAATACCGAGTCGATTACCGGCCGCCAGGCGGCCGTCTCGACCGCCTCGAGGAACGCGGCGAAATCGCGTGGGCTCGAGCCCATCGAGCCGAGCAGCGACCACTGAGCGAAGTAGAACCGCCGCAGGTCGACCTCGACTCTCGTCCCGCCGGTTCCGCCGAACGCGACGACACGGCCACCCGGCCGGAGTGTCCTGAGCGAGTCGTCCCACGTCGACCCGACCGAGTCGAGGACGAGGTCGACGTCTGCCCCGCCGGCGAGCTCGCGCGCCGCGTCGGGCCACCCGGGATCGGTGTAGAGGACGCCGCCGTTCGCGCCGAGCTCGCGTGCGCGCACGATCTTCTCCTCGCTCGACGAGGTGATGAGGACGCGCGCGCCGGCGGCGGCCGCAAGCTGCACCGCGAAGGTCGACACGCCGCTGCCTGCGCCGAGGACGAGCACAGTCTCCCCCGCCTCGAGCCGCCCGCGCGCAAAGAGCGCGCGGAACGCGGTACCCCCGGCCACCGGCAGGCTCGCGGTCTCCTCCCACGAGAGCCGGTCTGGCTTGGGATACAGGTTTTCCGCGGGGACTGCGATGACCTCGGCGTAGGTCCCCGGTCCCGGACCGCCGAGCGTCGTATTGCCCGGGGCAGGCACGTCCTCACGGTCTCCCCAGCCGATGTTGGAACGGATCACCACCTCCTCGCCGGTGTCGCGCCGGACGCCCGCGCCGTCCGATCCCGGCACGAGCGGGAGCGGGAAGTCGTAAACACCCGAGCGAACAAACGTGTCGCGCCGGTTCAGGGCCGCGGCCCGCAGGTCGACGAGCACCTCGCCGACGCCCGGCTCTGGCTCCGGCAGCTCGCGCGGCTCGAGCGCCTCGGGCCCGCCGTGACGGCTGACGACGACCGCGCGCACGCCGCCACCCTACTGGCGCTCCTCGGCGCCCGACCCCGCGGGAATGAGCGTCAGGCGGCCAGCTGGCGCGACCGGACGAACTTCCGCGCGTAGAGCCGCTCGTCGGCGGCCCGGAAGAGCGACAGCGCCTCGGTCCCGTCCTGTCCGCGCACCGCCCAGCCGAACGTCACGCCGGCACCGCTCGCCCGCGATCGCCTCGAGGCGCGCGCGGCGAGCTGGGCTGCCTCGTCGTTCGTGCGCGCCGGCGTGAGAACTGCGAACTCGTCGCCGCCGACGCGCGCGACCCCGTCATCGGGCCGGAGCGAGTTGCCGAGGAGCGTCGCGAGCTGCTGAAGGATCTCGTTGCCCTCGGCGTGTCCGTCGTTGATCGCCTTCAAGTTGTCCATGTCCCCGAGGAGGAGGGCGAACGGCTCGCCCGCCGTGAGACGCCGCGCGATCGCGGCCTCGAACGCACGCGTGTTGGGCAGCCCGGTCAGGAAGTCGCGCTCGGCGAGGATCTGAAGGCGCGCAACGAGCTCGGCGTTCTTCTGTGCAAACCACCCGATCAGGAGCCCGATCCCCGCGTACGTGACGAACCGGATCAGGGCACCGGTGGTCAGCACCTCATGCGACGGGATGTTGGGATTCAGAAGCACCCCGCCCATGAACAATCCGGCAGCGACAAGGCCCGCGGCCGCCCCCGCGAGCGGCGCCGTGCCGAGCGCGATCAGCGCGACGGACAGGTAGTAGAAGTGGCCGATCCGAGGCCGGGAACCTCGAAGACGAGGAACGCGGCGAAAACCCCGACGAACGAGAGCACGCCGAACGCAAGCAGGGCACGACGGGTGGAGCGAGCCGCAGGCATGGCCTCAGGATCCCGGTATCGGAGCCGCGTAGCGTCACTCGATCGGGTGAACCGAAAGCGCCTAGAGCTCGACGCGGTCGATCACGACCGGGTCCCGCGGGCGGTCGCGCGCGTCGCGGTCGACCGCGGAGATGCGGTCGACGACGTCCATGCCCTCGGTGACACGGCCGAAGACCGTGTGCTTGCCGTCGAGCCACGGACACTCGTCGGCGGTGACGACGAAGAACTGGCTGCCGTTCGTGTCGGGGCCGGCATTCGCCATCGCGAGCGCTCCGCGAACAACGCGGTGCTCGTTCGGCTCGTCCTCGAACTCGTAGCCCGGGCCGCCGGTCCCGTCGCCGCTCGGATCGCCGCCCTGAATCATGAAGTCGGGAATAACGCGGTGGAACGTGAGCCCGTCGTAAAACCCGTCGCGCGAGAGCCGGACGAAGTTGTCGACCGTCTTCGGCGCGTCCTCGTCGAAGAGCTCGACATCGATCGCGCCCTCGTTCGTGTGCAGGGTAAGCGTGGTCACGGCCCGCACGGTAGCGGGCCGCGTCCTTGAGCGTCACTTGACGGTGAGCGTGCCCTTCATGCCGGCCTCTTCGTGACCTGGGACCGAACAGAAGAACGTGTACGTCCCTGCCGGGAGGTCGGCGGTCAAGGAATCCTCGCCGCCTGAGAATGTCTTCGTGGCCGCATCGACCCCGTTGTCCTCGATGGTGACGTTGTGCGGCGTTGACGAGTCGTTGGTGAAGTCGATCGTCACGTTCCCCGCCTGCGCTTCGAGCGTGGTCTTGTCGAAGGTCAGGCCGCCATTCGGATCCGCCGCGAGCTGAAGCGTCGTGCCGCCGCCACCTCCGGACCCAGTCGCGCTCGTGGTGGCCGTGGCACTACCGCCCGACTCGTTGTCGCCGCCGCCACACGCCGACGCGGCGAGAACGGCCACGATGACGAGGGCGACGATTGCGAAAGTCCTGACACGCATGCGGCTCCTTCCGTCGCTGGCATTCATGGTGTCACCTTCGGAGCGGGGTGCGCAAGCGGTTTCCCGGGTACGTTGCCGCCCGTGCCCGAGCTGATCCTCGGACCGATGCTTCGCCACGTCGGGGCCCACGACGCGACGATCTGGGTCGAGACGGATGCGCCGTGCGAGGTCGTCGTCCTCGGCGCGCGCGAGCGGACGTTCACGGTCGAGGGCCACCACTATGGGCTCGTCTGCGTCGAAGGGCTCGAGTCCGGCACGGCGACGCCGTACGAGGTCGAGCTGGACGGCCGCCGCGTCTGGCCCGAGGAGGGCAGCCCGTTCCCGCCGAGCCTCGTCCGCACGATCGGCAACGACCACAGGTTGGAGATCCTCTTCGGCTCCTGCCGAGTCGCCGCGCCGCACGAGCCGCCGTACACGCTCTCGGCCGATGACGACGAGCGCGGCCGGGAGGTCGACGCCCTCTGGGCGCTGACGCGGCGCATGGTGCGCCGTCCGCCGGAGGAGTGGCCGCACGCGGTTCTCATGATCGGCGACCAGGTGTACGCCGACGAGGTGTCGCCAAAGGCACTCGCACGCATTCGGGCCACGCGCGACACGTCGATGCCGCCCGGCGAGGAGATCGCGAACTTCGAGGAGTACACGTGGCTCTACCGCGAGTCGTGGAGCGAGCCGACGATGCGCTGGTTCCTCGCGAACGTCTCGAGCGCGATGCTCTTCGACGACCACGACGTCCACGACGACTGGAACATCTCCGAGCACTGGTGCGAGCGGATGCGGCAGAAGCCGTGGTGGGAGGACCGGATCGTCGGCGCCTTCGTCTCGTACTGGCTCTACCAGCACCTCGGGAACCTCTCTCCGGCCGAGCTCGCCTCCGACGAGCTCTACGCCGCAGTCCGGCAGGCGGACGATGCCCGGCCGATCCTGCGCGACTTCGCGCTGCGCTCCGACCGTGAGGCGGCCGGGACGCGATGGAGCTTCTGCCGCGATTACGGTGGCACGCGCATCCTCGGGATCGACTGCCGCGCCGGACGCGTCGTGACGGCCGACGCCCGAAGGATGGTCGAGGACCACGAGTGGCGCTGGCTCGTCGAGCGCACCAGCGGCGACTTCGACCACCTCCTTCTCGCCATGTCCGACCCGTTCCTGCTCGCCCGCGGCGTCCACGAGTTCCAGGCGTGGAACGAGGCCGTCTGCGACGGCGCCTGGGGCTCGCTCGCCGCGCGATGGGGCGAGAGGGTCCGCGAGGCGGTCGACCTCGACCACTGGGCGTCGTTCGAGCATTCCTTCCGCGATCTCGCGGAACTCGTCCGAGCGGTGGCGGTCGGCGAGCGCGGCGAGGCGCCTGGATCCGTCGTCGCGCTCTCGGGCGACGTCCACAATGCCTACCTCGCAGAGGTCGCGTTCCCCCGCGGGACGGGTGCCACGAGCCGTGTCTGGCAGGCCGTCTGCTCGCCGTACCGAAACCCGCTCTCCGCGAAGGAGCGTCGCGCGCAGCGGTTCGGGAAGTCGAAGCTCGGCGAGATCGTCGGTCGCACGCTCGCGCGTGCCGCCCGCGTCGCGCCGCCGCCGCTCGACTGGCGGATCGTCGAGGGGTTGTACTTCCGAAACCAGGTCGGCACGCTCGAGCTTGACGGGCGCGAGGCGACGATCCGGCTCGAGAGCGTCGGCTCCTGGGACGGCCGGGGCGAGCCGCCCGAGCTCGAGCCCGAGTTCGAGCGCCGCCTTGCCTGAGCCGCCCGTCTAGCGCTCGACCTGCGAGCCGCCGACGATTGCGTCGCGCCCGTCGAGGAACCGCACCCAGGCCTTGTTCGTCCCGTCGTAGTCGGGCGCCCAGAGGACGAGCTGCGCCTCCTCGCCCCGGACTCGGCAGGGCTCGTCGCCCTCGGAGTCGAGCCCGCGCCAGATGCGGATGAACGGGTTCCGCTCCCACTCGTCCCCGATCGTGGTTGGCTCGGTGTGCCCAGGGTGCACGCGCGTTCCCGGATCGAGGCGCATGAGCCTGTCCATGATCGACGAGCGGATCTCCTCGAAGCTGCCGCCGCCCGTCCCGCCGACCGTGCGCTTGAAGAGGACGTCCGCGGTGAAGCAGTCGGTGCCGTCGACGAGGAGGGCCAGGTGGTCGTGACAGTGGCCGGGGGTGTCGATCGCGCGGATCTCGAGCCCGCCAGAGCGCACCGTGTCGCCGTCCGCGAGCTCGTCCGCCCCGAGCGCGCCCGCGCCGTTCGGGTGGGCGAGGATCGGCACTCCAAAGCGCGCCGCGAGCTCGCGTACGCCCTCGACGTGGTCCCCGTGCGAATGGGTCACGAAGACGTGCGTGATCTGGATCCGGTCGCGCTCGGCCCGTTCGGCGAGAGGCTCCGTGACGCCGTTCCCGTCCACGAGGAATCCCGAGCCGCCTGCGTCCTCCGCCACGAGGTACGCGTTCGAGAGCCAGCTCGGGTGCTCGGTGCGCTCGATGATCATTAGTCCTCCTGAGAACGGGCCGGCTCGCGCCGGCCCTCCATAGAAATCGTGCAAAAGGGGGCGCGATTTCCCCGGCCGCTCACGCGGCCTCTCCGAACCGGATGACGCTTCGGATCCCGTCCTGTGCCTCCATGAGCTCGAACCCGCGGTTCACATCGTCGAGCGTGAGCGTCTGCGAGACAAGCGGATCGACGTCGATTTCGCCTGCGAGCCAGCGCTCGACGAGCTGCGGCACCTGATCGCGTCCCTTCACGCCGCCGAAGGACGAGCCGGCGATCCGTCGCCCCGTGATGAGCAGCCGCGGGACGACGTCGAGCGTCTCGCCCTTTCCCGCGACGCCCGCGACCGTGCAGAGGCCCCACCCCATCCGCGCCGACTCGACCGCCTGGCGCATCACGACGACGTTCCCGGTCGCCTCGAAGGTGTAGTCGGCTCCGAAGCCGTTGGTCATCTCGACCACGCGCTCGACGGTGTCGGGCCCCCCGACCAGGGTGTCGGTCGCGCCCTGGCCGCGCGCAAGCTCCAGCCGGTCCTCCGAGAGGTCGACCGCAACGATGCGCTCAGCGCCCTGGAGCCGGCAGCCCGCGACCGCGCCGAGACCGACGAGGCCGGCGCCGAAGACGACGCAGGTCGACCCCGGCTCGACCTTCGCGGTGTTCATCGCCGCGCCGAGCCCGGTCGAGAGCCCGCATGCGAAGACGCAGGCCTTGTCGAGCGGAGCGTCCTCGCGCACCTTCGCGAGCGCGATCTCGGGCATGACCGTGCACTCGGCGAAGGTGGACGTGCCCATGAAATGGCGGATCGGCTCGCCGTCCCGCGACAGGCGCGTCGTCCCGTCAGGCAGGAGGCCCCTGCCCTGCATGTCGCGGATCGCGAGGCACAGGTTTGTTTGGTCGGAGCGGCAGTGGACGCACTCACGACACTGCGGCGAGAAGAGCGTGACGACGTGGTCGCCCGGCGCGAGTGACGAGACCCCTTCGCCGACCCGCTCGACGACGCCCGCGCCCTCGTGACCGAGAACGGTCGGGGCGTAGCCGGAGGGGTCGGCCCCCGACGCGGTGTAGAGGTCGGTGTGGCAGACCCCGCACGCGACGAGGCGGACGAGCACCTCGCCGGTCCGCGGCTCCTCGAGGTCGAGCTCCTGCACCTCGAGCGGGCGGCCGAACTCCTCGAGGACGGCGGCGCGAATCCTCACCCGCGGGACCCTACCGTCCTGGTGGACTTTCCCGGGCCGCCCTCTAAGCTCCGACGGGGAGGATTTGCGGCTGGGAACGCGATGCTCGTAGTGGGGGACTCGACGACCTGGACGGCCGTCGGAACGTCCGCATTCGCGGCGCTCGTCATGCTGCTCGCGCTCGGGGCGCTCCTCGCCTGGCGCCGGTCGTCGTCCCGCCAGCTCAGGAACGTCCACGACTCGGCGACACGGACCGAAGCCCTCGTCGTCGAGCTGACCGAGAGGCTCGACGCGGTCCGCGCGGAGAGCGACACGGCGCGCGAGGTCGGCGAGCGCGCAGAGCGCGAGGCGCGGCGCCTCCGCGCCGTCAGCGAGGTCGCGTCGCTCCTCGATCTCGACGGCGTCGCCCAGCGCATGCTCGGGGAGGCGGCCGGGGCGACGGGCGGCTCGGCACCCTGGCGGTCTTCTGGCGGCGGGTCGAGCGCGAGCCCGGTGACGACCTGGTCGGCGAGCTCGAGGCGCTGGCGTCGGCCTTCGCCGCGCCACTCGAGGGGGCGCGCCGGTTCGAGGAGGCACGCAGGCTGGCCGACGTCGACCCGGTGACCGGCGTCCAGAACGCCCGCTATTTCACCGATCGCCTCGTCCAGGAGGTCGCCCGCGCGCGACGCTACGAGCGGCGTCTCGCCCTCCTCCTTTTCCGCGTCCCGGCGGGCGAAGCACCCGGCACACTCGGCCTCCTCGGGTCGGTCGGCCGGCGCGTTCGCTCGGCGATCCGGAGCGCCGACGTCGCCTGCCACCTCGGCGACGGGCGGTTCGCGGTCATCCTCCCCGAGGTGGGACTTCAGGAGTCCGAGCATCTACACGGGCGGATGCGATTCACGCTCGGCCAGCGGCTCGGCGCGGAGGAGGAGCTGGCGGCCGCGGAGCAGTCCGAGCCGGTTCGCTCTGCCGAGGCCTAGGAGCATGAAAGCGGCCGCGGCCGTGACCGTGCTCGTCGACGCCGAGAACGTCCGGCGATCGACGTGGCCGAACGTCGGGCGCGAGGAGCTCGTCGGGCTGGTCGAACGGTGGGCCCGACAGGAGGACGTCACCGCGGTCGTCGTCTTCGACGGCACGGCGCCCGAGGGCGCCGTCGGAAGCGGCTGGCAGAGCGCCGACGACTGGATCACCGGGAAGGCCGCCGAGCTCTCCGAGGCAGGCGTCACGTACCGGCTCGTCACATCCGACCGCGAGCTGCGCCGGCGTGCCGGCGGCGGGGCCGAGACGGTCGTCGGCGGCGGCCGTTTCCTGCGCGAGCTGCTTGCCTAGCCTGCTCACCTAGCATGGCGGCGGTGGGCGCCGTCCGCCTCGTCTGCATCCTGAGCGAGAATTGGACGCTTGTCGACGCGCCTGACCTCCGCGCGCTCGTCCGGCTCGCTCGGGAGGCCGAGGACGCGGGCTGGGACGCCGTCATGGTCAGCGAGCACGTCGTCCTCGGGCGGGGCGCCGACGAGCACGGCGTCCCCGCGAACCCTCGCGACTACGCGCTACCCGGAAACCAGGATCCGGCTACGCCGTGGCCGAGCTCGCTCGTGCTCCTCTCCGCGGTCGCCGCCGCGACCGAACATATGCGCCTCGTCGCCGGCGCGCCATCGCGCCACTCCGCCACCCCCTCGGGCTCGCGAAGGACCTCGCGAGCCTCGACGTCGTCTCGGAGGGGCGGCTCGTCGTCCAGCCGACCGTCAGCTGGCACGAGCCGGAATACGAGGCGCTCGGCGTCCCGTTCCGGCGCCGCGGCGCGCTCCTCGATGAGCACCTCGTCGCGTGGGAGGCGGCGTGGCGCTCGAGCCCCGCGTCGTACGCCGGCGAGGCATACGCGTTCGAGGACGTCTGGGTGGAGCCGAAGCCGTTCCGGCCGGACGGGCCGACGCTCTGGTTCGGCGGCGAGTCGCTCCATCCGCGACTTCTGCGACGCCTCGTGCGGTCCGGCCGCGGCTGGAACCCGCTCGGTGCGCCGAAGCCGGGCGAGCTCGAGCATCTCCACGATTCGCTCCGAAAAGCGGGCCGCGACCCGGGGGAGGTCGAGCTCGTGGGCGGGACCCGCGGCGTCTTCCCTGACGACGGCAGGCCTGCGCCACTCGAATCGGCGCTCGAGCAGATCCCCGCGCAGGTCGAGCGCGGCTTCCGGACGATCTGCGTAAAGCCGTCGCAGTTCACCGATGATCCGGGAGACGTCCCGCGGCTCCTGCGGGAGACCGTCCGCCGCGTCGAGACGCTGGTCTCCTAGGTCGCTCGCCCGCGGACCAACGTAAGCTCCGGCCGTGGAGCCCTGGAGGTACACCTTCGCCGGGCGCGTCGACGAGCACACGCTCGTCAGCGAGGCGCTCCGCGGGAATCCCCTCGGCGACCCGCACGAGCGGCCGCTCTGGGTCTACGTCCCTCCCGGCTACGAGGACCAGCCCGAGCACCGCTACCCGTCTGTCTACGTCCTCCAGGGCTACACGGGGCAGATCGCCATGTGGCGGAACCGCTCGCCGTACCGCCGCCCGTTCCCCGAGGAGGCGGACGCGTGGATCGCGCGCGGGGAGATCGAGCCCGTGATCGTCGTCTACGTCGACGCCTGGACGGCGCTCGGTGGCTCGCAATACGTCGACTCGCCCGGGACCGGCAACTACCACACGTACATCTGCGACGAGATCGTCCCATTCGTCGACGAGCACTACCGCACCCTCGCCGCGTCCGAGCACCGGGGCGTCTCGGGGAAGTCGAGCGGCGGCTTCGGAGCGCTGATCACGCCGATGCTCCGGCCCGACCTCTTCGGTGGCCTGGCGAGCCACGCGGGCGACTCGCTCTACGAGCACTGCTACATCCAGGGATTCGCCGACGGAGCGCGGGCGCTTCGCGACCACTACGACGGCTCCTACGACCGGTTCTGGGAGGACTTCCGCTCCCGTGCTCCGATGAGCAAGCCCTCCGACGACACACTGCTCATGACGTACGGGGTCGCGGCCGCGTTCTCCGCGGATGCCGACGGGACGGTCCGCCTGCCGTTCGAGGTCGAGACGGGGAAGCTCGTCCCGGACGTATGGCAGCGGTGGCTCGACTGGGACCCGGTTCGCATGATCCCGCGCTACGCCGACGCCGTCCGCGGGCTTCGCGCGATCTACCTGGACGCAGGCAAGCGGGACGAGTGGTACCTCGACCTGGGCGCCCAGGCCGTGAAGGGCGAGCTCGAGGCGGTCGGCGCCGGCCCCGTCCAACTCGAGCTCTTCGACGCGACCCACATGGGAATCGACTACCGCTACCCGGTCGGCCTGCGCTACCTCGCCGAGCGTCTGTCGCCCTAGGAGGGTTTGGCGGAATGGTCTTGCTCCGGCGGCACAACGCCCATTTCGGCGAACCCTCCTACTAGGCGAGCCGGGCTTCGACCTCGTCGGCGGTCGGCCACCAGCCCTCCTCCTCGCGGGAGAAGAGCAGCCGTTCGCCGGCGACGACGTCGTACTGGTTCTGCTCGCCGGGCACCGCCTCGGCGTCGTGGCCCCGCGCCTCGAGCTCGGCCGCGAGACTCGCGGCCCGGTCGTCATAGCCCGTTCAGA
>Ga0126313_10000165_pt1 | contig 28808 bp, 26 predicted proteins | sample Plot105A_FD_89954 | JGI IMG/M metagenome (GOLD analysis project Ga0126313, IMG submission 89954) | Serpentine soil microbial communities from UC McLaughlin Reserve, CA, USA - Plot105A | ecosystem: Environmental > Terrestrial > Soil > Grasslands | place: USA: UC McLaughlin Reserve, Lake County...
CGACGGGAGATGCCGTCGCTCATCGGGTCACGCTGCTGGTCTGACATGGGCCCTCCTCCGCTCAACCGTGGGCGCGGCGGCAACCTATGCCCGCAGGCGGAGCGTGTCAACGTGCGCGTACGCGACTCGGAGCGCGTGATACGAATCGGCCATGGCGGAGGTGATGCTGTTCCACCACGCGCAGGGGCAGACCGCGGGGTTCCTCGCGTTCGCCGAGGAGCTGCGAGCGGCCGGACACGTGGTTCACACACCCGACCTGTACGACGGCAGCACGTTCGCGCAGCTGGCCGAGGGTCTCCTATTCGCCGACAGCAGCCTCGCGGACTTCGACCGCGACGCGGCGGCGCTGCTCGAGCAGCGCATCCTCAAGTTCCTGGAAGCGGTCTAGAGGCGCGTTCCAGCTCACGCCGGAGGTTCTCGTGGTAGCCGCGGAAGCTTGCGTGCGGTGTGTCTGCTCGATGTGCACGGGTTCTAGGGCGCCCCCGCGCGGACTATGCGCTCCAGATTCGACGGATCGAAGAATGGATCCGGGTCGACCATTCCCTGGATCGCGAGGTAGTACTGCCGCGTGTCGGCGTCGTTGCCACGGAGCGCCGCTCGCAGCGGATACTGCTCCGCCGGCGGCGGCTTCGGCTCCAGGCGCGCCATCTCGAGGTTCCTGCGGAAGTCGGGGGTCGTCGCGTCGTTGCGCACGCGCTCGAAGTACGCCAGCGCGGTCTCCATCGCCATGCGACCCGAAAGTCCCTCGTCCACCGCCTCGGCGAGCAGCTCCGCGTCGCGCAGCGCATCACAGATGCCGAGTGCGAGGAACGGATCCTTGTGGCAGCCGGCGTCGCCCACCAGCGCCCAGCCCGCGCCGTACGGCCGGCGGATGAAGTTCGGCAGCTGCGTGGCGCCCAGCAGCCGCTCGGCGCGCCGGCCCGCCCGGACGCGCTCGGCGAGCTCGGGCACCAGATCGATCGTCGCCAGGATGTGGCCCTCGATGTCCGCGCGCGCGGCCCGGAGCTCGTCGATCGGCGCGCCGACGAAGATCGCGTGCAGGCCGTCGTTGGTGGGAAAGGCGAAGATCACCCGCCGGTCGCGCAGGTACAGCTCCAGCCCGCGCGATCGAACGCCGCTCCAGTAGGAGAAGTACCAGCACGTGAGCGTCGGGGCCCGTTCGACCACCGGCGCCGCGACGCGCCGCGCGAGCGCCGAGTTGCGCCCGTCCGCGCCGATGACGACGGCAGCTCGCTCGCGCAGCGAGGTCCCGGCGGCGGCGGCGCGAGCGTGCACGCCGCGGATCGCGCCGCCCTCCGCGATGAAGTCTTCGACCGCGAAGCCCTCGCGGAGCTCTGCCCCCGCCTCGACCGCCGCCTCGACGAGGACCCGGTCGAGGCGCGAGCGGCGCGGGCCCAGGCCGAGCGGGACGCCGTCGACCTCGAGGCCGTCAGCGGCCAGCGGAAAGTCGCCCATGTCCGTGATCGTCGACGTGACGGCGGGGCAGTTCGTGGCGAGCACGCGATCGAGCAGCCTCCAGTCCGCCAGCCGCCGCGGTCCGTCGCGGTGGATGAAGTGCCCGTGCGGGGTCTCGCTCGGAAAGCTCGCGCGATCGACGAGCAGCACCTCGCAGCCCTTGCGCGCCAGCAGCATCGCCGTGGCGGCCCCGGCGCAGCGCGCCCCGATCACGATCGCGTCGTACATCGCTCCGTTCGCGGCAGTCAACCAGCCCCTCGCGCGCGCCGCTCGACTCGCCACGAGGGACCGGTCCGAGGTCCCTAGTACGACCTCGTGACGATGAGCGGCGTGGGAGCGGAGCGGCGCAGGCATCGGCTGGCACCGCGACGCGCCGATGTTCGGCTCGCGCATCGTGGGCGTGTCGCTGCTCGCGCCGTGTCGCATGCGGTTCCAGCGGACTGTCGGGGGCGTGCGCAGCGTGGCGGACATCGAGCTCGCTCCGCGATCCGCGTACCTGCTCTCCGGCAAAGGCGCGCTGGTCCTGGCAGCACTCGATACCCGCCACGAAGGCCCTGCGCTACTCCGTCACCTTCAGGACTCTCCGGCGCGCGAGATGAGCCGGGGCGATCAGGACGAGCTCCGGAGTCGGTCGCAGCCGCAGGACACCTCGAGTCCGCGCACGAAGAGCACGCGGCATCGCAAGGTGACGGCCGACAAGTGGAACCAGTGAACGCCCGCTCGCAGGCCGGCCCTGCGAGTCAGGTGAGCTCCCAATCCAGCAGCACCTTGCCGTCCGGCGCGTGGACGCGCTCACGCACAGCGGCGCCGTCGAGCTCGAGCGTCGCATAGCCGTTGGCGCCGTAGCGGTCGGGATCGCTCTCGATGTACGGGTTCGGCATGTCGAGGACGAGCCCGCCCGGCACGAGGTTGCGCGCGGGCAGGCGCCGGAAGGCGCCGCCCTCCTGCGGGAAGGCGCCGAGCTTGTCGCGGTAGGCCGGGAAGCCCCCATGCCCGATGCAGCGCCCGCGCAGCTTCCACACCGGATGCGGTTCGTGGATCACGCAGCGGTGCTCGTGGCCCCAGTACCAGCCGAAGATCGCGCCCGCGTCGAGCAGCCGCCCGAGTTTGGCGACGAGCTTCGGGCCCTGCTTGTCGAGCAGCGAAAAGGGCTGATGGTGCGAGAACAGCAGCACGCGCCGCCCGTCCCTGCGCGCGACCAGGCCCTCGACCCACGCCGCCTGGTCGTGGGCGAGGTCGTGGTCTTCGTACGCGCTGTCGAGCCCGATCAGCAGCCAGTGATCCGTCTGTGCCGCCCAGGTGGTGGCCCGCTGGCCGAACCAGGGCATCGTGACCTTGTAGAGGCCCTCGCCGCCTGAGTACATCTCGTGGTTGGAGTTGATCGCCCGGTTGAGGCGCCCGGCGTCCTTGGGCCAGAACGCCTTGAAGTTGCGCTCGACCTCCTTGGGCGTGCCGGAGTAGTAGACGTCGCCGAGGTGGAGCAGCAGATCGAACCCGCCTGGAGCCGCGGCGATCGTCTTCGCGATGACCGGCGCGCCGTAGAGCCCGGTGCCCCAGTCGCCGATCACGGCGATCTTCGCCCGTGTGCCGTCGCCGACCGGCTCGGGCTCGTCCGGCGGCTCGATCCACGGCTCGGGCTTGATCTTGCGCCACCACTCGAGCAGGCTGCGCGCCCAGCCGAGCACGTCGCCCTTGTCGAACTTCACCTCGAGCGCATCGTTGGGTGCGGGCCTCTCGATCAGCTCGACGTCGTGGGGATGCTCGACGAGGTGGGTCTGGAGCAGCGACGCCAATTGGTGCTCGACCGTCACCATGATCCCGGGCGACTCGCCCTCCGCTTCGAGGACGGTCAGCGCCGCGCTCAGATGCGCGCGCAGCTCGGCATCGCTCAGCGACGAGCTCTCCATGCCGCTCGGCGCAGCGAGCGACTCGCTACCCAACTGTCGCATCGCCGCAGCGACGCTCTCGTGCGAGACGAGTTTCGAGGGCACGGTGCCTCCTCGCCGGCCGTGGATTCGTGCGTCCCGACGAATCCTGTCGGCGTCAGCCCCGGGCTGTCAACACGCGCCGCGCGGCACGCGCCGCTACGCGGCCGGTCGCAGCGGCCAGATGACGACGTCCTGGCGGCGGGCGAAGTGCAGAAGCGGCTCCCGCGGAGGCAGCTCCAAGGCGGGCGGCGCCATCGTGTTCGCCTCGAAGGTCGCGGTCGCCGCCTGGAGAGGCCACGGCGGATGGTGGATCTCCGCGCGCATCACGCACCGGCGGTCATCGACGGTGTAGAGGCAGTAGCGCTCGGCGAGCCAGTGCTCGAGTGTGCCGGCGTCCGCCGGGCGCGGATCGGCCGTGGGGCCGTATTCGGCGGCCAGCTCCGCGCGCGGCGCGTCCGGCGACGTGCGCGTGCTGCGGTAGCGGATCCGACCGGGCCCGCGGGAGATCGTCATGTCCGCCGGGAAGTACGGCAGCCGGTAGCTGAGTCGCGCCCCGGCGACCGCGGCCGAGCTGCCCGCGTCGAGACTGAAGAACCAGATCCCCGGCTTGCCGCCGAAGGTCGCGTAAGTCCGCACGTTGAGCTCGGGGAAGCGCGACAGCCGCGGCAGCGGCGGCGTGCCGCGCAGGCGGAGGCCGCTGACCTCGAAGGGGGTGATCCCGAGCCACGCGGTCCCGTCGAAGGTGTCGATCGCCAGCGGCTCCGGCACCATCGCGCGGACGTCGCGCTCCGGCACGGGCCAGTGGGCGAACAGCAGGTCGCCCCACGTCTGGGCCATCGTCCATGGCCGCGAGGGAAGCGGCCACGGCCGGTGCGAGGTCTCGCTCAGCACCCTCGCCTGGCGCGCCGACGTGGAGAGGCGCGCGATCGCCGCCTCGGCCAGATCGGCGGCGGACGCGAGGGCACCGGCCAGCCGAGGTTGCCCGGAATCGTCGATGCGGCCGGTCTGCCCCGGCCGCGTGCTACGTAGTCGTGGATCGGGTAGCGAAGGGTCATGACCGACCGCAGCTCCGACGAGCAGATCACGAAGTACCTAACCGACGTCCACTCGATCGAGGTGCAGGCGCTCGCCCAGATGCGAGTGGCGCCGCGGCTGGCGGGCGATCCGGAGCTCGGTCGGATCTTCCGCGAGCACCTCCGCGAGACCGAGGAGCACGAGCGGCTGGTGCGTGAGGAGCTCGAACGCCGCGGGCAGCGGCCGTCGCGCGTGAAGGACGCGGCCGGCCGCGCCGGCGGGTGGGGCATGGTGCTGTTCGCGCGGGTCAATCCCGACACGCCCGGCAAGCTCGCGATGCACGCGTTCTCCTACGAGCACATGGAGCTCGCGGCGTACGAGCTGCTGCGCCGGATCACGCGGCGCGGCGGGGACGAGTCGGTGGCGGAGACGGCCGGCCGGATCGCCGATCAGGAGCGAGCGATGGCCGACCGGCTGAACGAGCGCTGGGATCGCGCGGTCGACGCCTCGCTGCGCGAGAAGGGCGCCGAGGACGTGCGCGAAGACGTCGTCAAGTACCTGCGCGACGCGCACGCACTCGAGGCCCAGGCGCTCCAGCTGCTCGAAACGGGGCCTCAGATCGCCGGCTTCGACGAGCTCGCGGAGGTCTTCCGCGAGCACCTGCCGCAGACGCGCGAGCACCAGCGGCTCGTGGACGAGCGGCTCGCCGCGCTCGGCTCGCGGCCGTCGCGGTTCCACGCCGGCGCGATGCGGGCCGGCGCGATGAACATCGGGACGTTCTTCAAGGCGCAGCCCGACACGCCGGCGAAGCTGGCCGGCTTCGCGTACGCGTTCGAGGCGCTCGAGACGGGCGCCTACGAGCTGCTCAGCCGCACGGCGCGCCGCGCCGGCGACGAGGAGACGGCGTCACTCGCCGAGCGGATCTGCCGTGAAGAGCGCGCGGCCGCAGAACGGGTCGCGTCCACGTGGGACGCGGCGACGGACGCCGCGCTGAGCGAGCACGGCATCGGGCCTCACGCGACCGGCTCAGCGCCAGAAGCGCAGCGGTGAACAATCGGCGAGCAGGGCGCGCGCGGCAGCCTGCCCGCTGACGCCGTGCACTCCGCCGCCGGGGTGCACCGATGCACCGGCGACGTAGAGGCCGCGGAGCGGCGTGCGGCCACGGAAGAGCTCGGGCCCCGGCCGGAAGCAGAGCTGCTGGTCGAGCTCGAAGCTTCCTCCGCCGAGGTCGCCGCCGACGAGGCTCGGGTTCTCCTGTTCGATGCCGGACGGCGAGCGCACGGAGCGAGCCAGGATCAACTCGCGGAAGCCGGGCGCAAACGCTTCGATGCGGTCCTCGATGCGGTCCGCGATGGCCTCGTCGGGCAGGTCCGGCTGCTGCGGCACGTGCGTGTAGACGTAGAGCGTGTGCCTGCCCGCCGGCGCACGCGACGGATCGTGCAGCGTGTGCTGGCCGACGACCATCACCGGGGCATCCGGGACGCGGCCGGCTCCCGCCTGCTGCGGCGCGCGGAACAGCGCCTGGAGCGTGTCGCCGAGATGCACGACGCCGGCCTCGCGAGCGTCCGGGCTCACCCACGGAACCGCCCCGGCGAGGGCGTAGTCGGCCTTGAAGGTCCCGAGGCCGTAGCGCCAGCGCGCAAGGCGCCGGATGAGCCGCTCGGGCAGCGCGTCCGGGGGCAGGATGGCGGCCAGCGGCGCCGCCGATATCGACGCGATCACGGCATCCGCCTCTAGTTCCTCGCCGCTCACCAGCCGCGCGCCGGCGACGCGTCCGCGTCGTATCGCGATCGCCGCGACCGGCGCGCCGCAGCGGACGTGACCGCCCGTCGCCGCCAGCCGGTCCACGAGCGCATCGACGAGCCGCCCGGCGCCGCCGCGCGGGTACGGCCATCCGACGGCGTGGCCGAGGAGCGTCAGGAAGAACGCGAACGCGCCGCTGCCGGCGGCGCCGGGGCTCAGGTCCGCGTGCGTCGCGGAGCCGCACAGCCAGGCCGTTGCGCGGTCGCTGCGAAAGAGCTCGCCGCCGAAGGTCGCGGCCGAAGCGAGCATCCGCCGTGCGAGCTCCACGCCGTCGCGCCGCAGCGACATCGCGAGCGCCGCGCCGGGCAGCAGCGGCGGAAACGGGCTGAGAGCGGTCCGCAGGACCATCGACCGGCGCCGCAGGAGCGGCGTCACGAGCCCGCGCCACGCGCGCCCGGCGCCCGGGGCGCCGGCTTCGAGGCTGGCGCACGTGGCGCCGACGTCGCGGTGCAGCGCGATCGCCGTGCCGTCGAGGAAGGGGTGAGCCATCGCGACCGGCGGGTCGACCCACTCGACGCGCTCACGTACGCCGAGTCCCGCGAAGGCCGGCGACGCGACCGTGAGCGGCAGGAAGCCGGCGCAGCGGTCATGCACGAAGCCGGGCAGCGTGTCCTCCGCGGACTTGACGGCCCCGCCGGGCCGATCCGCCTGCTCCAGCACGCAGACGTCCAGTCCGGCGTCCGCGAGCCGCAGCGCCGCCGCGAGCCCGTTGTGGCCGGCGCCGATCACCAGCACGCGGCGTGGAGCGCGGGTCATCCCGCTCGCCTACCCGCACGAGACCGGTGGGCACCGCGCCGCCTACTGCGGCTGAGCGCGGGGCAGGCGGACCGTGACGTCGAGGCCGCCACGCGGGCGCGCGGTGGCCTCGACGGTCCCGCCGTGCGCGCGCACGATGCCGTCGACGATCGCCAGCCCGAGCCCGAGCCCGTCGCGGTCCTCGCGCCCGCGGACGAACGGCTCGAAGAGCCGCTCGAGGTCGCGCGGGTCGACCGGCGGGCCGTCGTTGCCCACGGTCAGGCAGGCACGGTCGCGCTCGGTCCACGAGCGCAGCTCGATGGCGCCGGCCGCGACTCCGTGGCGCGTCGCGTTCTCGAGCAGCTGCGCGACGGCCGCCTCCAGCAGCGGCGGGTCGCCGCAGGTGGGCGCGGCGGCGAGCCGGCAGCTCAGGGAGCGCCCGACCGGCATGTCGTCGAGCAGCGACTGCGCGGTCTCGGCGAGGTCGAGCCGGTGCAACGCGACCGACCCCGTCCGGGCGCGGGCGAGCAGCAGCAGCTGCCCGACCAGGCGCTCGCTGCGCAGGACGTTGCGCCGCACCGCCTCGGCGGAACGGCGCCACTGCTCGGGCGACGTGTCGTCGCGGTCCAGGCACGCGTCGACCTCGGCGCGGATGATGCTGAGCGGCGTGCGCAGCTCGTGCGAGGCGTGGCCGGCGAACGCCCGCTGGCCCTCCACGGCCGCCTGGATGCGCTCGAGCATCCCGTCGAGCGTCCGCGCGAGCTCCGTCAGCTCGTCGTCCGGGCCATCGACGCCGACGCGGCGGTCGAGGTCGTCTTCGCCGATGCCGCGCGCGGCCCGCGTGATGTCGCGCACCGGGCGCAGCGCCCGCGCGGCGAGCACGCGGCCGATCCCCAATGACGCCACGGTGACGGTGGCCAGCAGCGCGACGAAGTGCAGGGCGATCTCGCGCCGGTAGGCGGGCAGCGCTTCGCGCTGGGCGGCGACGGTGGCGCGCTGCTCGGCGCGCTCCTCCCCCGGGAGCGGGAGATCGCGGGCGCCGTCGAGCTGCACCGGCAGTGCGCGCGCGCGGCGCTCGGCGAGCCGCTGCTCGACCTCCGCGGCGACGGCGCGGTCGTAGCGCGCCGAGGCGCGCGCGACGATCAGGTAGGCACCGGCCAGCAGCACCGCGCCGCTGACGAGCAGCACCGCCGCGTAGCCGGCGGCGAGACGCGACAGCACCGGCAGCCTGCGCGGTCTCATCCCAGCCGGTACCCCTCCCCAACGACGGTCTCGATCAGCGGCGGCGGACCGAGCTTGCGCCGGAGCCGCATGATCGTGACGCGCACCGTGTTGTCGAACGGGAACGCGTGCGCGTCGCCCCACGCGGCATTCAGCAGGCGGTCGGTGCTCACCGCCGCGCCCCCTGCGCGCAGCAGCTCCTCCAGCACCGCGCGCTCCTTGCGGTTGAGCTCGAGCGCGCGGTCCCCGCGGCGCACCGTGCGGGCGACCGGATCGAACATCAGGTCGCGATGGCGCAGCAGCGCCGGACGGGCTTCGCCGCGGCGGCGGGCGAGCGCGCGGACGCGCGCGACGAGCTCGGCCATCGCCACCGGCTTGACCACGTAGTCGTCCGCGCCGAGCTCGAGGCCGGCCACCCGCTCGGCGACGGCGTCGCGCGCGGTGAGCATGAGCACCTTCGTCGACGCGCCGCTCGCCGTCACGCGGCGGCACAGGTCGTCGCCGCTGCCGTCGGGCAGCATGCGGTCGAGGACGAGCACGTCGTAGTCGCGCGCCGCCTGGAGGCGCCGCCCATCCGCAGCGGTCGCCGCGACGTCGACCGCGAACCCGCAGCGGTCCAGGACCCGCGCGATCACCGCTGCGAGCTCGAGCTCGTCCTCGACGATCAGGACTCGCATGCAATGGCTACCGCGTGCGCCGCGGCTCGGTTCCCGGCGATCAGGACGCCGGGAACGCGCACTCGTGCGTCGCGCGGCCGGCGGCCGAGTCCCAGCCGGGGCTCCAATCGCCGATCAGCACCGAGTCGCCGTGGACCACCTCAGGATCGCCCGGGTGGTAGCCCTTCGCGCGCAGGCAGTCCACGATGTCCTGCACGACGGCGCGCATCGCGTCGATGTCGCCGGTCGCCGCCTCCGCGGCGCGGTTGCGAGGCGCTCCATCGCCGGTGTCGACGACGCCTTGGGGCATCGGGACGGGGTCCCGGGCACCGGCGCCGGTCGCCGCTGTGGCGATCGGCGCAAGCACTGCGGCGGCGAGCACGAGGGCGAGCGGAAGCCTCCGGCGGGTCGAGAGCGGCACGGTGTCCTCCTTGGATCGCGGGGTCCACCGAAGCGTGCGCCGATCGGCGTGACATCCGCGTGACGCGTCCTCGTCCGGGTCCGCCGAGCCGCTCTCCGGGCGCCGGGATCAGGGCGGGCCTCGTCCACGGCCTCGGCCGGATCGGCTCGCGGTTCGCGAGCGCGGATCAAGCGGCGCCGCGTCGGAGAACCGATTCCAGGGGCCGGGCGTTGACGACGTGCGCGGCGGTCGCCCAGCCGCGGCGCGCCGTCGCGACGGAGAAGCGCATGTTGCCGAGCCCGCGGATCGAGTGCGCGTCGGTCGAGCAGACGATCTCGACGCCGGCCCGCAGCGCGTCGCGGACGTGCTCGCCGCTCAGGTCGAGGCGGTCGGGGAGGCCGTTGACCTCGAGCGCGACTCCCTGCTCGAGCGCGACCTCGAAGACGCGCTCCAGGTCGAGCGCGTTCTCGGGGCGCCGGTTGATGTAGCGCCCCTTGGGATGGCTGAGGCAGCGGACGTGCGGGTTCCGCAGCGCCTCCTCGACGCGCTTCGTCATCTCCGCCTGCGGCATGCGCTGCCCGCCGTGCACGCTCGCCTGCACCCAGTCGAGCTCCGCGAGGACGTCGTCGGGGAGGTCGAGCCGACCGTCGGCGAGGATGTCGCACTCGATCCCACGCAGGATCCGGAACGGCGCCAGCATCTCGTTGGCGGTGCGGATCTCCTCGGCCTGGCGGCGGACGTCGTCGGGGGTGAGGCCCGTGACGGCGCCGACGGCCGGCGTGTGGTCGCAGATCGCCAGGTACTCGTAGCCGCGCTCGCGGGCTGCGCGGCCCATCTCCTCGACGCTCGCCCTCCCGTCCGACCACGTCGTGTGGCAGTGGAGGTCGCCGCGGATGTCGTCCAGCTCGACGAGCGGCGGCGGCTCGCCGCGGAACGGCTGCTCGCGCAGCTCCGGCGGGCACCACGGGATTCCGAGCGCGCGGTAGACCGCCTCCTCGGCCGGCGCGTCCGGCAGCGGCTCGAGCGCGGCGACGTAGGCCGGCGAGCCGGTCGCGCGTACGAGGGCGGTCCCGAACTGCGCCGGCTCCGCGACCACCAGCTCGAGCGGCACGCCCTCCACGGTCACGCCGAGCGCGCGCCGGTCGCCGGCCTCGACGAGCGCGACGATCGCGGGCAGCTCGGCGAAGCGCGCGACCACCGCGCCGGGATCGCCCGCGGCGCAGACGACCGCCAGCCGCTCGCAGGAGTCGCGCCACCGGCGCACGTCGCCCGCAGGCTCGCCGTCGAGCGCCTCCGCGATGGCCCCGACGAGCTCCGAGGCGCGGTCGAGCAGGATCCCGCGCCGCGGTTGCGCATCCGCCTCGCGGCCGAGCGCCTCGAGCAGCTGCGCCTCGGTCTTCGGCCCGATGCCCGGCACGGTCCGCAGTCGCCCTGCGGCCGCGGCCTCCCGCAGCTCGTCGGCGCTGCGGACGTCGAGCGCGCGCGCCAGCTCGACCGACCGCTTCGCGCTGAGGCCCAGGTAGCGGCCCAGGCCGACGAGGTCGGGTGAGAGCTCGCGCTCCAGCTCGGCGATCTCGGCGATCTCGCCTGTCTCGACGAGCTCGCGCAGCCGCGCCTCGATTCCGGCGCCGATCCCGCGCAGGGCGCGTACGCGCCCGGAGCGCACGAGCTCGGCGACGGGAGTCCCTGCGCCGCGGATCGTCTTCGCCGCCCGGCGGTAGGCGCGCGCGGTGTACGGGTTCGCGTCGGCGAGCTCGAGCAGCGACGCGAACGCGTCGAGGCGATCGGCGATCCGGGCGTTGTCCACAGCGCGTAGTGTCGCTTTCGGGCGTCTCAGCCGACGAGGGGAGCGCCGGCGGCGCGGAGCCGCACGCCGAGGCGCCGGCGTCGCTGCCGTCGACGTATCACGGCGGGCGCCGGCCCGCTCCTGGTTCACGTGCGTTCACCGACCAGGGAGGGAAGAGCAATGCTGGGCAGACTTTCAACCGTCTTGGCGAGCGGGGCGGTGATGCTGGCCGCGGCGCCGGCGGCCTCGGCCGAAGGAGGCTTCGGACCCGATGCGGAGGTGACCCGCAGCGACGACACCGGCAAGGTCGTCTTCGTGGCCACCGAGCCCGGGAGCCCGCTGGATCGCGCGCCGGGCGTCGGTCCGGGCGCGCCCGCCGTCACGGCGGGCCTGACGTATCTCGAGGCGCATGCCGACGCGCTCGGCATCGCAGGCGACGAGCTCAGCCTGATCGACGCCTCGTCCACCCCCGGCGGCGGCTTCGCCGTGCACTCGCAGCAGAACGTCGACGGGGTGCCCGTGCTCGCGGGCGAGCTGATCGTCAACCTCACGTCCGCCAACGAGGTGCTCTCGGTCAGCGGCGAGGCGGCGCCGATCGGCCGCATCGACACCTATCCCGCGATCGGACGCGAAGCTGCGGCGGAAGCGGCGCTCGCGTCCATTGCGGACCGCGCCGACGTTGCAGCGGACGAGCTGGAAGCGGCCGCCGGGAAGCTCTACGTCTACGACCCGAACCTGTTCGGCGACGACGGCGGCCCGGAGCTCGTCTGGAGCGTCGACGTGAGCTCCGAGCGCCATCCCGATGTGCACAAGCAGGTGCTGATCGACGCCGCCGACGGGAGCGTCGCGCACGTCTTCGAGCTCGTCCACAACGCGCTCAACCGCCGCGTCTGCGACAACGCCAACACGCGCGGCGCGGCTAATCCCTGCACCTCTCCGGTCCTGACGGAAGGCGGCACGTACGGCGGCGGCGTCGCCGAGGTCAACTCCGCCTACGACTTCAACCAGCAGGTCTACGACTTCTACTTCACGAGGTGGAACCGCGACAGCCTCAACGGAGCGGGGCTGGCGCTCAACAACACGGTGCGGTTCTGCGACAACGCGACGAACCCCAACCCGAGCCCGCCGCCGCCGACGCTGTTCGCGAATCCGTGCCCGTTCAACAACGCGTTCTGGAACGGCGCGGAGATGTACTACGGGCAGGGCTGGGCGAACGGCGACGATCTCGTCGGCCACGAGCTGACCCACGGCGTCACCCAGTTCGAGTCCGCCCTCGTCTACCAGAACGAGTCGGGCGCGATCAACGAGTCGCTGTCGGACGTCTTCGGCGAGGCCCTCGACCTCAGCAACGGGCAGGGCACCGACACCGCGGCCACGCGCTGGCAGCTGTTCGAGGACAGCCCGGGCGGCCCCTACCGCGACATGGAGGACCCGGCCGCCGTCACGACGCAGGGCGCCGCGTCGCCGGACAAGATGACCAGCTCCAACTGGTGGTTCCAGCCGGGCGACAACGGCGGCGTCCACTTCAACAGCGGTGTCGGCAACAAGGCGGCCTTCCTCCTCACCGACGGGCAGACGTTCAACACGTTCACCGTCAGCCCGATCGGCTTGGAGAAGACCGTGCGGATCTTCTACGAGGCGCAGACGAACATCCTCACCGGCGGAAGCGACTACGGCGCCCTCGGCAACGCGCTCAACCAGGCGTGCACCAACCTCGTCGGGACCGCCGGCATCGTGGCCGCCGACTGCACGCAGGTGAACAACGCGGTGCTGGCCACCGAGATGCTGACCGAGGCGGCGGCGCCGGACACGACGATCGCAAGCGGACCCGGCGAGACTGACGATCCGACGCCGACGTGGACGTTCAGCGGCAACCGTGCCGGCGCCACGTTCGAGTGCTCGATCGACCAGGGGACGGCCGTGTGGGCCGCCTGCTCGGGACCGGGCGCAAGCCACACGCCGGCGTCGGACCTCGCCGACGGCTCGTACACGTTCCGGGTCCGCGGCCGGGTGGGGGCGAACATCGACCCGACCCCGGCGACGCGGGACTTCACCGTCTCGACGGCCGACATGGAGCTGGTCTCGAAGGCGGACGGCCAGGACCCGGCGTTCGCCGGTGAGACGCTGACCTACACGATCCGGGCACGCAACAACGGCCCCGGGACGGCCGAGGACGCGCGCGTCGTCGACGTGCTGCCGGAGGGCACGACGTACGAGTCGAGCTCGATCCCGTGCACCGAGTCCCCGGCCGGCACGCTCTCCTGCGGGCTCGGCGACCTCGCCGACGACCAGGAGCGCACGATCACGATCACGGTCTCGATCGACCGCGAGCTCGTCCACGAGGCGGGCGCGCCGCTGACTATCACCAACAAGGCGACCGCCGACTCCGACCGCAACGATCGCGACGCGAGCAACGACGAGAAGAGCGAGTCGACGCTAGTCAAGGCGAAGGCCGACGTCGAGATCGTCAGCTTCGCGGCGGCGAGCCCGCCGGCGGAGCTGATCGTCGGGCAGCCGGCGACCGTGACGCTCGAGAAGCTGATCACGAACAACGGGCCGTCGGCGCCGATGGACGTGCGCGTCGCCCGCACCGCCGCGGCGAGCTCGAACGCGACGGTGAGCCCGGCCTCGACCTCGCACGTGGAGGCCGCGCTCGGCTACCAGGAGCGGCGCGCGGTCGACGAGGAGTTCGAGATCGCGTGCACGCGCGGAGGGCCCGCGACGTTCACGTTCACGAACGCGCTCTCGCCGGACCGGCCCGACGATATCGATCCCGACACGTCGAACAACAACGAGACGATCTCGCTCACCGTCGAGTGCATCGTCCCGGTCGCGATCAACATCGCGCCGGGCAGCTTCCGCAACCCGATCGAGCTCGACGACAAGAAGGGCGAGGTCCCGGTCGACGTGCTGACGACGCGCGCGGGCGAGTACGGGCTGCCGCTGGCGTTCGACGCGACCACGATCCGGCCGCTGACCGTTCGCTTCGGCCCGAAGCCGATCGTGACCGCCGGCGGAGGCGCGCAGGAGACGCACAGGCGCGGCCACATCGAGGACGCGCTCGAGCGCTCGGACGAGAAGACCATGGACGGCGATCGCGACATGCTGCTGCACTTCGGGATCCAGCAGTCCGGGTTCACCGGCAGCGAGGTCGAGGCATGCGTGCGCGGCCGGTTCGGCGCGAGCAACGTCGTCTTCCAGGGCTGCGATTCGGTGACCATCGTGCCCTGAGGCCAGGACGCCGAGGGAACGGCGGAGCCGCCGGGGGCACGACGCCCCCGGCGGCTCGAACCGCGCGGTCTTCCGGCCGCGGCTCAAACCGTGCGGTCGTCCGCCGGCGGCTTCTCGGCCCCAGCGTTTGAACGGCGGGCAGTGAAGGAGCCGGTTCGAACCTGCCGGTCACGCAGGTCGGTCCCGCGATTCGGCAGGGCGACCGGCGATGACGGCCTATTGGGCCGTCAACGCCGGTAGGTCGCGGATCTCGGGGCCTGACCGGCGTTGCCGCGCGTGAACGCTGAACTCCGCTCGTTCCGGGCGGACCTTTCAGCGTTGACGGCGCATGACGCCGTCAACGCTGCACGGGGCTGCGAAAACCGCGGACTTGCAGCGTTGACCGGTGGCTCTCGCGAGCCGTCAGGGCCTACCGACCACGGCCGCGGCGAGCTCCGCGTCGCTGACGTCGCCGCGCGAGTGCAGGACCGCAAGCCGCGCCTGGACCGAGGCGCGGTGCCTTCTGCCGTCGTCGCTCCGGCGCTGACGCCGGCCGATTCTCTTGATCACCGTTCGCATACCGTGCGGACGCGCCGGCTGCGGTCGATATTCCGGAGCCCCGTGAAAGCGCGGCCGGGGGGTCGGCCCGGGGTGCGCGGGCGGCGCGGCGGCGCGAAGGATCGCGCCATGAACTCGATACGCCTGGCGCGACACGTCGCGCTCCCCACGATCTGCGCCCGCCGCGCACAACGACCCCGCGTCCGCCGACGTGCTGGACGGCGGACCGGGATACGACGCCGTCGACGGCGACTCGATGGTCGCCTCGGGCAAGCCGCAGCCGCCGATCGCGGTCAGCGAGGACGGGCAGGCCAACGACGGCGTCCGGGCGGGGGCGACGTCGGTGAGGGATACGAGGGCGAGCGGCGCAGCCGGCGCCGCTCGCCCTTGAAGCGCCCTACGCCTTGTCCGCCGGCAGCAGCGCGTCGAGCGGGACGTCGGGATCGACGAGCCGCGCGCGGGCGACCGGCTGGCGCGCGGCGATCAGCGCCTGGATCTGGTCGGTAACGTCCCAGACGTTGACGTTCATGCCGGCCAGGACGCGCTCGTCCTTGAGCCAGAAGGCGATGAACTCGCGGCCGGACGGGTCGCCGCGGAAGACGACCTCGTCCCACTCCGTCGCGAAGCCCGCGTACTCCATCCCGACGTCGTACTGATCGGAGAAGAAGTACGGCACGCTGTCGTAGGGCGCCGCGCTCCCGAGCATGCTGCGTGCCGCGTGCGGGCCCTGGTTGAGCGCGTTGGCCCAGTGCTCGACGCGCAGCCGGGCGCCGTACAGCGGATGCATGGCGTTGGCGACGTCGCCCGCGGCGTAGACGTTCTCCGCGCTCGTTCGCAGGCGCTCGTCGCAGGCGACGCCGTTCTCGAGCCGCAGACCGGCCGCGCCCGCCAGCTCGACGCGCGGCTCGACGCCGATGCCCGCGACGACGAAGTCGGCGTCGATGCGCCGGCCGTCCGCGAGCCGGACCGCCTCGACGCGGCGATCGCCCTCGATCGCCTCGACCGCCGCGCCGCCGAGGAAGCGAACGCCGTTGTCGGCGTGGATGTCGCGGTAGATCGCGCCGAGCTCCGGACCCAGCACGCGCTCGAGCGGGACCTCCGCCAGCTCGAGGATCGTCACTTCGCAGCCGCGCTGCCGCGCCGATGCGGCGACCTCGGCTCCGATCCAGCCGGCGCCGATCGTCACCAGCCTGCCGCCCGCGTCGATCCGCCGGCGGATCTCGTCGGAGTCCTCGACGGCGCGCAGGTACAGGACGCCGTCGAGCTCCGCGCCGGGGAGCGACAGGCGCCGCGGTCGCGCTCCGGTGGCGAGCAGCAGGCGGTCGAAGGCGAGCGACTCGCCGCCGGCGAGCGACACGCGCGATCCGGCGGGGTCGATCCCCTCCACGGTCGTCGCGGTGCGCAGCTCGATGTCGTGCTCCGCGTAGAAGGAGGCGTCGTGGACGTAGGGCTTGGAGTCGGCCTCGCCGCGCAGGTACTCCTTCGAGAGCGGCGGGCGCTCGTACGGCCGCTCGGGCTCGTCTCCGATCAGGACCACGCGCCCGTCGAAGCCCTCCTCGCGCAGCGTCTCGGCCGCCTTCGCGCCGGCGAGGCTGGCGCCGGCGACGACGAATGTCCGATCGGGCATCACGCCCTCCCTTGAGTCGAGTTCATGGACACGTTGGCGCCGATCCGTGCGGCGCTCTTACCGCCGCCGCGGTAAGAACCTCCGGCCGGGCGACGCCTACGGGGTGACAGACGCCACACGATCCAAGGAGTTCCTCATGGCGAGTACCCGCGTCCCCGGGTCGATGCAGCACGACAAGACGCCGCCGGCCAACGGCCGCGCCGTCACCTCCGGTGCCCCCGACGCCGCGGTGGCAGCTCATCAGGTGTTCTGGCTGCTGCGGATCGGCTTCACGGTCGCTCCGATCCTCTTCGGCCTCGACAAGTTCTTCAACTGGACCGTCGACTGGCCCGACTACCTCGCGGGCTGGATCGACGACATCATTCCCGGCAGCGGCCAGGACTGGATGTACGTCGTCGGCGCGATCGAGATCGCCGCGGGTGTGCTGGTGGCGATCGCTCCCCGCATCGGCGCGTTCGTCGTGGCCGGCTGGCTTGCAGGCATCATCCTCAACCTGCTGACCAAGAACCCGCCCGAGTACTACGACATCGCGCTGCGCGACTTCGGCCTCATGCTCGGGGCGCTGGCGCTCGGGCGACTGTCGCTCGCGGTCGTGCCGGCGCGCAAGTCCGGCGCGCTCCCGCGCCGCTGATCAGTAGGCGGATGGCGATCGGCGCGCCGACAGGTCACCATTGTCGGCGTGCCCCGCACCGTGCTCGTGGTCGACGACTCCAAGCCGTTCCGCGAGACCGCTCGCGCGCTGCTCGAGGCGCACGGCTACGACGTCGTCGGCGTCGCAGCGGACGGCGCCGCCGCGCTGGCGGCGGCGCGCGCCCTGCGCCCGGGTGCCGTGCTGCTCGACGTCAACCTGCCCGACACGGACGGGAGGACGCTGGCCGGGCAGCTGGGCGGGGACGGCTACGCGCCCGCCGTCGTCCTGTTCTCGACGCTCGACGCGGCGAGCCTCGGACCGTCGATCGAGTCGTGCGGCGCGCGCGGCTTCGTGCCCAAGGCGGAGCTGGGATCCGCACGCCTCATCGAGCTGCTCGGGCCGCCCGACGCCGACTGAGCCGAGCTCGTGATGCCCGCACCTCCGGGGCCGCCGGCGGCACAAGATCCTCGGCGGCGTCACCGCGGGCTTCGGCTTCAACCTGCTCGTCGCGCGCGTGGCGACCGTCGTCGGCGTCGTCGTCCTCAGCCCGCTGCTCTACCTGCCGTTCTGCGTGCTGATGCCGAAGGACGCGCCGGCCGCCTGACGGCGAGTAGAGTCGCGGCATGAGCACCGCAGAGGCTGCCGCGATCGTCACCGGCGTCGACTTCGTGTCCGTCCCGACGCGCGACGTCGAGCGCGCCGTCGCCTTCTATGGAGACGCGCTGGGCCTCCGCCGGTCGGTCTACCGCCCCGACGCGAACTTCGCCGAGTTCGAGACCGGCACGGTGACGCTCAACGTCCACGACCCGGAGCGGATGCGGATCGGTTCGTTCAGCGCCAACGCGAATCACATCGCTCTGCAGGTCGACGACGTGCCCGCGGCGCGTGCCAAGCTGGAGGAACGCGGCGTCGAGTTCATGGGCGACGTGCTCGACACCGGCGTCTGCCACATGGCGTTCTTCCGCGATCCCGACGGGAACGCGCTGATGCTCCACCACCGCTACGCCCCGCGATAGCGTCCGTTCGCTCAGATCGTCTTGGCGAGCAGGCGACGCCGTCGCCGGCGCGGGACCAGCAGCCGCGAGGACTCGAAGCCCAGCCGTGCCGCGAGCGCCGCGCGGACGTCGTCCGGGGACGCGCCGAGGCAGCCGAGGATCTTGACCGCCATCGAGTCGGGCACGGCCACGATCCCGGCCAGCACGTGCTCGGTGCTCGGACCGCGGTGGCCGAGCTCCTCCGCGATCCGCGCGGCGTGCTCCAGCGCCTGCTTGAGGCGCGGCATGACGCAGAGGCGCTCGTACGGCCGCGGATCGACCACCGGCCCGAGCTGCGACAGCAGCCGCTCGTGCGTGATGCCGAGCTCCGCGAGCACCTGCGCGGCGGGATCGTCGCGGCCGATCAGCACGAACAGCGCGTGCTCGGTGCCAACGTAGTTGTGGCCGAGCTCGCGCGCGTGCTGGCCTGCCTGCTCGAGCACCTGCTGCGCCGTCGGCGCCCCCCGGCCCGCCACGCGGCCGACGTCGCCCGGGGTCACGCCGTAGCGCTTCTGCGCCGCCTGCTTGCTGGTGCCGAAGGCGTGACCGATCTCCGTCCACGACAGCTCGGCCGCGCGCGCGTCGGCGACGAAGCGCTCGATCAGCGCATCGCCCGTGTCGCTGAGCTCGCGACCGAGGGCGATCGCGAGCCGCAGCCGCGCGGACGGCTGCTCCTCCCGGCCGCGCACCATCGCGGCCAGCTCGTCGACGCTCGCCAGCTCGTTGCCCGCCATCGGTCAACCTTAAGTTGACGACTCCGCTTTGTCAACTCGGCGCGGGCGCGGCGCGCTCGGGTACGGTCAACAGGCGCCGATGACGGACGAGCTGAGCTACCAGTCGGCGACCGCGCTCGCGCAGCTGATGCGCGCGCGCGAGGTCACGGCGGTCGCGGTCGTCGAGGCTCACCTGCGCCGGATCGAGGCGGCGAACGGCGACGTCAACGCGATCGTGCAGCTCGACGCCGAGCGCGCGCTCGCGCAGGCCGCAACCGCCGACGGTGCGCTGGCGCGCGGGGAGCCGGCCGGTCCGCTGCACGGGGTCCCGTTCACCGTCAAGGACAACCTCGAGGCCGCGGGGCTGGCGATGGCGATCGGAGCGCCCGGGCGCGCCGGCGTCGTTCCGGCCGGCGACGCAACCGCCGTGGCGCGGCTGCGCGCCGCCGGCGCGATCCTGCTCGGCAAGACCAACTGCCCCCGGTACGGCGGCGGGATCGAGACCGACAACGAGGTCTACGGCCGCACCAACAACCCGTACGACCTCGCGCCCACGCCCGGCGGCAGCAGCGGCGGCGAGGCGGCCGCGATCGCGGCGGGCTTCTCCCCGCTCGGCCTCGGGACCGATTCGGGAGCGAGCGTGCGGCTGCCCGCGCACTTCTGCGGCCTCGCCTGCGTCAAGCCGACGGCCGGTCGCGTTGCCGTCACCGGCGTCCTGGACGACGGCGGGCAGATCGGCGCGCTGGGAGACCCCCGGACCCAGATCGGGGTGCTGGCGCGCGCCGTCGCCGACGTCGCGCTCGCCCTGGCGCTGATCGCCGGCCCGGACGGGCGCGACGCCGGCGTCGCTCCCGTCGCCCTGGCCGACCCCGCCGCGGTCAATCTCGATCGGCTGCGCGTCGCCGTCTACACCGACGACGGCCTCGCGACGCCGACGCCGGCCACGATCGCCGCGGTGGAGAGCGCCGCGGCGGCGCTGCGCGCGGCGGGAGCCGCCGTCGAGGAGGCCGCGCACCCCGGCGGCGGGCACGAGCTGACGATCGACGTCTGGCGCTCCTACGGCGACGACATGAGCGCCGGCGAGCTCTACTCCCTGCTCCGCCGCTGGGACGCCTACCGCTCGGAGATGCTCGCGTTCACCGCGACCTACGACCTCGTCCTGTGCCCCGTCTTCCCGAGCCCGGCGCTGCCGCACGGCACGATGAACAAGCCCGGCGAGATCGACCCGACGAGCTTTACCACGCCCTACAGCCTCACCGGCTGGCCGGCCGCGACGGTCCGCTGCGGCAGCTCGCCGGAGCGCCTGCCGACCGGGGTCCAGCTCGTGGCGCCGCCGTGGCGCGAAGAGCTGGCGCTCGCGGCGGCGATCCGGCTCGAGCGCGATCTGGGCGGTTGGCAGCCACCGGCTTGATATATACCCATATCGGTATATTATCTTGGTCGTGGCACGAGCAGCTACCACCACGGACGCGTTCAACGCAGTGGCCGAGCCAAGGCGGCGCCAGATCCTCGACGCGCTCGTCGACGGTGAGCGAGCGGTCAACGACCTCGTGCGGGCGCTCGGGCTTGGCCAGCCGCACGTGTCGAAGCACCTGCGCGTGCTGCGCGAAGTTGGAGCGGTCGAGGTACGCGAGGCCGGACGGCAGCGCCTCTACCGGCTCAACGGGCAAGCGCTGAAGCCGATCCACGACTGGATCGGAGGCTACGAGCGCACCTGGTCGGAGCGGTTCGACGCTCTCGACACCGTTCTGGAAGGTCTCAAGCAGGAGGAGCAGGCAGACGGCAGCGACGAGCAGCGGTAGCGCGACGGTGACGCTCCCGGCCGACGACCAGATCCTGATCACGCGCGAGTTCGACGCGCCCAGGCACCTCGTCTACAAGGCGTGGACCACGCCGGAGCTGGTACGGCGCTGGTGGAGCGGGCAGCGCGGCGCGGTCACGCACGCCGAGATCGACCTGCGCGTCGGCGGTCGCTGGCGCTACGTGATGACCGCCCACGACGGATTCGAGGTCGCCTTCCACGGCGAGTACCGCGAGATCGTCCCGGACGAGCGGATCGTCTCGACCGAGGTCTACGAGGGCTATCCCCGACGCCGAGGCGCTGAACACGCTGACGCTCGGCGAGGCCGACGGCCGCAAGACGCTCGCGATCCTCGTGCAGCACGCGAGCAAGGAGCAGCGCGACGCGCACATCGACTCGGGCATGGAGGCCGGCATGCAGGAGGCGATGGACCTGCTAGAGCAGGTCGCGGTCTCGCTGCGCTCATGACTGGAGGTACGTGACGACGGCGAGCACCCGCCGGTGGTTGTCGGCCGTGTCGGGCAGGTTGAGCTTGCTGAAGATGCTCGTCACGGTGCGCTCGACGACGCGCGGGCTCACGTAGAGCGACGACGCGATCGCCTGGTTCGAGCGGCCCTCCGCCATGAGCGCGAGCACCTCGCGCTCGCGCTCGGTGAGGTCCGCGAGCGCGTCCTGGTGGCCGCTGCGGCCGACCATCGAGGAGACGACCTTGGGGTCGAACGCCGTGCCGCCGCTCGCGACGCGGTCGACCGCGAGCAGGAACTCGTCCACGTTGTAGACGCGGTCCTTGAGCAGGTAGCCGACGCCCGACGCGTCGTCGGCTACCAGCTCGGTCGCGTACGACGGCTCGAGGTGCGAGGACAGCACGAGGATGCCGACGTCCGGATGCTGGGCGCGGATCTCCTTCGCCGCTGCGAGCCCCTCGTCGCTGTGCGTCGGCGGCATCCGCATGTCGACGATCGCGACATCCGGCAGGTACGAGCGCACCTTGAGCAGCAGCTCGTCGGCCGTCCGCGCCTGGCCCACCACCTGGTGGCCCGCCTCGCGCAGCAGCGACACGATCCCCTCGCGCAGCAGCGCCGTGTCCTCGGCGACGACGACGCGCAGCGCGCGCCGTTCGTCCCCTGCCTCGCGACGTGTCCGTTCGATCTCCATTGCGCCTCCGTTTGCCGCTGGCCGGATCCTCTCGAAGCGCGGCCGCCCTGTCGAGATCCGCGGCTTCGTATACCTTCGCGTGCGACATGGACGACACGCGCAACCGGCTAGACCACCCGCTGCTGCAGCGGATCGAGCTCGTGCTCGCGCGGATCCTCTCGACGACGCAGGCGCCGCTCGAGATGTACGAGTCCGCGCTGGCGGCGGTCGGCGACGCGCTCGGCTGCGAGTCGGGCTCGGTATGGGAGGTCGACGCCGGCCGCATGCAGATGCACTGCGTGCGGACCTGGCACACGTCGGCGGCCACGGCCGCGTTCGAGTCGCTGAGCTCCGGCATCACGCTCGCTCACGGCGAGGGGCTGCCGGGGCGCGTGTGGGCGACTGGCGAGCCGGCATGGATCATCGACGCGCCGGACGACGCCAACTTCCCGCGCGCCGCCGCCGCCCGCCGGGCCGGCCTGCGGGCCGCGTTCTGCGCTCCGCTGCGCAGCTCGAGCGGCGTCGTCGGCGCGATCGAGTTCTTCGCGCGCGAGCTCCGCGAGCCCGACGACGAGCTGCTCGAGTCGATAGCGGTGCTCGGCAGCCAGATCGGCGGGCTCGTCGCGCGCCGCCGCGCCGAGGAGGAGCTGCGCGCGAGCGAGTCGCGCATGCGCGCGATGCTCGAGGCCTCGCTCGACGCGGTCGTGACGATCGACCATCGCGGCCGCGTGCTCGACTGGAATCCGGCGGCGGAGAGGACCTTCGGCTATGCGGCCGTCGAGGCGCTCGGCAACGAGATGGCGTCGCTGATCGTGCCGGCGAGCCTACGAGACGCGCACCGGCGCGGCTTCGCGCGCTTCCTCGAGACCGGCGAGGGCAGGATCCTGGACCGGCGCGTGGAGATCACCGGCACGCGCGGAGACGGGACGGAGTTCCCCGTCGAGCTCACGATCACCCGCATCAGCTCTACCGGGCCGCCGATGTTCACGGGCTACCTGCGCGACATCACCGACCGCAAGCAGGCCGAGGCCGAGCTGCTGTCGTCGCGCCAGCGGATCGTCGAGAGCGCCGACCGGGAGCGGCGGCGGATCGAGCGCAACCTGCACGACGGCGCCCAGCAGCACATGGTCGCCATCGCCCTGCTGATGCGGCGGGCGCGGGCGCGGCTGGGGCCCGGCGAGGACGAGGCCGCCGCGATGCTGGAGCGGGCGGAGCGCGAGTTCGACGCGGCGCTGGAAGAGCTGCGCGAGCTCGCGCAGGGCATCCACCCGGCCGTCCTCAGCGAGCGCGGCCTCGGTCCGGCGCTGCTGGCCCTGGCCGAGCGCTCGAGCGTGCCGGTGCGCGTCCGCGAGATCCCGGACGGCCGCCTCCCCGATCCGCTCGAGGCCGGGGTCTACTACACGGTCGCCGAGGCGCTCGCCAACGTAGCCAAGCACGCGCATGCCACCCGCGCCGAGGTGCGCGTCTGCGTGCGCGGCTCCCGGTTGCTGGTCGAGGTCGCCGACGACGGCATCGGCGGCGCCGCCGACAGCACCGGATCGGGTTTGCGCGGGCTCGCCGACAGGATCGAGGCGCTCGGCGGCACGCTGACGCTCGAGAGCCCGGCGGCCGGCGGCACGCGCCTGTCCGCCGACATCCCGCTCGGCGGGCACGGTCCCGCCTAGGGCCGCACGCTGCGGAACACCTTGATCACGGGGGCAAAGCGGCGCACGGACTCCGGGCCGTCCGCGTCGCCGAGCCCCACGATCGCGGTCTGGACCCCGGCCTCGGCCAGCTCGCGGTAGCGGCCGACGTGCTCCTCGACGGTGGCCGCGCCGCGCCCTTCGCGCGGCTCGCCGGGGGCGATCACGCGCGCCTGCTCGAGCTGGGTGACCGCGACGCTGGCCGGATCGCGCCGCTCGGCGGCGCAGTGCTCGTGCAGCACGGCGATCTTGTGCCGGACCTTGTCGCGCCTGCCGATCAGGTTGCAGGCGTCGGCGTGGCGGGCGACCAGGCGCAGTGTGCGCCGCTCGCCCGACCCGCCGACGAGGATCGGGATGCGCTCCTGGAGCGGGCGCGGGTAGCAGACCGCCTCCGGCACGGTGATCGTGCGGCCCTCGAAGCGCGGCGACCCGGGCCCCCACATCAGCGGCAGCAGCTCGAGCGCGTCCTCGAGCCGCGAGAAGCGCTCGGCGAGCGGCGGCAGCTCCCAGCCGTACAGCCGGTGCTCGCGCTCGAACCACGCGGCGCCGATCCCGCACCACGCGCGGCCGCCCGAGAGCACGTCGAGCGTCGCGACCAGCTTCGCCACGTGCGCGATGTTGCGGTAGGTGATGCCGGTCACGAGCGTGCCGAGCCGGATCCGCTCCGTCGCCGCGGCGAGGTAGCCGAGCGTCGTGTAGCTCTCGAGCATGTCGTCCCACTCGCGACCGACCTGCGGGATCTGGACGAAGTGGTCCATCACCCACAGGCTCGTGAAGCCGGCCTCCTCGGCGGCCTGCGCCATCTCCGCGAGCGTCCGCGCCGTGGATCGCGGATGACCCGGGAAGCCGAAGCGGGAGATCTGCAGGCCGAAGTCGAGCGTCACCGGATCCTCCCGCTGGCGTGCGGCCGCGTCGAGCGCGCCGACGAGCGCGGGCGGTACGAGCTCGACCGGCTCCGGGCGGTGCAGGCCGGCGTAGCCCTCGTTCTCGAGCTGCCCGGCCGCTTCGGCCGCCGCCGCCAGCTGCGCCGCCACGACCTTCCCGGGGACGGAGTCCTCGCGCGCGCGATTACGTTCCCGCACCAGCTTCGCCGGCGCGTCGAACAGCACGGCGTGGACGGGCACGCCGTGGTGCTCGCCCAGCTCGCGCCAGCCGGCGCGCCGCTTCCGATCGAGGCCCGTCGAGTCGATCACCGTGGTCAGCCCCCGCCGCATGCGCTTCGCGACGATCAGCTCGAGCACCTCGAACGCGTCGCCGCCCGCGCGCTGGTCGCGCTCGCCCAGCCCGACGACGGCCCGCAGCTGGTCGGAGGAGACCACCTGGTCGGGCTCGAACCACTCCCGCGCCCAGTGCGACTTGCCCGCGGCCGTCGCACCGACGAGCACGACGAGGCACGGGTCCGGCAGGCGCACCGCGTGGTCGTACCACAGGCAGGGAGGAGCAGCTCCACACCTGAGTTCACACCCTGCACCAACCGGCCGAGGAGATACTCACGGTCCGTCCCCACGAATGGCACGGATGCCGGGGACGGGAGCGGTCGCGAGCGTCGCGCCATCAGGAGCCCTGGTGGCCGATGCTAGCGATCCGACTGGAGCGCACGGCCCGCGCCTGCTGTCATGGAGCGATGGCCTCCTCCGGCATGTCGGCGCGCGCCTGGTGGCTCTTCGCGGCGGTCTCCGTGCTGTGGGGGATCCCGTACCTGTTCATCAAGCTCGCGGTCGAGGACATCTCGCCCGTCTGGGTCGCCTTCGGGCGCCTCGTCGTCGCGTTCGCAGTGCTGCTCCCGTACGCCTGGCACAAGGGCGCGCTGCGCGGCATCGGCGGGCACTGGAAGGCGCTGCTGGGCTACTCGGTGATCGAGATCTGCCTGCCCTGGCCGCTGATCGGCTTCGGCGAGGAGCGCATCAGCTCCGGCCTCGCCGCGATCCTGATCGCCGCCGTGCCGCTCATCGTGGCGCTGATCGCGCTGCGCGTCGACCACGAGGAGCGCGCGGAGGGGTCACGGCTCGTCGGCCTCGTCGTCGGCTTCACGGGCGTGGTCGTGCTGCTCGGGCTCGACGTCGCCGGGCGGCCGGGCGAGCTGCTGGGCGGCCTGGCGGTCCTGCTCGCGGCCGTCGGCTACGCGATCGGCCCGATGATCATCAAGCACCGCTTCCGCGAGATCGACCCCGTCGGCCCTGTCACGGTCTCGATCGGCATCTCGGCGCTCGTGCTGGCCCCGGCGGCGGCCTTCAGCACTCCCGACGCGGTGCCGTCGGGCCAGACGATCATGTCCGTGATCGTGCTGGGGCTCGCGTGCAGCGCCCTCGGCTTCCTGCTCTTCTTCGCGCTGATCTACGAGGTCGGTCCGGGGCGCGCCACCGTGATCACGTTCGTCAACCCGGTCGTCGCGGTCGCGCTCGGGATCGTCCTGCTCGACGAGGGCATCGGCCTTAGCGCCGCCGCCGGGCTGCTGCTGATCCTCGCCGGCTCCTGGCTCTCGACCGGCGGCCGGATGCCGCCCGGGCTGATGACGCGCGCGCAGACGCCGCGCCGGCGCGACGAGCCGGTGGCGCAGCGGACGTGAGCCGCGCGCTTACATGAACCCGTGCCCTTCACCCGTCGCGAGGCGCTCGCCGGCGCGGGGGCCACGCTGCTGGCCCTCGGCACCGGGCGCGCGCAAGCGCGGCTGACGCAGCCGGCGATCCCGAGCGCGATGGCGCTCGGCTTCGACCTGACGCCGCAGGGCGTGCGCACGCCGGGGGCGCTCCAGGACTACACGGTGCTGCGGGCGCAGCCGTGGGGCCCGCCGCTGATCGCGCGCGCGACGCACGTGCGCTTCTGGGCCGACTGGCCGTTCCTCCAGCCCGACGGCGCGATCGCGCTCGCTGACGCTGCGAACCCCGGCCTCCCGCATCTGCTGGCGCTCGACGCGCAGATCGACGCGGCGGTCGCCGACGGGCTCGAGGTGATCCTGCTGCCGTGGCGCTATCCGCGCTGGGTCAACCACACGACGGTCCACGCCGACGGCAAGTCGCCCGAGTGGCGGATGCCGGAATCGGGCCACGGGCGGGACAGCCCGTGGGCGCGGTTCGTCGAAGCCCTATGGCTGCGCTACTCGTGCCGGATGGCCTGCTTCGAGGTGGTCAACGAGCCCAACCTCCAGATCTGGCCGCAGGACGGCGTCGCCGAGCGCGTGGCGCAGATGATCGCGACGGTGGGCGCGATCGCACGCAGGCACGAGGAGGACGTGACGTGCCTGGCGCCCTCGATCGCCGACGCGGAGCTCGACCGCCCGTCGCCGGTGACAGACTGGCGCCCGTTCGTCACGGCGCTCCTGGGCGCCCTCGACCGGCGCGGGTTCGAGGGCGGCGAGCGCTGGGTGTGGTCGTTCCACAGCTACCACGACGCCGAATCCGGCGACGACCGCGTGAGCGCGATGCGCGCCGAGCTGGCCGGCCGCTGGCGCGGCCGCGCGGCGCCGGACGGCGGCCCGCTCGTCTACTCGACGGAGGGCGGCGTGCGGCTCGAGGCGGTCGACCGCCGCTACGGGACGGCGCTCTCGCATGCCCGCCGGCTGAGCCTGCAGGCGAAGATGCTGGCCGACGCGATCGCGCGCTACGAGCGCACGCCGGGCGTCGGCCTGTTCACGCAGTACACGGTCACGGCCGATCCGGGCTACGACTGCGGGCTGCTCGAGTCGGACGGCGCGCTCCGGCCGGCGTACGAGAGCTTCGTGACCTCCAGGTAACGCATGATCCTGTTCCCGATCTGGACTTCGTCGCCGTGGTGAAGGCGCGCCTCGCGCACCCGCCGCCCGTTGACGTAGACGCCGTTGAGGCTGCGGTCGTCGGCGATCACGGGCGCGCCCCCGCGCTCGAGCACGAGGGCGTGGCGGCGCGACACGGTGCTGTCGTCGAGCACGATGTCGGAGGCGGCGCGGCGGCCGATGCGGGTGAGGCGGCCGATCGGCAGCACGACCACGTCGTCGCCGTCCGGGATCGCGAGGTAGCGGCCCGGAGCGAGCCGCCAGACCGCGGCCGCAGCGGCCCGCACGCGGTGCAGGAGCACGCCGGGGCGCATCGTGACGGTGGGCACCTCACAGTCGAGCGATGCGGAGGCGGGGAGGCTTACGGCGGTCATCCGACGGCGGATGTTCCAGGTCGATTCCAAGCGCTTCATAAGGAGCGCCGAAGAGGCCGATACAAAGCGCGTGATGCTCGCCTCGCTCGCCGCCGCCGCGACGATCGCGGGCTGCCCGCTGTTCCCGTCGTCGTGGTCGACGGCCCAGCGCGTCGACACGCTCCCGGTCGCGCCCGACTCGGCAGCGATCGTGCGCTCGATCGGCCTCGACGGCGCGATCAAGGCCGACTTCGGCTCCGGCCTCTGGGAAGGCGGCCCGATCGGTATCCCGTACGACGTCGTGGGGCGGCGCACGCCGCGCGCGCGCGTACGCTTCGACTACGCGGACGAGTCAGATCGCGTTCGCTATCCGATCCCGCGCGGCGTGCATATCGAGGGCGGGCCGGACGCCGACGGCGACCGCCACGCGCTGCTCGTCGACCGCTCGCGCTGCCGCCTGTACGAGCTGTTCGCGCTGCGCCGCGACGGCGCCGCCTGGACCGCCGGATCCGGCGCCACGTGGAGCCTGCGCCGGCCGCGGCTGCGCCCCGCCGGCTGGACGAGCGCGGATGCCGCCGGACTGCCGATCCTGCCGCTGCTCGCGCGCTACCAGGAGGTCCGCCGCGGCCGGATCGCGCACGCGCTGCGGATGACCGTGTCGGGGAGCCGGCGCGCGTTCGCCTTCCCCGCGCGCCACTTCGCGTCCTCGAGCTCCGACGCCGCACTGCCGCGGATGGGGGAGCGGCTGCGGTTGAAGGCGACGACGGACATCTCCGGGCTGCCGTCGCAGGCGCGCGTCGTGGCGCGGGCGCTGAAGGAGTACGGGCTGATCGTCGCCGACAACGGCTCGGACTGGTACGTCAGTGGAGCTCCGAGCCCTGGTTGGGACGACGAGCAGCTCCGGCAGCTGCGCCGCCTGCGGGGAAGCGACTTCGAGGTAGTGCAGGCGCCCGCGCCCTAGCCGCGCTCAGGCGACGGCGACGCGGCCGTTGACCACGCCGAGGCTGCGCTTGCCGGCGAGCAGCTCCAGCAGCTCCGCTCCGACCAGCTCGCGGCGCCAGCCGCGCAGCGTGCGCACGTCGGGCTCGGGCTTGCCGCGCCGGACCGCGACGACGATCGGGGCGAGGTCGGCGCGCGCGGCGATCAGCTCGTAGGCGAGCCCCGCCTCGTGCGCGCGTGCGCGCACGAGCGCCTCGGCGAGCGCGATCGTCGGGCCGTCGACGGTGTCCGTCGCGAGCCGCTCGGCCTCGTCGAGCCGAATCGGCGGCACTGCCCGGCCGCGCTCGATCGCGGCGAGGATGTCGCGCGCGCGACGCCGC
>Ga0126313_10000166_pt1 | contig 28660 bp, 33 predicted proteins | sample Plot105A_FD_89954 | JGI IMG/M metagenome (GOLD analysis project Ga0126313, IMG submission 89954) | Serpentine soil microbial communities from UC McLaughlin Reserve, CA, USA - Plot105A | ecosystem: Environmental > Terrestrial > Soil > Grasslands | place: USA: UC McLaughlin Reserve, Lake County...
AATCTTTAAAGGTCGCGTATTTCCGAACCCCGAGGAGGTGGAAGGCGTCACGGTGCAGCGTGCCCCCTCCAAGGTGTCGACGACGATGGCCCGGGCAAACGTCTTGCTGGTGCGGACAGGAGTCGTGTTGTAGAAGTTCCCGCCGGACGCGCTGCCGCTCTCGGCCATCATCTCTAGCTGGTCCTCGAAAGCCGCCTGGTAATCGGGCCAAGTGATTAATCCCGCATCCAGAACGCGCCGAAGGACGACAAGCGTGCTGACCTTGTAAGTCCTCGCCAACCTCTGTAGCTCCTCAGCAAGATCAGCGTCTTGCTTGAATTCCACCTGAAAAGACTCCATTGGGACCAGCAGCTCGGCAGCGACGGCGTTACACCAGCGCTCAGTCCCATCGGCAGCTCTGGTTTCCAGCCCTATGTTTGAGACGGCGGGTTGCCCTAGCCAGATGTGTGCCAGCTCATGCGCCAGGGTGAATATCTGGGCAGCTTTCGTGTCCGCTCCATTGACAAAAACCACGGGCGCGAGGTCATCGACGAGCGCGAAACCACGGAACTCCCCGGGATCAAGCTTGCGACGCGTATTACTGCCGACGATCCCGCTGATCATCACTAGGACACCCGCACCCTCAGCCCGTTCTGCGAACTCACGCAAGGCCTCAGACCAACTTCTGAAGCCTTCTCTGTCTGCGACCTGAAACTGAAGCGCGTGGCGGATGCTCTTGGCCGTTCCCGCTGGCTCCTGGGCGATGGTCGTCGAGCCGACGAACTCCAACTCCTCCCCGCCGTGATTCAGCAGGTAGCTCCGATACCAATCTTGGCGCTGCTGGCAGAGAAAGATCGTGTCGAGAAGATTGGGGCTGGGCCGGGCAGCCCGCGTGCTCGGCAGCGTGCGGAAATCAGGAACAGGCAATTGATCCTCGGGCGGCTCACTCCGAAGCAAGTAGCCGACCGGGGTGTCGGTCGCCCTCGCGAACTCCTCAAGCTGCTTGATCGTGGGCTTCTTTTCTCCAGCCACCCATCTGGAGAGAGCCGGGAAACGCTTCGCCAAGTACTCCGGGGGTCGCCCGGAGCGCTCAGTTGCCCACGCCAGCAGCGCGGGCGCCACATCGACCCGTACCGACATCGTCGGGATTATGGCCATAGCACGGGCGGACACTGAAAGGGCCGTCGCTCTTCGCCGCTCCGGCCGCAATACCGCTGCGGGGATTCGGGTTGGTTTCCGGACTGAGAATCCGGTCTAGAGCACAGGTTTAGGTCGATGCTGCGGCGGGCATCCGCACCTTGTGGGAAGAGTCTCGCTGGTCCTTCTGCTGACCACGGCCGCCCTAATCGTCGCCGGCTGCGGCCGCGGCTCGCGCGAGGACCAGTTGACCTACGGCAAGGAGGTCTACACGCAGGAGTGCTCGCGCTGCCACATGGTCGACGGCTCCGGGGTCGAGGGCGTCTACCCCAATCTCGACCGCAACCCGATCGTCCGTCTCGACAGTCCGGAGCCGACCATCGACGTCGTCCTCCGCGGCCGCGAGGGGATGCCCGCCTTCGGCGGCCAGATCCCCGAGCAGGAGATCGCCGCGGTAATCACCTACATCCGCCAGAGCTGGAGCAACCATGCTTCCGCGGTCAGTCCGGCGCAGGTGAAGTGATGGCGGCCGGCCGAGAGGACCGCCCCCCGATGAGCTGGAAGCCGGCGCTGGCACTGCTCGCCATGGCCGTCGCCGGCACCGCCGTCCTGGTCGGCAGTGGCCTCGACGACCAGCGCTTCGCCGGCGCCCCGAAGGCCGAGAAAGCGAAGCAGCCGCTGGAGGAAGTCGACGCCGACGCCCCACCGGCGCGGGACACCGGGCCGCCGCCCGAGGTGAAGGCGGCAGCCGATGAATGGCCGCTGCCCCACCACGACTACGCCAACAGCCGGGCGACCGACGACGCCGCGATCGACAGCGGCAACGTCGACCGGCTCGGGGTCGCCTGGTCGACGCCAATCTCCGGCCGCTCCCACTGGGGGGCGGCGGCGAGCGCCCCGGTGATCCTCGACGGCACCCTCTACTTCCAGGACCTGCGTTCCGACGTGCACGCGATCGACGTCACCACCGGCGAGGAGGAGTGGCGGGCGGAAATCGACGAGTCCGCCTTCGGTCCCAACGGCGCCAGCGTCGGCTACGGGCGCGTCTACGCGCAGGACGGGGACCACGCGCTGCGGGCCTTCGACCTGAAGACGGGGGAGCAGGCCTGGGAAGGGCAGCTCGACGGGCCGACCGGCTCGGCGCAGCCGATTCCCTTCGGCGGCATGGTCTACAGCGGCATCTCGGCCGGGGCGCTCGACCGAGTCCCCAAAGGCAGGCTGCGGATGAAACTGCTCGAGGCCGGCTCCAGCGGCTGGATCTACGGCCTGCGGGCGGCGGACGGGGCGGCGGTCTGGAAGTTCCGCACCGTCGCGCCCGGGTTCTGGGGCGACCCAGCCAGCAACAGCGGCGGCGGCCTCTGGTACTCGCCGGCCGTCGACGCGAAGACCGGCGCCACCTACTGGTCGACCGGCAACCCGGCGCCGGGGCCGGGCCTGATCGACGCCCCCAATGCCTCCAGCCGCCCCGGCCCGAACCTCTACACCAACACCGCGCTGGCCTTCGACGGCCGCGACGGGCGCAAGCTCTGGCACGACCAGCTCGCCCCGCACGACCTCTTCCACCACGACATCCAGAACCCGCCGATCCTGGTGAAGGCCGGCGGCCATGACCTCGTCGTCGCCTCTGGCAAGACCGGCTACGTCTACGCGATGGACCGCCGCAGCGGCAGGCTGGTCTGGAAACGGGCGGTCGGGATCCACCGCCACGACCAGCTCGAGCGCCTGCCCGAAGACGGCAGCCCGGTCTGGGTCTGGCCCGGCTTCTGGGGCGGCATCGAGGCTCCTGGCGCCGCCGCCGGCGGCAAGCTCTTCTTTGAGGTCGAGGACCTGCCGACCCCCTACACCGCCACCGCCTGGGGCTCGAAGCACACCGAGGAAAACGTCCCCAGCCTCGAGGGCCGCACTCCGCTCGACCGGGGCCGCTCGCGGATCGTCGCCCTCGACGCCGCCAGCGGCAGGGTCCTCTGGCAGCACAGGCGGCCGACGATCGGCTTCGGCGGCGCCACCGTCGTCGACGACCTCGTCTTCACCGCCTCCTACGACGGCAGGATCGAGGCGCTGCGCACCTCCGACGGCTCGGTCGCCTGGAGCATGCGCGCCCCGGCCGGGATCATCGCCTGGCCCGCTGTCTCCGGCGACACGATCGTCTGGCCGGCGGGTCTTGGCCCGGAACCGATGCTCTTCGCGCTGAAGTTGGGGGCCGGCGAGGGGCCGCCGCCCGCCAAGGCGAGGGTGGAGGAAGGAGGGTGATCCGCCTGAAGGCACTCGCTCCGCTCGCCCATGCCGAAGACCCCTCGCACGCGGTCTCTCTGCTCGGGGGCAAGGGCGACAACGCCGAAATCCTCGGCCGCGAGATCACCTTCCAGGTGATCGCCGGCTCGCTCGTCTTCCTCTTGGTGATAGGGATCCTGCTGGCGATCGTGGTCCGCCAGCGGCGCCTGCCGGCGGGTGGCGAGCCGCCGCCCGAGGACGAGCGCGGCCACGGCTGGATCTGGGCCGGGGGGATCGCGATGCCGCTGGTCGTGATCAGCGTCGTCGCCGCCTTCGCCGCCGTCTCGATCCACCAGCTGGCGCACGGCGACGGCGGCAAGCCGCTGACCGTCGACGTCACCTCCCAGCGCTGGTTCTGGCAGGCGACCTACGCAGGCGACAACGACGTCACCACCGCCAACGAGATCGTCCTCCCGGTCGGCCGGCCTGTACTCCTGCGCCTGGAGACCCGCGACGTGATCCACTCCTTCTGGGTGCCGGAGCTGGCCCAGAAGGTCGACATGGTCCCCGGCCGCCGCAACAGCCTGCGGCTCAGCGCCAACGAGCCCGGCACCTACCTCGGCCGCTGCATGGAGTTCTGCGGGATCCAGCACGCCAACATGCGCTTCGAGGTGCGGGTCCTGCCGCCGGCCACCTTCGACCGCTGGCTGCGCCATGCCGAGGGCCCGGCAGTGCCGCCGGCGACCCCGGCCGCCCACCGCGGCGAGCAGGTCTTCCTCGGCTCGACCTGCTCCGCCTGCCACGCGATCGAGGGGACCCCGGCCCGCGGCAGCGTCGGCCCCGACCTCACCCACCTCGCCGCGCGCGAGATGATCGCCGCCGGGACCGTCCCCAACACCCGCGCCAACCTCGCCGGATGGGTCAGCGACCCGCACGGGATCAAGCCCGGCGTGCTGATGCCCGAAGGCGAACTCAGCGGCGAGCAGCTGCGGGCCCTGCTCGACTACCTGGAAGGGCTGCGATGAGCCCCGTCGCCGACTGGATCCGCGAGAGCCACCACGAGGCGATCGGCAGGCGGGTGATCGCCACCGGGATCGGCTTCTTCGCCCTCGCCGGCTTCGCCGCCCTCCTGGTCCGCATCCAGCTCGCGGTCCCCGGCAACCACTTCCTCAGCGCCGGCGCCTACGACCAGCTCTTCACCGAGCACGGGATGACGATGCTGCTCTTCTTCGCGGTGCCGGTGATGGAGGGCATCGCCCTCGTCTTCGTCCCCAAGGAGCTCGGCGCCGACGACGCGGCGCTGCCGCGGCTCGCCGCCTTCGCCTTCTGGCTCTTCCTCTTCGCCGCGGCGACCGCCTGGGTCGCCCTCGCCTTCGGCGAGGCCCCCAACAGCGGCTGGTTCAGCTACCTGCCGCTGGCCTCTCCCCGCTTCCAGCCGGGCCAGCACTCCGACGTCTACGCGGTGACGGTGATCCTCTCCCAGGTGGCGACGACGCTGCTGGCGGTGGTGCTGGTGACGACGATCCTCGCCCGCCGGGCGAAGGGGATGGCGCCGCACCTGATGCCGCTGCTCGGCTGGGCGACGCTGGTCGCCGCGGCGATGGTGCTGCTGGCGATGCCGGCGCTGATCGTCGACGCGACGCTGCTCAGCGCCGACTCCAAGTTCGGCACCCACTTCTTCGACCCGGCCGGCGGCGGCGACCCGCTGCTCTGGCAGCACCTCTTCTGGTTCTTCGGCCACCCGCTGGTCTACCTGATGCTGCTGCCCGGACTGGGGATCGTCTCGACCCTGACCGCCACCTTCGCCCGCCGGCCGATGGTCGGCTACCCCTTCATCGTCGCCTCCTACCTGATGATCGGGACGATCTCCTTCGGCGTCTGGGCCCACCACATGTTCGCCACCGGCGAGCCCGAAGCGGGCCTCACCCTGTTCTCGATCGCGACCTTCGCGGTGGCGATCCCCAGCGGCGTCCACGTCTTCGCCGTGCTGGCGACGCTCTGGCGCGGCAGGGTCAGCTTCGAGCCGCCGATGCTCTACGTCTTCGGCTTCGTCGCCGTCTTCGTGATGGGCGGGATCACCGGCGTGATGGTCGGCTCCTTCTCCGCCGACCGCCAGCTCACCGACACCTACTTCGTCGTCGCCCACTTCCATTACGTGCTGCTGGGGGGCGTGCTGCTGCCGATCCTCGGCGCCCTGCACTACTGGTGGCCGAAGCTGACGGGGTGGATGCCGGGGCGCGGCCTCGGCATCCTCGCCTTCTGGCTGATCTTCGCCGGCATCCAGCTGACCTTCTTCCCGATGCACATCGCCGGCCTGGAGGGGATGTCACGGCGGATCCACACCTACCCCGACGAACACGACTGGAGCACGCTCAACCTGCTCTCGACGATCGGTGCCTTCACGATCGGGCTGGGGCTGGCGGTCTTCGCCGCCAACCTGCTCCGCGGCCTCCGCCGCTTCCCGGCGCCGGTCGATCCCTGGGGGACGGGGACGCTCGACGCGCTGGAGAAGGTGCCGGCCGTGGTGCGGACCCGCTATCCCGCCTGGGAACAGCGCGAGGAGGTCGAGGCGGGGAGGCCGCTGGTGCCGCCGCTGCGCCCGCCGACCCCGATGCCCTTCGTCGCCGCCCTGCTGACCGCCTTCGCCGTCGTCGGCCTGATCTGGGACCCGCTGCTGGCGGCGCTGGGCGGCGGGCTGGCGTTGGTCGCGATCGTCGCCTGGCTGTCGACCCCGCTCGCCGACGGCGAACGGCTGCCGCCGCTCGGGGTGGCGCTCGGCCTGGTGCCGGTGGCGGCGGCGACCGCGGCCCTGGTCTCCGCCTGGTGGTTCCTCGACGGTGCCAACGACGAATGGCCGCTCTCGCCGGTCGAGCCGCGCCCGCTGCTCTTCGGCGCGCTGCTGACCCTGCTGGTCGGCAGCGCCGTCGCGGGGGCGTGGGTCGCCGGCCGGCGAGAGGGGCGGGGACGCAACCTCGCGCTGGTGCTCGCCGCGCTCGCGGCGGCGCTCTTCGTCGGCGTCCAGGTGCTGGAACTGGGGCTGCTCGACTACGACCAGGCGAACAACGCCTCCGGCTCGATCGACTGGCTGCTCAGCATCAGCTTCGCCCTGCTCGTCGCCGTCTTCGCGCTCGGGGCGCTGCTGATCGGGACCTCGCGCCCGGAGCGGACACGGGCTCGGCTGGTTCTCTCGGAATCGCGGCAGGCGGTGGCGGTGGAGGGCCTGGCGTTGCTGGCGGGGCTGCTGGCGCTGGGCTGGCCGCTGGTGGCGCTGACGACCTACCTCGGGGCGAGGCTGTGATCGGCCAGGCCCGCGAGACGCTGCGCCAGCATCCCGCCTGGCTGCTGCTGGCGGGAATCCCGGCGGTCTGGCTGACCCACCTCTTCGCCAGCTTCTCCCTCACCCAGCTCGCCTGCAACGACGGCGTCCTCGAGGGCGAGGTGCTCGGGATGCCGGGAGTGAAGCTGGCGATGCTGGCGCTGACGCTGCTGGCCGCCGCCTACCTGGCGCTGACCGTCACGGCCCTCTGGCGCGAACGCGGCGAGGCCGCCCGCTTCACCGCCTTCGTTGGCACCCTGCTGGCGGCCAACGTCGGCGCCTACCTGATCTGGATGGTGATCCCGCTGTTCGTCGCCCAGACCTGCCGGTGAGCGTGGTTCCTTTCGCACCGGGTCACGTGCGAAAGGAACCACGCGATTGGGATCAGCCCCCCTTGATGCCCTTCTGCGACTCGTCCTCGGGTTCGTAGGCCGGGTCCTCCGAGAGATCGTCGGGGGGCGGGGTTCGGCCGTCCTCCTGGTCCGCGGGGTTGGCCTCCGGCGGGGCGGTCGGCGTCTGCTTCTCGGACTCCTGTCCCTGCTTCTCGGCCTGCTCTGCCTGGCCGTGTTTCTCCTGCTCCCCGGTCATGGCGTCACCACGGGGTCCACCCGCACTTTGTAGGCGAGTTGATTCATGTGGCTGAACATGAGTTCCCTTTCGACTGTCGTCCTGCCGCACGGCTGGAGTCCTCGAAGGGGGAGGACTCCAGGCGTGCGGCGGGGACGGTTTGGGTGGCTAGTGCGCGGTGGTGCCGTGCTCGCGCGTGTAGGTCGGCTCTGCTTCGGTCCGGTCCCAGCGGGTCATCAGCGCCGTCATCACCTCGAGCAGGCCGGCGATCACCATGAACCGGGTCGGACCGCCCTCGTCGGCGAAGCCGAAGACGAGGGGGGAGAGCAGGAGCACGGCCCCCAGCGTCAAGTCGCCGATCATGTGCATCCGCAGGGGAATCACCCGCATCAGCGACATCCGCCAGTCGGTCATGCTGCCGACGAGCAGCATCACGACCCCGACGAGGACGCAGATGACGGTGGCGCTGTCGGTCTCGCTGAACCCGAAGATCCAGGGGGCGGCGATGATGACCAGCGCGATGAACGGCTCCAGAGCCGCGTGCATGTTGAGCGGAATCGGTCCACGGTCCATTGGCAATCCTCCTACTAAGGGTTTGTCAGGACCCGGCGACCCGCTCTCCGACCGTGCTGGGAAGGAAACGTTCCGTGGGTAATAAGCGCCGGAACTGCCCTTCCGGCGTCAGACTTGATGTACCCGTTGAGGCCTACCTGAATCCTCCCGGGATGAATTGTTCCGCTCGAGGTAGAAGATCTCCGCGCAGACGTCGTTGCCGGCGTCGACGCCGCTGATGAAGGCCCGCACCTTGCGCCCCAGCACCCGCTCGACGACCTCGCGGAAGCGATCGGAGGTGGCCGCCTGGAAGTACATCCGGGTGTCGCGCAGCCGCTGGTGCTCGCCCATCTCGACGAGGCTGCGCTCGGCTGGCGTGAAGGTGTTCTCCAGGGTGCAGATGACGGTGTCGGGGCCGGCGAACTCGGTCCGGGCTTTGGTCGGGCCGCGCCCGAACAGCTCCTTGTAGAGGCGGACCATCTCACGCGAGATCTCGGCGCGGGCCGACTCGGCGCGGCTGGTCTCATCGCTGAGGATCTGCTCCTGCTGGGTCATGGTCCGCTGCTACCCAGATCTTGGACGAGCTATGCAAACTGGGTTTTTGGCCACGCAGGCGACCCGCTATTCTGATCCGCGAGCCCGGGACACAGCGCCACGGACTCGAGCCGACAATCACGGAGGCACGCGCACCGGGCGACGCTCGTCTCGCGGACTTCTCCCACACCTACACGGGAGCGTCCATGCTGAACGTCCACGTGCCGTCCCCTTCCGCGGCGCCTTCATCAATCCAATCGAGACCTGCCGCCAGACCCGCGGTGGTCCCCTTCAACCTCTTCGAGCGGGAGATCTGGCCCGGCTGCCACGAGATCGTGGTCGAGGGCGAGCTCGACCTCGCCGTAATCGACCAGCTCGAGGCGGCTCTCGAGCGCGCCGCCCAGCGGCAGGTCCACGCCCTCCTCGACCTCGGTGCCTGCTCCTTCCTCGACGCCGGCTGCCTCGGCGCCCTGGTGCGCGGGCACGAGACCCTGCGCGACCGCCGTTGCCAGTTGCTGCTCTACGGGGTCCACGGTCAGGTCCGCCGGCTGCTGGCGGTGACCCGGATAGCCGAGAACGGCCTGCTCGTCTCCGGCGGCGACGCGATGCCGGCCCCGCCCCGCATCGACGAGATCTCCCGCCCGGCGACCGTTTCCGGCGAGCGGCGACAGGGTAAGGCGGCTGCATGAGCGAAGACCCGGGCGAGGAGAAGCGCCCGCGCGGCGCCGGGGCGGTGACCGTCACCCCCTACCGGGACGGTCCGTACCTGGTTCGCGGCGATTTCGTCCTCCAGGACCAGGAAGGCAACGAGCTGGAGCTGGAGCGTCGCACGATCGCCCTCTGCCGCTGCGGCAAGTCCCGCATCCGCCCGCTCTGCGACGGCACCCACAAGCTGATCGGGTTCGAAGCGCCGAGCGGGCCGGAGCCATGGCCGCGCGCCTGATCGAGCTGCCCCCGCCACGGGGCCCCCTGAGCGAGCAGCTGTTCGAGGGGCTGGAAGGCCAGCCCCAGACGCGGCTGGCGGCCCCGGGCCTGATCGACTGCGCCGACCCGATCGCCGACCAGGACCTGCAGCTGGCCCTCTACGTCGCCTACGAGATCCACTACAGCGGCATCCGCGGCGTCGACGAACGCTGGGAGTGGGCGCCCTCGCTGCTCTCCTTCCGGGGGGCTCTGGAGCGGTGCTTCGAAGAAGCGATCGCCGAGCTGGTCGCGCCCGCCGAAGCGGCCGAGCTGGAGTCGGTCGGCGCGGCGCTGCAGGAGATCGTCGCCGCCGACCCAGGCCCCCCGCTCTCCCGCTACATGGAGACCCAGGGGACCCGCGAGCAGATGCTCGAGCACGTCGTCCACCGCTCCGCCTACCAGCTGAAGGAGGCCGACCCGCACTCGTGGGCGATTCCGCGCCTCTCCCCAGGGCCCAAGGCGGCGCTGCTCGAGGTCCAGTTCGACGAGTACGGCGGCGGCAGCAGCGAGCGCATGCACTCGGTCCTCTTCGCGAGGACGATGGAGAGCCTGGGCCTCGACGGGACCTACGGCCGCTATATCGACCGCTGGCCAGGCGTCACTTTGGCAGCGGTGAACCTGGTCACCGGCTTCGGCCTGCACCGCCGCCGCCGCGGCGCCCTCGTCGGCCACCTCGCCGCCTTCGAGATGACCTCCTCGATTCCCAACCGCCGCTACGGCAACGCCCTGCGCCGGCTCGGCTACGGCCCCGAGGCGACCCATTTCTACGACGAGCACGTCGAGGCCGACGCGGTGCACGAGAACATCGCCGCCTGGGACCTGGCCGGGGGGCTGGCGGCGGTCGAGCCCGAAGTGGCGGCCGACATCCTCTTCGGCGCTCGGGCGCTGCTGCAGGTGGAGGCGCACTGGGGCCGCCACTTGATGGACTCATGGGAGCGGGGGGAGACGTCGCTGCTCTCGCCGCTGGTACCCATTGCCGCTTGAGGCCGAGGCGTCGACGGTGAGCGAGCCGCTCGACCTCTCCTATGTGGTGCCGATCCGCTGGCCCGAGGGCGAGCAGCGGCAGGAGCTGGCCGCCTACCTCGCCGCGATCGCGCCCCACTGCGCCGAGCTGATCGTCGTCGATGGCTCGCCCCCCGAGATCTTCGCCGCCAACGCCGAGGCCTGGGGGGCCTGCGCGACCCACCTGCGGCCGGGCGAGGAGGAGGTCTGGCTGATGGGCAAAGTCTCGGGGGTCCGCACCGGCGTCCGCCTCGCCTCGCGTGAGAAGGTCGTCGTCGCCGACGACGACGTCCGCTACGAGCCGGCGGCGCTGCGGCGCACCGCGCAGCTGCTGGACGAGCATGACCTGGTCCGCCCCCAGAACTACTTCAGCTCACTGCCGTGGCACGCCCGCTGGGACACCGGCAGGACGCTGCTCAACCGCTGCTTCGGCCGCGATTACCCGGGGACGCTGGCGGTGCGCCGCTCGCGGATGCTGGCAATGGGCCTCTACGACGGCGACGTCCTCTTCGAGAACCTGGAGCTGATCCGCACCGTCCGCGCCCATGGCGGCAGCGTCGTCTCGCCGCTCGACCTCTACGTCGCCCGGACGCCGCCCTCGGCCGGGCACTTCTGGGGCCAGCGCACTCGTCAAGCCTACGACGACTTCGCCCTGCCGCTGCGGATGGCCCTCTGGCTCGCGGTCGTCCCTCTGCTCGCCCTCGCCGCGGTCCGGCGGCGCCCAGCGCCCGTGCTTGCCTCGACCGGGCTCGCGGTCGCCGTCGCCGAGCGCGGTCGCCGGCGCGGGGGAGGGGCCGGCGTCTTTCCCGCCTCCTCGGCGCTGCTGGCGCCGCTCTGGGTTCTCGAGCGCGGCGTCTGCGCCTGGCTTGCGGTCCTCCAGCGCCTGCGTTTCGGCGGCGTCCGCTACGGCGACTCGGTGATCCCGCGCGCCGCGCATTCCGAGCGAGCTCTGCGGCACCGCTTCGGGCGCTAGGGCAGCCGCGGCATGGCACCGGAGGGGGGCGAGAGGCGTTTGCGCGCCGCTCGCACTCGCTGCAACAACACGTCGCGCTTCTGCGCCGGGCCGATCTCGGGGCCACGCACTATCTGCTGGGTCGGATCTATTTCTTTGCTGCTCAGGGGTCCAGCTGGGGGGTTCATTGTTCTCTCCGGCTCTCGGGGTTGACACTTGACTGCTTGGACCTCTCCCGATCTCCGTGCGACGCCGTGAGAAGTGAGCGGCTCTACTCCCGACACAAGCAGCTCAGTGACAGTTGTGCCGAAAGTCTGATTACCCACAAAGGCGGTCGGGAAAACTCGTTTCGGACGCGCCCCTGGCGGGAATGACTTCTCGAAAGGAACAGCGCGCATGGAACACGACGGTTTCCAACACCAGGCCTTGATCTACGGCGATGCCGGCGAGTACCTGGCAGCCACCCTGCCCTTCCTGCGGCAGGGGATCGATGCCGGGGAGGATCTGCTGGTCGCGGTCGGCCCGGATCAGACCCAACTGCTGAAAAACGAGCTGGGGCGGGAGGCGGAACGGGTCCGGTTCCTCGACATGCGCGAGGTGGGGCGCAATCCGGCCCTGATAATCCCGCTCTGGCGAGACTTCGTCGACGCCGGCGGGGCGCGGGGGCTGCGGGGCATCGGCGAACCCGTCTGGGCGGCGCGCAGCGAGGCGGCGCTGGAGGAGTGCCAGCGCCACGAGTCTCTCCTCAATGTCGCCTTCGACCATGGCTCGGCCTGGTCGCTCCTCTGCCCCTACGACGCGGCTTCGCTCGGCGACGAGGTGCTCGAGAAGGTGGCCCATTCGCATTCCGTCGTCTGCCGGGATGGCGTCGGCGAGGAGAGCTGGTCCTTCGTCGCCGAGGCCGACAGCTTCGCCGGCCGGCTGCCGCCGCCCGCCGCACCGGTCGAAAGCCTCGACTTCGGGCTGGAGGAGCTCTCCGAGGTCCGCCGCCGCGTCAGCGCCGCGGCCGAGCGGGCGGGGATGGACCCGGGCGGCGTTGCCGACCTGGTCACCGCCGCCAGCGAGCTCGCCGCCAACAGCGTCATACACGGCGGCGGCAGCGGCACCCTGCGGCTGTGGGTCGAGGAGGAGCGGCTGCTGACCGAGGTCGAAGACGGCGGCCGGATCGAGGAGCCACTCGCCGGCCGGCTGCGCCCGGACGTCGCCCAGGACGGCGGCCGCGGGCTCTGGCTCGCGAACCAGCTCTGCGACCTGGTCCAGATCCGCTCCGACGAGCGAGGTACGACCGTGCGCTTGCACGCGATGGCACGCGAGGTCGACTACGTCTGAGGCGTGGCACCGCGCCCTCGCGGGTATCCGGGATACATGCCAAACAACGATCCGCAGACCCAACTCGTCAAGTACCTGACCGACGTCCACTCGATCGAGGAACAGGCCCGGGTGCAGATGCGCCGCGCCCCCGACCTCGTCGAAGGGGAGCTGGCCGAAGCCTTCCAGCGCCACCTCGCCGAGACCGAATCCCAGGAGCGGCGCGTCCGCGAGCGGCTCGAGGCCCACGAGGCCTCGCCCTCGAAGCTGAAGGACGTCGCCGGCCAGGCCGGGGGCTACGGCATGGTCCTCTTCGCCCGCTCGCAGCCCGACACTCCGGGCAAGCTGGCGATGCACGCCTTCTCCTACGAGCACATGGAGGTTGCGGCCTACGAGCTGCTGGCGATCGCCGCCCGCGAAGCCGGCGACGAGGAAACCGCGGCGATGGCCGAGGCGATCGCTGACGAGGAGCGGCAGATGGCGGGACGCCTGGCCGAGCGATGGGACGAAGCGGTCGAGCAGGCGCTGGCCGAGGTCGAGCCCGACGACCTCAGCGACCAGCTGAACACCTACCTCGCCGACGTCCACGCGCTCGAGGGCCAGTCGAAGAAGCTGCTGGAGAAAGGCAGGGAGCTCGACGTGCCGGATGAGTTGCGCGCCGCCCTCGACCACCACCTCGGGGAGACCGAAGCCCACTTACGGAGGATCGAGGCCCGCCTCGACGAGCGCGGCGCCACGCCGTCCGGGATCAAGGACGCCGCGCTCCGGCTCGGAGCACTCAACTGGAGTGTCTTCTTCGCCGCCCAACCCGACACCCCGGCCAAGCTCGCCGGCTTCGCCTACGCGGTCGAGAACCTCGAGGTCGCCGCCTACGAGCTGCTGCTGCGGGTCGCCCGCCGGGCCGGCGACGGGGAGACCGTCACCCTGGCCGAGTCGATCCTCGCCGAGGAGCGCAAGGCGGCTGAGACCGTCGCCGACCAGTGGCCGGTCTCAATGGCGGTCGCCTAGCGCCCGCGCGGCCGCCTTCAGATGCAGGTCCTCGACCTGCCGTCCCTGGCCGTCGGCGCGGCCGGCAAGGGCGTGGAAGTCGAAGCCCTCGAGCGAGTCGCCGAAGCGCTGCTCGAGCCCGTTCCAGAGCTGCAGCTTGCCGCCGATCCCGGCCGCCAGGACCTCCAGCTCGAGGACCCGGCTGAGCGGCGAGTAGCCGCGCAGCTGGCCGTTCAGCTTCAGCCGCCCGAGGCGCTCGCCGATGCGGGCGAGCGCGGGTTTGAGCGGTTTGCGGTCGACCCCGAGCCGGTCCATCAGCCCGACCAGCGTCTCCCGGTCGGCTTCGATCTCGGCGCAGATCCGCGCCAGCGGCTCGCCCATCTCGCCGTCGCCGCGGTTGCTCGACCGCAGGCGGCGGGCCAGCTCGACGCCGAGCGCGGCCCCCGCCAGATGGTCGTTGAGGTAGATGGCCAGCAGGCGGTCGGGGCCCGCGCTCGGCGGCATCGGTTGGCTCAGGACTCCTGGTAGGGGTCTTTTTCGCCGGCCAATCGCAGGGCGCATTCCTTGGTCTGGCTGAAGTGCCGTTCCTGGATCGGCAGTGCCCACTCGGTCAGCTCGGCGATCTTTTCCTCGCCGGCCTGCTCGTTCAGCTTGCGCAGCACCGCCCAGTGGCCGACCTCGCCCGCCTCGGCCATCGTCATGAACTCGAAGCCGTCGAGCCCGTCGGCGTCGTCGCCGAGGTAGGTCTCCATCATCTCCGCGGCCTCGCCTTTGGTCTCCTGGGCCTTATCCAGGATCGCCGTCTTCTTGCCGTCCCGCTCCTCCGCCACCTCGGTGCAGCGGCGCTCGGTCTCCTCGGCCTCGTCGCGCATCTGGCGCAGGTTGGCGGCGATGCTTTCGTCGTCGACGAGACCCTCGACTTTCTCGGTCGCTTTCTGCGCGGCCTGGGCCAGCCCGAGGACCTCCGCGAGCTTCTCCTCCAGCGTCGTCAACTCCGCCATCGTCGTCCTCCTTGGGGTCGATAAACGATTGCCGTGTACCTACCCGAGCCAGAGGTGTTCGAAGCGCAGGCCGGAGGGCTCGGGGCGCAGCAGGCCCATCGACGGCGCCGGGGCGCGGCGGCGCTCGGTCGGGCTGCCGGGATTGAAGATCTGGAAGCCGCCCTCCTCCTCGTGCAGGGGCAGGTGGCTGTGGCCGAAGACGACCGCGTCGGCGGCGGGAAAGCGGCCGCGCAGGCGGCCGAGGCGGCCGTGGCGCGGCCCGGCGTCGTGGACGACCGCGAGGGTGCGCCCGCCGACCTCGACTTCGATCTCCGCCGGCAGATTCCGGCGCAGCTCGGCGTCGTCGACGTTGCCGTGGACGCCCAGCACGACCGGGCAGAGCTCGCGCAGCTCCGCCAGGACCGAGGCGGCGGAGAAGTCGCCGGCGTGGATCAGCGCCTCGGCGGCGCGGATCCGCTCGACGCAGGTCGGCGGCAGCGCCCGTTTGCCCTTCGGCATGTGGGTGTCGGAGATGACGGCGATCATCGAGAGGTCAATTCGGCACCCATACCGTGCTCGAGTGACCACTCGATCATGACCGGCGCTTGAGCAGGCCTCGCACCGACCCGGCGGCGGCGGCGAGGAAGGCGCGACGCAGCGCCGGCGTCCGCCGCTCCCGCCACCCGCCCCCGACGGCATGGGGGCCGCGGCTGCCCAGCACGTTGCCGCTCGCCGGCGCGGCCGGGACGCTGCCGTAGGTGCCGCGCAGGAAGGCGAGGTGGGCGAGGCGACGGTAGAGCGGGGGCGCCGTCGCCTGGAGGATCTCCAGCGCGCGGCCGGCCTGGCCGTAGTTGACTTCCCGCTTCGGGTTCTCGGCGCAGAGCTCGATGCCTTCGGCCACCTGGTCGGGATCGAGGACCGGTGGGATCGGCCGCACCTGGTGGCCGGTGTAGTTGGCGCCGTGCTCGAAGATCGGCGTGTCGATCGCCTGTGGGACCAGCGTCGCGACGTGGATCTCCTCCTCGTCGACCAGCTCGCCGGAGAGGCATTCGGAGAAGGCGCGGACGCCGTTCTTGCTGACGATGTAGGGGGTCACCTCAGGGGTGCTGACGCGGCCCCAGACCGAGGACATGTTGATCAGCACGCCGCTCCCCTGGGCGCGGAAGCGGCGCAACGCGGCCCGGGCACCGTGCACCTGGCCCATCAGGTTCGTCTCGATCACCCGCCGAAACACCTCGGAGGGGATCTCCTCGAAGGGACCGTAGGCGATCACCCCGGCGTTGTTGACCCAGACGTCGATGCGGCCGAAGCGCTCCACGGTCGCCGCCGCCAGCGCCTCGACCGCTTCCTCGTCGGCGACGTCGAGCGAGCGGTGGAGCGTCCGCGCGCCGGCGCTCTCGCAGGCCGCGGCGACCTCGGCAAGCGGCTCCTCGGAGCGCGCGCACAGTGCCAATGAGGGGGAACGGCGGGCCAGGCGCAGCGCCGCGGCGCGCCCGATCCCGCTCGAGGCGCCGGTGATCACCACCACGGCCTCCTCCAGCGCTCGCGGCATCCGTGCCTCCTAGCCGAGCCCCTTCTCCTCGGCGGCCTTGTAGGCGATCTGGAAGAAGTCCGAGATCGTCAGCGCCGAGAAGAGGGAGGCGACGAAGCGGGTCAGGCGGGGGGCGAAGATCAGGCCGACCGAGAAGGCGGCGACGACCCACATGTCGAGACAGTAGGGGCAGATCAGCAGTTCGCCGATCGCTTTCCGCAGGCCGCTGCCACGGGCGCTCTCCTCGAGCTCGCCCGGCCCGCCTTTGCCTTCCAGCTCGGTGAAGGGCGCCCGCAGGGGGCTGGTCACCTTGTCCTTGGCGACGATCCGGCTGAGTTTGTGCGAGGCGGTGCCGACCAGCAGCAGCTCGCCGGGGCTGACCTTCGCCGGCAGCTCCCGTCCCTGCCGCCTGGCGGAGAGGAGCGCGGCGCTGACCAGCGTCCCGAACAGGCCCATGAAGCCGAGGTAGGAGAGCAGCGGCGGTCGCTTCTGCGGCTCGGCGTAGCCGGCGACCATCTCCGGCGTCTTCAGGATGGAGGCTTGGTCTGGGCTCACCGCCCCCTGCTACCCACTGCGGTGGCGATCCCAACCCTCGCTGCTGACAGCGAGGTGGAAGGCCCCGTCGGGCCCCCGGCGCTCGATCACCAGGCCTTGGGCGACCGCCCGCCGCAGGGCGCGGCGCAGATCGCGGGCGCCAAGGCCGGGGTAGCGCTGCGCAAGCTCGGCGCGCCGGCAGAAGCCGTCGTCGGCGAGCTCGACGATCGTCGCCACAATCGCCTCGGGTGGGGGCAGTGCTCGGCGGCCCGGCACGAACGCGAGCTTAGGCTAGGATCGGGCCGATGCTCAGGGGGCGGGTGCCAATGCCGACGTCTCGGATTACGATCACCTCAGATGCAGCGATTTAACGTCAACGAGCGGATTCTGCGGCCCGGCTGCAGGGACATCCAGGTCGAAGGGGAGCTCGACCTCGCGGTCGCGGGGCAGCTCGACGAGGTGCTGAGCGGCGCCGTGGCCGAGTCCAAGTGCGTCCTCGTCGGCCTCCAGCGCTGCGCCTTCATCGACTCCTCCGGGATCGCGGTGATCCTCCGCGCCCACAACCGGATGGAGAAGGAGGGGAACCGCCTCGCCGTCTACGCCCCGACCGACCAGGTCCTGCGAGTCCTCTCGATGACCGGGCTGACCGCCAACGGCCTCGTCTTCGACAGCGCCGAGGAGGCCCTCGCGGCGGTTCAGTGAGTGCCGCGTCGGAAGCGGATCACCCGGTCGCCGCTCGCCGTGCAGCGGTGCGAGTCGCCGTAGTAGTCCTTGCCGGTCAGATCGCACCGAAAGCCGAGCACGGTGAGTGACCAGTCGTGCTGCAGGTCGTCGATGATCCCGCGCGTGTAGCGAACGATCACCCGTTGGGCCTTCTGACAGGCCACGTTGCGGACGCGGATGTCACCGGTGAACATCCGCTTCATGTCCGGGCAGGACCGGAAGCTCGCCTTCTCCGCCGGCGCCGACATCGCCGGAGTCGCGACGAGGGCCGCGAGCAGCGCGACCAGCGCCGCGAGGCTGAGGATCTTCGGAGCGAGCATCGGCCGGCATCTTCGCCGATCAGGGCTCGATCCGCAAGCTTTACTGAGCGCTCAGCCGAATCGCGGCTCGAGCCGCTGGAAGGTGCGCCACCAGCCGTGGTCCAGTGTCGCGTGCTCGACCGCCTGCAGCAGCGAGCCGTCGTCGTCGTGGAGCTCGTAGCTGACCACCGGCGTATCGTCATCGAGGTCGACCGCGACGATCCGCGCCAGCATCAGATACGGCGGGCAGCTGAGCCAAACCTCGCCGGGTTTGGGAAGGCTCTTTACGTTTGGGCTCGCCATGGGTCTTCGGTACCCCTGGCTTCGACGCGAAAAACAAAACCCTCCCCCGAAATTGGGGCAATCTGAGCGGTGCGATCACTGCTTGCGGCCGATCCCGGAGGCAAGCTCGCGCGCCCGCAGCGGGCCGCCGGCGTGGGTCTCCAGTGGCGGCGTCGGCGCCCCCTCGGCGTTGCGCATCCCGCGCAGCAGGTCGTCGAGCGCGGCCAGCGAGTCGATCTCGGGCTCCCAGCCGAGTTGCTCGCGAGCCCGCGAGGTGTCCATCGTCGGCACCCCGAGGGCGAGGTCGATCCAGCCGGGGGAGGAGGGCTGCAGGCGCAGCTTCCAGGAGAGATCGGCGGCGGTGCGCAGGGCGCGGGCCGGCAGCGGGAAGCTGCGGGCGCCGAAGAAGTCGCGCAGCTCTTCGACCCCGATCGCCGGCTCGGCGGCGATGTTGAAGGCGCCGTGGACGTCGCGGACCACCGCCTGCCGGTAGGCCTCGCCGACGTCGCGCGAGTGGACCGCCTGGAAGCGCAGGCGCGGCACCCGCGGGATGAGCGGCACCAGCTGCCGGCGGACCAGGAAGCCGGGCAGGAAGGGACCGGCGAAGAGGCGGCGGATCTCGCTGCCGGCCTCGGCTTTGAAGATCAGCCCGGGGCGGAGGCGGACGACTCGGACCTCCGGTTGGCGGCGTTCGAAGGCGTCGAGCATCGTTTCCACCGCCGCCTTGTGGCGCGAGTAGAAGGAGGTGGGGATGCCGTCAACCGGCCAGGACTCGTCGACCGCGCGTTCCTTCGGGCCGGGGCTGTAGGCGCCGACCGAGGAGGCGTAGACGAGGGCGCCGACGCCGGCCCGGCCGACGGCGTCGAAGACGCGACGCGAACCCTCGACGTTGATCCGCTCGGTCACCGTCTCGTCGCGGCTCGGCTGGATGGCCCAGGCGAGGTGGACGACCGCGTCGGCGCCGGAGAAGAGCGGCACCAGCTCGTCCTCGGTGACGTCGGCGCCGGCCCACTCGACCTTGGGGTAGGAGACCTCCGGCACCCGGCGGGCGATCCCGACGACCTCCTTCACCTCCGGCTCGCGACCGAGCGCCTCGAGCACGCTGGTGCCGACGTTGCCGCTCGCTCCGGTTACGACTACGCGCATCTCGCTTACCTCCCGCTCAGGGCTGGATCACGTACTTGATCGCGCCGTCTTCCTTCTTCTGGAACTTCTCGTAGGCCTCGGGGACGTCGTCGATCCCGATCTTGTGCGAGGCGAGGTCTTCGGTCCCGAGAGGGTCAGCCTCGTCGCTGACCAGCGGCAGGATCTCGTCGATCCATTTCTTCACGTGGGCCTGGCCCATCCGCAACTGCACGCCCTTGTCGAAGAGCTGGAACATCGGGATCGGGTCGACCATGCCGCCATAGACGCCGCTGATCGAGACGGTGCCGCCGCGGCGGACCGTGTCGAAGCACGCATACAGCGCCGACATGCGGTCGATCGCCGCCTTTTCGATCAGCTTCTCGGCGACCGCGTCGGGCAGCAGGCCCGCCGCTTTCTGGGCGAACTCGCCGACCGGGGCGCCGTGGGCCTCCATCCCGACCGCGTCGATCGCGCCGTCGGTGCCGCGGCCCTCGGTCATCTCGCGGATCGTGTCGGAGATGTCGTCGTGCTCGTCGAGGTCGAGGGTCTCGACCCCGTGCTTCTCCGCCAGCGCCAGCCGCTCGGGGACGATGTCGACGCCGATCACCCGCGCCCCTTTGTGGGCGGCGATGCGGGCGGTCATCTGACCGATCGGGCCGAGGCCGAAGACGGTGACCGAGCCGCCCTCGGGGATCGCCGCGTAGTCGACCGCCTGCCAGGAGGTGGGGAGCACGTCGGAGAGGTAGAGGAAGCGGTCGTCGGGCGGGCCCTCGGGGACCTTGATCGGCCCGAAGTGGGCCTGCGGCACCCGTAGGTACTCGGCCTGGCCGCCCGGCACATGGCCGTACATCTTGGTGTAGCCGAGCAGCGAGGCGCCTTTTTCTTCCTCCCGGTTCTGAGTCGTCTCGCACTGGGCGAACAGCTGGCGGTCGCACATCCAGCAGTGCCCGCATGACACGTTGAACGGGATCACGACCCGGTCGCCGGGGGAGATGTGGGTCACCTCCGGGCCGACCTCCTCGACGATCCCCATCGGCTCGTGCCCGAGGATGTCCCCCTCTTCCATGAACGGCGAGAGGATCTCGTAGAGGTGCAGGTCGGAGCCGCAGATCGCGCTCGAGGTGATCCTCACCACCGCGTCGGTGGCCTCCTCGATCTTCGGGTCCTCGACCTCGTCGACGCGGACGTCGCGAGGGCCATGCCAGACGGCGGCTTTCATCGCTCGTCTCCTTTCTCGCCAGCGGTGGCGGGTTCGGCCATCTTGCGGTGCATCTCCGCCTTCACCGAGTCGGGGACGACCTTGCCGGCCACGGCCTGCGCTTTGTTCTTGAAGCTGCCGCCGACGACCTTTTCGCGGCCGGCCATCAACGCGTCGAAGCCCTGGCGGGCGACTTCGGCCGGGTCGTCCTTCTCTTCTTCGCCGACCGGGGTGTCGAGCATCTCGGCGCGCTCGAAGAACTCGGTCTCGGTCGGTCCCGGCATCAGTGAGGTGACGGTGACGTCGGTGTCCTTCAGCTCGTTGCGCAGCGCCAGCGCGAAGGACTGGACGAAGGACTTGGAGGCGTTGTAGACGGCCTGGAAGGCGCCCGGCATCGTCGAGGCGATCGAGGAGGTGAAGAGGATCCGGCCCTCGTCGCGGGCGACCATGTCCTTCACGACCCGCTTGCAGAGCTGGACGGTGGAGCGGACGTTGAGGTCGATCAGGCGCAGCTCCTTGCCCAGGTCGGTTTCGCGGGCGAAGTCGCCGCCGGCGCCGATCCCGGCGTTGAGCGCGAGCGCGTCGACCGGCCGCCCCGTCGCCTGGATCCGCTCGTAGAGGCGAGTGACGTCCTCCTCGCGGGAGAGGTCGAGGCGGGTCTGCTCGACGCTCGCCGTAAGTTGACCGAGCTGGCGCTGGGCGGTCTCGATCTCCGCGTCCTCGGCGGTGATCAGGAGGTCGAATCCCTCTTCGGCGAAGACCTTGGCGAGCTCGAACCCGATCCCGCTCGATGCTCCCGTCACCACGGCAAAGGGCCGCTGCTGGGTGTTCATATCTTGCTCACCTTCCCTAGCTGTCCGATGCCCACTGATCCCCGCGGCCGGATAAGCCGAAACGGGTAGAAGAAGCGGGCGAGGAGGGTGGCGGGCGTACCCCTCCCCGGACAACAGCGGGGAGGGTCCGGGGAGGGGTACGCCCGCCACCTCAGATCGGTAATCAGGAGACGAGGTCGATCACTTCGCGCTCGATCTTCAGCCGCTGCTTGGCGGTCAGGCGCCCGTTGGCGTTGGCCGCCAGGCGGATCGTGACGCCGTCGCGGAAGCGGTCGAGGACGCGGGGGTCGATGTAGGAGGCGCGGCAGACGGCGGGGGTGTTGCCGAGCGCTTCTGAGACCTGCTTGACGGCGCCGGCGATGCAGCGCTTTGCTGCCGCTTCGGAGCGCGGCTTCTCCTCGCCCGCCAGGGCGACGGCGGCCAGTACGGTGCCGTGCCAGGTGCGGAAGTCCTTGGCGGAGAACTCGGCACCGATCTTCTCGTGGATGTACTCGTTGATCTCGTCGGAGCGGACGTCGACCCATCCGCCCCCGGCGCGGTAGGCGAGCAGGTCCTCGGGGCCGCCGCGGCGGCGGTGCATCGCCTCGATCGCCCGCCGGGCGGCGGCGTCGCGAATCGACTGCACCCGCCGCTGGCCGCTCTTGGCGGGGAAGTCGAAGACGACCTCGTTGCGTTTGATCGTGACGTGCTCGCGGCGTACCGTGGCGAGGCCAAAGCTCTCGTTTTCGGAGGCGTAGACCTCGCTGCCGACGCGGAAGAAGCCGAGGTCGAGGAGGCGGACCGCGCAGGCCAGTGCCCGCTCGCGCGGCATCCCCTGGCGGCGCAGGTCGGCGGTGACGGCGCGGCGCAGCTTCGGCAGCGCGAGGGCGAACTCGCGCACCAGCTCGAACTTTCGTTCCGCCTGCCGCTGCTGCCAGCGCTCGTGGTAGAGGTACTGCTTACGGCCCGCTTCGTCGTAGCCGGTCGCCTGGATGTGGCCGAAGGGGTCGGGACAGATCCAGACCTCCTTCCAGGCCGGCGGGATCGCCAGCTGGCGGATCCGTTCCAGCGTCTCCTCGTCGGCGATGGCCTCGCGAGCACCGTCCTCGTAGGAGAAGCCGCTGCCGCGGCGGATGCGCCTGATCCCTGGGCCGGCGCAGTCGGCGCGCTTGAGGCGCCGGCGGGTGGCGGTCGCCGCCGGGCTCACCTCGCGCCCTGCAGAGCCGAGCCGACCGCTTCGAGGTCGGCGACGAGCCCGCCGAGCTCGGCCTCGCGCTCGTCGTGGTCGCGCAGGCGGAGGATCGCGGAGGGGTGGATGGTCACCGACGCGAGCGGCGCCAGCGGCGAGTCGATCGGCCTGCCCCGGTCCTTGGTCACCTTGACCTTCGGCCCGAAGAGGGAACGGGCCGCGGTGGCGCCGAGGGCGACGATCGCCGCCGGTTCGACCGCCTGCACCTCGGCCGCGAGCCACGGCTTGCAGGCCTCGATCTCACCGACCCGCGGCGTCTGGTGCAGCCGCCGACCACCGCGCGGTTTCCACTTGAAGTGCTTGACGGCGTTGGTGACGTAGGCGGCGGAGCGGTCGATTCCCGCCTCCTCCAGCGCCCGGTCCAGCAGACGCCCGGCCGGCCCGACGAATGGCTCGCCCTCCAGGTCCTCCTTGTCCCCCGGCTGCTCGCCGACCAGCATCAGCTCGGCGCTCTTCCGTCCCAGGCCGAAGACCGTCTGCGTCGCGTCCTTGTAGAGCTCACACCCCCGGCACTCCTCAGCGGCCAACTCGAGCGTCCTCAGCGACCGACTTTTGGGAAGAAATTCCGCCGCGCTACTCATGCGCGCCAGCTACCCAAGCGCCAAGGGGGGCGAAACCGAAGCCCCAAACCCTTATCCAGGGACCAATGCCACCAATGCCACCCCAACCGCGCGCCGAGACCGCAAACGAAGCCGATAATCGACCGCGTCTGCGGTTTCGCGAACGCGAGCGGATGATCGCGGCCCTTGCCGACCGGCAGCATGGGGTGGTGGGGCGGGAGCAACTGATCCGGCTCGGGTTGGAGGAGGGGGCGATCGCGAGAAGAGTGGGCGCCGGTCGTCTCAACGAGGTCCGGCGCGGGGTCTACGCCCCTGGCCGCCGACGCCTGACTCGCGAAGGTCGCTGGATGGCTGCAGTGCTCGCCTCGGGACCCGACGCCGTTCTCAGCCACTGGTCGGCGGCGGCGCTTTGGATGATCCGGCCGAACTCTCGGTCGATCATCGACATCACCGATCCGACCAAGAGCCGGACCTGGGATGGGATCCGCCGCCACCATAAACCGCTGCCGGCTGACGAGGTGACCGTCGAGGACGGGATCCCGGTCACGACCGTCCCGCGGACGATCTTCGATCTGGCCGCCACCGAGGACTCCGACGTGGTCGGATCCATGATCCGCGAGATGGAATTCAGGGAACTACGCGATCCGCTCTCGCTCTGGGACCTGGTGAGGCGCTATCCCCGCCGGCGCGGAGTGGCGCGAGTGCGACTGGCGCTCGAACGCCTGAAGGACGAGCCCGAAGGGCGAAAGAAGAGCCACCTCGAGGAGCGCTTCGCGCCCTTCCTCCGCGATCACCGCCTGCCGCTCCCTCGCTTCAACGACTTGATCGTCGTCGGCTCGAAGCGCTACGAAGTCGACTGCCACTGGCCCGAGGCGGGTGAGATCGTCGAGCTGGACGGCTGGCAGGGCCACAGGACCCGCACCGCCTTCCGCGAAGACCGCGCCCGCGACCGAAAGCTCCGAGCCGCCGGCTACGGCGTGACCCGCCTGACCTGGAACCAGCTCGAGGACGAACCGGAGACGGTCGCCGCCGACCTCAGAGCCCTGCTGACACGACCTGCCCCAGCCTCCCTGCCCAGCAAGTAAGGAGGCTGGGGCAGGTCGTGCCTCTCAGGCGCCGTTGGCCGGCTCGACCCGGAAGGCCCGACCGCAGCGGATGGGCCGGCTTCAAGAAGGTCGCGGTCTGGGTGGCGACTCGCCACGGCGCCGGCAGCATTCCGCCCGGCGAGGCCAGGAAGCGGGTGAACAGCACCGAGGCGCGGCGGCAGGTGATCGCCGAACGCGTCGGGATGTAGAGGAGGTAGGGGCCCTTGGCGAAGTAGAGCGGGCCGACGTCGGAGCCGGCGTTGACGGTGAACGTCCCCGCGCAGAGCGCGCCGAGTTCGCTGCTGCCCCCGCCTCCGCCGCTGGTGAGGCTGACGGTGAAGCCGGGCAGTCCGCCGCGGGTGAACGAGGCCTTGGCGCTGCCTTCGGCGCTGACGCGCCACGGTTTCGGCAGGTTCCCGTCCCAGTCCTCGAGGAAACGCGGACGGGACCCACGGCGGCGAAAGCTATCAGCGCCGATCCCTACCATGCGGGCGACCGATGCCCGAACCCGTCAAGCGCAACCAGCGCTACATGCCTGGGCTGGACGGGCTGCGCGCCGTCGCGGTCCTCGCGGTCATCGCCTTCCATCTCGGTTTCGACTGGGCCCCCGGCGGCATGCTCGGGGTCGGGGTCTTCTTCACCCTCAGCGGCTACCTGATCAGCGACATCCTCCTGGCCCAGCTGAACAGTCGCGGCCGGATCGAGTTGACCAAGTTCTGGCTCGCCCGCGCCCGGCGGCTGCTGCCCGCCTTGTTCCTGATGCTGGCAATCGTCACCGCCTGGGTGACCATCTTCGGCCCAGCCCAACCAAATCAGTTCCGGGTGGGCGTCCTCTCGGCGATCTTCTACGCCAACAACTGGGAGCAGATCTTCGCCGACGTCTCCTACTTCGCCCGCTTCGAAGCCGAAGGTCCGCTCGACCACCTCTGGTCGCTCTCGGTCGAGGAGCAGTTCTACATCCTCTGGCCGTTCCTGCTGCTGGCCGGGACCAAGATCGTCCGCGAGCGGCCGCTGCCCTCGGGCGTCCGCCCGCGGCTGGCGCTGCTGACGCTCGCCGGCGCCGTCGTCTCCTCGATCCTGATGTTCGTCCTCTACGAGCCGAGCCTCGACCCATCCCGGATCTACTTCGGCACCGACACCCGCGCCGGCGGCCTGCTGTTGGGCGCCGCCCTGGCGATGGTCTGGCCGAGCCGCAAACTCAGCCGCCGGATCGCGCCACAGGCCCGCCACACCCTCGACGCGATGGGAATCGCCGGCCTGGCGATCATCGCCCTGATGATCTGGCGCACCGGTGAACTCTCCGCCTTCAACTACCGCGGCGGCTTCGTCCTCCTCTCGCTCGCCACGGTGATGGTGCTGATGCCGCTGACCCATCCGGCCTGCCGCATTGGCACCTGGCTCGGGGTGCGGCCGCTGCGCTGGGTCGGCGTCCGCTCCTACGGGATCTACCTCTGGCAGACCCCGATCATCGTCCTCACCTCGCCGCAGGGAATCCACGGCGAAAGCCTCACCCGCAGCCTCCTCCAGGTGGTCGCGATCTTCGCCATCGCGGCCCTCTCCTGGCGCTTCGTCGAGGAGCCGATCCGCCACGGGGCGATCGGCCGCTTCTTCGCCCGCCGCCGCGCCGTCGGCTGGAAATGGGAGACCTTCGCGCCGCCGATGCGGGTGGCGATCGTCAGCCTCGGTCTGGTCCTGGTGATCGCCGCCGCCGGGATGGCCGGGGTCCACTCGACCAGCGCCGAAGGCAACGACGTCCGGGTCGAGGAAGCGACGGCCGAGGGGACGACGAAGCCGCCGCCGCTGACCAAGGCGCAGGCCGAAGACTCGACCAAATCGCGGTGCAAAGCGATCGTCCACATCGGCGATTCGACCTCCGAGGGCCTCGACGACGCCGAATACCTGCCCAGCGAAGGCCAGCGGATCCCCGCCCGCTACGCGGAAGTCGGCGCCAGGGAAGTCCACATGGAGGTGCAGGGGGCGACCTCGATCGAAGAGCAGTTCGAAGGCAACCCCAACGCCCAGGAAGTCGCCGCCGCCTGGAAGGCGGAAGGGTTCAAGGGCTGCTGGGTCCTCGCCCTCGGCACCAACGAGGCCGCCAACGTCGCAGCCGGCTCGACCATCGGCGAGCGCGAACGGATCGAAAAAATGATGGCGATCATCGGCGACGAGCCGGTGCTCTGGGTCAACGTCCGCTCGCTGGTCGACAAGGGCGACCCCTACTCGAAGGAAAACATGGAGAAGTGGGACGAGGAACTGGTCGCCGCTTGCGCCTCCTACCCGAACATGCGCGTCTACGACTGGGCCTCGGACGTCAAAGACGACTGGTTCATCGAAGACGGCATCCACTTCACCTCGCCCGGCTACGCCGCCCGCGCGCAGCTGATCGCCCTCGCCCTCGCCCACGCCTTCCCGGAAAAAGGCGAAACCGAAGGCGGCTCCAAGAACTGCGTCGTCAGCTGAGTCCGACGATCTCGACCGGCTCCGGATCCCCGGCCGGCTCGAAGCCCATGATCCGCCCGTAGAAGTAGAGCTCGGCTTCGAGGCAGCGGATGTTGGTCTCCGCCTTGCGGAAGCTGTGCTGCTCGCCCTCGAAGGGCAGGTAGGCGTAGGGGACGCCGTTGCGCTCCAGCGCCGCGGCCATCGTTTCCGCCTGGTTCGGCGGCACGACCATGTCCTCCAGCCCTTGGAGGAGGATCACCGGTACCCGCAGCCGCTCGACGTAGTTGATCGGCGAGCGCTCGCGGTAGAGGTCGGCGCGTTCGGGATAGGGGCCGATCAGCCGGTCGAGATAGCGGGACTCGAACTTGTGGGTGTCGCGGACCAGCGCCTCCGCGTCGGCGACGCCGTAATAGCTCGCCCCGGCGGCGAAGCCGTCGTGGAAGGTGAGCGCGCAGAGGGTCGCGTAGCCGCCGGCCGAGCCGCCGCGGATCGCCAGCCGCGCCGGGTCCGCCTCGCCCTGCTCGGCCAGGTGCAGGGCGGCGTTGAGGCAGTCTTCGTTGTCGACCACGCCCCAGGTTCCGCGCAGCTGGTTGCGGTACTCGCGCCCGTAGCCGCTGGAGCCGCGGTAGTTGACGTCGACGACGCCGATCCCGCGGCTGGTCCAGTAGAGGAACTCGCGGCTCAGCGCTGGCGTCGCGTGGGACGTCGGCCCTCCGTGGCTCTCGACGATCAGCGGCGGCAGTTCCCCCTCCGGCGCCTCGAACTCCGGGTTCGCCGGCGGGTAGTAGAAGCCGTAGGCGACCGCGCCGTCGCCGGTCGGGAACTCGATCGGCCGTGGGCGGGAGACGTAGGCGGGGTCGACCGGCTCCTCGCTCGATGTGCGGATCACCTCGGTCTCGCCCCGGCCGACGTCGTGGCGGACGATCGCCGTCTCGCCCTCCGGACTGGCGGCGGCGAAGGCGACCGCCTCGCCCTGGGCGGAGAGGACCGGGTAGCCGAAGGAGGTGAAGGGCAGGCCCAGGTCGCCCGGTTCCCAGCCCTCGGGCCGCAGCAGGAACAGCCGTTCCTCGGCGCCCTCGCAGCGCACGCAGGCGATCGCGCCGCTCGCGAGGAACGCGTAGGTGGCGCCGCCGAACAGCCACTGCGGATGGGCGAGGTCGGCCCGCTCCTCGGTCAGCTGCACCTGGGTTCCCTCCTCGCCGCTCAGCTCGGCCCCGGGCTCGCTGCTGCGGTAGAGGTTCCACCAGCCGTCGCGGTCGGAGACGAAGTACAGGCGACCGTCCGGCCCCCATTCGGGCTGGAAGACCGACTCCTCGGCGCCGCCGGCGACCAGCCGCTCCTCGCCGCTGTCGGCCAGCGGCGCGACCCACAACTCGGTGCCGTCCCAAGGCATGTTCGGGTGGTCCCAGCAGGTCCATGCAAGCCAGGCGCCGTCGGGGCTGATCCGCGGGAAGGAGTAGAAGTCGCGACCGCCCGCCAGCACCTGCGGGTCGTTTGCGCCATCGAGCGGCAGCAGGACGATCTCGTTCACCGGTTCCTCGCCGGCGTCGCGTTCGCGCACGCAGACGATCGCCGAGCCGTCGGGGGTCGGCCGCATGTCGGCGTAGCGCAGCGCCCCCGGCTCCGCCGGCTCGGGCGAGATCGCCACCGGCTCCTCGCCCAGCCGCTGCCGGTAGAGGCGCTGGTCGCCGAAGTCGACGAAGACGACGAGGTCAGGGGCGACCAGGCACCAGGCGCCGCCGCCGTACTCGTGGACCCGCGTCCGCACGTTCGTGCCCTCAGGCGTCACCGTCTCGGCCTCGCCGTCCGCCGGGCGCCGCATCAGCACCACCCGACCGCCCTCGTCGGGCCGACCCTCGGCCCACCAGACCGCCCCGTCGCCGGCGATCGCCGGCGAGCCCAGCCGCCGCCCGGCCCGTGCCACCGTCGCCGCTTCGATCGGCGAGGCCCAGGAGCCGCAGGGGGCGACGGTCCCCATCTACTCCGCTACCTCGACCTCGCGCAGGCGGTGGGTGTCGACGTCGTAGACGAAGCCGCGCACGACATCGCGGTGGGGCAGGAAGGGGGAGGTGCGGACGCGGCGGAGCGATTGCCGCACGTCCTCCTCGACGTCCTTGAACGCCTCGATCGCGAAGGAGGGGGCGATCCCCGTGGTCTCCTGCAGCTCCGTCCGGAAGCCGTCCTCGGTGATCTTCTGCAGGCCGCAGTCGTCGTGGTGGATCAGCATCACCTCGCGCGTCCCCAGCCGCCGCTGCGAGAGCGCCAGCGAGCGGATCACGTCGTCGGTGATGACGCCGCCGGCGTTGCGGAGGATGTGCGCCTCGCCGTCGCCGAG
>Ga0126313_10000167_pt1 | contig 28487 bp, 27 predicted proteins | sample Plot105A_FD_89954 | JGI IMG/M metagenome (GOLD analysis project Ga0126313, IMG submission 89954) | Serpentine soil microbial communities from UC McLaughlin Reserve, CA, USA - Plot105A | ecosystem: Environmental > Terrestrial > Soil > Grasslands | place: USA: UC McLaughlin Reserve, Lake County...
CGGCCGCGGCTCGTGACGACGAGCGGCGAGTTCCACACGCTGCGGCGGCTGATGGCGCGGTTCGCCGAGGAGGAGCTGCTGGACGTCGTCATCGTTCCGGCGCGCCCGGCCGAGACGCTGGCGGAGCGGCTGGCGGCGGCGGCGGACGAGCGGACGGCCGCGGTACTCGCCTCGGCGGTGCTGTTCGAGGACTCGAAGATCGTGCCGGGCCTCGGCGAGCTGGGTCGCGCGTGCTCGGAGCGGGGGGCCGAGCTCCTGGTTGACGTCTACCACGCGCTCGGCGTGATGGCATTTCCGTTGCGGGAGCTCGGCCTCGAGTCGGCCTGGGTCGTCGGCGGCGGGTACAAGTACCTCCAGCTCGGGGAGGGCAACTGCTTCCTGCGACTGCCGGCGCAGGCCGACGAGCTGCGGCCGGCCTTCACGGGCTGGTTCGCGGAGTTCGCGGAGCTGGCGGCGGAGAAGGAGCCGGGCGCCGTCGAGTACCCCAAGGGCGGGATGCGCTTCGCGGGGGCGACATACGACCCGACGAGTCACTACCGCGCCGCGCGCGTCTTCGACTTCTTCGCCGAGCGGGGCCTGACCCCGCCGGCGCTGCGCGAGAACTACCTCCGCCAGACGACGCTGCTGGCGGAGGCGCTTGGGGTTCCGGGGCGGCGCGAGGATTTCGGCGGCTTCCTGGCGCTCGAGATACCGGACGCCGAGGACGTGAGCCGCCGCCTGGCCGAGGGCGGCGTCATGACGGACTCGCGTGGCCGCTATCTCCGCCTCGGCCCGGCGCCATACATGTCGGACGATCAGCTCGCGCGCGCCGCCGAGCTGGTCGCCGTCGCGTGAAATTGATGCATACAGCAGATAATGTGATGTATGCTTAACTCGATGAAACGCCTGCAGATCATGATCGAAGAGGAGCTCGACGAGGCGCTCGCGAACGCCGCGCGCAAGGAGGGGGTCTCGAAAGCGGCGCTGATCCGACGTTACGTAGCCCGCGAGCTCAAGCCGTTGCCTCCGCTGCACGAAGACCCGTTGTGGGAGCTCGTTGGGATGGACGAAGGTCAACCCGACGACTCGATCAGCGTGGACGACGTCGTCTATCCCCGTTGATTTTCGCTGACACGTCCTTTTGGGCGGCGCTCACAGGGAGAGAGGACAAGTGGCACGGGGAGGCCGTCGAACTGTTGACGGGGCTCTGGACCGAGCCTCTTGTGACGTCGAATCACGTCCGCGGCGAAACCTGGACACTTCTGCGCCGTCGGCGCGGTCACCGAAGCGCTGTGACGTTCCTCGATCGCGTCGATCGGACCGCGAGGCTTTCGGTCGAGTTCGTTTCCGAGGACCTCGAGGCCCAGGCCCTGCGCTGGCTCCGTCGCCATGACGAACGTGATTACTCGTTCGTCGACGCGACGAGCTTCGCGTTGATGCGGTCGCTGCGGATCAGGGACGCGCTCGCCTTCGACGGCGACTTCACGGCCGCTGGGTTCGTCGAGCTACGGCCGTAGCACACTCAGGACTTCGTCGCCGTAGCGCTCGAGCTTCATCGGCCCGACGCCGGAGATCTTCGCGAGCTCCCACAGCTCCTGCGGGCGCCGGCGGGCGATCTCCTCGAGCGTGCTGTCGTGGAAGACGACGAAGGCGGGCACCTCGTCCCGCCGCGCCCGCTCCAGCCGCCAGGCCTTGAGCGCCTTGACGACCGGATCGTCAGCTGCCGGGCGCTCCGGCTCCTCGACGCCGAGCTCGGCGAGGAAGCGGCTGGGCGCGCCCGACCACGTGAGCTCGAGGTGCTGCTTCGCGCGCGTCATCCCGACGTAGAGGAGTCTCCGTTCCTCCGCCAGCGCTTCTCCAGAGCGGGCGAGCTTGAACGGGAGCTCGCCCTCGTCGAGCCGCGGCAGGAAGACGACCTCGAACTCGAGCCCTTTCGCGCGGTGGTAGGTGAGGAGGTTGACGCCGCGGCCGGCGGACTCCTCGCCGAACCGGCTCTGGAGGTCGGCGAGAAACTCCGCGACGGTGCCCTCGCCGAACTCCTCCGCCAGGCGGACGAAGCGGGCGAGGTCGCCCTGCCGCGTGAGCTCCTCTTCGCCGACGCCGTCCGGGACGACCTCGACGAGCCCCTGCGTCTTCGCGACCTCGGCGACGAGCGCGACCGGCCTCCCGCCGGAGCCGCGAAGCGCGCGGATCATCCCGCGCGCTGCCGGGCGCCCGAGGAAGGCGCCGCCGCGCACCTGGTAGGGGATCCCGGCCTCCGAGAGCGCCTCCTCGAACTCCTCCGACCGCGAGTTGATCCGGTAGAGCACCGCGATCTCCTCGTACGGCACGCCTTCCCGATGGTAGGTCGCGATGTTGCCGACAATCCCGGTGACCTCCGCCTCTGCGTCCTCGCAAGCACGCAGCACCGGGGGTTCTCCCGGCCCGCGTGTCGCCCGCAGCACCTTCTCGGCGCCGCCCAGCTCGGGCACGAGGCGGTTCGCGAGCTCGAGGATCTCCGGGGTCGAGCGGTAGTTCTCCTCCAGACGAAAGACCTGGCCTTGTGCCTTCAGCAGGTGCTCGGCCGTCGCTCCGGTGAACGAGTAGATCGACTGGTAGTCGTCGCCGACGACGCAGAGCTCGTCGCGGTCCCCGAGCCAGCGCTCGAGGAGCGACTGCTGGAGCAGGTTGACGTCCTGGTACTCGTCGACGGTGAAGGCGCGGTAGCGGTCGCGGAAGGTGTTTGCGGCGCCGGCGTTCTCGTCGTAGAGCCGGATCGCGAGCTCGAGCAGATCCTCGAAGTCGACCCGCCCCTGGCGTTCCTTCTGCGCCTCGTAGCGGCGGAAGACGCTGACCATCAGGTCGGGTGGGATCGGCGGCTCGCGGCCGTCGAAGCCGCTCAGGTAGGTCTCTGGCGTCAGGCGGCGGTTCTTCGCCCACTCGATCTCGCCGGCGAGGTCGCCGAGCGGCCGGAACTTGAAGGGCGGCGGCAGCGAGCGGCGGATCGGCTGCAGCGTCATCGCCTTCGACGGCAGTACCTGCCCGAGCCCGTCGCCTACGAAGTAGCGGAGCTGCGCGAGTGCCGCCGAGTGGAACGTCCGCGCCTGGACGCCGTGGGCGTCGAGCCGCTCGAGCCGTGCGCGCATCTCGCCCGCCGCCTTGTCGGTGAAGGTGACCGCGAGGATCTGGGAGGGCCGGAAAGCGCCGGTCAGCACCTGGTTCGCAATCCGGTGCGTGATCGTCGTCGTTTTCCCGGAACCGGCGCCGGCGAGGATGCAGACCGGTCCGCGGACGGCCTCGACGGCCGCGCGCTGCTGCGGGTTCAGGCCTTCGAAGACGGCTTCCGCTCTCATAGGTCGCAGCTTAGGGACGGCTCCTGACAAGGAACTCAGGCGTGTTCGGAAAAGAAGAGTGACCCGACCTGTGGAAAAGCCTGTGGATCCTGAGGACCTCAACGAGGCGCTGCGACAACGCCTGCCAGGGGCGGAACGGCACCGCGCGCTCGCGCTGGCTCATCCCCGAACGGTCACCGAGCGCGCGTGGCAACTCGTGTGCCTTGGAGTGGCTCTGCGGCACACTCGCAACTACGGGGCGTCATTGACAGCGCTCGACGCTGCCGTCGCGCTTCACCCGCAGCCGCGGGCGGAGCGAGCCGCATACCTCTGCGCAGTTGCCGTCCACCAGGACCGCGGTGACTACGAGGCTGCGCTACGGATCAGCCGGTCTATGCCGGAGTAGGGAGGCCTTCGATTGCGGCCAGCGCGCGCTGGATCTCCGCTTCGTCCAGCGCGACGTCCTCGAGCTTGCCGGCGAAGTAGTTGTCGTAGGCGGCCATGTCGAAATGGCCGTGGCCGGAGAGGTTGAAGAGGATCGTCCGTTCCTCTCCGGCCTCGTCAGCGGCCCGCGCCGTGAGGAGCGCGCCGTGGATCGCGTGCGCCGCCTCGGGCGCCGGAATGATCCCCTCGTGGCGCGCGAAGAGGACGGCCGACGCGAAGACATCGGTCTGGAGGTAGGCCTCGGCGCGGATCAGCTCGTCCCGGACGAGCTGGGAGATCAGAGGCGCGACGCCGTGGTAGCGGAGCCCGCCGGCGTGGATCGGCTCGGGGATGAAGTCGTGTCCCAACGTGTGCATCGGAACGAGGGGCGTGAGCTTGCTCGTGTCGCCGAAGTCGTACGCGAAGAGGCCGCGCGTCAGCGTCGGGCAGGCAGCCGGCTCGCAGGCGAGCACGTCGAGCTCGCGGCCGGCGATCTTCTCGCGCAGGAACGGGAAGGCGAGCCCGGCGAAGTTCGAGCCGCCGCCGACGCAGCCGATGACGACGTCCCGGAACGCGCCGGCCTGCTCCATCTGCGCGAGCGCCTCCTGGCCGATGACCGTCTGGTGGAGCAGCACGTGGTTGAGGACAGAACCGAGCGAGTACGCGGTGTCCTCGCGCGCGGCGGCGTCCTCGACGGCCTCCGAGATCGCGATCCCGAGGCTGCCGGGTGAGTCCGGGTGCTCCTCGAGCACCGCGCGCCCGGACTGCGTCTCCTCCGAGGGGCTCGGGACGATCGTCGCGCCCCAGGCCTGGATCAGCGAGCGCCGGAACGGCTTCTGCTCGTAGGAGATCCGGACCATGTAGACCTTGCACTCGAGCCCGAAGAGCGTGCACGCGAACGCGAGCGCGCTCCCCCACTGCCCGGCGCCGGTCTCGGTCGAGAGCCGCGTCCGGCCTTCCTTCGCGTTGTAGTAGGCCTGCGCCACGGCCGTGTTCGGCTTGTGGCTGCCGGGCGGGCTGACGCCCTCGTACTTGTAGAAGATGCGCGATCGGGTGCCGACCGCCTGCTCGAGACGGTGCGCGCGGTAGAGCGGAGTCGGGCGCCAAAGGCTGTAGATGTCGAGGATCTCCTCCGGGATCGCGACCTCCGGCTCCTCGCTGACCTCCTGGAGGATCAGCTCCATCGGAAAGAGCGGAGCGAGGTCGTCGGGACCGACCGGCTCGCCGGTGCCCGGGTGCAGCACGGGCTGCGGCGGGCTCGGCATGTCGGCGCGGATGTTGTACCAACGCCGCGGGAGCTCCGACTCGGCAAGCAGGAACTTCGTCTGCTTCAACTTGGTCTCCGCCACGGTGGCGAGGATACTCCGCTCGCGGCCGGCGCAACAACCTCACTTTGCGGCGCCGCGGGCCGACTGCAACCCTCAACCACCCTCAAGGGGTCAGACCCCGTTGAGGGTGGTTGAGCTTTCGTCACGAGAGTGTGTCGTGGCGGACTGCTCAGTCGAGGCTGCCGCGGCGGGCGAGCCACTCCATCGGCTGGCCCGTCACCCGGGCGATCGCGTCGAAGTGGCGGTCGTAGTGGAGCAGAATCGCGCCGTGCATGCGGGCGATCGCCGCGATGAGCAGATCGATCGGCCTCGGACCACGGTGCTGGGCTCTTGCGACGAGCGCAGACTGCGTCTCCACCGCAGCTGCGCTCACTGCTTCATCGAGCGGAAGCCTTGGCAGGCCCGCTAAGCGTTCCTGAAGCGCGGCGAAGTCCTGCGCGCCTCGTGTGGAGTACGCGAGCTCGAGGGCGACGGGAAAGCACACCGCGAGCTCCCCTCTCGCGACAAGGTCGGCCCACCGGTCGAACGCTGCTCCGCTTCGATGCCACGCGCTCGTGTCGGCGAGGTAGAGCGGCACCTACGGTTCGCGCAGCCGGCGGAGTTCGTCGGGCCCGGGACCGATGCCACCTTCGCGCTTGATCTGTTCGAGCAGCTGCATCCGGCGCTCGTGATTGATCACGTCCTCGAGCGCCGCGTCGACCGTCTCGGCGAGGGTGGTAGTCCCGAGAATCCTCTTCACGCGCGCGACCTTTTCTCGGTCGATGACCAATGAGGTCTTGTCCGATTTGGATATCTGTCTTGCCATGTTGGAGATATCTTACTTGCACGGCGGACGTTGTCTGGACCCCTTGACAAAATGGCTCGGCCGTGGCCGCTGAGTTCGTCCACCTCCATGTCCATTCCGAGTACTCGATCCTCGACGGGGCCTGCCGGATCCCGGACCTCGCCGCCCGCGCCGCCGAGCTCGAGATGCCGGCGGTCGCGCTCACCGACCACGGCTCGCTCGCCGGCACCGTCCAGCTCTACCAGCAGGCGGCGAAGCACGGTGTCAAGCCGCTGATCGGCTGCGAGGTCTACGTCTGCGACGACGCCTCCAAGCAGGCAAAGGGCTACGCCCATCTGACCCTGCTCGCCGAGTCGAACGAGGGCTACGGGAACCTGATCAAGCTCGCCTCGGCCGGCTATCTCGAGGGCTACTACTACAAGCCGCGAGTCGACTGGAACCACCTCGCCGCTCACGCCACGGGGCTCGTCGCGCTCTCCGGCTGCCTCTCCGGCCGCGTCTGCAAGGCGCTCGAGGAGAACCGTCCCAAGGACGCCGCCTCAGATCTCGACCGCCTGACCCAGGTCTTCGGCCAAGACAACGTCTACGTCGAGATCCAGAACGCCGGCCTCGCCGAACAGGCGCGGATCAACCCGCAGCTGGCCCAGCTCGCGCAGCAGACCGGCCTCTCGCTCGCCGCCACCGGCGACGTCCACTACTTGAACCACGAGGACGCCAAGGCCCACGAGGCGCTGCTCTGCATCCAGTCCGGCGACTCGCTCAAGAACCCGGGCCGCTGGAAGTTCGACACCGACCAATTCTACTTCAAGAGCCCGGCCGAGATGGCCGCGGATTTCGCGGACTACCCGGAGGCGCTCCGCGCGACAGTCGAGATCGCCGAGCGCCTGAACGTCGAGATCCAGCTTGGGGAGATCCGGCTCCCCACCTATCCGACTCCGGAGGGCCGCGACGCCTTCGACTACCTCGTCGAGCTCTGCGAGAAAGGCCTGCAGAAGCGCTACGGCCAGGTCACGCCGGAGCTCAACGACCGGCTCCGCTTCGAGCTGAAGACGATCAAGGAAATGGGCTTCGCCGACTACTTCCTGATCGTCTGGGACTTCGTCCGCTTCGCGCGCCAGAACGGGATTCAGGTCGGCCCGGGACGCGGCTCCGCCGCCGGCTCGCTCGCCGCCTACTCGCTCGAGATCACCGACGTCGACCCGATGCGCTACGACCTGCTCTTCGAGCGCTTCCTCAACCCCGGCCGCAAGTCGATGCCGGACATGGACATCGACTTCGCCGTCGCTGGGCGCGACCGCGTCATCAACTACGTGGCCGAGAAGTACGGCCGCGACCGCGTCGCTCAGATCATCACCTTCGGCACAATGCTCGCCCGCGCCGCCGTGCGCGACGCCGGTCGCGTGCTCGAGATTCCCTACGGCACCGTCGACCGGATCGCGAAGCTGATCCCCGAAGGCCCGAAGGTCTATCTCGACGACTGCCTCAAGCCCGGCGCCGAGCTCAAGCAGGCTTACGACGCCGACCCGCTCGTCCGCGAGATCGTCGACCTCGCCAAGCCGCTCGAAGGGCTCGTCCGCAACGACTCGATCCACGCCGCGGGCGTCGTCATCGGCGACCGGCCGCTGACCGAGTACGTCCCGCTTCAGCAGAAGGGCTCCGACCAGGAGGTCGTGACGCAGTTCGGGATGTGGGACGTCGAGACGCTCGGCCTCCTGAAGATGGACTTCCTCGGCCTGCGCAACCTCGACGTGATCGAGAAGACCTACCAGCTTGTCGGGGGGCTCTCGAACGAGAAGATCCCGCTCGACGACACCAAGACCTACGAGATGCTCGCGCGCGGCGACGCGATGGGCGTCTTCCAGTTCGAGGGGTCCGGGATGCGCGAGGCGCTCAAGCAGGTGCGCCCGACCAAGTTCGAGGATCTGATCGCGCTCGTCGCCCTCTACCGGCCGGGGCCGATGCAGTACATCCCCATCTACGCCAAGCGGAAGAACGGCCTCGAGCAGCCAACCTGGATCGACGACCGCCTGAGGCCGATCACCGAGGCCACCTACGGGATCTGCATCTACCAGGAGCAGTACATGGAGATCGCCAAGCAGCTCGCTGGCTTCTCACCGGCCGAAGCGGACGACCTCCGCAAGGCGATCGGCAAGAAGATCCACTCGCTGATGGCCTCGCTGAAGGAGAAGTTCCTCGAGGGCTGCGCCCAGAACGGCGTGTCGCACCAGGTCGCAACCCAGCTCTGGAAGGACACCGAGCAATCGCAGGACTACTCGTTCAACAAATCGCACTCGGCCGGCTATGCCCTAATCGCCTACCGAACCGCGTACCTGAAGGCGAACTACCCCCACCAGTACATGGCTGCGCTGATCTCGTCCGTGATGAACACCAAGGACCGCGTGCCGCTGTACGTCAACGCCTGCGCGGAGATGGGGATCGAGGTCGAGCCGCCCGACGTCAACGTGTCCCAAACAGACTTCGCCGTCGTAGAGGGAAAGATCCGCTTCGGGCTCAATGCCGTAAAGAACGTCGGGGAGGGGGCCGCGGCGGCGATTGTCGCCGCGCGCGCACACGGGGGGCCGTTCAAGTCGCTGTGGGACGTGACGGAGCGCGTCCCGACCACCGTCGTCAACAAGCGGGCGCTCGAGTCACTGATCCAGTGCGGCGCTCTGGACTCGACCGGCGCCTCGCGCAAGGGAATGCTGGAGGCGCTCGACGCGGCGCTCGGCTCCGGCGCGAAGCGGCAGGAGGATCTCTTCTTCGGCCAGGAGTCGATGTTCGAGGTCGAGCACCCGCCGATCTCGGCCGAGGAGTACGAGAAGAACGATCTGCTGCGCATGGAGAAGGAATCGCTCGGGCTCTACGTCTCGGAGCATCCACTGGCTTCGGTCAAGGAGGAGCTCGCCCGCAAGACCGACTGCCGGCTCGTCGAGGTGCCGGCCCGCCGCGACGGCGAGATCGTCACCGTCGGCGGCATCGTCGGCGCGCTCAAGCAGCTGACGACGCGCAAGGGCGACCCGATGGTCTTCGCGCGGCTCGACGACCTCACCGGCAGCGCCGAGGTCGTCGTCTTCAACTCCGTCTACGTGCAGGCGCGGGAGCTGCTGACGCCGGACGTCATCCTTGTCGTCAAGGGCCGCGTCGACCACAAGCAGGAGGGGGAGACGAAGCTGATCGCGATGGAGGTGACTGCCTTCGAGGCCGCGCAGGAGACGAAGGAGGTGCGGCTGCGGGTGGATGCGCTGAAAGCGCAGGCCGGGCTCGTCGGCGAGCTCGCGCGACTGGTCAAGGACTTCCCGGGCGAGACGCCCGTGATCCTCGACGTTGACACCTCGCTAGGACCGAAGGTCCTCGAGCTCGGACCGGGCTATCGGGTGAAGCCGACCGCCGCCTTCTTCGGCGAGGTCAAGGCGCTGCTCGGCGAAGCTGCGGTCGCGTAGTCTCCTGCGCGTGGAGCCGCCGATGACCGAGGCGGATGTCGTCTACGTCTACGCGAACTACCTCTCGCTCGAGCAAGCGTCCGTTGGGCGGCCCGAATCGCCCGAGGACGTGCGCCGGCTGATTGCGGAGAACAAACTGCCGAAGCCGAGCTACGTCCTGCCGACGGGCCGACGGGACCGAGATGGTGCCCGCCGACTACTTCTTGCTGGCCGACGCAGGCCTCGAGGAGTTCACCCGCCGCTTTCTCGGCGCAGGCGGCGATCCCGCTGCCGTCGACGAAGAGTGGCAGGGGTATCTGTCGGGCGCCTACGGCGTCTGTCTAAAGGAGCAGACGGCCGAGAACATCGCGCGGAAGGAGCAGCTGGTAGCTCTGATCGAGGGGCTGCTCGACTCGTCGCAGCCCGAAGACGCCGGTTGGCGCGGTCAGCTTCGAACCTCGGTCGATGAGCTCGATGCGCTCGAGCGGCCGTTCGCACCCGACTATGACCGCGCGCGCTGGGGTCCGAGCTCTCGAGATCGCTGCATCACTGGTTCCCGCGAGCGCTTCCCGGACGTCTTCGTCGAAGCAGCCGTGAGGTAGCGCCTCGCGCTACTTCGCCGTCACTCGCGTTCGCGGGCCCGCGTGGGACGAGACGAAGACGATGCGGGAGCAGGAGGGGTGGCCCGAGCACGCCCGCTTCATGAACGACCTCGACGCGAGCGGTTTCATCGTCCTCGGTGGGCCGCTCGGCGACGACGAACAGAGCTTCCTGCTCATCTGTGATGCCGAGGACGAGGACGCGGTTCGCTCCCGGCTCACGGCGGATCCCTGGAGCGGGAGCAAGCTCGAGGTTTCCAGCGTCGAGCCGTGGGAGGTCCTGCTCGGTCATACTCCGCGGCAATGAGGCGCGGATTTCTCGTCGGCGCGCTGATCGGCTGGGGCGTCAACATCGTCGCCCTGCTCGTGATCGACTGGCTGTTCGACAGCGTCGAGATCGGTGGCTGGGGGCCGCTTCTACTCGGCGCTGCGGTGCTCGGGATCGCGAACGCGGTCCTGAAGCCGATCCTGACGATCCTGACGCTCCCGCTGATCATCATCACGCTCGGGCTGTTCTACTTCGTGCTCAACATCCTGATGCTGGCCCTCGCCGAATGGATCGCGCCGGACTTCTCGATCGACGGTTTCTGGACCTACGTCGGCGCGGCGATCGTGATCTGGCTCGTGAACTGGGTTCTTTACTCATTGCTCGACCTGGGCGCGGACTAAGCGCTTTCTCCATAAACCGCACTGCACCGGCACTCGTCGTGCTGGTGCTCGTTGGCTGGCGTGTCAGCAGGAAGGCTAAAACGCCTCTAACCGAACGAAGCCTTGTGCCGCCGGGCCGCGCTGAGCGGCGCGACGCCGCGTCCTCGGTCTCGCCCGTATCCTCCGGATACGCACGAGACACTGCGTCCTTGCCTCGCACCACCCACCGCACCCCGACGGCGAAGCGTCATTCAGTTAGAGGCCTAGCGAGCCGCCGCCGGATCGCCTGCAGCCAGCTCCGCCTGATCGCACCGCTGCCGAGCCGGATCAGTAGCCAGTAGGCGCGGAATTTCCGGCTCGCGTCGGCATCGGTGCCGACGACGCGCGTCTCGGTTGTTACTAGGCTCCCGTCGCGCTCCGCGCGCACCGTGAAGTTCAGCGCCGCCTTCGCATAGCCGGGCTCGTCGAACGCGGAGAAGTCGGCCGTTGCGCGCGGCATGTTTCCGGTCGGGCTCCAGAAGCGGCCGACCGCCCCGTACACGATCTCCTCGCCCGGCCGCTCGCCGAGCGGAATGAACCCGACCTTCTGCAGCTCCCCGGTCAGCGGCGCTCTCGGGTCGCGAGCAGGCCTCGAGCGCCCGAACCTCCGTAACCGCATCAGGGGACCGAAGAGGCGGATCTCGCGCGCGGAGACAGCCTTCACCGCCTCGAAGGCGTCGGCCGGCGGCGCCGGCATCCACAGCGAGTGCACCTCGTGCACGTCGTACTCCGGCATCACCTTGTCGAGGAGCGCCCGCACGCTGGAAAACCTAGCCGAACGGTTAGTTGAGATCGATCAAACGGGGTGGGATCGTGGATGGCAGCCTGCCCGGGCGCGTGGCGAGGGAAGTTCCCCCTATGGCGGCAAGCCACGCCTCCGGGCCCCATTTTCGGAGCTCTCCCCGTGAGCAAAAACCAGCCGCGCCGGCCAAGCCGAAGACCATTGCCCATCCGGGTTTGGCTCCGCTTGGCCGTGGCGGTGGTGTGCGCGTGCACTCTCGGCGCGCCGTTTACTGCGGAGGCTGATTCCGAGACTCAGACGCTGCTCTCGCCGGGTCTTCTCGCCGCCGCCGAGGCTCAGCCCGGGTCGGAGTTCAAGGTCATCGTTCAGGGCGCGGCGGACAGCGGCGCGGTCGCCGCAGACGTCGAGGAGGTCACGACCGGATACACCGGCGTCGAGCGCAGCTTCGAGACCGTGCCGGCGGTCGCCGCAACGCTCACGGGGAGTGAGATCGTCTCGCTCGCGCAGGGCGCTGATCCTCTCGTCATCACGGAGGACGCGCCGGTGGCTGTTGCCGACGTGCCGACGGCGACGGAACCCCCCTCGATCGTCGGGAGCGCCCAAGTGGGCGGGACCTTGAGCGCGACCGAGGGGGTCTGGGTCGGTGCGCCGGAGCTCCACTACTCGTTCCAGTGGCAACGCTGTAGCCCGGAGGGCGTGGCGTGTACCGATATCGATGGGGCGATAGGGACCGTGTTCTTGCCCGCTTCGGCTGACGTCGGAGCGACCGTCCGGGTCGTCGTGACCGCCAGTGGGAGCGACGGCTCCAACATGGCTGCGTCCACGCACACGCCCGTGATCGCTGCCGCGGCGCCTGCTGGGATTCCGACGACTGAGGAGCCGATCGTGTCGGGCGACCCCGAGCCAGGTCAGTGGCTGACCGTGACGCCCGGCGCCTCGACCGGAGGCGGCGCGCTCACGTACTCGTATCAGTGGCGGCGGTGCGAGGCCCCTTGGCAGTGCGCGGCCATCCCTGGGGCGGACGGCCAGCGCTACCACGTGACCGCAGATGACCTCGGGCTGAGGCTGCGGGCGGTGGTGACCGTCACGAACGACGCCGGATCGAACGTGTCACGTTCGGCACTCACGCTGCCCGTCACAGCGAGGCCGCCGGTCGTGACGTCTCCGCCCTCGATCCTCGGGACGAGCGAGGAGGGTCAGACCCTCGGCGCTGCGAACGGGAGCTGGGACGGCACTCAGCCGTTCGAATTTTGGCACCAGTGGCAGAGCTGCGACGTGCACGGTCTGAGCTGCGTCGAAATCGTGGGTGCAACGGAGCGCAGCTACACGCTGGCCGCCGGCGACGTCGGGACGACGATTCGACTCGCGGTCACCGCGCGCGGCCTCGGAGGGGTCGTTCTCGCGCTTTCCGAGCCGTCGCCCGTCGTGACCGCAATCCCGGAGCTGCTGCCTCGTTTCAAACAGCATTGGCCGTACGTCGCAGGGGTCGCGTCACTGCTCTCGAGCCCCGAGGGACAGAATCTGGAGCCCCCGACGATCGCGATCGTCGACTCCGGGATCGATGCGGAAAGAGCCGATTTCGGCGGTCGCGTTGTCGAGCAGGTGACGCTCACCTCCCGCGAGCAAAACCAGGCCGGCGACGGGAACGGCCACGGGACCGCGGTGGCCAGCGTGGCGGCGGGTGAGGCAGAGGGCTACACGGGCGCCGCGCCGGATGCCAAGCTCGTCGCCGTAGACGTCCTCGACGACGACGCTGTGGCGAACGTGAGCGACGTGATCGCCGCCGCCGACTGGATCTACGAGCACCACGAGCGGCTGAACATCGGCGTCGCCAACTTCTCGCTTCACGGCACCACCCTCGCCAGCCTCGTCTCGGATCCGCTCGACAAGGCGGTCGAGCGGCTCTGGCTGAGCGGCATCGTCGTCGTCGCGGCTGCGGGCAACTACGCCGTAGACGGTGAGGAGAGCGCGATTCCGTTCGCGCCCGGCAACGATCCGTTCGTGCTCACCGTCGGAGCGACCGACACGGGCGGCTCCTATACGCCGCGCGACGATGTCGCCGCGCCGTGGTCGGCCTGGGGTTACACCCGTGACGGGTTCGCCAAGCCCGAGCTCAGCGCTCCCGGCCGGTACATCGCCGCCGCCGTTTCGGCGGATACCAAGCTCGCGCGTGACCGGCCGGAGCGCATCGTCGAGCCGGGCTACATGCAGCTGTCCGGAACATCGCTGGCTGCGCCGGTTGTCGCGGGAAGCGCGGCCAACCTGCTCGCGGTGAATCCCGGGTGGTCGCCGGATCAGGTGAAGGGCGCACTGATGCTGTCGGCCGAGCCGCTGCCGCGCGCTCCGTGGCGCTCCACCGGAGTCGGCGAAGTGAACGTCGACCGAGCGGCGGCCGTAGTCGACCCACCCAATCCGAACCTTGCGCTCAACGACTTTCTGGTTACCGATCCGGCGGGAGGGGCGACGCAGGTCTTCGACGCCGACAGCTGGACGACCGCCGTGGAAACGGATGCGGCCTGGGGCTCCGCTGCGTGGGGCTCGGCGGCGTGGGGCTCCGCTGCCTGGGGCTCCGCGGCCTGGGGCTCCGCTGCGTGGGGCTCAGCGGCACGGGGATCGGCAGCCTGGGGCTCCGCTGCCTGGGGCTCCGCTGCGTGGGGATCGGCGGCCTGGGGGAGCCACGCGGAGGATGATGTCCGACCGGAAGGCGTCTACTGGACTAACACGAACTGACCGCCTAGGTGCGGTTCAGCGGGGAGAGTGGCGGCGGAGGGCCTTGCGGCGTTCTCCGCCGCCGACTCTAGGAAATCCCCTGCCTGGGAGCTGCGGCTGCTCCGGCAGGGCTCACGCCGTTGGGGCGCGCCGTTTAGCCTGCCCGGTCACGGTCTCGCCCCAATCGTTGCCCGCCAGAACTCGTCACTGGGGGCTTTGGTGAATTCGTCGTCGAGAATAGAGCGCGGCGTTTCGCCTGTTTCCAGGGAGATGACGCCGACCAGATGGCGAAGCGCGAACAGTGCTTCGGTCAGGTCGATGTCGCCGACTCTCGTCTCGAGTGCGTACTGGATCTCTTCCACGGTCATGATGATCGCCTCTGGTTCCCACCCGCCGGTAAGCCGTGGGTAATTTCCCTAGAGACCAGATGGAGTATCGGATCCTCGGCCCCCTCGAGGTCCGCGCGGGAGATGGTCAGGTCGAGCTGCGCGGAGTGCGCCAGCGCGAGCTGTTGGCGGTTCTCCTGCTGCATGCGAACGAGATCGTCTCGAGCGATCGCCTGATCGACGAGCTCTGGCAAGGCGATCCGCCGCCGACAGCGGCCAAGATCGTCCAGAACAGCGTCTCGCAGCTGCGCAGGCTCCTGGAGCCCGAACTGCTCGTCACCCGCAGTCCCGGCTACCTGCTTCGCGTCGAGCCTGGGGAGCTGGACGCGGATCGGTTCGAGCGCGTCGTCGAGCAGGCAAGGGCCGACCTCGCGGCAGGCGACGCCGCGAAGGCCGCTGAGCAGCTGCGCGAAGCGCTCGCGCTGTGGCGCGGGCCCGCGCTCGTCGATTTCACCGATGCTCCATTCGCTCGGGTCGAGTCCGCCAGGCTCGAGGAGCTGCGGTTGGCGGCCACTGAGGATCGAATCGAGGCCGAGCTTGCGCTCGGTCGTCACGGCGACCTAGTGGCGGAGTTGGAGGCGCTGGTCGCGCAGCACCCGCTGCGGGAGCGTCTCCGCGCCCAGCTCATGGTTGCGCTCTACAGGTCAGGCCGTCAGGCCGAGGCTCTTCGCGTTTACCACGAGACGCGCGAGGTTCTCGTCGAGGAGCTGGGACTCGAGCCCGGCCGGGCCCTGCAGCGGCTCGAGCGCGCTGTGCTCGCTCACGACCCGTCCCTCGAGCTCACGCCCGAGGAGCGTGTCCCGGAGCCCGCGCAGGAAGAGATCCCGCGGCCGGCGACGCGGAAGACAATCTCCGTCGTCGTGGCCGACGTGCTCAGCCTCGGCGGACCACACGACCCGGAAGCCCTCCGCCGCCCGATGGCGCTCGCGGCCGAGGCCGTGACCGCTGTGCTCGAGCGGCACGGCGCGAGCACCGAGGCGTCCGCGGGCGGCGGCTTGATCGGGATCTTCGGCCTGCCGACCATCCACGAGGACGACGCGCTACGCGCAGTGCGCGCGGCGACGGAGGCGCGGGATGCGCTTCGGGAGTTGACGGCGGAGCTCGAGCGCGACTGGAACGTCTCGGTCACGCTGCGTTCGGGCGTGAACACCGGCGAGGTGGTGGCCGGCAACACGGCCGCCAACACGGTCGTCGCGGGTGACGCCGTCAACGTGGCCGCCCGTCTGCAGCAGGCCGCCGACCCGGGCGAGATCCTGCTCGACGAGCAGACGGAACGGCTCGTCCGCGATGCGGTGCGAACCGAGCGGGTCGACCCTGCGGCGCTGAAGGCGACCGGCCGGGAGTCTGCCTGGCGGTTGCTCGAGCTCGCCGCGGGGGCTCCGGGCTACCTTCGCAGGCTCGAGACGCCGCTGATCGGTCGTGTCGAGGAGCTCGGGCAAATCCGGCAGGCCTTCGAGCGCGCGGCGGGAAGCCGAGCTGTCCAGCTCTTCACGGTGCTCGGGCCGGCGGGCATCGGCAAGTCACGGCTCGCGAGGGAGCTCATGGCGTCCCCGGGGGAGCAGACGACCGTGCTCGAGGGACACTGTCTCTCGTACGGCGAGGGGATCACGTTTTGGCCGCTCCGCGAGATGGTCGGGCAGGTCGGCGACCTCACCCGTGTGCTGGCCGACGAAGACGAGGCCGACGCGATCGCCGATCGCATTCTCGGTGCGGCCGGGCTCGGTGGGAAGGCTGGCGCGAACGAGGAGACGTTCTGGGCAGCGCGGAAACTTCTCGAGGTGCTGGCGCGAGAGCGTCCGCTCGTCGTCGTCCTGGAAGACGCGCACTGGGCCGAGCCGACGTTCCTCGACCTGATCGAGCACGTGGCCGAGTGGTCGAGCGACGCCAGAATCCTCCTCCTCTGTCTCGCTCGACCGGAGTTGGTGGAGGCGCGGCCCCGATTGGTCGGCGGTCGCGCAAATGTCGGCTCGGTCGTGCTCGAGCCGCTCTCGGAACTAGAGAGCGCCGAGCTGATGAGCGAGGTGCTCGGCGACGTCGAAATCCCCCCAGAGACTCGGACTCGGATCGCGACGGCGGCGGAGGGCAACCCACTCTTCATCGAGGAGATGCTGGCGATGGTCGCCGAGCAGGGCGCCGACGGCGGCGGGGATGTCCCCATTCCGCCCACGATCCATGCGCTCCTCGCCGCCCGGCTCGAGCGGTTGGATCCGAGCGAGCGGACCGCGCTCCAGCGGGCTTCGGTGATGGGACGAGAGTTCCGCCGCCCTGCACTGGTCGAGCTCTTCCCCAAGGACGAGTGGTCGGCGCTCGGCGGCGCTTTGGAGAGCCTCGTCCGGCGGGAGCTGCTTCGCCCGGTTCAGGACGAGGTTTTCCGCTTCCGGCATCTGCTCTTGCGCGAGGTCGCGTACGACTCCGTGCCCAAGCTCGCGCGCGCCGACCTGCACGAGCGCTTCGGAAACTGGCTCGAGCAGGCAGGTGGCGACGAGGAGAGCGTCGGCTACCACCTGGAGCGGGCCCATGCGTACCGCGCGCACCTGGGCCCCGTCGACGCTGAGGGACGGGCGCTCGCGAGACGCGCGGCGACGCGCCTGGGCGGCGCCGGCCGCCGCGCCTACGAACGTGGCGACCTGCAGGCGGCCGTGGGGCTGTTGTCGCGCGCTGTCGCCTTGCTCGAGCCGGGCGCGGCGGGACGAGTCGAGCTGCTCGCCGATCTCGGCGAGGCGCTCCGGGAGACGGGTGATTTCGATCAGGCCGAGACCGTGCTCGACGAGGTGATCCAGAGCGCGTCTGCGGTAGGAGACCGCGTGCTGGAAGCCCGTGCGGGGGTCATTCGCCTCCGCCTCAGGCTTCTGACCGAGACCGGGGTGACGGAGGAGGTCGCTCGCGAGGCGGAATCCCTAGTGACGACTTTCGAGCAGGCCGGCGACGACCGCCTACTCGCGAAGGTCTGGGAGCTTCTCGCTTGGGCGCCGTGGTTTCGGTGCCGGGCGGCAGCGACGGTCGAGGCGCTCGAGCGGGCGATCGAATACGCGAGGCGGGCGGGCGACGCCCGCACGGAAGCGCAGAGCCTCAACCTGTTCGTCGGTGCAGCCTTGTTCGGCCCGATGCCGGTTCCGGAGGCGATTCGAGTGTGCGAGGAGATCCTGGCGGAACCGGGCCAGCAACGGCGCATCCGTGCCTCCGCGCTGCGCGCGCTTGCCGGCCTCAAGGCGATGGCGGGTGCCTTTGTCGAGGCGAGAGAGCTCGTGGCCGCGCACAAGGCGATCGTGCAGGAGCTTGGGCTTCGGGTGACCGCGGCGTCCGCCGCCGAGACCTACGGGATCGTCGAGATGCTCGCGGGCGATCCCGCCGCGGCCGAGCGTGAGCTCGGCTGGGGGTACGGCGTCCTCGAGGAGATCGGCGAGACGCAGAACTTTCCCGATCTGGCGGCGAAGCTGGCCGATGCCTTTTACGTCCAGGGCGGCGACGACCAAGCGCTCGAGCTCAGCAAGGTGAGCGAGGAAGCGACCGCGCCCGACGATTTGTCGGCCGGCGTTCAGTGGCGGGCGGTGCGGGCGAAGCTCTTGGCCAGGCAGGGCGACACGGAGCAGGCGGAAGCCCTCGCCCGGGAGGCCGTTGCGCTCGCCGCTGAGACGGACTTCCTCGTCCTGCGCGGAGACGCGCTCATGGATCTGGCCGAAGTGCTCAGGACCGCCGGGCGTGAGACTGACTCCGTGCCGTTCGCCGGGCAGGCGCTCGAGCTCTACGAGCAGAAGCTCAACGTGGTCGCGGCCGAACGGGCAGGCGCTTCCTTACGGGGTCGGACCCGGTAAACGCGACTTAATGGGTCCGACCCTGTTAAGACCGCTCTCGGCAGGGTCAACGTGGTCGCTGCGGAACAGGCAGGCGCTTCCCTACGGGGTCGGACCCGAAAAGGCGACTTCATGGGGTCCGACCCCGTTAAGACCGCTCTCGGCGAGTGCCCCTAGGCCAGAACGTCCCGCTGCGTCTGCGCGACGGCTGACGCCGTGGATCCTGCCCTTGGTCAAGCCGGCGATACCCAGATCCTGGCGGAACTCTCCGAGCCGCTGCGGTGTAGAAGGGACAGTGGTGGGCCGACCACTGACCGAAGCGGAACTCGTCGAGCGCGCCAGGCGCGGCGACCAGGACGCCTATGGAGAGCTCGTGCACGCCTATCAGGGCATTGCCTTCAGAACCGCATACCTGCTGACCGGGAACGCCGCCGACGCGGAGGACGCCGCACAGGACGCATTCGTGAAGGCGTTCTACGCGCTCGGGCGCTTCCGTCGCGGCGCCGAGTTGCGCCCGTGGCTGCTGCGGATCGTCGCCAACGAGGCACGGAACCGCCGCCGCTCGGCCGGCCGGCGCGGGAACCTCGCGCTGCGCGCTGCGGCGGCAATCCCCTCGGGGGGCGCGGCCCCGTCCCCCGAGACGTCTGTGCTCGACGCCGAGCGATCGAGCACGCTGCTCGAGGCCGTCAACGGCCTCCGGGACGAGGAGCGCGAGGTCGTCGCCTGCCGCTACTTCCTCGAGCTCTCCGAGGAGGAGGCGGCGGAGACCCTCGGCCTGCGCAAGGGAACCGTGAAGTCGAGGCTCTCGCGTGGACTTGCCCACCTCCGGGAGCGACTGGAGGTCGACGATGTCTGAGCTCGAACTGGCGCTCGCCCGCCTCGGCGGGGAGGTCGACTACCCTGAGGCGCCGGATCTGGTCGGGCCGGTGCGGCGCAGGCTGGCCGAGGGGCGCAGGCCGATGGCCTGGCGCCGCCCGTTCGTGATCGCGCTGGCTGCGCTGCTCGTCGCCGTCGCCGCGGTGATGGCCGTCCCGCAGGCACGCAGCCAGATCCTCGACTGGTTCGGGATCGGCAGCGTCACGATCCGCTACGTCGACGACCTGCCGAAGGTAGAGAAGACGCAGGAGGATCTCGCTCTGGGCGAACGCGTCAGCCTCGCCGATGCGCGCGAGCGCGCCCAGTTCGGCATCGAGGTGCCGACGATCGAAGGGCTCGAAGACCCCGATGTCTACCAGGGTCGGCTCGGGCAGGTGTCGTTCCTGTACGGCTCGGAGGAAGACCCTCGTCTGTTGATCACCCAGATCATCGGAACGGGCGCGCTCGAGAAGCTGCTCTCGCAGGAGACGACAGTGGAGCGCGTCCGCGTCGGGCCGGCTGAAGGCGCGTGGCTCGAGGGCGGTGAGCACGTCCTGTTCTTCCCGAGCACCGGCCCCGAGTCCCAACGCCTCGTCGGCAACACGCTCCTCCTCCAGCGGGAGGACGGCGTCACCGTGCGGATCGAAGCGGACATCTCGAAGCGGGAAGCGGTCCGGATCTTCCGCTCGATGCGCTGAGGGACCGGGAACCAACGCGCCCGCGTAGGTGTAGAGAGGGAAACCCGAGGAGGTGCAGATGAGGAAGCTCTTGACCGGACTGGCCCTCGCCGCCCTTGCGCTCCCGGGGGGCGCGGCGGCAGGAGGGTGGGCGACCGCGGGCGTCCGGCCTCCCCCCGACGACATGGGCCCGGGGGACACGTGGAACGCGAAGATCACGATCCTCCAGCACGGGAACCCCGAGACCCCGCTCATGGGTGTCATCCCAACGCTGACGATCCAGAACGGGTCGACGACCAAGACGTTCAAGGGAACGATGACCGATGAGGAAGGCGTGTCGGTCGCCAAGGTCGTCTTCCCGAGCGCCGGGAAATGGTCGTACGCGGTCTACGACGGATTCACCGAGTACGGCGGCGCGACGACGCACACCTTCGCGCCGGTCACGATCGGCGCCGCCGGTGACGGCGGCGGCTTCCCGACAATGACCGTGACTGCCGCGCTCGCGGCGCTGGTGGGGGTGGCACTCGTGCTCTTCCTGCTGGCACGGCGGATTCGCGTTCGCGCGCCGGCGCCGACGCACTAAACGCGACGGGCGGTCCTCGGGCCGCCCGTCACATCTTTTGTTACGACTCGCGCGGGATCGGCAGAATGCCGCGACGTGATCGCGTCGATCCCTTCGCCCTCGAACGGCTTCTTCGAGATCGGCCCCGTGACCATCCACATGTACGGGCTGACGCTGCTGCTCGCGATCGCGGTTTGCATCGTCGTCACCGGGCTGCGGTGGACGAAGCGGCCGGGGGCCGCGGGCGGCGACTGGGACCTGCTGCTGCGAATCGCCGTCTGGGGGGTTGCCGCCGGCATCGTCGGCGCCCGCGCCTACCACGTGATCACGAGCTGGTCGGAGGTGCCGGACCCGAAGTGGCAGGGGGTCTTCGAGGTCTGGGAGGGCGGCCTCGGGGTCTGGGGCGGGATCTTCCTCGGCACGGTGGTCGGAGCCATCATCGCCCGCCGAGCCGGCAAGAGCGCGTTCGCGCTGATGGACGCCGCCGCGCCGGGCCTGCTGCTGGCGCACGGGATCGGGCGGTTCGGCAACTGGTGGAACCAGGAGCTATTCGGCAAGCCGACCGACCTGCCGTGGGGGCTCGAGATCGATCCGGAGAACCGTCCGTTCCAGTACCCGGACTCCGAGACCTTCCAGCCGACGTTCCTCTACGAGTTCATCTACGTGACCATCTGCGCGGGTCTGTTGCTGCTGCTCGACCGGCTGTACCGGTTCAAGCCGCCGGCGCTCTTTGCCCTCTACGTGATGCTCTACACCTTCGGTCGCTTCTTCGAGGAGCTGCTGCGCATCGATCCTTCGCACGAGTTCGCCGGTCTGCGGCTGAATGCCTGGGTCTCGATCGTCGTCTTCGTGCTCGCGACAGCGTTCTTCGTCTGGTGGCAGTTCCTGCGAGGTACTCGGCCGCCGAAGGCGGCGCGCGTCAAGCCGCCGAAGGGCCCGGCGATGGCGATCCCCAAGGGCCGCGTCCGGCGCTGAAGCTAGCGTCCCGGGCGTGCCGGTGCCCGTCCGGGAGCTCGAGCTCGACCTCGAGGCGTTCGAGGGCCCCTTCGATCTGCTGCTCGCACTCGTCCTGCGCGACGAGCTCGAGCTGGTCGAGGTCGACGTGGCCGGCGTCGTGGTGGCGTTCGTGGAACGGCTGGCCGAGCGCGACGAGCTCGATCTCGAGGCCTGCGGCGAGTTCCTCGTCCTGATCGCGGCGCTGCTCGAGCTCAAGGCTCGGGTGCTGCTGGCGGGCGAGGACGTCGATCTCGAGGATCTCGATCCGGCGGCGGCCGCGGAGGAGCTGGCGCTGCGGCTGGCCGAGTACCGGCGGATCAAAGAGGCGGCGGCCTGGCTCTCGGAGCGGCTCGAGGCGGAGCGGGGGAGGTTCTTCCGGCTCGGTCCGGCGCCTCTGGCGCCCCAACCCGAGCGGCGACTGGCGCCGCAGGATCCCGAGGGACTCGCTGCCGCGCTGCGGGCGCTGGCCGCGGAGCCGCCGGCCGTGTCGCTTGCGCACCTCGAGCTCCGCTTTCCGCCGGTCGAGCAGTTCCTCGGCCGGTTTCGCGCGCTGCTCGCCCGCCGAACCCGCTTCGACTTCGACGCGGAAGTACAAGGAATGACGCGCGCCGAGCAGGCGGTCGCGTTCCTGGCGCTGCTCGAGCTCAGGAAGACCGAGGAGATCGAGCTCTCGCAGGCGGAGCCGTTCGCTCCGATCCGCGTACGCAGGAACGAGGGCGCTCAGCCGGAAAGGAGACAGGTATGGAACGCCCGCTCCGCCTAGTCGCTGCCAATCCGCTCGACCGGCTCGCGCGGACGCTCGAGGCGCTGCTCGTCGTCGCCTCGCAGCCGCTGTCCGTCGACGAGCTCTCGGAAGCAGCGGGGGCCGACGCCGAGCGGGTCGAGATGGCCCTCGGCTTGCTGGGCGAGCGCTTCCGCGAAGGCCGGAGCGGGATCGTGCTGGAGAGGGTCGCCGGGGGTTGGGCGTTCCGCGCCTCACGCGACGCAGCAGAGGCTTGCGGGCGGCTGTTCGAGCGGCCGGTCGAGCGCGGGCTTTCGGCGGCGGCCCTCGAGACGCTGGCCGTGATCGCCTACCTGGGGCCGTGCTCGCGCCCGGAGGTCGCGCGGCTGCGGGGCGTGGCGGCGGATTCCGTCGTCGCGGGCCTGGTCGAACGTGGGCTGATCGCGGAGGCAGGCCGCGACGAGACGGTCGGGGCAGTCCATTACCGCGTGACGCCGCTCTTCGAGCGCATCTTCGGGCTCGAGAGCCTCTCCGAGCTGCCGCGGCTCGACGATCTCGGCGGCGGCGCCGAGGAGATCCGCGGCCGGCTCGAGTCGCTCGCCGAGAAGCGGCCGGCGTAAGCGGGCGCGTCCTAGGCCAAGGCGGACGCGAGCTTCCGGCCGATCGTCGCGACCACGTCGAGATCCTCGTGGACGACGTGCTGGAGCATCACGCCTTCGACGCCGGCCGCCTCGAACTCGCGCAGTCCGGCGACGAGCTCCTCCGGGTCTCCGGCGAGCCCGCGCCGACGTAGCTCGTCGAACCAGTCGCTCGCTGAGCCGACGTTCGGATAGCGCTCGACGAAGCGGCGCGCATGATCGAGATCGAGGAGAAACGGTGTCATCACCGAGAACCGCAGCGAGGCAGGGTCGCGCCCCTCGGCTTCGCAGGCTTCGTCCACTCGCTTCTTCCGGCGGGCGGCCTCAGCGGGATCGACGCCGTAGGTGTTGTACTCGTCGGCGAGGCGCGCGGCTGGTGTGGTCGTGCCGCGTTGCGCGCCACCGCCGACGATCAGCGGCGGGCGCGGTCGCTGGACGGTGAGGAGATCGTCACGCAGCTGGCGGTCGACGACTTCGATCTGCTCGGCCAGCATCCTGACCCGCTCGGCCGTCTCGGGGAACGGGAAGCCGAACGTCTCGTGCTCGAGCCGCATCCAGCCGGCCCCCATGCCGACTTCGACGCGACCGTTGGAGATGTGGTCGACCGTCGCCGCCGCCCTGGCCAGCACGGCGGGGTGGCGGAAGGTGACCGGGGAGACCAGTGTGCCCAGGCGCAGGCGGGTGGTCCGGGCGGCGAGCGCCGCCAGCAGCGTCCAGGCGTCTGTTGCGGCGCGGTCGTCGGGAGCCGTCAGGGACAGGTAGTGGTCTGAGCGGTAGAGCGCTTCGATGCCGTGCTCTTCGCAGGCCTCGGCGAGCGCGACCCACTCGTCCCAGGAGACCCCCTCCTGGCCCTCGATCATCAGCGCGACGCGCAAGTCAGCCGTTGATCGGCGTCGCGAACGACCAGAAGTGGCCTTCGGGGTCCTTGGCGTCGTAGCGCCGGTCGCCGTACTCCTGGTCGGTCGGCTCCATCACGATCTCCGCGCCGGCGGCCTTCGCCTGCTCGAAGTGCGCGTCGACGTCGTCGACGTAGACGTGGACGAGCGCGGTGGCGTGGTCGGCGTTCCTCGGGTTCTTGTAGTCGGCTCCCGGGTAACCGAGCATGACCGAGTCGTCGCCGAGCCGAACCTCGGCGTGGTTGACGACTCCGCCTTCGTCCATCCGTATGACTTCCTCGAAGCCGAAAGCCTTTGTCAGGAAGTCGATCGCGGCGGCGCCGTCTTCGTAGAGCAGATAGGGCGCGATGCGTCCCACCGCGCAACCCTAATTGAGGTAGATGAGCATGCCATCGCCGCGCTCGGCTCTACGGCGGACGAAGGCGCGGAGGTCACCGAAATACTCCAGGAGGTACCCGAGCGTGTCGTCGTCCGCCGGGTCACGATCCCAGATCTCCGGATAGACGCCCTGCGCCATCATCTGCTCGGGATCGAAACGGTCCCGGAGCACCTCGGGTTCGATCGGCGCGAGCGCCTCTGCGAGATCGCGCACATCGCTGCTCGAGAAGGCTCTCGCAGGTCCGTAGCCGACATCGATGTTTCCGATCTCACGTCCGCCTTGGACGATGAAGTCGAGCGGCGGATCACCCGCCCAGGCCGTTCCCGTCAGCAGGAAGTGAATGCCGTGCCACGCCTTGTCAACGTCGAGCTCCTCGCCGGCGGCGGTCGGTCGCCACTCGTCCTCTTCAGGAGAGCTGCCGCTTCGACCCATGAGTCGTCCGAGCAGGCCACCCGACTCGACCGGCGCTTCGTCGTAGAGAAGCCGGACGACCCGGGCAGGACGTTCGAGCATGGCACCGATGTCATCGTCCCGCACGGCCCGGAAGTTGCCGATCATGCTCATGTCGACGTCTTACCCAACATGCGGCTGAACGCCTACCTCGCTCGCGCGGGTGTCGCCTCCCGGCGGAAGGCGGACGAGCTGATCAAAGCCGGGCGGGTGCTCGTGAACGGCGAGCCCGGGCAGCTAAACACGTTCGTCGAGCCCGGCGATCGGGTGGAGGTGGACGGGGAGGAGGTGCGCCGCCAGCGGCTGGCGTACGTGCTGCTGCACAAGCCGGCCGGGGTGGTGACGACCGCGAGCGATCCGCAGGGGAGACCGACGGTAGTGGGGCTCGTCGAGCACGAGGTGCGCGTCGTGCCCGTGGGGCGGTTGGACGTCGAGACGACCGGCGCGCTGCTGCTCACGAACGACGGCGAGCTTGCGCACCGGCTCGCGCACCCAAAGTACGAGGTCGAGAAGGTCTACGAGGCCGAGCTCGAGGGCGAGCCGTCGGACGAGGCGCTGCGGCAGCTCGCCGAGGGCGTCGAGCTCGAGGACGGGGTGACCGCCCCGGCCGCGGTGCGCCGCCTCGGCCCGTCGCACATCGAGCTGTCAATCCACGAGGGTCGGAACCGGCAGGTGCGGCGGATGCTCGAGGCCGTCGGTCATCCGGTGAGACGGTTGCACCGAAGCCGCTATGCCGGACTCACGGTCGGGGATCTCGAGCCCGGCGAATGGCGCGAGCTACGCGACCAAGAGGTCGCAGCCATGTTCCGTCCTGCGTAGCGGTCCGGTGGAGACGCGCGCCGGTGCACAGGGACGCGTCCGCGCGAGCCACGTCCAGGGGCCAGGCCCCAAGCCACGTCCCGAGCGGCCAGCTTCGGGTCGTAGGCGTCCGGAATCAGGGCCGGACGAAGCCCATCCGCTCGTACATCGCCGTCAGCGTCGGGGCCGAAGCCTCGCGGGCCTTGTCGGCGCCGATCCTGAGCAGGCGCTGGAGCTCTGCATCATCAGAACGCAGCTCGCGGTAGCGCTCTTGAATCGGCGCGACCAGCGCGACCACTGCCTCGGCGACATCAGCCTTGAACTGACCGTAGCCGGCCCCGTCGTAGCGGGTTTCGATCGCTTCGGGCTGCTCGCCGGTAGCGACGGACATGATCGCGATCAGGTTCTCGATCCCCTCCTTGCCCGGACCGCGGCGCACCTCCCGACCCGAGTCCGTGATTGCGCTCTTGACCTTCTTCGCGAGTACTTCCGGTGGATCGAGCACATTGAGCGTTCCCTGCGGTGTGCCGAGTGTGGTCGACATCTTTCGCTCAGGCTCCTGGAGATCCATGATCCGCGCGCCAACCTCCGGGTAACGACCCTCAGGCAACTTGAACGTCTCGCCGAACCGGGAGTTGAACCTCTCGGCGTTGTCGCGGGCCAACTCGAGATGCTGGCGCTGATCGTCGCCGATCGGAACGACGTCGGTCTGATAGAGCAGGATGTCTCCGGCCATTAGCACCGGGTACGTAAAGAGACCGGCCGAGACGAATTCGTGTTGGTCGGACTTCTCCTTGAACTGCGTCATCCGGCGAAGCTCGCCAAAGCTCGTGACCGAGCCCAGCAGCCAAGCCGCGTCGGCATGGGCGGTGACGTGGCTCTGGACGAAGACGGTCGAACGTTCCGGGTCGAGGCCGGTCGCGAACAGGATCGCCGCGAGATCGAGTGTTTGCTCGCGAAGGTCGGCGGGGTCGTACTCGACTGTGATCGAGTGCAGGTCGACGATGCAGAAGAAAGCATCCCCCAACTCCTGCGTCGCCGCGTACTGACGAAAGCCGCCACTGTAGTTCCCGAAATGCTTCTTGCCTGTGGGCTGGATGCCGGAGAAAACGCGCATGTCAGTGGACCATTGTGCTCAGCAACGACCGAACATAGTCACGGAGCGCAGCTGGCCCCTCCTCGGCTACTTCAACGGCCCGAGTGCCCACCACAATCCCGTCGGCCAGCTCGAGCGCGGCCTGCGCGTGCTCCGGTGTCGAGATCCCGAAGCCGGCATACAGCGGGACGTCGGTGAGCGCGCGCGCCCGCTCGACGAGGCCGGCGAGCGCGGGCGAGATGTGGTCGCGGGCGCCGGTCGTGCCGGTGAGCGTGACGAGGTAGAGCCAGCCATCGGTCTCGCGCGCTGCGAGCGCGATCCGGTCGTCCGTCGACGTGGGGGCGACGAGCTGGACACGCCGGAGCTCCGGCCGTTCGTCGACGGGAAGGTCGGCGACGATCAGGCTGGTCGCTCCCGCTGCTCGGGTGTCGGCCTCGAACCGCTCGTACCCGTAGGCCTCGAGCAGCGCGGCATAGGTCATGGGCACCAACGGCACGTCGACCCGCTCGCGCGTGCGCGCGAGACACTCGAGGCACGCGCCGGTGCGCATCCCCTCCGCGAGCGCCCGCTCGGCCGCCCGCCTGATCACCGGTCCATCCGCGAGCGGGTCGGAGAACGGGAAGCCGAGCTCGACGATGTCGGCGCCGCCTTCGACCGCGGCCTCCGCCAACTCCGGCGTCTGCGCGCCCGCCATCAGGTAGACGACCAGCGTCTTCATTCGCCGGGGAGTAACGAGAACACGGTCTGATCGATTCGGTTCCCGTCCCGCCGCGTCATCGAGCGGAGGACGCCTTCGCGCGTAAATCCGACCCGCTCGAGCACTCGCTCGGAGGCGGCGTTCCCGACATTGACCCGCGCCTCGATCCGTTGGAGCCCCAGCGAGAAGCCGTGCTCGGCGAGGAAACGGGCCGTTCGGGTCGCGGTCCCGCGCCCGCGCGCGTGCTCGAAGAGCCAGTAGCCGATCTCGGCCTGGTCGCGCTGCCAGTCGACGTGATGGAGCACACCTCCGCCCTGGATTTCGCCGGTCTCGGGGTCGACGACGAGCAGCGGCAGGAAGATGCCCTGCTCGAGGAGCTGCGGCACCTGGGAGGCGAGCGCGCGCAGCTCGCCGACATCGAGCCGCGGAAGGTTGGCGGCGCCGGCGAGCTCCTCGTCGAGGAAGGCGGGCGCCAGGGTCTCGACATCGTCGGTCGTGGGGAGACGAAACAGCAATCCTTCGCGGCGAATCCCTTCGGCGGGAAAGCTCAGCGGGCGTACGCCTGCGTCAAGCACGGCCGAGATCCTTGTCGCCGCGGCCGGAGAGACAGACGAGGACGAGCTCGGCGTCGAGCCCGGCGACACGCGCCAAGGCGTGAGCCGGCTCGAGTGCCGGGATGACCCCCTCGGTCCGGGCGAGCCGCTCGAAGGCCGCGCGCGCCTCGTCGTCGGTCGCACTCAGGTACTCGGCCCGGCCCGAGTCGCGGAGGAAGGCGTGCTCGGGGCCTACCCCCGGGTAGTCGAGGCCCGCCGCCACGGAATGCGCGTCCAGGATCTGCCCGTCCTCGTCGGCGAGCAGGGACGAGCGGGTGCCGTGCAGCACGCCGGCCCGTCCGTCGCCGAGGCTGGCCGCGTCGTGCGCCTCGACGCCGACGAGCCGCACTTCGCCGTCGTCGAGGAACCCGGCGAAGAGCCCGATCGCGTTCGAGCCGCCGCCGACACAGGCCACGGCGACCTCGGGCAGGCGCCCCTCAGCGTCGAGGATCTGGGCACGGGCCTCGCGGCCGATCACGGACTGGAGCTCGCGCACGAGCTCGGGATACGGGTGCGGGCCGACGCACGACCCGATCAGGTAGTGCGTCGTCTCGACGTTCGCGATCCAGTCGCGAATGGCCTCGCTCGTCGCCTCCCTGAGCGTGCGCGTGCCGAACTCGACCGGTCGCACCTCGGCGCCGAGCAGGTGCATCCGCTCGACGTTCGGATGCTGGCGCTCCATGTCCTCGGCGCCCATGTAGACGACGCACTCGAAGCCGAAGCGCGCGCAGACCGTCGCTGTCGCGACGCCGTGCTGCCCCGCGCCCGTCTCCGCGACGATCCGCTGCTTGCCGAGCCGCTGCGCGAGCAGCGCCTGGCCGACCGTGTTGTTGAGCTTGTGGGCGCCGGTGTGCAAGAGGTCTTCCCGCTTCAGATAGAGCCGCTTGCCCGGCGCGAACCGCTCGGCGAGCGTGATCGGCGTCGGCCGGCCGCCGTAGGTACGGAGCAGGTGGTCGAGCTCGGTGTGGAAG
>Ga0126313_10000168_pt1 | contig 28422 bp, 23 predicted proteins | sample Plot105A_FD_89954 | JGI IMG/M metagenome (GOLD analysis project Ga0126313, IMG submission 89954) | Serpentine soil microbial communities from UC McLaughlin Reserve, CA, USA - Plot105A | ecosystem: Environmental > Terrestrial > Soil > Grasslands | place: USA: UC McLaughlin Reserve, Lake County...
ACGCGAAAAGTCCACCAGCTCGGCGAGCGTCGTGGTCTGCAGCGAGCGGGCAATGCCGCCCTGCACGCGCATCCACAGCAGTTTCGTCGCGCAGTGCTGACCGGCATCCGACTCGTGCGTGTGCGAGCACAGCACGCGCTCGGTCGTCTCAGTCAGGAAGCACTCCATCGGGGCGATCGCGCCCTCGAGCGCCTGCACGACCTCGTCCATCGTGATCTGCTCCGCCGGGCGCGCGAGCCAGTAGCCGCCATGCGCGCCGCGGGCGCTCATCACAAGTCCCGCTCTCTTGAGCCGGGCGACGACCTGCTCGAGATAGGCGAGCGGCAACTGCTCGGCCTCGGCGATCGCCTTCAGGCTCGTCGGCTGCTCGGGCGTCTGGCGCCCCAGCTCGACCATCAGGCGGACCCCGTACTCGGCCTTCGAAGAGAAGATCACGCCGGAAATCCTACCAACGGGGTCGGTTAAAGGACGGTCGCCGTGCGCGCCATGACCTCCACTCGGTCATGATGCGCTGCGGTGGAAGCATCGACGGCCCCCACGCTCGCCGGTCAGGACGAGGTCGCGCGCATCGCCGCGCTCGCGCGCGCGGGCGGACGCCTGGGGATCGACACGGAGTTCATGTCGGAGGGCCGCTACCGCGCACTCCTCTGCCTGGTGCAGGTGGTCGCGGACGATCCCGACGCCACGGGCGGCATCCGGATCGCGCTGTTCGACACGCTCGAGCCGCTCGAGGTCGGGCCACTCGCCGAGGTGCTCGCCGACCCCGAGATCGAGATCGTGCTGCACGCGGCGCGGCAGGACGTGGCGCTGCTGCGGCGCGTCTGGAGAACCGAGGTCACGAACGTCTTCGACACGCAGGTGGCGGCCGGCTTCGCGGGCCAGGGCGCGCAGACCGGCTACGGCAACCTGATCGGCGGCGTGCTGAGACTGCATGTCGCCAAGAGCGCGAGCTACACGCGTTGGGATGCCCGCCCGCTGACGGCAGAGCAGCTCTCCTACGCGCGCGAGGACGTGCTGCACCTGCTGGAGCTGAGCGACGCGCTGCACGCACGGCTGGAGGCGAAGGGACGCCTGACGTGGGCGCGCGAGGAGTGCAGACGGATGGAGGGCGCGACCGACGAGCGCGATCCGGAGACGGCGTTCGAGCGACTGCCGCGCGCCGCCTCGCTCGACCCGCGCTCGCGCGCCGTCGCGCGCGAGCTGGCCGCCTGGCGCGAGCGCACCGCCTCGCTGGAGGACAAGCCGGTCGGGACGATCCTGCCCGACCCGGCGCTCGTCGAGATCGCCAAGCGCAAGCCGTCGGCGCCCGCCGACCTCGAACAGATCCGCGGCCTGCACGGCGGGCACCTGAAGCGGCGTGGCGCCGAGCTGATCGAGGCCGTCGAGCGTGGTCGTGCGGCCGAGCCGATCCCGCGTGAGGCGCGCGGGCCGGGTTCGGAGCCGGGTGACGCGCCGCTCGTCGCGCTCGTGGAGTCGGTCATCCGCGCGCGTGCGATCGAGGCGGGGCTCGCCTACGAGTTGGTCGCCTCGCGCGCGGAGCTCGAACGGATCGTGACCGCCGTCCGGCGGGGTGATCCCGAGCCGGAGGTGCGCGCGCTGGGCGGGTGGCGCCGCGAGCTCGTCGGTGCCGAGCTGGCCGAGTTGCTCGAAGGCCGACGTGCGGTGACGATCGAGCAGGGCCAGGTCGCCGTGCGCGACGTCGCCGACTGAGCCGCGCCGGGGCCGAAGATAAGCTGCCGAGCCGTGCCGGGGTACCGTCGCATCGCACTGCTCGCGCTCCTCGCACTTGCGATCGGCGGCGCGACCGCAGCGGCGGCCGGCCCCGGAGGCGCGGCCCCCGGCCAGACGCCGCCGGGCGATGGAGGGGGTAGTGGCGGCGGCGGAACGCCCGCCACGCCGATCACGCCCCCGCCGGCCACGCCGTCTCCGCTCCATCTGCATACGTCGACGCTCACGCAGGACGGCGGCGTGCTCGTCTGGTCGATCGCGACCTCGAGACCGTGGACGCCGGAGTCGCTGGGCAGCGACGGGCAGTCGCTGTGCCTGCGGCTCGTCTACCAGTCAGGCGGCAGCTTCGCTTCGCGTGACGTGTGCGTCGTGCCCTCCGGGAACACGACGAGACTCGCCTTCACCCGCGTCCTGAGATCGGGCGGCCATGGGCCGATGCATCCGCTGAGCGCCCGCCTGCGACGGTCCGACGAACGCTCGCTCATCGCGCGCTTCGACCCGGCCAAGCTCGCGATTCCCTCCGGCTCGGTGCGCTGGCGCACGTTGTCGAGCACGAGAGGCTGCAGGATCGCCGACGGCGCGGCGTGCTTCGAGGCGTTGCCCGCAGACGCCACGGTGCTGAGACTGCGCGCGCAGCGGCCCGTCGGCTGCACGCCCGCCGGGCCGTCGTATGTCACCAGCGGCTCGCGAAGCGGCCGCGTCGTGGCGCTCACCTTCGACGACGGCCCGTCGCCCTGGACGGCGGCCGTGCTCGACGTGCTCAAGCGCGAGCAGGTGCACGCGACCTTCTTCCTGATCGGTCAGCAGGTTGCCGGCGGGGCCGCGCTCGTGCGGCGCGAGTTGGCGGAGGGGCACATGCTCGCCGATCACACGTGGAGTCACGCAAACGTGTCGGCCGGCGGAGGGTTCGCGTCCGGCCAGATCACCTCGACGGCAAGCGCGATCCAGCGCGCGGCAGGCTTTCGCCCCTGCCTCTTCCGCGCGCCATACGGCGCGGTCAGCAACTCGCTGATCGGACTCGCACACGGACTCGGCTTCTCGACGATCGAGTGGGACGTCGACCCGCAGGACTGGGCGCTGCCGGGCAGCGGTGCGATCTACTCGCGCATCGTGGGCAACACCCACAACGGCTCGATCATTCTCATGCACGACGGCGGCGGCCCGCGCTCGCAGACGCTGGCCGCGCTCCCGGGCATCATCCGCACGCTCAAGGCGCGCGGCTACGGCTTCGTGACGGTCGACCAGATGACCGGCGCGAGACTGCGCTACGGCTGAGGCCGCGTGCCTCATCTGGACGTTCGGCCGATTTCGCCGACAGCGTCCAAACCCGAATCTCATGTTCCCGGATTTTGGTATGGTCCCGCCGGGATTCGGGAACTTTTATGTTCCCCGCTGCAGAGAGCTTGACCTGGGAAGTCAATCGACGACGTGCCCGAGCCAGGGCGCCGGCAGGGATGCCGTGAGCCGAATGGTTGCGGGCCGGGGGAGGCCATATGCCAAGAGGAGAGGATGGCGACAAGCCGCGCCGGCAATGGGCGCCGGATGCTCGTGCGCTGAGCGTCATCGGGGACCGTTGGGTGATGGTGATCGTTCGCGACCTCGCCTCCGGGCCGCTGCGCCTTGAGGCGCTGCGCCGCTGGCTCCCCGGCGTCTCAGCCGGCGCGCTCGAGTCACGCTTGTCGCGGATGGTCGAGGCCGGGCTGATCACACGCCGACGGCGTCGTTCGCTGCCACCGCGCGTGGATCTCGAGCTGACCGAGCAGGGCCACGCACTCGGCGACGCGATCGGCGAGCTCGCCCGCTGGGAGCTGCGGACGCAGTGGTCGCGCCCCAGGGAGGACGAGTGGGTCGACGTCGGCGCCTGCTTCCGTCTCGCCCCGCTCCTGCAACGCGTCAACGCCGCCGACGACGGCCAGCTCGCGCTCACGATCGCCGACGCCTCCAACGGCGGCCCCGAGCACTACACGTTCGTCCGCGAGCACGGCCGCGCCCGCATAGAGCGCCGCGACACCCCTTCACCCGACGCCCGCATGAGCGGCACCGAGGCCGCCTGGGTCAAAGCCCTCAGCCCCGAAAGCACCCCAGCCAGCCTCGACATAACCGGCAACCCCGACCTCGCCGCCGAGTTCCTCGACCTCTTCAAGGTCTGAGCCGGCGAGTGCCGCCGAAGGCGGCACAAGCCCAGAACGCCCAACCGCCAGCCACGATCGCGCCCAAGCAGCCGAGCCTTTTCTGGGGGATGGATCGTCGTGCCTGGCAAGGAAGCAGGGAGCGTGGGCTGCATGCGCAGCCGAGCGACCGATGACGCCGCCAGGCGCGACGAGCCGCCCCCAGAAAAGGTTCGGCGGCCAGCGCGTCCCCCACGCGCTGGCCGCCGGGGCCATAGATCCGCCGAGGCGGTCTATTGGCGTCTGGTGGCGCTGTCGGCCGGCTGCGCAAGCGTGACGGAGGTCCCGGGGTAGAAGTCGTCGAGAATCCCCCGATCTCGACGGCTCCGGGTCCACATCCCATCGTCACGCGGCGCTGCCTGGCACGAGGCCACCTTGCACTGCCGGTCATGATGCGTCGCGCCTCCATGCGCTGGCGTGTTGGCGCCTCCGTCGCGCTCGTCCGCCCCGTGCAGGAGGACGGAGGACGCGCGCCGGCGCACACGGCGATCACAGACCGACAGGTCTTGAGAGATCGAATCAATCACTGCCGCAGCGAACTGCGATTTATCTGCTGCGTGCAGCAACGACCCTCCCGATCTCAGGCTTAACTTTCGGAAATATGAAGACTGTTGGACGTGTCCCCGTCGTAGGCGGCGGCGACCGTTCCCCCTCCATGCGGCGACTTCTCAGTCGATCGCGAGGGGCACGCTAACGCGGCCAGCGCGCCACGTCAAGCGCTTAATTTGATTGATCAGGCAAGTGCTCGGATCTGGATCGAGATCAGTTGACGAAGCACCCGGAAGATTCATTGTTCGCGTTCACGAAGAACACCTCATATGGGGTTTGGACCTGTGGACGCATGATCGAAGGAGGCGCGTCCACGCGCCTCCTCAGGAGGGAAGTCGCGCGCCGATCTCGTGCCCGGCGAGCAACTCGAGCGCTCGCACGACGGTCGAGTTGTCGGCTTCGCCGTGCCCGCGGCCCTGCTCCGCGTGGAAGAGCTGGTCGACGAGCGCGGTGCCGGGCAGCGCGACGCCCAGCTCGCGCGCGGTCGCGAGCACGATTGCGAGGTCCTTCGCGTGCAGGTCGAGCTTGAAGCCGGGCTCGAAGTCGCGCGCGAGCAGCTTCGGGCCGCGCACCTCCAGCACGCGGCTGGCCGCGAGGCCGCCGCCGAGCGCCTCGACGATCGCCGCCGGGTCGACGCCCGCCTTGGCGCCGAGCACGAGCGCCTCGCCAAGCGCCTCGAGCGTCAGGGCGACGACGATCTGGTTGCACGCCTTGACCACCTGACCGGCGCCGCTGCCGCCGACATGCGTGATGCGCGTGCCGAGCGTCTCCAGCGCCGGGCGGGCGCGCTCGAGCGCGGCCGCGTCGCCGCCGACCATGATCGAGAGCGTCCCCTCCTGTGCACCGACGTCGCCGCCGCTGACGGGGGCGTCGAGCATGACGGCGCCGCGAGCGGCCGCCTCCTGCGCGAGCTCGCGCGCGACGCGCGGGGCGATGGTGCTCATGTCGACCAGAACCGAGGTTTCGTGGGAGCGCGACGCCACACCCGCCAGCACACCGTCAGCAGCCCGGTAGACCGCCTCGACGTCGGGCGAGTCGGACAGCATCGTGATCGCGATCGACGCCCGCTCGGCGACCTCGCGCGGCGAGGCGGCCTGCTCGGCGCCATCTGCGATGAGTGCGTCGGCGCGCGCGGCGGTGCGGTTCCAGACGACGACCGGAAAGCCCGCCCGCAGCAGGTTGCGCGCCATCGGCGCACCCATGATCCCGAGGCCGATCACGCCGACGAGCGGCCGCTCCGCGGAGGTCGCTGCGTCGGGCTGGCGAGCTGGCACGTCGGCGTGCATCGCGATCCTCCGGGACGGGGGTGGTTTCCGTAGTATGGAAATGTCCGTGATACCACGGCGGAAGAGACGAGCGATGCCGAGTACTGCCAAGCACCCCACCGTCGTGCAGTCCGTCGTTCGCAGCTTCGAGCTGTTGGAGGCGGTGGCTGCCGCCGACGAGGCGGGCCTCGTCGAGCTTGCTCACCGGACCGGCCTGCAGCCGAGCACGACGCATCGGCTGCTCGCGACGCTGATCGAGTGCGGCTACGTCGTGCAGGACCCGCAGAACAGCCGCTACCGCTTGAGCATGAAGGTCGTCGAGCTGGCCGGCGGCCCCGAGCACCGCACCGAGCGCCTGCGCACGGCGGTGCGCCCGCATCTCGTCGCGATCCGCGACGCGACGAACGAGACGACGAACCTGTGCGTGCTCGACCGCCACACGATCGTCTACGTCGACCAGGCCGAGAGCGCGCATGCGGTGCGAATGCTCACGGAGATCGGCCGCCGCGTGCCGGCGCACGCCTGCGGCGCGGGCAAGGTGATGCTCGCGCACCAGCCCGACAGCGTGATCGCGGCGCTGATCGCGAGAGCGCCGTTCGTCGCGCTCACGCCCCACACCCTGACGACGGCTGCCGAGCTGGAGGTCGAGCTGCGGCGCGCCCGCACGCGCGGCTACGCGCTCGACCGCGAGGAGTACGAGGAGGGCGTCGCCTGCGTCGCGGCTCCGATCTTCGGCGCCGACGGCGAGGTGGTGGCCGCGGTGAGCGTCTCCGGGCCAACGGCGCGCCTCTTGCGCAACGAGCTCGGCCAGCTCGGGGAGCTGGTCCGCTCCCACGTGCAGGAGATCTCGCGCGAGCTCGGTCACAGGCCGCTCGACGACGCCGAGCCGTCCGCGCCGGCGCTCGCCTGACGATCAAGCTCGCGTGCCGCCGCGACGCTCCGAGACGCTCCCGACCGAAGGCGAGCCGTTTGCCGCCGAGGTCGTCGTGCGGGGACAGCGCTTCGCAAACGAGGAGACCGGTTTCGCAGTGCTCGACGGGACGGCGGACGGGCAGCACGTCGTGCTCGTCGGGCCGATCGCGCACCTGGAGGCGAGCGAACGCGCGTCGGTGACGGGCGCGTGGGTGCGCGACCCGCGCTACGGGCCACAGGTGAAGGTGCGCGAGGCGCACCCGCTCGCGCCGACCGACGAGGCCGCGCTCGTCGCCTACCTCCGACGCGTCCGCCACGTCGGGCCGAGACGCGCGGCGGGGCTGTACGCCGCGCACGGCGAGCACGTGCTGAGCGCGATCGACGCCGATCCCCGCGCCGCGTTCACGCACGCGGGGCTGTCGCCGACGCGCGCCGGCGAGGCGGCCCGCTCATGGGACGCGCTGCGCGCCACGCGCGGGCTGCACCTGCTGCTCGCGCCACACGGGCTCGCACATCTGGCGGCGCGGATCCACCGCCACTACGGCGACCGCGCCTACCGCGTGGTCGCCGAGCGGCCGTACGAGCTGACGGCCGTCTTCGGCGTCGGCTTCGCAACAGCGGACGCGATCGCGCGCGGCGTCGGCGTGCCGCTCGACTCGCCGGCGCGTGCGCGGGCCGCCGTGCTGCACGTGCTCGCCGAGGCCGAGCGCGACGGCTCGACATGCCTTCCCGAGGGGGTGCTGCGCGCGACCGCGGGGCAGCTGCTCGGCGTCGGCGCGCCGGAGGAGGAGCTGCTGCGCGAGATGGCGGATGCGGGGGATCTGGCGCTGGACGAGGACGCCGGCGACTCAGGTGACCTGGCCATCTGGGTCTACCGCGCCGAGACGGCGGCACTGGAGCGCGAGCTGGCCGAGCGGGTCCATGCGCTGATCGCCGACGACCCGTCCGAGAAGCTGAACGCGCCCGACACGCCTCCCGAAGATGTCCTGCCCGACGGCGGAGAGCTGGCCGCGGAGCAGTGGGCTGGCGTCCAGGGCGCCTTCGCCCACCGCTTCTCGCTCGTCACCGGCGGCCCCGGCACCGGCAAGACGGCGTCGATCCGCATGATCGGCGCAGTCGCGGCACAGCAGCAGGCATCGCTGCTGCTGGTCGCGCCGACCGGGCGCGCCGCGCTGCGGATGCACGAGGCGACCGGACTGGAGGCGTCGACCGTGCACTCCGCGCTCGGCTGGATCCCCGGCGAGGGTCCGTCGCTCGACGAGGACGACCCGCTCAAATGCGACCTGCTCGTCGTCGACGAGACGTCGATGGCGAACCTGGAGCTGCTCGTGACGCTGCTGCGCGCGGTCGGGCCGAGAACGCACGTGGTCCTCGTCGGCGATGCCGACCAGCTCGCGCCGGTCGGGGCGGGCAAGCCGTTCGCGGAGCTGGTGGCGAGCGGCCTCGTGCCGACCGCGCGCCTGGCGCACATCTTTCGCCAGGCGGCCGGCTCGATGATCGTGCAGGGGGCGCACGCGATCCGCGAGGGCCGCCCGCCGCTCTTCACGCACTCCGAGGAGATGCAGCACGACCTGTTCCTGATCGAGCGAGCCGACCCGGTGTCGGCGCGCGAGGAGATCGCCGGGCTCGTCTCGCGGCGCCTGCCCGAGCACTATGGGATCGATCCGGTCATCGACGTGCAGGTCTTCGCGCCGGTGTACCGCGGGGAGCTGGGAATCGACGCACTGAACGACGCGCTGCGGACGGCGTTGAATCCGCACGGCAAGCCGATCGGCAACGGGCGGCTGCGGATCGGCGACAAGCTGATGCTCGTCGGGCGCAACCTGCACGAGCTGGGGATCATGAACGGCACCCTGCTGCGCCTCCTGGAGGCGCTCGAGGACGACGACGCGGATGACGACGCTGGCAGCTCCGGCGGGGTGCTCGTCGCGACCGACGCCGGCGCGCTGATCGAGATCCCGCCGGCCGAGGTCGGCAACCTGCGGCTCGCGTACGCCTGCTCGGTGCACCGCGGGCAGGGGATCGAGCTGCCGATCGCGATCGTCGTCGCGCACCCGGCCGCGGGCGGGCGCTTCCTGCGGCGGGAGATGCTCTACACGGCGATCACGCGCGCCCGCAGGGCGACCATCGTGGTCGGAACCGGTGCGATGGTCGCGCGCGCCGCCGCGACCGCCGACGTCGGGCGGCGGCACAGCCGCCTGGCGGTGCGGCTGGCGCGGGCGAGCGCCTGAAGCACAGCCCGGCCTGCCTGACGGCGCGCAGCCGCGCCGATCATTAGCCTTCGCGACCGCGTGGACGCCGTGCAAGCCATCGTCCTCGGGATCGTCCAGGGCCTCACCGAGTTCCTGCCGATCTCGTCCTCGGGACACCTGCGGATCGTTCCCGCGCTGTTCGGCTGGGACGATCCGGGCGCCGCCTTCACGGCCGTCGTGCAGCTCGGGACGATGGCAGCAGTGCTGCTCTACTTCCGCGCCGACCTGTGGCGGATCGCCCGCGCCTCGCTCGCCGGCCTGCGCGACCCCGAGCAGCGCCGCACGCTCGACGCGCGCCTCGGCTTCTACATCGTGCTCGGCACGGTCCCGATCGCCGTGCTCGGCCTGCTGTTCGCCGACCCGATCGAGAACGAGTTCCGCAACCTCTATCTGATCGGCGGGGCGCTGATCTTCTTCGGCCTCGTGATGGCGTTCATCGACGAGACGTCGAAGCGCGTGCGCCATATCGACTCGCTGAACGCGCGCGACGGCGCGTTCGTCGGCTTCGCCCAGGCGCTCGCGCTCGTGCCGGGCGTCTCACGCTCGGGCGCGACGATCTGCGCCGGCCTGCTGCGCGGCTTCGACCGCGCGGCCGCCGCGCGCTACTCCTTCCTGCTGTCGGTGCCGGCGGTTGTCCTGTCGGGTCTGTTCGAGCTGCGCCACGTCGGCGACGCCGGCGGTGCGCCGGCCGGCGCCACGATCCTTGCCGTCGCGATCGCCTTCGCCACCGGCTACGCCTCGATTGCCTTCCTGCTGCGCTACCTCGCCCATCACACGCTCGGCGTCTTCGTCGCCTACCGCGTCCTCGTCGGCACGCTCGTGATCGTCCTGGCGGCGACCGGCGCGATCTCCTAGCCGCTCGGAAAACGCCGGATCGGCACTTCCACGAACGTGTAGCGGAGCGCCCGGTCCGGCTGATCGCCATCGCGGCTCACCGCGATGCGGGACGGGTTTGGCGCCATCGCGAAGGGCGCCGGATAGTCCAGTCTCGGAGGAGCGGCCAGCAGCAGACCGTCAGCCGCCGTCGCCGCGACGAACCGGAAGCGCACCCCGTCGAGATTGATCCAGCGACGCGGTGGCCGCAGCAGCAGGGCCTCGACGTGCTCGAGTCCGCGAGGCCCGGTCCCCGTGATGCGCACGAGCACCAGTGCGTCCGGTCGCTCCGGCGACGGCACCGACACGTGCGCGCCCCACGGCGCGGTGGTGCTGCCGATCGTGCGCGCTGCCCCGCAGCGGTCCTCGGCACGCGCGAGCAACTGCCACGACAGCCGCACGGCGGCCTGCCGGTAGCGGCACAGAATCGCAAGCGTCGCCGCCGGCGCCTCGAACGACGGGTAGCGGCCGTCGAGCGCGCCGATGACTGTGGGAGTCACGCGCAGCATCCGAGCCGGTGCACGCGCGGAGGCGAGCAGCTCGCTCCCCAGGCGGTCGAGCGCCGGGGTGTACGCGGCGTACGGCTCAATCGTCGGCAACGGCCGCAGCTCGAGCCCGTAGGCATGCGCGACGTCGCCGAACGCGAACGGCCACAGCATGACCGTGCGCCCGCTCACCGCGTCGAGCAGCTCCGGAGCGATCCCATACGTCGAGGCAACCTCCGCCCGCACCTGCGCCGTCAGCTCGGCGCGCCGTTGCGTGCTCACGACCAACTGCACCTGATCGGCCATCGCGGTGACGTGCGCGTAGGGATCGAGCGTGCGGAAGAAGACCTTCCCGCCGACGACCCCCCCGTAGCCGACGACGATCGCTGCGACTACCGCAAGCAGCGCGGGCGCACGTGAGCGCCGCACCGGAAGAGCGACGACCAGCACCAGCATCTCGCTGAAAAAGGTCAGCAGGTGGCCAACATCCTGCCGGATGAAGCCCTCCTTGAACGCGAAGGCGCTGTGCACGACGCAAAGCAGGACCAAGGCCCAGCGACGTCGCGGAGCAAGCATCCGCCCCCCGTCGATCGCAAGCGCCACCGTCAGCGCCACCACCGCGATCGCTGCCGGATAGGTCCAGCGGTACGCCGGGTCGCTGCCGCCCATAGCTTCCGCGTAGCCGAGGATGACCTCCGCGCCGTTACGGACGTAGGGCCACGCATCAGCGAGCCCCTGGCCCGTCGCGAACCAGCAGAGGACGACCGTGGCGAGCACCCCGGCGGCGAAGGCGAGCGCGTCGCGGCGGCGGGCGGCCCCCGCCAGCGCGATGGCGGGCAACAGCACCAGCTCCAGGCCTTGGTTGAGCTTGCTGAGCAACAGGATGCCCGTGAGCGCACCAAGGCCGATCCCGCACGCAGGCCCGACCCACGCGCGACGCGCGGGAGGCGTCGTCAGCAGGAGCACCGACGCGATGACGCCGAGCGCAAACGCGGGCTCCACCACCAGCGACAGCGTGACCGCAGCGACCACGACAGCCAGCGGACGCGCGAGCGACCGCATCAGCGCCGTCATCAGTGCGACGGCGAGCAGCAACTGGATCAGCACGGCGAACAGCCACGACAGCGTGAAGACCTGCTGGTAGTAGACGAACGGGTTGCTCGTCAGGAACCCGAGTGGACCGTAGCTCCAGGCGATCTGATCCCCGAAGGGCAGCCGGTGCTGCGCGACGTACGCGAGCACGGCGAACCAGCCGCCCTCGCTGTCGACCCGCGGCCTGACCGTGACAATTGGCCACGCTGCCACGGCGATCGCCACGACGCACGCCGCATCGACGATCCCCCAACCCCGCACACGCGCGACCGGGCGCTCTGCGATGACCCCCTCCATCAGCGGTCCACTACGGTCGATCCGACACTGGGCTCGTCATCGGGCTCGCCGCAGCCGGGGCGATCTCCTCGCTTGACCCATCGACAGCCGCTCCCGGCCGACGGCACGCAGGGGCGGCGCCGAGTCGGCGCGGCGATAGTCGCCGCGCGAGAGGTGGTGCTCAAGGAAGACGTAGAGCACGATGAAGAGGTATCGCGAGCCCATCTCTCTCAGCGCCAGCTTCGACTGACCAGCGCTGCGGTCGCGCCACGACGTCGGCACGATCGCGTAGGAGAAGCCGCGCACGATGGCCTTCAGCGGCAGCTCGACGGTCAGGTTGAAGTGCGGCGAGAGGAACGGGCCGACCTGGTCGATCACCTCGCGGCGGTAGGCCTTGAACGCGTTCGTCGTGTCGTTGTAGCCGTGCTGGAACAGCGCGCGAATGCCGAGGTTCACGGCGCGGTTGATCAGCAGCTTGAAGCGCGGATAGCCGGCCACCGTGGCGCCGGACATGAAGCGCGAGCCGAACGCGCAGTCGTACCCGGCCTCCAGCACACGGAAGTAGAGGACGAGGTCGTCGGGGTCGTCGGAGCCGTCGGCCATCACGATCGCGACCGCGTCGCCGGCGTAGGCCTCCAGCCCGGCGCGCACGGCGTAGCCGAAGCCGTTCGGGTGCGGGTTGCGTATGCAGCGCACGCGCTCGTCCTCGGCCGCGACGGCCGCCACCACGTCCGAGGTGCGGTCGCGCGAGTTGTCGTCCACGACGACGACCTCGTAGTCCAGCTCGTGCCGTCGCAGGGCGGCGACGACGTCGCGCAGCGTCGGCTCGATCGTCTCGGCCTCTTCGTAGGCGGGGATGACGACGGAGAACCTCATGACGGCACCGCCTGCCAGCGCTCGACGTTCGCATCGTGGATCTCCCGCAGCACCGCCGGCACGTCGCGGGTGAGCGACCACGAGGGGTAGTCGGCCTCGAACGCGCCGAGGTCGGAGACCCACCAGCGATGGTCTCCCATGCGGGCCTCGTCGCTGAGCGTCCACTGCAGCTCACGCCCGGCGATCTCCTCGCTGAGTGCGATCGCCTCCAGCATCGAGCAGTTGCTCGCGCGTCCCCCGCCGAGGTTGTAGACCGCCGCCGGTCGCGGATCGGCGTGGAACGCGGCGAACGCGCTCACGACGTCGTCGCAGTGGATGTTGTCGCGCACCTGCCTGCCGCCGTAGCCGAACACCGTGTACGGGATGCCGGTGACGACGCACTTCATCAGGTACGCGAGGAACCCATGGAGCTGTGCGCCCGCATGCTGGGGACCTGTCAGGCAGCCGCCGCGGAAACAGACGGTCGGCATGTCGAAGTAGCGGCCGTACTCCTGCACGAGCAGATCCGCCGCCGCCTTCGAGGCGCCGAACAGCGAGTGCATCGAGCGGTCGATCGACATCGTCGTGTCGATCCCGCCATGCCATCTGTGATCCGCCGGCAGCTCCAGCCGCGTGTCCGTCTCGAGCAGCGGCAGCTGGTTCGGCAGATCGCCGTAGACCTTGTTCGTCGAGGTGAAGACGAACGTCGCGCCGGGCGCATGTTCGCGCGCGGCCTGCAGCAGGTTCAGCGTGCCGTTGGCGTTGACCGTGAAGTCCGTGTGCGGGTCCGACGCCGCCCAGTCGTGCGAGGGCTGCGCGGCGGTGTGGACGATCAGCTCGATCGCGCCCGCGTGCTCAGCGAACAGCCGCTCGATCCCCTCGCGGTCGCGGATGTCCAGCTCGACGCTGTGGAACGTGTCGTAGGCGGAGATCAGCTCTTGCGTGTTGGCAGCCGTCGACGCCCCGTCACCGAAGAACTGGGCGCGCATGTCGTTCTCGACTCCGACCACGTCAAAGCCGCCCGCAGCGAAACGACGCACCGCGGCGGAGCCGATCAAGCCCCCCGACCCTGTGACGATCGCTACCGCCATACCCATCCCCCTCTTCTCATGGTGCGCAGAGCGCCGAGCGCACGTCATCGGCATTGGCACGGATCCACGCGGCGATGTCCTCCAGCACGTCGCGGGCGCTGCGCTGCGGGCGCCAGTCGGTCAGACCGAACAGGCGCGAGCAGTCCGACAGGTAGAGCGGCACGTCGCCGGGCCGGTCCTCACCGGCGGCGCCCACGGGGATCTCGCAACCCGTGATCTCGCGGCACAGCGCCGTCGTCTCCGCCAGCGACAGCGACACCTCGCGGCCGCCGCCGACGTTTGCGGTCACGCCGTCCCACGCGCCCGGCGCGAGCAACTGCCGCTCGACGAGGTCGACAAGGTCCTCGACGTGCAGCAGGTCCCGCACCTGTTTGCCCGTGCCGCCGTACCCGATGTACGACAGCTCCCCGCCGAGCAGGTGCGCGAGCATCCAATGCGTGAAGACGCCCTGATCGACCTTCCCCATCTGCCACGGACCGGCGATCACGCCGCAGCGATTCACGACCGCCCGCAGCCCGAACGCGTCGCGATACTCCTCGATCAGGAGCTCCGCCGACAGCTTCGTCGTGCCATAGAGCGTGCGAGCGCCGTCGAGTGGGAAGTCCTCCGCGATCCCCGCCGGGGACGCGCCTGGGAGCGGCTGCTGCGCTGCCAGCTCGAAGCGCGTCGCCGTCTCCTCGAACGCGAGCGCGTTCAGCGCGGCGACGGGATAGACGCGGCTGGTCGAGAGGAACACGAGCTGCGCTTTGTCGCGGCGCGCCAGCTCGAGGCAGTGCCAGGCGCCGACGAGGTTCGAGCGCACGGCGTAGGCGGTCGAGCCGTCACGGCCGGCCAGCGCCGACGGCTCCGCCGAGCACTCGACGATCGCCTGGCAGGGATCGATCGCCTCCAGGTCCGCCGGCTCGCGCACGTCGCCGTGCACGAACCGCACGCCCGCCGCGCGCAACCGCGGCAGGTTGAGCTCCGAGCCGCGCCGCTTGAGATTGTCGAGCGCGACGATCTCCCAGTCGGCGTGACGCGCGGCGAGCGCCAGCGCGAGTGACGCACCCACGAAGCCGGCGCCGCCGGTCACGAGCACGCGGTGCGCGGGCGTGCTGCTCATGGCGCCCTCGCGACGGGCGGGACGGGGCGCAGCGGGACTTCCTCGAACGTGTAACGGAGCTCTCCGCCCGGCTGGCCGCCCGCGCGACTGACCGCGATCTGGTTCGGATTGGGAGCGGTCGCGAACGGAGCCGGGTAGTCGGCGCCGTCCGGCAGGCTGAGCAGCAGTCCGTCCGCGGCCGTCGCCGCGACCAGGCGGAAGCTCGTGCCGTCGAGCGAGATCCTGCGCTCGCGGGGACGCAGCGCGAGTCCCGTGACCTGCTCCAGCCCATGCGGGCTCGCACCGGAGATGCGCACGAGCACGAGCGCGTCGGGGCGAGCCGGTGCCGGCACCGCCACCGGCTCGCCCCAGGCCGCGGTCACGGTGTTGATCGTCTGCGGTGCCCCGCAGCGGCTTCCGGCCGTGCGCGCGAGCAGCTGCCAGGCCCCCTGAGTCCTCGCCTGGCGGTAGCGGCAGACGATCTGCAGCGTGGCGAGCGGGGCCTCGAACGAGGGGTAGCGGCCGTCGACTGCGCCGGACGCCGCCGGCAGGGCGCGCAGGATGCGCTGCGGCGCGCGCGCGGACGCGAGCATCTCCCCGGCGAGCCTGTCGAGCGCCGGGGTGTACGCGCCATAGGGCTCGACCGTCGGCAGTGGCCGCAGGTCAAAGTCGTACGCGTAGGCGATCTCGCCGTAGGCGAACGGCCACAGCATGACCGTGCGGCGACCCACCGCGCGCGCGAGTTGCGGCGACATCCCGTAGCCGGCCCTGACGCGCGCACGCACGTCGGCGGCAACCTCCGCACGCCGCGAGGGGCTGACGAGCGTCCGCATCTGGTCGGCGGCGGCGCGCGCGTTGGCGACAGGGTTGAGCGAGCGCGCCAGGTCGTGTCCGCCGACGAGCACGCCGAGCGCGACGACGCTCGCCAGCATCCCGCCGAGCGTCAGCGGACGCAGGCGCGCACGAACCGGCAGCGCCGCCAACAGCACGAGCATCCCACCGAAGAACACCTGCAGATGCCCGATGTCCTGCCGAACGAAGCTCTCCTTGAAGTTGAACGCGAGGTAGATCGCGCACAGGGCCAGCAGGCACAGGCGGCGCGGCGGCCGCGCGTCGCGCGCGACGCTCCACGCGAGCGCGAGCGCGAGCGCGACGAGCAGCGCCACGGCGACGTACGTCCAACGGTGCGAGTGACTGCTCGTGCCCATCGCGGCGGCGTAGCCTGCGACCACCTCAGCGGCGTTGCGCATGTACGACCAGAGGTCCGTGAGCACCTGCCCGCTCAGCAGCCAGCCGGCGAGCGCCGTCGCGAGCAGGGAGCCGGCGAACGCGAGCAGGTCCCGCCGGCGCGGCATCGCCGCGAGCGCGACGACGGCGAGCGCCAGCAGTTGCACGCCGTTGTTGAGCTTGCCGAGCAACGCGATGCCCGCGAGCACGCCGATCGCGATCGGAAACCAGCGTGCGGCCGCGTCGCGCGGCGGATCGTCGCCGCGTGTGAGCATGAGCACGCACCACACGAAGCCGAGCGCCGTCGGCCGCTCGGAGGCGAGCGCCAGGACGACGAAGGCGAGGAGTGCCGCGAGCGCGAGCGGGAACGTGCGCCGCAGTGCGACGAGCAGTGTGCCGGCGAGCAGGAACTGGATGACCGCCGCGAACAGCCACGACATCGTGAAGACGTCGTCGTAGTAGAGGGCCGGCCCGCCCCAGGCGTCGAGGAAGCCGAGCGGGCCGAAGCTCCAGACGAGCTCTTGACCGAAGTCGAGCCCGTGGTGCGCGGCGTAGGCGAGTACGGCGATCCAGCTCCAGTCCCCACCGCCCAACGGTTCGGCGGTGGCGAACGGCCACGCGCAGACGCCGACGGCCGCGACAGCACCGATGCCTGCGGCGAATCTGCGACCGCGCGACCGCGCGACCACGCGGATAGCAGTGGCCCCCTCCACCAATGCTGATTATGGAGGCTCGGCATGGCTCGGGTGCTGGTTCATCGCACCTCTTTTAAAGTAAATACGAGGGTCCCTACAATCGTCGGCGCTCGCGATCTGCTCGACTAAGACGTTGGACATGGCGGACTGCGCCGCGCACCGGCGTCAGCTTTGATTTCGCCCGATGTCGCGCAAGGATCGCTCCCTGCTGCTTTCACTTGCTCCGGACGTGACGATCCCGTGGGAACGATCGAGCCATCACGTTCGACAATGCCCACGGCGAACGCGAGCACCACGAGCACGCCTACGTCGGCGATCTCAAGCAGCCGCCGATCGTGTCCGATGGAGAGGTCAACGCCGCGATGCACGCCGCGATGCGCTCGCTCCACCGCGATTGGCCCGCTATCGTCAGCGAATGGGAGACGACCCGATGGCGCCCACCGAGGACACCGCCTTCGACCGCTTCCTCGCCGCCGGCACCGCCGACGACGCGCTCGGCTACCCGAACGGCGCACAGTTCATCCCGGCCGATCAGGAGTGGGCCGACGACGCCGCCTGGCGCGCCCTCCATCACGAGCGCCGCCCCGTGGTGATCGTCGCCGACGACCACGAGATGGTGCTGTCTCCGCGCCGACGCAGCCCTCTGTTGCGGCCGCTCGACGGCTTGTTCGGTTCCACGCCCGTGCTCGTCCAATGGCGCTCCCCCGGCGATCGCACGGCCAGCGTGCCCTACGCCGTCGCCACGCACGTCGGCCGCCACCCACTCGGCCACATGCGCGAACTGGCGCACGCCTGACCCAACCGATCAGGCAGCGGAGCTGGTGCGATCGCGCCCGTCACGCTGCGACAAACTCGCGACCTTCGGTCAGCGCAGCGTGGACGACCGTGTTCTTCACGCCACCCCACTCCTCGGCGTACGCCTCTCTGACGACGAGAACATCGATCGGGACCCGAGCGACGCGACCTCACGACCGAGTCGCACCATCTCCGCGTGCCGATTCGGCACGTTACGCTCGATCACCAGAAAGTCGAGGTCACTGGCCGGACCCGCGTCGCCTCGCGCATGCGACCCGAACAGGAGCACGCGCGCCGGCTGACGAGCGGCCGCCACGAGGCGCCGTCCCCCAAGCTCGATGACATCGCTCGGGATCATCAGAGCCGACGCCCGGATTCGAACCGGGGACCCCTTCATTACGAGTGAAGTGCTCTACCAGCTGAGCTACGTCGGCGGGGGCCGACATGGTAGCCGAGGCGGGTGGGGTGACGTGCGGCGGGAGTGGTGTGGCGCGGGGGTCTCCGGGCGCACGTTACAGTTTGACGTGTGATGTCACTTCGTCGTAGCGGTGCCGTGCCAGGAGCGGTCGCGTCCGACTCGCTCGACGCGACTCGGCGAGCGCGTGAGCTGGCGGCACTCGCGGGCGGCGAAGTGGTCGACGTGCTCGTCGTCGGCGGTGGGATCGTGGGCACGTGGGCAGCACTCGACGCGGCCTCGCGCGGCCTGAGCGTCGCGCTGATCGAGCGCGGCGACCTCGCGCAGGGCACGAGCCGCTGGAGCTCGAAGCTCGCGCACGGCGGGCTGCGTTACCTCGCGCATGGCGACGTCGGCGTCGCATGGGAGTCCGCGCGCGAGCGGGCGATCCTGATGGACGTCAGCGCACCGCATCTGATCCGCGCGCTGCCGTTCCTGATCCCGCTCGGCGGTCACGTCGACCGCGTCGCCGGCGCGACGATGGAGGTCGGGCTCCGGCTCGGCGACGCGCTGCGTGCCGGCGCCGGCACGAGCCGTCGCCGGCTGCCGCCCGCGCGTCGCATCAGCGCCGAGGAGGCGCGACAGCTCGCCCCGGGCCTCAGCGACCGGCAGCTGCGCGGTGCCCTCCTGCACTGGGACGGACAGATCGAGGACGACGCACGGCTCGTGCTCGCGGTCGCGCGCACGGCCGCCTCCTATGGCGCCCGGATCCTCACGTACGTCAGCGCAAGCAAGCTGCGCGCGGATGGCGCGACCGTCCGCGATGAGCACAGTGACGACGGCGGCACCTTCGACCTCCACGCCCGTCACGTCATCAACGCGACCGGTGTCTGGGCCGACACGCTCAGCGGCGGCGCCGTGCGCCTGCAGCCGAGCAAGGGATCCCACCTGCTCGTGCCCGCCGCCGCAGTCGGCGAGCCGCGCGCAGCCGTCAATGCGCCGGTGCCCGGCGCCGGCTCGCGCTTCGTCTTCGCCGTGCCGCGCGCCGACGGACTCGTGATGATCGGGATCACCGACGCGCCGTTCGACGGGCCGGTCCCGGACGTTCCGACGGTCGACGCCGACGAGGAGGCGTTCCTGCTCGCGTCGATCAGCCGGGTGCTCGAGCGCACGCTCACGTCGCAGGACGTCGTCGGGCGCTACGCCGGGCTGCGACCGCTGCTCGCCTCCGACACGGACGCCGACGCAGTGGGCGATCCCACGGCGACCGCCGACCTCTCGCGCCGCCACGCGGTCGTCGAACACGACGGGATCGTCACCGTCGTCGGCGGCAAGCTGACGACTGCCCGTCGGATGGCACAGGACGCGCTCGACCGCATCGGCGCGAGTGCCAGCGGCGGCCCGTGCGCGACCCACCGCATCCAGCTCGCCGGCGCCGACCGACCCGCGGCCGCCAACGGCGCTGCACTCGCCCCCGGCATCCCCGCCACCCACGAGCAACTCCGCTTCGCCGTCGAGCACGAGCTCGCGCTCACGCCCGACGACCTGCTCGACCGCCGCACGCGCATCGGGCTCGTCCCCCCGTGGCGCACCGCCGCCCTCGACGCCGCGCACGCGGCACTCGAACCCGGCGTACCCACAACCTGAACGGACGTCCACGCGCGGCCGCTTCCGCCCGCCTGCGCACTACAGCTGAGAACGCCGACCGCCGGCGCCAGGCTCAAGAGGACCCGGCGCCGGGCAACGGCGCCGGGTCGAGCAGCTTGCCGGGGTTCATGACCCCGGCCGGGTCGAGCGTCGCCTTCGCGGCGCGCAGCAGCTCGACTCCCAGCTCCCCGACCTCGCCCGGCAGCCACGGCGCATGATCGCGCCCGATCGCGTGGTGGTGCGTGATCGTGCCGCCGTTGGCGAGGATCGCGTCGCTCGCGGCCGCCTTCGCCGCGTGCCACTGCTCCAGCTCCGCGCCGGGCTCCTGCCGCGCGACGAACGTGAAGTACAGGGACGCGCCCACGCGGTACACGTGCGAGACGTGGGCCATCACGACCGGCGGGGTTCCGCGCCCGCGCAGCGCGCCGTCGATTGCGCCGGCCACCGCGTCGTGCAGCTCCGGCAGTCGATCCCACGTCGTCGCCGTCTCGAGCGTCTCGACCATCACGCCGTGCGCGAGCAGCTCGTCGCGCAGGTACGGCGCGTGGAAGCGGCCATGCTCCCACGCGTGCCCGACCTGCGTGCCGAGCACGATCCCGCCATGCGCGCGCAGCAGGCGCGCGGCGGCAGCGCGGCGGCGGCGCAGCTCCGCTTCCTCGGTGCCTGCCCAGCCGGCGATCACGAGGCAGCCGTCGCCGTGGCCGCGGGCGCGCAGGTAGCCCTTCAGGGCACGCGTCGTGAGCCCGTCGCCGCCCGACATCGCGAGCGAGACGCGCGTCTCCTGCTCGTCAGAGAGACGCATCACGTCGGGCGCGACGCCCGCCTGGACCAGTGCGCGGAAGGCGTCGACGCCGGCCTCGAAACGCGGCAGCGAGAAGCCCTCGTAGCGGCGCACGCTCGGCCGTGCTCTGACGCGCAGCGTGACCTCCACGATCACACCGAGCGTCCCCTCCGAGCCGACGAGCAGCTCGCGCAGGCTCGGCCCGGCGGCCGATGCTGGCACCGCACGGGTGGCGATCTCGCCGGTCGGCGTCACGATTCGCAGCGCGAGCACCAGCGCGTCGATGCGGCCGTAGCCGGTCGAGGCCTGACCAGACGAGCGCGTGGCGACCCAGCCACCGACGGTGCTGAACTCGAACGACTGGGGGAAGTGGCCGAGCGTCAGCTCGTGCTCGGCGAGCGCCTCCTCCAGGGCGGGCCCCGTCATGCCGGCCTGCACGGTCGCGGTGAGCGAGACGGGGTCGACGGCGAGCAGTCCATCGAGCCGCGCGAGGTCGAGTGCGACGACCGCAGGGAAGCGGCCGCGCAACGGCTCGACGCCGCCGACGACGCTCGTGCCGCCGCCGAACGGGACGACCGCGACCTGCTCCTGCGCGCAGACTCGCAGCACGGTCGCGATCTCCTCGGCGCTGCCGGGATAGACGACCGCGTCGGGCGCGTCGGCCACGTCGCCCGCGCGCAGGCGCACGAGGTCGTGGTAGCCGCGGCCGGCGGCGTGCGTCACGCGCGCGAGGCGGTCGTCGCGCACGTGGTCCGCGCCGATCGCGTTCGCGAGCTGCTCGCGCGCGGTCGCCGGCAGCGCTGCCTCCGGCAGACGCACGTCCTCGAGTGCGACGGGATCGCGATGACCGACCGGGAGCGACCCCAGCTCGGCCGCCAGCAGCGCCTGCGCACCATCGGACAGCGGCGCATCGTGGCCGTCCTCGCCCCAGCCCCACCAGCGCATGCGCGGCACGAGGGCGGTCATCTGCGCGCTCCCCGAGAGCGCGGGGGGCGAGCTCGCCCTGCGGCGAGTGTTTCATCGCCAGGCAGGGCGAGTCTCGCGACCCGCGCCTGCCGTCCGCGCCGGGCAACCGGCGCAGGCGCCAGGTACGCATCGAGCAGCCGAGAAAGCTCCGCCAGCTCCTGCTCGCGCTCATCATCCGCACCCGGCGCGAGCGTCTGGAAGGCGAAGCCGCGCAGCGTCAGCTCGATCGTGCGCGCCGCCGCCGCGGGATCTGGGGCCGCGATCGATCCCTCTCTGACACCGTCCACGAGCCGGGCCTCGAACGCCCCGACGGCGGCGCGCTGGAAGGCGCCGCGACGCGTCGTGATGTACGGCAGCAGCAGCTCAGGGTCGACGTCGACGATGCGCAGGAACAGCGGATGGCGCGTGAGCCGGTCGACGCCCGCAACGGCGGCGGTGACCAGCCGTTCGCGCGCGGTCGGCAACCTGGCGACCTCGGCATCGACGTCGCCGATGATCTGCGTGAACTCGCGCGTCATCAGCGCCTGCATCAGCGAGGTCACGTCGGCGTAGCGGCGGTAGAGCGTCATGCGACTCACACCGGCGCGCCGGGCGACGTCGGTCATCGTGGTACGCCTGACGCCAACCGCAAGAACGCACGCTTGCGTGGCGTCCAGCAGCGCCTCGTCCTCTATCGATCGCTGTGACACTCTGGGGTGATTTGTATCAGGTGGTGAGTGAGTGGTGCTTCGCTCGCTTATTGGCCCCAGCCGACCGACGGCGTGGAGCCGCGCCGGCCACGCGACGAGCGGAGCACGCCAGAACCACGACCACAGCTAGCATCGCCGCCATGCGCCGCATCGGCCTGGCCGCAGTCCGCTACGGCATCCCTCTCGCGATGACGATCGCCGGCATCGTCTGCCTCGTCGTCGGCGGGGACGCCGCCGGCTCGGGAGTCGTGCTGATCGGCTTTGCCGGGATGGTGCTGTTGATCAACGTCCTCTTCCGTCTCAGCCTCGTCAGCAACAGAGAGCGCGAGGAGGAGGAGCAGGCGCGCGAGCAGTTCGAGCGCGAGGGGCGCTGGCCGGGCGAGTGAGTGACACCCACCGCGCACCGCAGGCGGCGACCTGACGACGTCAGACCAACACCGCCTCCAACCGATACGCCAGCGTCTCCAGCGCCAGCTCCTCGGTGACGTTGCTGCGCAGCCGCCGGCGCGTCTCCTCCACCAACTCGACGCCGGCGCGCAGCCGCTGCGGATCGCGTCCCTCGGCGTCCTCGGCCAACACGGACGCGCGGTCGACGTTGTGGACGAGGTCCTCGGCGCCCCACACGATGCAGGCGACGTCGCGCAGCCACAGGCTCGAAAGCTGCAGTCCGAGATCCAGAGCGTCTGTCTCGACGCGGCGTCTGGTGCGGCGAACGCGCTGGTCGAACTCGTTCTCGACGCGCTTTCTCTCTCTCTTGGGAACGAGCTCCAGCTCCTCGGCGAGCCGCGCCTCGACCTCCGCGACGGCCACCTCTCCGCGGCGTCTGCGCACCACCAGCAACTCGCGCCACGGCGCGTCCGAAGCCACGCGCCCCCCCAGCGCCGCGCGCGCGAACGACTCGCCGCCCGCCCGCAGCGCCGGCCCGTCGCCGAGCGCCAGCTCGAGTGCCCGCGCGCCGTCTCCCAGCGCCAGTCGCGCGCACGCAGCCGCCTGCTCCGGTGGCACACCGCGACGCCCGATCCGCTCCGCCAGCTCGCCCGGCGGGAGCGCGTCGAAGCGCACGAGCTGACAGCGCGAGCGGATCGTCGGCAGCACCTCGCCGAGACGGTCCGTCAGCAGGATCAGGTGGACGAACGGCGCCGGCTCCTCCAGCGTCTTCAACAGCTTGTTCCCCGCCTGCTCGATCAGCGCGTCGGCGCGCTCGAGCACGAACACGCGCCGCGCCGCTTCGAACGGCGTCATCGCCGCCGCCGCGACGACCGGCTGCTCGATGTCGCCGACGAGCATCTCGTGCGCGCCGCTCGGCACGACCCACGTCAGGTCCGGGTGCGTGCCGTGCTCGACGCGCGTGCGCACGCCGGGGGGATCGGCCGCGCCCTCCGCCAGCAGCGCCGCTGCGAACGCGCGCGCCGCCGTGCGCTTGCCGCTGCCGGCCGGCCCATGGAACAGGTAGGCGTGAGACGGGCGCCCGCCCGGAGCGAGCGCGGCGCCAAGCGTCGCGCGGGCGTGCGGGTGGTGCTCGGTCCCCTGCAGGTCGATCATCGGCGACGAGGGTACCGGCGGCGGTCCCCGGTATCGTCGCGGCCCGTGGCGCGCGGCCGGTTGATCACGATCGAGGGGCTCGACGGGTCCGGCAAGACGACGCTCGCACGCGGGATCGTGGACGGCCTGCAGGCGCGCGGAGTCGATGCCGCGCTGCTGCGCGAGCCCGGTGGCGTCGCCGCCGCCGAGCGGATCCGCACGCTCGTGAAGGACCCGGACCTGCGCGTCGGCGCACGTGCAGAGGCGCTCCTCTACGCGGCCGCCCGGGCACAGCTCGTGGAGGAAGCGCTCGGACCGCTGCTCGACGCCGGCCGCTGGGTCTTGCTCGACCGTTTCGTCGATTCCTCGCTGGCCTACCAGGGCGCCGGCCGCGCGCTCGGGATCGAGCAGGTGCGTGCGATCAACACCTTCGCGACCGGCGGGATCGCACCCGACCGCACGCTGCTGCTGCGGATTGACCCGGCACTCGGCCGCGCGCGCCAAGACGGCCGCGGCGAGGCGCCAGACCGGCTGGAGCGGGAAGCCGACGACTTCTTCACCGCGATCGCCGCCGCCTACGACGAGCTCGCCGCCGCGGAGCCCCAACGGATCCGCACGCTTGACGCGAGCGCTGACGCGCCGGCCGTGCTCACGCAGGCGATGGCAGCGCTGGAAGACCTGCTGCCCGGGTAGCGTCAGGGCATGCCCACTTCTGTACGCCCCATCTCCGGCCAGGTCGTCTTCATCACCGGCGCCGCGCGCGGCATCGGAGCGACCGCCGCCAAGCAGCTCGCCGCCAGAGGCGCGAAGGTGGCGCTCGTCGGCCTCGAGCCCGACGAGCTCGCCAAGGTCGCCGCCGCGTGCGGCCCCGACGCCGCCTGGTTCGAGGCGGACGTCACCGACACCGCCGCGATCGAGGCCGCCGTGCAGGGCGCCGTCGAGCGCTTCGGCGGGATCGACGTGGTGATCGCGAACGCCGGCATCGCGACCGGCGGCTCGGTGCTCTCGATCGACCCGGCCGCCTGGGAGCGCGTCGTCGAGGTCAACCTGTTCGGCAGTTGGCGCACCATCCGCGCAGCGCTGCCGCACGTGATCGAGCGCCGCGGCTACGTGCTGCAGATCGCCTCGGTCGCGGCGATCGCGCACGCGCCCTTCATGTCTGCCTACTGCGCGAGCAAGGCCGGCGTCGAGGCGTTCGCCGACTCGCTGCGCAGCGAGGTCGCGCACGTCGGGGTCGACGTCGGCGTCGCGTACTTCTCCTGGATCGACACCGACATGGTCCGCGGCGCAGACGCGCGGCCGGGGATCGGCACGATGCGCAAGCGGATCAGCGGGCCGGCCGGCAAGACGTATCCGTTGTCCGACGTCGCCGCCGCGGTCGCGCAGGGCGTCGAGCGCCGTGCGCGCGTCGTGACCGTGCCCGGCTGGGTGCGCGCGCTGCTGCTGTTGCGCGGCGTGCTCGGACCGCTGACCGAGCGCGAGGGCCGCAAGCAGGTCCCCGCCGTCGAGCGCGAGATGCAGGCGGTGATCAAGCGGGAGGGCGCCGCCGCCGCGACCGCACCGGTCGGCGCCGGCGGCGCGGCCGACAGCACAGCGCGCGGCGCCGGCGAGCCGGCGCCGCACTGAGTCGAGGTCAGCCTTCCGGCGTCTGGCCCGCGAGGAACGCCTCGACGTCTTCTCTGGTCGGCGTGACGGGCACCCGCAGTCTGCCCCGCGAGATCTTCTCTCCGGCGGCAATGCCGGCTTCGTAGGCATCGCTCGGCGTGCGGCCGGTGCTGAACAGCCACACGCCTCTGTTTCTCAGCGTCAGCGCATACGGATGCTCGCCGAACCTGCCGCTTCTCACGTCGCGCAGCGCCTGCTGGAAGGCTGGTCTCGTGTCGAGCATGACAGACACGAGCACGTTGTTTTCCGTGTTGAAGACGGCCTTGTCGCCTATCACGCCGACGTACTGATCCTCACCGCCGGACTCCGTGATCGCTCTCAGCGCGCCGACCGTCGACGCGCCGCCGAGCGCGAAGATCATCTGCGCGCCGTTGTTGGTCATGCGCTTTGCCACGTCGTGCACCTGCTCGGCGGTCGCATGTCCACCTTCGCCGACCTGCTCGTAGACGATCCCCACTCTCCTGTCGATGCTGCGAGCGCCGGCGACGAAGCCGCCAGCCATTCTGTTCCAGGTGGCGGTGTCCCAATCGGAGCCGTCGGCGATCACGATGATTCCTATTCTTCTCGTGTACGCGGCTCTCGCGGTCACGAGCCCGGCCATGTAGCCGCCCTCTTTGTCCTGCACGGTGATTTCACCGATGAGGCCGTCTGGCGGGTCGCTGCGTTCGCCCCACACGAGCTCGGGGACCCTCGTCGCCTTGGCGACCGCTTCGGCGGTGTCGGCATAGCGACTGTCGTGGGCGAGCACCAGTTGGTTGCCTTCGTGCGAGACCTGCTCAAGAACGCCTCTGACGTCACTCGTCTTCGACGCGTCAACCTTGTCGACTCTCACGCCGAGCTTCTTCGGCCAGTCTTCGACGACTTCCTGGGCCTGCTTCGTCCAGTCGGGTTCGTTGTCGCTGTACGGGGCGACGAACGCGACCTTCTCCACGTCGGTGCCCCTTTCGCTGCTGCCGCAGCCGGCAACGCCCATCACAAGCGCTGCGACCATGGCGAGCGCCGTCCATCGTGCCCTAGCCACCCTTGCTCCTCTCCCCGAGCGGGTCGTCCCCCAAAGGACGCGATTCTCTCGGAAACGGGCGGCCGCGTGCGCCGCTTCAGCGAGCGGACGACTCGCCGGCGTAGCCGCGCGGACGCGACTGTGCGAACGCCCATGCGTCGCCGACCATGTCGGCGAGCGTCGGCTTGCGCGGCTCCCAGCCCAGCTCGGCGCGGATCCGGCCGCTTGCGGCGACGAGCATGGGCGGATCGCCGGGGCGGCGGGGCGCCTCTCTGACCGGGATCTCCAGGCCGGTGACCTCGCGTGCGGCCTCGATCACCTCGCGCACGGAGAAGCCGTTGCCGTTGCCGAGGTTGAAGATGCGGTGCTGTCCCGCGATCGCACCGTCGAGCGCGAGCAGGTGCGCGCTCGCGAGATCCTCGATGTGGATGTAGTCGCGCACGGCGGTGCCGTCGGGCGTCGGATAGTCGGTGCCGAAGATCTGGACCTCGGCCAGGATTCCCTGCCCCGCCCGCAGCACGTTGGGGATCAGGTGCGTCTCGGGCTCGTGGTCCTCGCCGAGGCAGCCGCTGGCGCCGGCGACGTTGAAGTAGCGCAAGCTGACCGCACCGAGCCCGTGCGCGCGGCACTCGTCGGAGATCATCCCGTCGACCGCCAGCTTTGACGCGCCGTAGGCGTTGACCGGTCTCGTCGGTGTCTGCTCGTCCATCGGGACGACCTCCGGCTCGCCGTAGACGGCGCAGGTGGAGGAGAACACGAGCCGCTTGACCTCGGCGGCGCGCAGCGCGTCGAGCAGGTTGAGCGTGCCGACGACGTTGTTGCGGTAGTACAGCTCGGGCTGCGCGACCGACTCCGAGACGAGTGCGTAGGCGGCGAAGTGCAGCGCGCCGTCGAAGCCCTCCGCGAGCGTCTCGCGGACGCGGTCGGCGTCGAGCAGGTCGACCTCGGCGAGCCGCGCGCCGGCGGGCACCGCCTCGCGATGGCCGCGGCTGAGGTTGTCGAGCACGACGACCTCGTGGCCCGCGCTGAGGAGCTGCTGGGCGACGATCGAGCCGATGTAGCCGGCGCCGCCGGTGACGAGGAGCTTCATGGGGCGCGGAGTAAAGCAGACGGTCTGGCGGTCACTGGGTGCGTGCACGTGGCTCGCGTCGGCGGCGTCGGCGGCGTCAGCGGCCGAGTCGCAGCCAGTCGGTGAACTCCGTCCAGGTGCTCGTCGTGCGGAAGCCGGCCTCGCCCCAGCCGTGCCGCACACGCGCGACCCAGCCGGGGTCCCAGCCGCGCATGCGCGCCCAGCCCCACAGCAGCAGGCCGAGCAGCACGAGCGCGCCGGCAGCGATCAGCGCCACCAGGATCGGCGTGCGGTCGCGCTCCTGCGCGGCGCCGGCGGCGGGTTGGCTGGCAGCCGGCGCAGGCGCGCTGGTGGTCGGCGTCGTAGGCGCGGTGGGCGTGGTCGCCGCCGGGACGGGCGGCACGGCCGGCGCGGTCTGGGCCGTCACCGGAGGCGTCGTGACGGGCGGGGTCGTCGTGGTGGGCGTGGTCGCGCTCGGCGCGGCGCCGCCGGTCGTCCCTTCTTCCGGCTTGACGCCCTTGCAGTCCCCGCGCTTGTGCGCGGCGATGCCGTCGTCGATCGCTCTGCGCAGATCGGGCACGGCGTTTCTGATCTCCGGCGGGATCCCCTTCACGGCAGCCTCCAGCTCGGCCTGCGTGAAAGAGCAAGGGTCGAGGCGACCTCCCGCCACCGCGTAGGCGTTCGCGACCTTGTCGTAGGCCTGGTCGGCGTGCGCGGCGCCGGGGAGCGCCAACATCAGCGTCGCCGCGGCTGCCAGAAGCGCGACGAGCGCGGACGCGCGATGGGTGCGAACGTGGCTCGTCATCGACGCCGATCGTAGCGATCGCGAATCGTGCATTCGACACCCGCGCTCCGGCCTGCGACGGCGGTACGGTAGGCCCATGGGCCCCGCGACCAGATCCCCGCACCGGTTCCGTCCGACGGGTGAGCAACACTTCGCTGTTACCCCCTGAGCGCGGTCAGAGGCACGTAAAACAGCGGCAAATAGCGGGAAGACAAGGAGCAGGCAGGCATGAACGAGAGCTCGCAGACCCCCACCACGATCGACGTTCCGACCGGCGAGAGCCTGCGACTGAGTCGCTTCTTCACGCAGCCGGGCGTCCATCCGTTCGACAGCGTCGAGTGGGAGTCGCGAGATGCGCGGATCGGCCACGGCGGCAAGGTCTCCTTCGAGCAGACCGACGTCGAGTTCCCGAAGACGTGGTCGCAGAACGCGACCAACATCGTCGCCCAGAAGTACTTCCGCGGCCAGCTCAACACGCCCGCGCGCGAGCACTCGGTCAGACAGATGATCGGCCGCGTCGCCGGCACGATCGCCGACTGGGGCCGCCAGCGCGGCTACTTCG
>Ga0126313_10000169_pt1 | contig 28162 bp, 29 predicted proteins | sample Plot105A_FD_89954 | JGI IMG/M metagenome (GOLD analysis project Ga0126313, IMG submission 89954) | Serpentine soil microbial communities from UC McLaughlin Reserve, CA, USA - Plot105A | ecosystem: Environmental > Terrestrial > Soil > Grasslands | place: USA: UC McLaughlin Reserve, Lake County...
ACCTGTTGACCGTGGACGAGCTGGTCGTCGCGCTGCGCGGCATCCGGCGCAACCTCGCCCCCGGCGGCATCGCCGTCTGGGACGTCAACACGCTCGCCACGTACGCGACGGCGTTCGCCGAGACGCGGATCGTCTCCGCCGGGGAGACGTTCGTGGCCTGGGAGGGAAAGGCAGGCGCGGCTGCGCCGCGCATGCGGGCGGAAGCGGTGGTGCACGTGTTCCGGCGGGAAGCGGGCGGCACGTGGTGCCGCACCGACAGCCGGCAGGTGCAGCGGCATTGGCCGGCGGAAGAGATCGCGGCGGCCGCCGCCGCCGCGGGCCTGCGAATCGTGGACGCGCTCGGCCAGCGAACGGGGGTCGTGCTGGAGGCTGAGCCCGACGAGGACAGGCACGCGAAGGCGCTGTACTTCGCCGCCCGCTGCGAGCAGGGAGGAGGTGACGGCATGGACCTCATCCGCCCGTAGACGCCTGACGAGCGCCGTGGAACCTTGGATCCGGAGCACGCGCACATCGACGACGCCGCATACCTCCGGGCACTGGCTCATCCGCTGCGCCTCAGGATCCTGGCGCTGCTCGACGAGCGACCGACCACCCGCGCGGCTCGCCGCCGCGCTGCGAGCCAAGGTGAACGTCGTCGCCTACCACGTGAAGCGGCTCGACGAGCTCGGCCTCGCCGAGCTCGTCGACGTCCGTCGCGGTCGCGGCGGCGTGGAGCACCTGTATGCGGCGCGCCGGCGCGCGACGTTCTCCGACCTCGCCTGGGACCAGCTCGAGCCCGACGACCGGTCGCGCGTGCTCCTCGTGGTCCTGCGCCAGCTATGGGAGTACGTGCTGCGCGCGGCGGTCGCGGACGGCTTCGACAGGCGCGAGGCGCACGTGAGTCGCACTCCGCTGCGAGTCGACGAGCCGGGCTGGGCGGCGCTCTCTGCCGCCGCCGGGGACTGGCTCCGCACCGCCGAGGCGATCGAGCGCGACGTCGCCGCGCGCGGGTCCGACCAGCTGTTCGACGCCGGCCTGGTGATGCTGCTGTTCGAGGCGAGGCCGTTCAGCGACGGGCCAGCTCGGCCGCGCGCGAATGGGTGAGGTGGGCCGCGCCCGACTCGCGCACCGCCTCCAAGAGCCGCCGGAGGACGACGAGCCGGTGCGGCCGGCCGAGGATCTCCGGGTGGAGCGTGAAGGTGACGTGGCGCTCCTCGGCGTTCGCGCACGCCAGCTCGGCGAGCCAGCAGCGCAGCAGCGGCTCGGGGTCCGTCGTGTGCTCGAAGTGCGGCGCGTCGTCGAGCGTCCAGTGCACCGGCAGCTCCACGAGCTCGCCGACGAGGTACGGGCGATCGTCGCCCATGAGGCTCGAGTCGTGCGTGAAGCCGAGCGCGCCGAGCGCGCGCAGGGTCACCGGCGTCAGCTCCCATCCGGGTGCGCGGTAGCCGCGCACCGGGGCGCCGGTGAGCTCGCCCAGCGCCGCGAGCCCGTCGACGAGCTCGGCGCGCTGCGTGGACGGCGGCAGCTCGTCCGGGCGCCGGTGCGAATGGCCGTGGTGGCCGAGCTCGTGGCCGCCGTCCAGCAGTCCGCGGATCTCCTGCGGGTGCCGCTGTGCGACGACGCCCGGGACGTAGAACGTCGCGCGCAGGCCGGACTCGGCCAGCGCCGTGAGGACGCGCGGCAGCCCGCGGCGGAGGCCGTAGAGCCGCTCCGACCGGCTCGACAGCCGCTGCGCGTGCCCGCGGCCGCCGTCCGGCAAGCCCGACTCGCCGTCGACGTCGACCGTGATCGAGACCGTCATGGCGGCGGCAGGTCCTCCACCCCGACGCCCACCTCGATCGCGGCCGTCATGGCAGCGGGACCCGCTCGAGCTCGGCGGTGCACGGCGCGCCCGCCGCGACCTGCATCGACGGCGCGCGCGGATCGAGCGTCACCGACGCGAGCGTCGCGCGGCGCTCGGCCCACGCGCCGGACGCGTCGTCGTGGCGGCAGACCGGTTCCGGCGCCGGGTAGTGGCAGCCGAGCGCCTCGCGATCGTCCGCGCCGGCCGCCACGAGCGCGGCGATCCGCTGGCGGCGCAGGAGCGTCGCCGGCCGCTCGAGCGGCTCGAGGTCGCGCCCCGACGGCAGCGCGCCGAGGAAGTGGTTCGCGTGCACCAGCACCCCGTCGGCGCCCGGCCACACCACCGCTGGCCCGCCGGGCGAGAGCTCGATCGCCACGAGCCCGGCATCCGCGGGCTCGGCGCCGGCCAGCGTCACGCACGCCGAGGCCGCCGTCCGCGCGCTCAGCAGCAGCCGCATCGCCTCGACCAGCGAGCCGCACTCCTGCAGCACGAGCCGCAGCAGCACGTGCACCGGCACGCCGTCGACGCCCCCGTCCAGGCTCGACGAGAGGAAGTTCAGCCCCGTCGCGATCCCGCGCCCGTTCAACCCGAGCTTGGCGAGCATGCCCGCCTCGGTGAACGTCGTGAACCAGGTGCCGTCGTGCTCGACGGTCCAGAGGACGCGAGACGGCGCCAGCTCCGGGTGCCAGTCCCAGTTCTGGGCGATGCTGACGCGGGCACCGTCGAGCCGCCCGATCAGCGAGCACTCGCCCGTGCCGCCGAGCAGCTCCGTGCGCGCGTTGACGGCCCAGAGCGCGGCCGGCTCGACGTCGGCGCCGTCGGCGATGCCCGCGAGCTCGGCGCCAAGCGCCGGCCACGCGGCCGACACGCGCTCGCCGACGAGCTCTCCGAGCCGCTCGAGCTCGGCTTGGCCGACGCCGGCGACGACCTCCAGCATTCGCCGGTAGGCGGCGATCGTGTTGTGGACCGCCGCGCGCTGGGCGGAGCCGAACGCCCGGCCCCGCGCAGCGGGCGTCTCCTCGCGGGAGCGGTGGTGGGGGAGTCCGATCAGCCCTCCCAGTCGGCCGCGTTGCTCTTGTCGACGACGGTGACGGGCACCATCGTGCGCTTCTCGATCGGCTCGCCGCGCGCGGCTCCGACGGCCGCCTTCACCGCCTCGGTGCCGATCGCCTTGGCCGACTGCGCGACCGAGGCGTCGACGACGTCGCCGGCTTGGATCGCCTTCACCACCTCCGGCTGGGCGTCGAACGACACGAACACCGGATCGGCGTCGTCGGCCTTGAGCGCCGCGACCGCGCCGGGCGTCTGGGTGTCGCTGGTGGAGAACACCGCGTCGAGGTCCTGGTGCGCGGAGAGGATGTCCTCCATCACCCGGCGCGCCTTGGCGCGGTCGCACTCGGCGTCGCCGCTGGCGACGACCTTGAACGGCGCGGCGCCGAGCCCCGCCTTGAAGCCGTCGAAGCGCGCCTGCGTGACCGGATGGCCGGCGACGCACAGCACGACGCCGACGTCGCCGCCCTCGGGCAGATGCTCGGCGAGCCACTCGCCGGCGGCGCGCCCGCCCTCCTCGTTGTCGGTGCCGATGTAGGCGGCCAGGTCGCCCTCGAGCTCCTCGGCCGGGGCGTCGAACAGCACGAGCGGGACGCCCTCGCTGACCACGCGCCGCAGCGCCGGCAGCAGCGGCTTGGTGTCCGAGCCGTTGACCGCGATCGCGTCGACGCCCTTCGCCAGCGCGGTCTCGATCAGCCCGATCACCTCCTCGGTCGACGCGCGCTCGCGCCCGGCGCTCACGTGCACCTCGGCGTTCTCCTGGCGTGCCGCCTCGGCCTCGATCCCCGCCTTCTGCGCGAGGTAGAAGTCGTTGTCTAGCGAGGCCATCACCATCTCGACCCGCACGTGCTTCGGACCGCTGTCCTTGGCCGCGCCCGCGCCCGCGCTCGTGTCGTCGTCGTCCCCGCAAGCGGCGAGCCCGCTCGCGGCCAGCACGACCGCGCAAGCGGCCCCCATCACTCTGCGATGCATCGATCGGTCCCTCCTCGGGGGCCGGCGCCGGCGCCCACGATGAGCGACACCAGCGCCTCGTGGTTGTCCGCCGTCGGCACCGCTTCGCCGACGCTGCGGCCCTGTCTCAGCACGACCGCGCGGTCGGCGACCGCTGCGACGTGCTCGAGGTTGTGCGAGATCAGGAGCACCGCGATGCCCTGACCCGGAAGCCGCCCGACGAGCTCGAGCACGTGGCGCGACTCGCGCACGCCGAGCGCGGCGGTCGGCTCGTCGAGGATGACCAGGCGGCGCGCGTAGGCGACCGCGCGCAGCACCGCGATCGCCTGCCGCTGGCCGCCCGACATCACGCCGACCTCGCGGCGCGGGTCGAGCGCGCGCACGTCGAGCCGCTCGAGCTCCTCGCGCCAGCGGCGCTCCATCGCGCGCTCGCGCAGCAGCCCGAGCCGGCCGAGCCAGCGCGGGCGGCACAGCTCGCGGCCGATGTGGAAGTTCGCGACCGCGCTGAGGTTGTCGAACAGCGAGAGGTCCTGGTGGAGCGTCTCGATCCCGCGCTCGCGCGCCTGCGCGGGGGAGGAGAGCGACAGCGGCTCGCCGTCGAGGAGGAGCTCGCCGGCGTCGAGCCTGTGCACGCCGCTGATCGCCTTCACCAGCGTCGACTTGCCGGCGCCGTTGTCGCCGAGCAGCGCGACGATCTCGCCCGCCTCGACCTCCAGGCTCGCGCCGCGCAGCGCGCGCACCGCGCCGTAGCTCTTCGCCGCGCCGCGCACCTCGAGCACGGGCGTCACGCCTCGGCGCTCCTGGCCCCGGCGACGCGCAGCCGCTGCTCGAGCTGGCCGCGCAGCACGTCGAGCTCGAGCGACAGGATCACCAGCGCTCCGACCGCGATCGACTGCCAGAACGGCGTGACGTCGAGCAGGTTCAGCCCGTTGCGGATCACCCCGATGATCAGCGCCCCCGCAATCACGTTGGCGACCGAGCCGCGGCCGCCGAAGAAGCTCGCGCCGCCGATGATCACGGCCGTGATCGCGTCGAGCTCGAGCAGCTGCCCCGCGGTCGGCGAGCCGGCGTCGGTGCGCCCCGCGACGAGCAGGCCGGCGATGCCGGCCGCGAGCCCGCAGAGGACGTAGACCGAGAGCAGGAGTCGGCCGACCGGGATCCCGACGCGGCGCGCCGCGTCCGGGTCGCCGCCGACCGCGTAGATCCAGCGGCCCCACTGCGTGCGCGCCAGCAGGACCCACGCGAGCACCGCGAGCACCGCGACCAGCAGCGCGGGCACCGGGATCGGCCCGGCCTTGTCCGTGCCCAGCGTCTGGACCAGCGGCGGCAGGCCCGAGACCGTCTGCGCGTCCGACACGACGAGCGCGACGCCGCGCACGATGCTGAGCGTCCCGAGCGTGACGATGAACGGGTTCATGATCCGCCCCTTCACGAGCACGAGGCCGTTGACCGCGCCGACGAGCGCTCCCGTCAGCGCCATGCACGCGACGACCAGGACGCCCGAGTCGCCGGCCATCACGCCGAGCACGCCGGACAGGGCGACGACGGAGCCGACGGACAGGTCGATCCCGCGCGTGAGGATCACCAGCAGCTGGCCGAGCGCGAGCACCGCGACGATCGACGTCTGGAAGCCGAGGTTCGTGAGGTTGCGCTCGGTCAGGAAGAACGGCGAGAGCACGGTCATCGCGAGCGCGACGACCGCCAGGATCAGGACCGGACCGGCCTGCACCACGCGCAGCCCGACGCGCGCAGCCTGCTCGCGCGAGCCGGGCGGCCCCGGCCTGGCCTCGTCCGCCAGGGCGCTCACCCGGCAGCCCCGTCGGCCGGCGGCGTTGCGGGACGCTGCATGAGGAGATTCGATCACCGGTTCTCTGCGGCGGTCAAGAGCCGCAACTCGTCCCTTTGCACGTCGAGGTTCGCCTCTCGCCTCGACATATAGAGGCAACTGTCTCGCCTGCAAATCGAACGAAACTGGAGCCCTGACAGACGCCGCGACGAGTGATCCAATCACCGTATGTCATTTCCCGAGGCGCTGCCCCGTGGATGAGGTTCTGGTGACCTGGGCCGGCTATCAGGAGCAGGACCCCGGCACGGGCGGCCGGCTGGTCGCGGCCGGCCTCCGGCCTCGGCTCGAGCCCAAGACCGGCGCGCGCGACGCGCGCGAGGTGGCCCGGCTGGCGGCGGGCGCGGTCGCGGCGATCGTCAGCACGGACCCGTTCGACGCCGCGGTCTTCGCAGCCGCGCCGCGGCTGCGCGTCGTGGCGCGCGTCGGCGTCGGGACCGACTCGATCGACCTCGAGGCCGCGACCGCGGCGGGCGTAGTCGTCACGGTGACGCCGGGCGCGAACCAGGAGACGACGGCCGATCACACGATCGCGCTGATCCTCGCGGCGCTCCGGCGAGTGAACGAGCACGACGCCGCGGTGCGCCGCGGCGAGTGGCCGCGCGGCGGGTCGGCGACGCCGTGGGAGCTCAACGGCGCGACCGTGGGACTCGTCGGCTACGGCGCGATCGGCCGCGCCGTCGGACGCCGGCTCGCCGGCTTCTCCGTGCGGCTGCTGATCGCCGACCCGGCCGCGACGAGCGCTCCCGGCGCCGAGATCGTCGCGCTCGACGAGCTGCTCGCGCGCGCCGACGTCGTCTCGCTGCACGCCCCGCTCAACGCCGGCACGCAGAAGCTGATCGGCGCCGCCGCGCTGGCACGGATGAAGCCGGAGGCGATCCTCGTCAACACCGCGCGCGGCGGCCTCGTCGACGAGCCCGCGCTGGCCGCGGCGCTGCGCAGCGGCTCGCTCCGCGCCGCCGCTCTCGACGTGTTCAGCGACGAGCCCGCGGTGCCGGGCGAGCTGCGCTCGCGCAGGGACGTCACGATGACGCCGCACATCGGCGGTCTCAGCGACCGCTCGATCCGGCGCATGACCGAACTCGCCACCGAGAGCGTCCTCCAGGTGCTCGGGGGCGAGCCGGATCCGGGGCGCGTGGCCAACCCGGGCGTGCTCGCGTCCGTCCGGGAGGCCGCGTGACCGGCGCCGTCGCGGAGGTGCCCGCGTGAGCGCGACGGAGGCATTCTTCGTCACGCGCACGATGCAGGCGATGGAGGTGCTGGCGTTCCAGCCGTGCTCCGCCCCGCAGGTCGCCGGCTCGCTGCGCGTGCATCCGCGCACCGCGCGCCGGCTGCTGAACAAGCTCGTCGCCGAGGGCTGGCTGACGCGCTCCGAGGGGCGCCGGCGCATCTACGCGCCGACGAGGCGGCTCATCGCTCTCGGCGCGCAGCTGGCCGACCGCGACCCGCTCGCGCTGGCTGCGCGCCCCACGGTCACGCGGCTGCACGACGAGACCGTCCTGACGGCGCACCTCGCGATCCCGAGCTACAGCTCGACGCTCTGCCTCGTCCACCGCGCCGGCGGCCCCGACGCGCGGCCCCAGCTGCGCGAGCTCGTGCCGGCCCATGCCACGGCGGCCGGGAAGGTGCTGCTCGCCTTCCGCGACCCCTGGCGGCTCGACGTGCTGAGCCGCCCGCTCGACCCGCTCACCCCGCGCACGCTCGTCGACGCGAAGGAGCTCGCGGACGAGACCGCGCGCGCCGCCGAGCGCGGCTACGCGCTCGACGACGGCGAGTTCGTTCCGGAGCTGCGCGGCGTCGCCGTGCCGGTGCGCGACGCCGCCGGGACCGTCCCGGCGAGCCTGGCGGTCGCCGGGCCCGCCGCAGAGCTTCCGCCGGATCGGATCGACGGCCTCGTCGCGCTGCTGCGCGCCCGGGCGGCCGAGATCGAGCGCGCCGTGCGCGAGGACGCTCGTGCGTGAGTCGCCGCCGGCCGACCACGCTCGGCGCGCTTACGAAGCGTTTGCGCCGTTCTACGACACCTTCACCGCCAACCACCGCAACGAGGAGTGGACCGGCATGGTGCTCGACGCCGCCTGCGCCGCCGGGCTGCGCGGCGAGCGCCTGCTCGACGTGGCGTGCGGCACCGGGCAGAGCTTCCTCGCGATGCTCGAGCGCGGCTTCGCCGTCACCGCGTGCGACGTGTCGCCGGCGATGGTCGCGATCGCCGCCGCGAAGGCCGGCGACCACGTCGCAGTCTCCGTGCACGACATGCGCAGGCTGCCGCGGCTGGGCGAGTTCGATCTCGTCTGGGCGCTCGGGGACGCGCTCAACTACATGCGCGACCGAGACGAGCTGGCGGCGGCCCTCGCCGGGATGCGCCGCAATCTCGCCCCCGACGGCGTCGTCGCGTTCGACGTCAACACGCTCGCGACGTTCCGCCGCGTCTACTCGTCGCTGCTCGTGCTGCCCGGCGAGCGCGAGGTCATCGTGCTCGAGGGGCACGGGAGCGACGACCTGCCGGCCGGCGGCGCGGCGACGGTCTGGATCGACCGGCTGCGAGCCGTCGGCGGCGGGCCGTGGGAGCGGCGCCGCTCGGTTCACCATCACAGGCACCACCCGGCGGCCGAAATCGAGTGGGCGCTGCAAGCCGCCCGCCTGGAGACCGCCGCGCGCTGGGGCAGCACCGATCGCGGCCTCGACGCGGTCGCCGACGAGCACAGCCGGATCAAGACCGTGTACCTCGCGCGCCACGCGCGCGCCTGACATGGAGGAAGGAGGTGACCCCGGATGACGATCGAGCCGACGAACCAGATCGCGCCCGAGTCGAGCTACGTCAAGGGCAATTGAGCGGTGACGGCGAGAGCCGCTACCGCCTGCAAGCCTCGATCGAGCTGTTCCCCGCCTCGACCGGCGATCTTCACCTCTTGCGGCCGGGAGAGGCGGGGGATCTCGTCGTGCGGCAGCCCGACCGGCTCGACCGCGCGCTGATCGACGCGCTCGCCCGCGGGGCCTGCACGATCGACGAGCTGGCCGAGGCGTGCGGGAGCGCGCGCCGGGTCGTGTCGGAGAAGCTCGACTCGCTGACGAGCGCCGGCGTGCTCGAGACGGTCGGCGGCGAGCCCGTCGCGCTGCCTCCGGATCTCGCGGCGCGGTTCGACCGCCAGCTGCCGTACCTCGCCGGCTTCGGCGATCCCGGCGCCCTGCAGCTGCGGCTGCGTGAGTCGACCGTCGCCGTGCTCGGACTGGGCGGCCTCGGTACGTGGGCGCTCGGGGCGCTCGCCGGTGCCGGGATCGGCAGGTTCGTCCTGGTCGACGACGACGTCGTAGAGCCGAGCAACCTGAACCGCCAGGTGCTCTACGGCGCCGGCGACGTCGGCCTGCCGAAGGCCGATCGCGCCGCCGCGTGGCTGCGCCGGTTCGATCCCGACATCCGCGTCGCGCCGCACCGACGCCGGATCGCATGCGCGGACGAGCTCGCCGCTGTGATCGACGGCGCCGAGCTGCTCGTCCAGACCGCCGACTCGCCTCCGTACGGCCTCGTGCGCTGGGTGGACGCCGCCTGCCGCGCGCTGCGGATTCCGTACGTGCTGGGCGGACAGCGGCCGCCGATCCTGCGCGTCGGACCGATGATCGTCCCCGGGGTCACCGCGTGCTTCGCGTGCCGCGAGACATTGCTGCGGCAGGAGTTCGCGCTCTACGACGAGCTCAGCGCCCAGCGCGACCGGAGCCCCGGCCGGTCGACCACGCTCGGTCCGGCCTCCGGCATCGCAGGCACGCTCGTCGCGCTCGAGGCGATGCGGCGGCTGCTCGGCGCGGACGCGGCGATCCAGGGCCGCTCGCTACTGATCGACATGCGCACGCTCGCGACGCGCTGGGAGGCCTGGGAGCGGCGGCGCGACTGCCCGGCGTGCCACCATCTCGGCGGTGACACCTGACGTCAGTGTCCTCGACACGCGCCTCGCGAAGGCGCTCTCGCATCCGCTGCGCCAGCGACTGCTGATGGCCTACACCAACCGGGTTGTGAGCCCGAGCGAGGCGGCGCAGGAGCTCGGCGAGTCGCTCGGCGACGTCAGCTATCACACGAAGCGCCTGCTCGAGCACGGCTGCATCGAGCACGTGCGCACCGTGCCCGGACGCGGCGGGGTCAAGCACTACTACCAGGCGACCGTGCACTACGAGGTGCGCGACGAGGAGTGGAACCTGCTCACTCCCGCGCTGCGCAGCAGGATCGCCGAGCCGATCGTCGCGCAGATCGTCGAGGACGTCGCGGAGGCGGCCGCCACCGGAGCGCTCGGCGCCGAGGACGTGCACGTCTCGCGGATCCGCCTCCAGCTCGACGCCGAGGCGCGCGCCGACCTGCTCGAGACGCTCCGTGGCGTGGTCGAGAAGGCCGAGCGGCTCAACCGCGAGAGCGAGGCGCGCGGGCGCGGCGGCGCCTCGGCGCTCGCGATCCTGCACTTCGACCGGCCGGAGTCCTAGCCCCAGAGGCCGGGAGCGGGCGCAGGCACGACCGGCGCGCCGCGCTCCGACGCCGAGAGCGCGCGGCGCGCGTGGTCCTCGCTCAACGCGGCGGCGCGGTCGAGGAAGCGGCGCACCACCTGGCGCTCGCCGTCGGTCAGCTCGAGGCTGGCCTGCTCGAGGTCGTCGACGAGCGGTCCGTAGGCCTCTTCCGCGCGCTCGACCAGCTCGTCCGACAGCGCCACCAGCACGCTGCGGCCGTCTGTTGGATGGCGGCGGCGCACGACGTGGCCGGCGCTCTCGAGCCGCTGGACGAGCGCCGTGATGCCGCCGGAGGAGAGGCCGAGCAGCTGGCCGAGCGCCGACGGCGACAGCTGGCCGTGCTGCGCGAGGTGGGCGACGGCCAGCATCTCCGAGTCCGAGAGCCCGAGCCGGCGGCTCATCGCGGCGCGGTGGCGCGCCGAGGCGAGGTCGCGGCGGTTGAGGAGCTGACGGATCGTTTCGCCTGCGGCTGGGTCCATGCCCGTCCCTCGATGGTCGACGGATCTTGAGCTTTAGCTCAAGGCTATCGCAAGCGAGCGACGGAACCCGTCCGCCGCGTCGCGTAGCGTCCCTTGCCGACGACGAGAAGATCGCCCCGGGCGACGTGCGACCGTCCCCGGGGCCGGCACAGGAGACGAGACCTCCCATGCATGACCAGCGTACCGGCGGTCCGCTGCCGCCCTCACCTGGGACGCGTGCGCACGAGCTGCAGCGCAAGGTGCTGATCGAGCTGGTGCTCGCCCCGCCTCCGCACACCGACCGCCTCCCGGAGCTGGCGGCGCGGATCGGCGAGCCGCTCGGCGACGTGGAGCCGGCGCTCGCCGCGCTCGCCGCCGCGGGGCTCGCGGGCAGCGACGGCCGCGTCGCGTGGGCGACGCCGCCGGCCCGCTACCTCGAGGCGCTCTTCCCGATCCAGCCGTGACGCCCGCGGTCACCGGGTAACCCGGCGGGAACCTGAGCCGGGGGTAGACCGAGCGGGTCGGGTGAATCTCTCAGAAAGGACCATGGGCATGTTCAGGTCTCCGGTTAGGACCTTGCTCGTGCTCGCCGCGCTCGTGGCGCTGCTCGGGGTCGGAGCATGCGGCGGCGACGACGAGGGCGCGAGCGGCGGCACGCCGGCTCGGTCGAGCGGCGGCGGCGAGAAGAACGTCACCGAGCAGCTCTTCGCCGGCAGCGCGGCCGACAACCGGGCCGATCCGGCCGCCGGCAAGAAGGGCGGCAAGCTGACCGTGCTGTCGGCCGGCGACGTCGACTACATGGATCCCGGCAAGACCTACTACACGTACGCGATCGGGATCATCAACGCGATCCATCGCGGGCTCTACGCCTACCCGCCCGACAAGAACGAGCCGGTCCCGGACCTCGCCGACGGCCCGCCCGACATCTCCGCGGACGGCAAGACCGTCACGGTGAAGCTCAAGAAGGGCATCGAGTTCACGCCGCCCGTGAGCCGCGACGCGACGTCCAAGGACGTCAAGTACGCGATCGAGCGCGCGTTCACCGGCGCCGTGGCGAACGGCTATGCCGGCGTCTACTTCGGCGATCTCGTCGGGGCTCCAGAGACCGGCGGCAAGTACAAGGAGATCCCGGGCATCGAGACGCCGGACGACTACACGATCGTCTTCAAGCTCTCCAAGGGGACCGGGGCGGCGCTCGCGGGCGCACTGGCGATGCCGATCTCGGTCCCGGTGCCGAAGGAGTACGCGGAGAAGTACGACAACCAGACGCCCTCGACGTACGGCGAGGAGCACGCGGTCTACACCGGCCCGTACATGATCGAGTCCGACGACCAGGGCAAGGCGATCGGGTACGTCCCGGGCCGCCGCATCCACATCGTGCGCAACCCGGACTACGCGCCGGTCGACGACTTCCGGCCCGCGTTCCTGGACGAGATCGACATCCAGGCCGGCAACGAGGACACGTCCGTCGCCACGCGCCGGATCCTCTCCGGCGAGAGCATGGCGTCGGGCGAGATCGAGCCGCCGGCGAACCAGCTCAAGCGGCTGCTGCAGAGCAACAAGACCGAGCTGTCGGCGGTGTCGGGCGGCGGCTGGCGCATGATCTCGATGGACAACTCGCGGCCGCCGTTCAACGACATCAACGTGCGCAAGGCCGTAATCGCCGGCTTCGACCGCGTGGCCGTCAGGCAGCAGCGCGGCGGCGAGGCGCTCGGGCCGATCGCCCAGCACCTGATCCCGCCCGGCATGGCGGGCTTCGAGGAGTCGGGCGGGCTTGACGGCTGGGTCGACGAGATGGACTGGCTCGCTCACCCGGAGGGCGACCGCGCCTTGTCGGCCGCGTACTTCAAGAAGGCCGGGTTCGCCTCGGGCAAGTACGAGGGCAACGAGAAGCTGCTGATCGTCGCCGACAACGCCGAGCCCGAGAAGTCGATCGCCCAGATCACCGAGCAGCAGCTCAACGAGCTGGGGTTCAAGACGACGCTGCGGCTGGTCACCCGCGACACGATGTTCACGAAGTTCTGCAACGTGCCGGACTCCGAGGTCAACGTCTGCCCCTCGGTGGGCTGGTCGCAGGACTTCGCCGACCCGCAGACGATGCTCGACCCGACCTTCAACGGTGAGAACATCATCCCGTCGCAGAACTCGAACTGGCCCGAGATGGACGTGCCGGCGATCAACAAGGAGATCGATCAGGCCAAGCTGGTCGTGGACCCGGCCGAGCGCGCCAAGGCGTGGGCCAAGGTCAACCACGACATCATGGCCCAGGCGCCGGCGATCGTCTACATGTGGGACTACCAGGCGGTGGTCGCCTCGCCGAACGTGCGCGGCGTGCAGAGCGGCTACAGCACGACGTGGGACTGGGACTTCACGTCGCTGCGGTAGTGGACCCGTCCAAAATTTCGACGGGTTCTGACGGGCCCCGCCCGCGGCTGCCGGCACCCGGCATCCGGTCACGTGCCACCAGCATGCTCGCGGATGCCGGGCACCGGCAGCCACGACCGGGGCGCCGTCAGGCGACCCGCCGAAATTCCGGACGGATCCACTAGCTCCCAGGCCGGCCGGTCCGCCCATCCGCGGCGGGCCGGCCGGTCACGCGGCGAGCGCGAGCCGCTCGTCCTCCACCAGGTGGCTGTGCCAGCGGCAGTAGCCGGTGCGCGGGTCGGGCGAGTGCGAGCACAAGCCGGCGCGGCGCGTGGTCGCGCGGCAGGTCGGCGCGGTCCCGGTCAGCTCGACCATCGCGTCGTTGCTGGACTCGAGGTAGGCGCGCGTCTCGCGCAGGCGGCGGTCGATCACGGCGAACACGCGCCGCTGTGCACCGAGGGGGAAGCGCCAGCGGATCTCGGAGAAGAGGGTCTGGGAGGGCCTGGCGAAGTAGTGGCGGTCGTTGACGAGCCGGTCGACGGTCGCCTCGCAGGCGCGCAGGACGTGCTCGCGGTCCTCGTCGCGGAGGTCTCCGGCGAGCTCGCGGTAGATCTGGCGGCTGATGTGGTACATGGCGGATGCTCGGGGGCGTGGCGAGGGGCCACCAGGGTCCTACTCGTGGACTGATAAGTCCAAGACGCGTTGTGTCTGGCTCTGATAAGCCTGTGTGATGGAACTACGGCAGCTGCGCTCGCTCGTCACCCTGGCCGACGAACGCCACTTCACGCGCGCGGCGGCCCTGCTGCACATCGCGCAGCCGGCGCTGTCGCAGCAGATCCGCCGCCTCGAGGACGAGCTCGGGATCGCGCTGGTCGACCGCACGACCCGGCACGTCGCGCTGACGCCGGCAGGAGCGCGGCTGGCGGCGCGGGCGCGGCGCGCGCTCGCCGAGGTCGACGCGGCGGCGGCCGAGCTGTCCGAGCTCGCGGGGATCCGGAGCGGGCGGGTCGTGATCGGCGCGATGCGCTCGACCGGCCCCTTCGATCTATCGGCGCTGCTGGCGGCGTTCCACTCCCGCCACCCGGGCGTGGAGCTGCTCGTGCGCGAGGAGCCCAGCGAGGTGATGCTCCAGCGCCTGCACGCCGACGCGCTCGACGTCGCCTTTCTCGCGGTCAACCGCCTCGACGCCGGGCCGGACATCGAGCTGCATCCGCTGCTCTCAGAGCCGCTGGTGGCGCTGCTGGCGCCCGGCCACCGGCTCGCCGGCCGGCGCCGGCTCGACATGGCGGAGCTGCGCGACGAGCGCTTCGTCGTGTTCGGCGAGGGCGGCTCGCTGCGCCGGATCGTCGTCCAGGGGGCGCGCGAGGCGGGCTTCGAGCCGCAGCTCGCGTTCGAGTCGACCGAGCGGCAGCGGATCCGCGCGATGGTCGCGCGCGGGCTGGGCGTGGCGCTGGTGCCGGCGTCGGAAGCCGAGCACGAGGGCCCGCCGGTGGCGACGATCCCGGTGCGCAAGCCGGCGCTGGCGCGCGACGTCACGCTCGCCTGGCGCGCGAGCCGGCGTCACTCCCCGGCCGCGCGCGCGTTCCTCGAGCTCGCGCTCTCGGCTGACGCGCGCGGGGTGCCAGCCGGCGCGCCGGCGGCCGACGCGCGCGGGGCGCCGGCCGGCGCGCCGGCGGCCGACGGGCGCGGGGCGCCGGCCGGCCGGAACGCTCCTCGGATCAGCCCTGCACGTCGACCGCGCCGACCTTCGTGACGGTGAGGTCGCCGTGGAAGCTCTCGAGCTTCGATCCGGGGCTCTTGCAGACCATCTCGACGACTCCCCCGCCGGGCGACGTGAACGCGCCGCCGTAGCTGATCCAGCGGTGGTCGAGGTGGCCGCTCGCCGCCACGTCGCCCATCGCGATGGGACCGGTGTAGCCGAGCAGGACGGGACTGCTGCCGCCGGGCGCGCGGAACCTGCACTCGCCCTCGCCCGTCGCAGAGCCCGCCCCGATGAAGAGGTCCATGTTGACCTGCGCGCTGTAGCTGCCGGGCGGGATCGTCACCTCGAGGATCCGCGTCAGCTCGGGCGTGATCTCGCTCTTCGGCTCGTTGTCGGCGTAGGTGATGCTCGGCCCGGCCGGTCCCGCGGCGCCCTCGGCGCCCGGAACGCCCTGCGGCCCCTGGGGGCCGGCGGGTCCCGCCTGTCCCTGCAGCGACGCGATCGCCTTGCGGCTGAGCTTCTTGGCGCCGAGGGTGCGGTTCTTCAGGTCCTTGCCGGTGACCGTTCCGTCCTTGATGTTCTTGCCGGTCATGACCAGCGCGGCGGTCGCGGTGCCGCTGAGCGCGACGAACAGCGCGACCAGCGCCACGACCAGTGCGGCCGACGGCCGCCGTTTGATGATGCTCTTCACTTCGATTCCTTCCGTGTTGGGGTTTTCGGGTGTCAGGTCTTGCGGGCGAACGGGATCACGGTCACCGTCCGCCGCGACTCGCGCGGCGCCGACGCGTAATCCCGCACGCTCGCGATCAGGCGCAGGCGCAGCGTCCTGTGCGCGCGGCGCAGGGAGCGTGCGATTCGGATCGGGACGACGGCCGTGCGGCCGGCGGCGATCGAGAAGCTGGTGCGGCCGTAGCGGCGCCCCTTACCGCGCAGCTTCAGCGTTCCCGTGCAGCTCTGCGCCGCGGTCTCGGGGCAGCCCACGCGCGGCCTGACGGCACCGCGCCGGCCGAGCCGCAGCCGCGACGGGCCGATCCGGACCGGCGATCCCGTCGCCGCCGTCGCGGTGCCCTCGGCGGGCGCCTCTGGCATGCCTTCGGTGGTGCCGCCGGTCGTGCCGGTCGTGCCAGTCGTGCCGGTCGCTCCGCCCGTGCTGCCGGCGTCCGGGGGCGGCGGCGGCGCGGGCAGCTCGCAGGCGGTGCGCGCGTCGAGCGGGTCGGCGACGGTGGTGTCGGTCCCGTCGCCGCAGTCGTCGCTGTCCGGGCCGCCGTCGAGGCTCGCGAGCGTGTCGTCGCCGGCCTCGCCGAACAACTCGTCCGGTCCGCCGAGGCCGTCGATCAGGTCGTCGCCCGGTCCGCCGCGGATGACGTTCGCGGACGCGTTCCCGGTCAGCTCGTCGAAGCCCGAGCCGCCCGCGATCCCTTCGATGTCCGTCGCGATCGTGTCGTGCTCGCCGGCCGCGCCGTCGTCGGCCTGTTCGCCGTCGAGATCGACAGCCACCGGAGCGCCGTAGCCGGCATACGAGACCGCATCCGTGCCGGCGCCGCCCTCGAGCCTGTCGGCTCCGAGGCCGCCGGCGAGCAGGTCGGACCCGCCACCGCCGTACAGGCGGTTGCCGGCGGGCGAGCCGGTGAGCGTGTCGTCCCCCGAGCCGCCCCTGACGCTCTCCACGGAGCTCCGCACGTTGTCGCCCTCCGCGAGCGGGAACGGGCTCATGGTGAAGCCGCCGTCGTTCGAGCTGTTGTCGAGCGTGACGGTGACGGGCGTCGCCCGCCCGCCGTAGTCGACGGTGTCGGAGTCGCCGCCGCCGTCGATCTGATCCGCGCCGTCCAGCGTCGCGGAGAAGAACCTGTCGTCGCCGACGCCGCCGAGCAGCTCGTCCGCGCCGGACATGCCGGTGATGTCGTCTGACCCGTCGCCGCCCTGGATCTCATCCTTGCCGGCACCGCCGACCAGCACGTCGTGCCCGTTCCCGCCGATCAGGAGGTTCTGGATCGGGCCGCCCGTGAACGCATTGGACGTTCCGTCGGCACCGTCGATTCGCAGCTCGTACGGGGCGCTCGCGACTACCCGGTTCGTGCCGTCGCCCGCGTCGACGATGATCCGCTCAACGTCGAAGCCAGAGCACGTGACCCGCGTCCCGGTGGCGACGAGGCAGGGCGGGCTGGTGCTCACTGCGATCGAGTCCTCCTCGAAGACGATCGTGCCGCCGGGATCGGTGATCGTGAGGTCGTTGTCCTCGCCGGGCTCCGCGTAGTAGACGACGTCGGTCAACGTCTTGGTGACGGACGCGGCCTGCGCGGCGGGCGCCAAGGCGGCCCCGGCGAGGGCGATTGCGAGAGCGATCGGGAATCGGTTGCGTACGGGCATCGCGGAAGCGTGCGCCGCTTCGCAGGCCCGTTCATCAGGAGCAATCCCTGATCTGGGCGCACGCACCCTGAGCGGGTGCGGGACGCCGCCCTCAGTTCGGGAGGCGCTCGAGCGCGGCGGCGACGTCCCTGCGCGATGCGAGCCCGAGCTTCCCGAAGACGCTGCGGAGATGGCTCTCGACCGTCTTCTCGCTCAGGAACAGCTCCGCCGCGATCTCGCGGTTGGTCTTGCGATCGCGCACGAGCAGCGCGACCTCGCGCTCGCGGCTGCTGAGCGCCTCGACGCCCTCGCCGGCGCCCTGGACCGCCCGCCGGTGCACGCGCTCGCCCAGGCGCCGCAGCTCCTTGTCGCACGCGGCACGCAGCCGCCGCGCACCCGCGGCTTCCGACGCCGCCTGCGCCGCCCTGAGCGCGGCCACCGCGCCGGCGCGGTCGCCCGCCGCCGCGATCGCCGTGCCGGCGATCAGGCGCGCGTGCGCCGCCTCCAGCACCGCGCCGGCGCCCTCGGCGCTCGCCGCCGCCGCCAGCGCCGCGTCGGCGGCGGGCGCCGCCGCACCTGCGTCGAGCGCGACGAGCGCGCGTGCGCGGCCGGCCTGCGCGACAGCGACCGGCAGCTCGACGCGCGCGGCAGTCGCGGAGGCCCGCTCCGCCCACTTCGCCGCCTCGTCGCGCCGGCCTACCTCGAGCGCGGCGGAGGCCAGCATCTCGTGCGCCTCGCAGCCGGTCGTGCCGGGGACGAGCGGCAGCCCCGCCGTGGCGCGCACCGCGGCGGCGGCGTCGGCCGCGCGGCCGCTCGCGAGCAGCGCCGCGGCCAGCGCGAGCCCCGAGACCGTGCTCAGCGCGCTCGGCTCGAGCTCGCCGGCGACGCCGACGCTCTCCTTGGCGGCCGCGAGCGCGCTGCGCACGTCGCCCGCCGCGAGCAGCGCGCGCGAGTAGGCCGCGAGCGCCTGCGCGAGGCTCTGGCGGTTGGCGGTCAGGCGCGCGGCGTCGACCGCGTCGCTCGCGGCGTCTGCGGAGCCGGAGACGCGCCCGCGGCGAAGCTTCGCCTGCGCGAGCGCGGCGCCGGCGGGCGCGAGGATGAACGTCTTGCCGGTCTCGTGCGCGGCTCCCAAGGCGCGCTCCAGATGCCGCTCGGCATCGCCGTCGCGCTCGAGCAGGTGCTCCATCATCCCGACGTAGTACGCGATCGAGACGCGCGCGACGACCGACTCGTCGGCGAGCGCGTCCATCCGCTTGCAGGCCTCCGCGCGCAGCCGCCGCGACTCGGCCGGATCGCCGCCGTGCAGCGCGGCGAACGCGAGCTGCGCCGTCGCGGCCGCCGCGAGCAGCGGCTCGGCCGCCGCCTCGGCAAGCTCTACGCCGCGGCTCGCCCACGCCCTTAGCAGCTCGGCATCGCCCTGGAGGAAGGCGTCCGCCGCGAGCTCGACGGCGATCGCCGCGGCGCCGGGGGAAGCGTCGCGCGGGATCCAGGGCAGCGCTGCGACGAGGCGCGCGTGCGCCTGCTCGTGGCGGCCCAGGAAGTGCTCCGTCGCGGAGCAGAACGCCGTGATCCGCGTGCGCGCCTCGATCTCGCCCTCGGGCAGCGCGGCCAGCGCTTCCGCCATCGCCGCGCGACCCTCCTCCATCCTGCCGGTGACGGCACTGCTGCCCGCCCAGTGCGCCAGCAGCTCGACGCGCAGCCCCGAGCCGCGCTCGTGCAGCAGCCGCAGGGCCGCGGCGTACCAGTGCGCCGCCGCGGCGGGCGCGCGCAGCTCCGCGGCGTCGCCGGCCTCGGTGAGGAGGGCGACGGCGCGCTCGTCGCCCGGTGCGGCCGCCTGCTCGACGTGGCGGGCGAGGACCGCCGCGGGCGCGCCGCGGGCCTCGAGCGCGGCGGCGGCGCGCGCATGCGCTCCGAGCCGCCAGCCGAGGCCGGACGCCTCATAGGCGACGCGGCGGAGGATCGGGTGCCGGAAGCGCAGCCGCCGCGGCACCGTCGTCGGCCGCAGCACGTCGCGCGCCAGCAGGAGGTCGAGCGCCTCGAACGCCGCCTCCTCGTCCTGCTGGGCGACCGCGACGGCGAGGTCGAGCTCGAACGGCTCGCCCACGACAGCGCCCGCCTCCAGCAGCGTGCGCGCCGGCCGCGGCAGCCCGTCGAGCTCGAGCGACAGCGCCGCCACGACCGTGGCGGGCAGCGCGAGCTGCGCGTGCTGCCCCGCGGCGCGGGCGAACGCGGCGGCGCCGGCGCGCGCGAGCTGCTCGATGTAGAACGGGTTGCCGCCGCTGGCCTCGAACAGCTCGCGGGCGCGGCCGGAATCGATGCCGGCGGGCAGTAACGCGACGGCGTCGTCCTCGGCGAGCGGGCCGAGCTCGATCCGCTCGACGTGCCCGCGCCGCGCGGCGGCGTCCAGTGCCCCCGCAAGGCGCCCGCGGCTCTGGCGCGCGCGGTAGGCGAGCGCCAGCACGAGCCCGCGCGGAGGCGGCTCGCGCAGCACGTGCGCCAGCACCTCGACCGACGCCTCGTCGGCCCAGTGGACGTCGTCCAGCACCAGCAGCAGCCCGCGGCCCGGCGGCAGCCGTTCGAGCAGCGCGGCGACCGCTCGATGCGCGCGGAAGCGCCCGCCGGCATCCGCCCGCTGACCGAGCGACGGGAAGACCGCGCCGAGATCGGCGGCCGCATCGCCGAGGGCGCGATCGATCTGCGCCGGATCCATCGCCGCGAGGTACTCGTCCAGCGCGTCGACGAGGATCCCGAACGGAACGTCGACCTCGAACTCGGAGCCGCGACCCTCGAGCACGAGCATCTCGCGCGCGTCCGCGCGCCCGCGCAGCTCGTCGAGCAGCCGCGTCTTGCCGATCCCCGCCTCCCCGCTGAGGTCGAGGAACGATCCCTCGGGAAGCGCGTCGAGCGCCCGCTCGAGCTGCGCGAGCTCATGCTCGCGACCGACGAGTGCCGCTGCGGCAGGAGTCACGCGCCTCGACCTTATCCCGAATCCACCGATTCCCGCGGCGCCTCGGACGATCGGTGATTCGGGCTTATTTCAGGGGGCGTTCAGGGTCCATCCCCATTGTCGCGCGCCCGCGTGCCGCCGACGATCCCCTCCATGCCCCGCTTCCTGCTCCACCACGGCCACGAGCCGGCCGAGTGCGGCATCGCGTTCGCCGCGTGGCGGGGGTACGCGAGCCCGCTGCGGCACCGGGCCGTCGTCGCCGGCTGCCGCCACGGCGGCCACGAGCTCTGGTGGCTGGTGGAGGCGCCGGGGGCCGACGCCGCGCTCGCCCAGCTACCGCCCTGGGTCGCCGCGCGCACGCGCGCTATCCGCGTCACGGAGCTGCCGATCCCCTGAGTGCCATTAGGCTTGCGCGCCGTGACCACCGCGACCCGGCTGCACGACGCGATCGCCGAGCTCGCCGCGTTCAACGACGACCCCGACGCCGGCGGGATCACGCGCGAGGTCTACACGCCGACATATGCGGCGGCGCTCGTGCGCGTCGCCGAGTGGATGCGCGAGGCCGGGCTCGCGGCGCGGCTCGACGCGGTCGGCAACCTGTTCGGGCGCTGGGAGGGCGCCGAGCCCGGCGCGGCGCGGGTGATCACGGGGTCGCACGTCGACACGACGCTCAACGCCGGCCGCTACGACGGCGTGGTCGGGGTGCTCGGGGCGATCGAGGCCGTCCATCTCCTGCGCGACGAGGGCGTCGTCCCGCGGCGCCCGATCGAGCTGGTCGCCTGGGCGGGGGAGGAGCCGCGCTTCGGCACCGGCTGCGTCGGGAGCCGCGCGGCCGCCGGTCAGCTCGCGCGCGCCGACCTCGACCGGCTGCGCGACCGCGACGGGACCAGCATGGCCGCGGCGCTGCGCGCCGCCGGCTTCGATCCCGACCGGCTCGCCGAGGCGGAGATCGACCCCGCCGGCGTGTACGCGCTCGTCGAGTTGCACATCGAGCAGGGCGCGGTGCTCGAGGACGGCGGCGAGTCGATCGGCGTCGTCGGTGCCATCGCGGCGCCGCACGACTTCCGGCTGACGCTGCGCGGCGCCGCGACGCACTCGGGCGCGACGCCGATGCGGCTGCGCCGCGACGCGCTCGCGGGTGCAGCCGAGGCGATGACCGCGCTCGAGCGGATCGCGCGCGAGTCGCCGAGCGGGACGACCGTGGGGACCGTCGGCGTGATCCGCGTGCGTCCGGGCGCGATCAACGTCGTACCGGGAGAGGTCGAGCTCGACGTCGACGTGCGCGACTCCGACCACGCTGCGCGCGCGCAGGACGTCGACGCGGTCGTCGAGGCCGCGCGCGCGATCGCCGGCCGCCGCCGGCTCGAGCTGGAGGTCGCGCCGATCGTCGAGGACGTGCCGGTGCAGTGCGACCCGCGCGTCGTCGCGGCGGCGGCGGAGGCCGCGCACGCGCTCGGACTGCCGCACCGGCGCATGATCAGCGGCGCGTACCACGACGCGATGATCATGGGTGCGCGCGTCCCGATCGGCATGATCTTCGTCCCGAGCGCCGGCGGCATCAGCCACCACCCCGACGAGTTCACCGACGCCGAGGACGTCGAGCGCGGCGTGCGCGTGCTCGCAGGGACGCTCGCGAGGCTCGCGGCATGACCGGCGGGCCGCGGGATCCGGCCGGCGCGTCGCCGAGCGCGCACCTCATCGCGGTCGCCCGCGGCGACGCCGAGCCCGATCTCGTCGTCGCGGGCGCACGCGTGTTCTCCGCGTTCACGCGCGACTGGATCGACGGCGACGTCGCGGTCGCCGGGGGGCGGATAGCCGGGATCGGCCGCTACGACGGCGGCGAGCGGATCGACGCGGCCGGCCGCTTCCTCGTCCCGGGCTTCATCGACGCGCACGTGCACATCGAGTCCTCGAAGCTGCTCCCGGCCGAGTTCGCGCGCGCCGTAGTCGCCCGCGGCACGACCGCCGTCGTCTGCGATCCGCACGAGATCGCCAACGTGCTCGGCGCCGCCGGGGTGCGCTGGCTGCTCGAGGCGAGCGACGGCCTGCCGCTGCGCGTCTACGCGATGGCGCCGTCGTGCGTGCCGGCGAGCGCGCTGGAATCGCCGCGCGGGCCGCTCGGGACGGAAGAGATGAGCGAGATCCTGGGCCACGAGCGCGCGATCGGCGTGGCCGAGGTGATGGACTTCCCGTCGGTGATCGCGGGCGACCCGGACGTGCTGGCGAAGGTGGCGCTGCACCCGCACGTCGACGGTCACGCGCCCGGCGTGACCGGGGCCGCGCTCGACGCGTACGCCGCGGCCGGTATCCGCTCCGACCACGAGTCGACGACCTGGGAGGAGGCGCTCGAGAAGCGCCGCCGGGGCCTCTGGGTGCTGCTGCGCGAGGCCTCCAACGCGCGCAACCTGAGCGCGCTGCTCGAGCTGGTCAGGCGCCACGGGCCGGAGTACTGCGCGTTCTGCACCGACGACCGCGAGCCGGACATGCTCGTGCGCGAGGGTCACATCGACTCGATGTGCCGCCGGGCCGTGGCCGACGGGATCGCGCCGGAGGACGCGCTCGTGATGGCGACGCTGCACCCCGCGCGCGGCCACGGGCTCGCCTCGCTGGGCGCGATCGCGCCCGGGTTCCACGCCGACATGGCGCTGCTGGAGGACCTCGACTCGTTCCGCGCGGCGGTAGTCATCGCCGGCGGCACCGTGGCCGCACGCGACGGCCGAGCGCTGCCGATCGCGGCGCCGCCCGTGCCCGGCTGGGTGCGCGACACGATGAACGCGGCGCCGCTCGCAGCGGACGCATTCGACCTGGGGCCGGGGGGCGAGCGTGTGCGCCTGATCGAGATCGTCCCCGGCCAGCTGATCACGATCGCCAGGGAGGCGCCGCCGCCGCTGCGGGACGGCCGGGTCGTGGCCGACCCCGCTCGCGACCTCGCCAAGCTCGCGGTCGTCGAGCGCCACCACGCCACCGGGCGCGTCGGCGCCGGCCTCGTACGCGGCTTCGGCCTGCGCAGCGGCGCGTTCGCATCGACCGTCGCGCACGACGCGCACAACCTCGTCGTCGCCGGCGTCGACGACGCGAGCATGGTCGCGTGCGCCCGGCGGCTCGTCGAGCTCGGCGGGGGCATCGCCGTCGCGGACGGAGGAGAGGTTCGCGGCGAGCTGGCGCTGCCGGTCGCGGGGCTGCTCTCCGAGGAGCCGGCGGAGGCGGTGGTGCAGCGGCTCGACGAGCTGGTCGCGCTGCTGCGCGGGCAGGGAGTGGAGATCGACGCCCCGTTCATGACGCTCAGCTTCCTCGCCCTCTCCGTCATCCCGGAGCTCAAGCTGACCGACCGCGGGCTGGTCGACGTCGTCGCCGCCCGCGTCGTCCCGCTCGCGGTCTGAGATGGCGCGTCCCTGCATCGTCGACTGCGACCCCGGTCACGACGACGCGATCGCGCTGCTGCTCGCGGCGGCGCACCCCGCGCTGGAGCTGCGCGCGATCACGACCGTCGGCGGCAACGCGTCGCTCGAGAAGGTCACGCTCAACGCGCGCCGCGTATGCACGCTCGCGGGCATCCGCGACATCCCCATCGCCGCCGGCGCCGAGGGGCCGAGCGACCGGGCGCTCGAGACGGCCGCCGACGTGCACGGCGAGAGCGGGCTCGACGGCGCCGAGCTGCCGGCCCCCGACGTGCCGCTCGACCCGCGCCCCGCCGGCGAGCTGATCGCCGACACGCTCGCGGCGGCGGGCGAGCCGGTCACCATCTTCGCGACCGGGCCGCTCACGAACGTCGCGGCGGCGCTCGCGCACGTCCCGCACGACCGGATCCGCGAGATCGTCTGGATGGGCGGCTCGACCGAGCGCGGCAACCGCGAGCCCTACGCCGAGTTCAACGCGTGGGTCGACCCGCCCGCGGCGGCGGCTGTCGTCGCCGGCGGCGTTCCGTTCACGATGGTCGGGCTGAACCTCACGCACCAGGCGCGCGCGACGGACGAGGTGGTCGCACGCATGCGCGCGCTCGGCACGCCGTTGGGCGACGCAGTCGCGGGCTGGTTCGCGTTCTTCGGCGCGCGCTACCGCGCGCTCTTCGGCGCCGACGCGCCGCCGGTGCACGACCCGTGCGCGGTCGCGCTGGTCGCGGAGCCCGGCGTCGTCCGCTGCGTCGACGCGTTCATGGCCGTCGAGACCGACGGGCGCTGGACGCGCGGGGCGACCGTGGTCGACCTCGGCGGCCGCTACGGCCGCGAGCCGAACGCCCGCATCGCGATGGAGCTCGACGCCGAGCGCTTCTGGGACACCGTCGTGGCGGCGGTCGAGCGGCTCGGCCGATCCTGACGGCAGCACGCGCATCGCGATCAACACCGCCGGCGGCAGCTCGTCCGGGCCGGAGTTCTACGTCGAGAAGCGGGCCGGCGGCGCGGGCGTGTTCGACGCCGAGACCGGCGAGAAGACCGGCGGCGCGGAGTGGCGCAACACGCGCCGGCTGTCCGCCAACTGGACGTTCTTCCCGAGCGCCATCGGCAATCCCGGGAGCTACGGCTGGCGCGTCGAGATCGTGACGAAGTCGGGCGCGCGGATCGACTCCGTTCGCGACAGCGGCTATCGCGAGCACCACCTGTAGGCTCGCCGCGATGAATCCGCTGCGCCGCCTGCTGCTCGGCTCCGGCCGGTTCCCCGCGGACCTCCGCGCCGAGCTGCAGGCCGAGCGGGCGCGCGTTCTCGAGGAGGGGCTCGCCGGGTCGATCACGTACCGCGGCTACCGCGCGCCCGGCAGGCGCTACTCGTTCAGAAAGGTCGCGGTCAACGGGGCGATCGCGATCACGGAACGGCGGCTCGTCGCGCGCGTGGGGCGCGGCCAGGAGGTCGATCTCCCGCTCGACGACCCGCGGCTGGGCGCCATCGGCGCCACGCTGGACGCGCCGGATCGGCTCTGCCTCGGCTTCGACGCCGGAGCTTTCCGCGATGATCGCTCCGGCACCGTCGAGCTGCGATTCACGACCGCTCAGGCGGGGCGCGTCGTCGAGCTGCTCGGCGTGCGTCGATCGGATCGAGTGCGCACGATCGGGACCTGAGCGGCGTCGCGGTCACGAGCCAGGAGCTGATCGCGGTCGTCTCGTCGCGGTAGGCACGCACGCACCTGCCCCCGCGTGCTGCACCTCACACACGTCGAAGGTCGTCACGCGTACCTTTTGCCCATGCAGCCAGATACGATGCAGTGGATGGTGGTCAGCGCACTTGTCAAGGCGCATCCCGAGACGCTCACGATCGACGAGCTGGCTCGGCTCGGGCCGCCGGACGAGATCGAGGAGTCGATCGCGCGGCTGCTGATCGACGGCCTTGCGATCCGCTTCGGCGAGTGGGTCAAGGCGTCCGAGCCGGCCGCCCGCTACAACCAGCTCGCGCGCTACGCCGCCAGGACCAACGGCACGCTGGGATCCCGCGCGGCCTGAGGCAGTCAGGCCTCGAGCCCGATCCGGCGGTCGAATCCCGCCGGCGCGTGGATGTTGAGCATCCGCACGGGCACGTCGCCGGCGTTGCGGAAGCCGTGCTCGACGCCCGGCGGCACGAGCACGAACGTGCCGGGCGGCGCGGCCGCCTCCTCCTCTCCGAACGTGAACGTCAGCTCGCCCTCGAGGATGTAGAAGGCGTCGTCCTCGTCGCCGTGCACGTGCGCCTCGAGCTCGCGGCCGGCGGCGATCTCGATGATGCCGAGGTTGAACCGCGGCGTGTCCGCCGTGCGGGCCAGGAACTCGACGTTACCGAGCCGGTGCCCCGCGCCGCGCGCGATCACGACCGGCCGCCTAGAAGCCATCGCGCCAGACGTCCTTGTAGAGCAGGTACTCGGCGGGCTCGCGGCCCGTCGCGGTGAAGCCCTGCGGGCAGTAGGGGGCCATGTAGATGAAGTCGTCGCGCTCGACCTCGAGGAGCTCGCCGTCGAGGTAGTAGAGCCCGGCGCCGGCGGTCATGTAGAGGCCGTGCTCCTCGTCGTGGATCTCGACGTTGTCGAGCCCGATGCCGGCGTCGAACGCGAGCAGGCTCATGTTGAAGTCGAACGCCGGGTCGCCGACCGGGAGCAGCTCGCGGCGGCGGAAGCCGGGAACGGGCGTGTCGGCGAACGGCTCGTCGTCGCGGTGCCCGGCGAGCAGCGCCGGGGGATCGAGGCCGGGCCACGGCTCGTAGCGGCGCCTGACCAGCAGCAGCCGCGCGGCGGCGCCGCCGGCCGCGAGCTCGAACGACGCCGTGGCCGGCAGGTACGCGAACGCACCGGCGCGCACGGAGATCTCGGTGTCGTCGGCGGCCGCGGTCGCGCCGCCGTCGAGCCCGTAGAGGAACGTCTCGAAGCCCGGCGCCACCTGCGCGGCCGTCCCGCCGCCGGCGGGCAGCGCGATCAGGTACTGGCCGATCCGCGATGGGGCGAAGCGCGGCGTGACCAGCTTCACGACCGGCGCGTCGCCGAACGGCGGCAGCCGGCTCGGGTAGTGGTTCGCCGGCGTGACGAGGCAGAAGGAGTCGCGGCGCACGCCGCGCGAGCCCTTCACGCCGCCTCCCGCATGCGCGCGCTCACGCGCTCCAGCCCGGCCGCGAGCGCGACCGGGTCCGCGGTGCGCAGCTCGCCGTCCTCTACCACTACGTCGCCGCCGACGAGCAGGCTGTCGACTGGGCGAGTCGGCCCGAACGCGAGCGCCGCGACCGGGTCGGCGATGCCCGCGTAGCCCGCCTCGCCGAGGTCCCAGAGCGCGACGTCGGCGGCCGCTCCGGGGCTCAGGTGCCCGAGCTCGTCGTCGCGCCCGATGCAGCGCGCGCCGTGGCGGGTGGCCAGCTCGAGCGCCTGGCGCGCGGTCAGCGACCTCGGGCCGCCGGACACGCGCGCGAGCAGCAGCGCCGCGCGCAGCTCGTCGACGAGCTCGCCGCACTCGTTAGAGGCCGCTCCGTCGACGCCGAGCCCGACGGGGGCGCCGGCGGCGAGCAGCGCGGCCACCGGCGCGATGCCGGCGCCGAGCCGCCCGTTCGAGGTCGGGCAGTGCGCGACGCCGGTCCCCGTCGCGCCCATCCGCTCCACCTCGACGCCGCCGAGGTGCACGCAGTGGGCGAGCCAGACGTCGTCACCGAGCCAGCCGAGGCTGTCGAGGTACTCGAGCGGCCGCTTCCCGAAGCGCTCGAGGCAGAACTCCTCCTCGTCGTCGGTCTCGGCCAGGTGCGTGTGCAGCCGCACGCCGCGCCCGCGGGCGAGCTCCGCGGTCTCGGCCATCAGCTCGGTGGTGACGGAGAACGGCGACGTCGGAGCGAGCGCGATCCTGACCATCGCTCCGGGCGCGGGATCGTGGAAGCGGTCGATCGCCTCCGCGCACGCGGTGAGGATCGCGTCGCGCTCCTCGACGATCGAGTCCGGCGGCAGCCCGCCGCCGCTGCGCCCGAGGTCCATCGCGCCGCGGCAGGGGTGGAACCGGAGCCCGATCGCCCGCGCCGCCGCTATCTCCACCGCCAGCAGGTCGCCGGCGCCGCCCGGGAAGATGTAGTGATGGTCGGTCGAGGTCGTGCAGCCCGAGCGGGCGAGCGCGGCCAGCCCGGCGTGCGCGGCCGCGTCGACCACGTCGGCGTCGATGTGCGCCCAGACGGGATAGAGCGCGGTGAGCCACTCGAACAGCGTCGCCTGCTGTACGTAGCCGCGCGTCGCCTGCTGGTAGAGGTGGTGGTGGCAGTTGACGAGCCCGGGCGTCGCGAGCTTGCCGCGCCCGTCGATCCGGCGCGCGCCTTCCGGCACGGCCGGCGCCGGGCCCTCGCCGACGGCCGCGATCCGGCCGTGCGCGCAGACGACGTGGCCGTCGGCGATCTCGCGCCGCGCGTCGTCCACGGTCGCGATCGCGCAGCCCTCGATGACTGTCGCCACGGCTCCCAGAGCGGCGCAATCTATAGCCTGCGGCGATCATCGAGATCGACGCAGCCGACCGCCTCGACCGCGAGGAATTCGTCGCGCGCTTCGGCGGCGTCTTCGAGGACTCGCCCTGGATCGCGCGCGAGGCCTGGGAGCGGCGCCCGTTCGGCACCGTCGAGGGACTGCACGCCGCGATGCTCTGGGTGGTGGAGCACTCGCCGCGCTCTGCGCGCATCGAGCTGATCCGCGCGCATCCGGACCTCGCCGGCAAGGCCGCGATAGCCGGCGCCCTGACGCCGGAGTCGACGCGCGAGCAGGCGGCCGCCGGGCTCGATCGCCTCACGC
>Ga0126313_10000170_pt1 | contig 28140 bp, 24 predicted proteins | sample Plot105A_FD_89954 | JGI IMG/M metagenome (GOLD analysis project Ga0126313, IMG submission 89954) | Serpentine soil microbial communities from UC McLaughlin Reserve, CA, USA - Plot105A | ecosystem: Environmental > Terrestrial > Soil > Grasslands | place: USA: UC McLaughlin Reserve, Lake County...
CCAGAATCCCCCGCCGTGCTCGTCGTCGCGATCGTCTTCTGGGCCTGTGCGGTCCTGATCGTCTACACGCAGCTCGGCTACGGCCTGCTGCTCGCGCTGCTGGCGCGGGTGCGCGGCCGGCCGTCGCGGTCCGCGGTCGCGACGCCGGTCGGGCAGCGTGCGGTGGCAGGCGAACTTCCCTCCGTCTCGTTCGTCGTCGCGGCGTACCAGGAGGAGGCGGTGATTGCGGAGAAGGTCGCGAACGTGCGCGCGCTCGACTATCCGGCCGACCGGCTGGAGCTGATCGTCGCCTGCGACGGCTCGCCCGACGCGACCCCCGAGCGGGCACGCGCGGCCGGCGCCGACGTCGTGCTGGAGCTGCCGCGCGGCGGCAAGATCCGCGCGCAGGACGCGGCCGTTCGGCAGGCGCGCGGCGAGCTCGTCGCGTTCTCCGACGCGAACGCCTTCTGGGCGCCTGACGCGCTGCGCCGGCTGATCGCGCCGTTCCAGTCCGATCCGGCGGTCGGCTACGTCTGCGGGCAGGTCTCCTTCGTCAACGACGACGACGGCACGAACCAGGAGGGTCTCTACTGGCGCTACGAGATGGCGCTGCGCGCGCGCGAGTCGCGCCTGGCCTCCGTCACCGGCGGCAACGGCGCGATCTACGCGACGCGCCGCGACTCCTACATCGAGGTCGACCCGATCATGGGCCACGACCTGTCGTTCCCGTTCAACATGGTCAAGCGCGGCTGGCGCGCGCTCTACGCGGCTGACGCGAGAGCGAGCGAGAAGATGGTCCCCTCGATCGAGGGCGAGTTCGCGCGCAAGCGGCGGATGATGAGCCACGGCTGGCCGATCGTCCTGAAGGGCGGACTGTTGTCGCCGAAGGGCTACGGCCCGCTGTACGCGCTGATGATCGTCTCGCATCGCGTGCTGCGCTACGCGATGCCGTTCCTGCACCTGCTCGCGCTGCTGGCCAACCTGCTGCTGCTTACGACCAGTCCGGTCTACGTCGTGACGATGGTGCTCCAGTGCGCGCTCGTCGGCGCCGCCGTGCTCGCACGCTGGATTCCCCACCGCCTGCTGCTCGTCGCGCGGTACTACGTGCTGACGCAGGCGGCCCTGGCGGCCGGCCTGTGGGATTGGAAGCGCCACGGAACCGAGGCCGGCTGGTCGCCGCCGGAGGGGACACGGTGAGCGACCGGGACCCGCATACGACCGTGGCCGCCCATCGCCGCGCGCCCGGTGGCGCGGCCGCCACGCGCGCGCTCGACCTGCTCGTCGGCGGTCTCGGCTCGCTGTTGAGCGCGCCGCTCGTCGCGCTCGCCGCACTGCTGATCCGCCTCGAGTCGCCCGGCCACCCGCTCTACCGTCAGACGCGCGTCGGCAAGGACGGCCGCCCGTTCGAGATCTGCAAGCTGCGCACGATGGTCAGAGGCGCCGAGTTCACCGGTGCCGGCCTCGCGATCCAGGAGGGCGACGACCGCATCACCCGCGTCGGCGCGTTCCTCCGGCGCACCTCGCTCGACGAGCTGCCGAACCTGTGGAACGTCGTGCGCGGCGAGATGTCGATCGTCGGCCCGCGCCCGACGGTCCAGGTGCAGGTCGATCAGTACACCGAGCGTCAGCTCGGCCGTCTCAAGGTCAAGCCGGGGATCACCGGCTGGGCCCAGATCAACGGCCGCGCGTCGCTGCCCTGGAGCGAGCGAATCGAGCTCGACCTCTGGTACGTCGAGCACCGCACGCTCGTGCTGGACCTCAAGATCCTCGCCCGCACCGCCAAGACCCTGCTCAGCGGCGACGGGCTCTACAAGGGCGAGACAGGAGGCTGGGGCAAGTGAGCCAGCGCAAGGCGATCCTCCTCACCGGCGTCGGCAAGCGCTACGACATCGTCAGTGCATTTGCGCAGCACACGACGACGATCGCGGCAGACCCGAGTCCGCTCGCGCCGGCGCAGTACGCCGCGCACCATCGCGTCGCGCCGCCGCGGATCGACGACCCGGCGTACGTCCCGTTCCTCGCCGAGGTCTGCGCGCAGCACGACGTTGGCGCCGTGATCCCGTTGACCGACCTCGACATCGAGGTGCTCGCTCAGGCGCGCGCCGACGGGATCCTCCCCGCGCTCGTGCCCGACCCGGAGATCGCGCGCGCGACGTACGACAAGTACGAGACACACCATCTGCTGCTTAGACACGGGCTGCCGTCGCCGCCGACCGTCCTTCCGGGCGAGTCCGTCGAGTCCTACCCCGTGATGGTCAAGCCGCGGCGCGGCTCCGGCGCGCGCTCGATCCACCTCGCGCACGACGCCGAGGAGGCAGCCTTCTTCGTGAAGTACGTGAAGGAGCCGACGATGGTGCAGCGCGCGATGGACGGGCCCGAGTTCTCGATGGACTGCCTCTCTGACCTCGACGGCCACTGCCTCAACGTGATTCCGCGCACCATGTTGGAGTCGCGTGGCGGCGAGTCGATCAAGGGAGCGCCGCTCAACGATGCAGAGCTGGTGGACCTCGGCCGCCGCGTCGTGGAGTCACTCGGCGTGCGCGGGCCGTGCACCGTTCAGGCGTTCCGTGACAGACAGATCGGCCTCGGCATCACCGACGTCAACACCCGCTTCGGCGGCGCCTTCTCCGCGCCGATCTACGCCGCCCTGCCCGGCCGCACCTACCCCGAGCTGATCGTGCGGATGGCGAACGGCGAGCGTGTCGAGTCGCACGTCGGCGAGTTCACCGCCGGCCGCCACTTCACCCGCTACTACTGGCAGCTCGAGCTCGACGAGCAGATGCGCCCAACCGGCCGCGACATCGTCGACCCACCGGGTCCGCCGGCGCCGCGGGCGTAGCGCCGACTCAGCGCCGCTTCAGCACGCGCACGACGACGACGCGCGACGTTCCCGGGGCGTTGACCGCGTCAGAGCGCGTCGTGGAGGAGACGCGGTAGAGGCCGGGCCGCGGGAGTCGGAGGCTCAGTGTGAAGCGGCCGTCGGCGGCGGTGGCGACGCTGAGCGCACGCACGCGGTGGTAGTCGCCGCTGCCCGTACGCCGCTCGACCAGCACTCGCACGCGGGCCTTCACCGGCGACGCCGCCCCCGCGATCCGCAGGCTCCCACCGCGCCGCACGTGTGTCGATGTGACGCGCAGCCGCACGCCCGCGCGCACCTGCGCCTGCACCATCGGCGAGGCGATCGTCTCGCTGTCCACCGTCACGACTGCGCGCAGTGGCCCGTTCACGAGCAGCGTTGGCGCCGCGCTCCAGATCCCGTCGGCGCCGGTGCGGACGGCGGCGACCGGCTGCCAGATCCCGCTGCCGTCCTGCTGCTCGACGCGCACGTCCACCCCCATCGGGCGCCGTCCGTCCGCGCGCGCGAGCCGGCCACTCAGCAGCCAGGGCGCCTGCTCGATCGGCGCGCCGACCGGCGAGAGCGTCAGCAGGTTGCGCGCGGGCGGCAGCAGCGCCGCCACGTCCCGCCGGATCCGGGGCAGCAGCGCGTAGAGCGCCCCGCCGGGGCAGTCGGTCGAGTCGGCGTCGCGGTGTCCGGAGATGCGCTGGAAGCGCACCGGCGTGCCCGCCGGATAGCGGTTGTCAGCCGGATCCGAGCCCGTCGAGCGCTCCCGCACGCTCCCGCTTGCCGGCACGCCCGCGAGCGACAGCTTCCACGCCAGCACGCGCTCCAGCGAGCGCAGCGCGGCCGCGGGCGGAGGCGCTGTCGAGTAGCTGCCGATCATCGCGACGCCCGTCGAGACGGTGTTCCAGCCGCCCGCCTGCGCACCGATCGCGGGCTGCTCGACTCCGCCGCCGCGACCTTCGAAGACTGTCCCCCAGCGGTCGACGAGCGCGTTGTAGCCGATGTCGTTCCAGCCGTTGCCATTGCGGTGGAAGAGGCAGATCGCGAGCACCATCGCGGCCGACTGCCGCGGCGAGTAGAGCGACAGCGACTCGGTGTGGTGCACGATCGCGAAGTCGACCCGCCCGTAGCGCGCCTGCACGCGCGGGCGGCATCGGCCATGCGGATCCCAGGCGCTGCGCGGCACGATCGCCGGACCGCCGTCGGTCGCCGCGACCGCGCGCGGCGCGCCGCTCGCCCGCCCCGCGCGACCGCCCACCGACACCGCGTGCACGCGCAGCCCGCGGACTGCACGTGCGCCTCGCAATTGCACCGCCGACGCCCGCCCGCTCCACACCGGCTCACCGGCGACGACGCGCGTCCAGCGGCTCCAGCCGCCGCCCGCCCGGCGCGCCCGCAGCGCCACCCGCGCACCCGCACTCGCGCGCCACTCGGCACCGACCAGCTCAAAGCCGCCTGCCGCATGCAGCGGCGGAGTGCGCCACGGCGTGCCGGCACCCGCCTGCACCTGTGCCGGCACCTCGAGCTCAAACGTGCGCGCTCCGCCATCGGCCCACGCCGCGCCGGGCAGAAGGGCGCACGTGGCGACAACGAGGAGCAGCGAGACAACACGAGGCACGTCCACGGGAACACCGTAGAAGGCTCCGCGCTGCGGCCGGAGCCGGTCGGGACGCTACGCGCTGGCGGTACGCGGGCGTCTGCGCGGGCGGGTGCTCGAGCCGGCTGTGCGTCTACGCGGTCTTCTGCGTGCCGACGCCGTCGTGCGCGTCTTCCAGCAGGCATCCACAAACGCCGCGATCTCGCCCGTCAGCCGTTCCGGCTTCGTGCGCAGCTCGAGGATCGAGTCGGCGTTCAGCAGGCGGCCGTTCGGCAGCTCGGCGGCGAGCATGTCGGCGTCCGAGAACGGGTGGACCGGGTCGCGCGGGTGGCCGATCACGAGCGCTGGGGCGTCGAACGTGCGGCGCTCGTCGCGATGCGGAGCGATGCGGCCGAAGAAGATCCCCTGCAGCGCCGCCGCACTCGGGCCGGGGTCCTGCGCGACCCAGTCGACCATGATCTCCGCGACGAGCGGCAGCGGCGCGCGCGGCACCAACCGCGCCACGCGCTGAACGAGCTTCATGACCGGCTCGCCGAACGTCAGCGCCACCAGCAGCGGCGTGAACGCCAGTGCGCTGCCGAGCAGCCCGTTGTCGAGCACCGGCATCTCGAGCAGCATGCCGCGCACCCGCTCCGGCGCTGCGGAGGCGACCTCGAGCGTGACGTTCGCGCCGAGCGACGTGCCGCCGAGCACCGCCTGCTCGATCTCGAGGTGGTCCAGCAGTGCGACCACCTCGCGGCCGAAGGCGCCCATCGAGTAGCGCCACATGTCGCGCGGCCGGTCCGAGCTGCCGTGGCCGAGCGGATCCATCACGATCACGCGCTCTCCGCGCGCCGCCAGCGCCTCGGCGAGCGGCTGCTGCATCCGCTGCGACAACAGCAGTCCGGGCAGCAGCACCATTGCGCGCGGTCCGTCGCCGTAGACGGTGTAGGCGATCCGCTGCCCTTCGTGCTCGAAGAACGACATCGTCTTCCGAGGGTAGCGCGCGCCCTCGTCCCCGGTGCCACGTGGACCGATGAGCGCCGACGCGCCAAGCTCCTCGCCTACCGTCCAACCCGCCTGCCGCCACACGGGCGAATCCGTCAAGCTCCCCGTCCCGTCGCACCCCTCCCCGCAGCGCCCCCCACCAATGAAGCCAGCCGTACGCGATCGCCTCGATCGCACGATCGAGGACATCGGACCCTTACCGGTGCTCAGCGGCACCGTCGCGCGCGTGCGCGCGCTGTCGGCCGACCCCGACGCGACGACGCCGCAGCTCGTTGCGACGATCGACGACGACGAGGCGTTCAGCACCAACCTGCTGCGCTACGCCAACTCGGCCGCGTACGCACGCCCGCTGCGGGCCCGTACGATCCATCAGGCGGTGACGATGGTCGGCCGCGACGCGCTCGCCCGCATCGCGATGGAGTCCGCCACCTACAGCCTGCTGGAGCAGATGCCCGGCACCGGCGGCCGCTCCCGCGGTGCGATGCACCTGCACGCCGTCAGCGTCGCCTCGTGCGCGGTCGAGATTGCGCAGCGCACGGGGGCGAGCGTCGAGGTCGTCCATCTCGCCGGCCTGCTGCACGACATCGGCAAGGTCGTGATGCCGCTCGCGTTCGGCACTGACGAGGTCGACGAGATCGCGCGCGCACACACCTCCGGCAGCGCTCGCGTCATGCTCGAGCGCGAACGGCTCGGCGTCGACCACGCCTTCGCCGGTGCGCTGTTGGCCGACCAGGAGGGCATCCGCGGCGAGCTGTTTGAGACGATCAGCTTCCACCACGGCGGCCTGCCCGGCCCGGAGTCGCCGACACGCGAGATCGCCTGCGTGCAGCTCGGCAACGTCGTCGTCGGGATGCTCGCCGGCGACGAGGCCGACCAGGAGCTCGTGCACATTGGGCTGCAGCAGCTGGGTGCGGCGCCCGCGCTGCTCGACGAGGTTGCCGAGGCGGCGCTGCCAAAGCAGGCCCCGTCGACTGCCGGTGCCGGCGACGGCCTCGCCGCGCGGATCGCCTCGCTCGAGCGGCTCGCGAGCACCGACGAGCTGACCGGCCTCGCGAACCGGCGCGAGTGGCTCGCGCGTACGCGCACTCGCCTCGCCGGCACGGAGGACGGCGCCGTGCTCGTCTGCGACGTCGACCGTTTCAAGCAGATCAACGACAAGGTCGGCCACCTCACCGCCGACCTCGTGCTGACGGAGATCGCGCGCGTGCTCGGCCGCCACGGGGACGCGGGTCGCCTCGGCGGCGACGAGTTCGCGGTCTGGCTCGGCTGCGACGCCGCTGCTGCGGAGCAGGCCGCGACGGCGATCGTCGACGAGGTCGCCGTCCGCTTGCCGGGCGACGGCGCGTTGCCGGCGGTGACGGTCTCGATCGGTGTCGCGCTCAGCAGCGAGCACGGCCGCGAGCTCACGAACCTGCTCGAGGCGGCCGACACCGCGCTGTACCGGGCGAAGGAAGCCGGGCGGTCGCGCGCGGCCATCGCCGGCTGAACGCCGCGGACGCGCTCGCGGTCGCTACGCCGGCGGCTTCGAGCCCGCGACGACGAACCCGAGGATCGCCGCGAAGAAGCGCCCGCGCGCATGCGCCGCGTCGATCGCGTCCCACCAGCCGATGAGCTCCTCGGGCGTGAACGAGCCGGCCTGGATCGCGGCATCGAGGTGGCCGGAGAGGATCCAGCCGAAGAAGTCGAAGGGGATCTCGACCGCATGCGGGATCGTCACGACGTCGATCAGGCCCGTGTCGCGCAGCAGCCGCGGCAGCGTGCGCCCGACGCAGCCGTTCGCCACGCCGTCGCTGTAGCTGCGCACGATCCGCCGCGTCAGCTCCTGCTCGGCGCCGTCGATCGCGAGCGTGTCCCAGTCGAGCTCGAACGCGACCAGCCGTCCGCCTGGCCGCAGCAGCCGTGTCATGGCGCCGACGATCTCCGCAGGCTCACCAGCCGCATGCATCAGCAGCCGCTCCGTGCGGCAGCGGTCGAACGCCTCGTCCGGCAGGTCGAGCGCGACGGCGTCGCCGACGCGGAAGTCGACCGGCAGGTTCCTGCCCTGCGTGCGCCGCGCCGCCTCGGCGACCACGAGCGGGGAGGTGTCGATGCCGAGCACGCGGCCGCCCGGGCCGACGCGCCGCGCGATCGTGCGCACGTCGTCGCCGGTGCCGCAGCCGACCTCCAGCACGTCGTGCCCACGGTGCAGGCGCATCTGGTCGAGCATCACCGGCTTGACCGCGCGGATGCCGGGCAGCTGGTTGCCGGCGTCGAAGAAGCGCAGTGCGAAGCCGGGGTCGGTCGTGATGCGGGTGCTCACGCGAGCCACTCCGCGATCAGCCGCCCGACGAGCGGGCCCTGGTCCTCCTGCAGGAAATGGCCGGCGTGGGGGATCGTGTGCGCGACCTCCGTGCCGATCGCCTCGGCGAAGCGCTGCCCGGTCTTCAGCGGAATGATCGGGTCGCTGTCGGCCCACAGCACGAGCTTCGGCCGTGGGTCGTCGGCGAGTGCGTCCAGCACCCGCTGACCCTCCGCCGCGCCGGGCTCCTCGGGCGTGCGCGGGATCATCAGCGGGAAGGCGCGGGCGCCGGCCTTGGAGGAGCCGTCGGCGAACGGCGCCTCGTAGGCGGCGATCACCTCGTCTCCGGGATCGCGGTGACAGCCGCCGCGCACGAGCATCCCGATCGGCAGGTCCTCGGTGCGCTCGACGAAGTCGCGGAACATCGTCCACGCGTCGCTCATGCTCTGGTGCCCGGTGAAGAGGCCGGTGTCCATCACGACGATGCGGTCGATCCGCTCGCGCTGCTCGACCGCGACGCGCAGGCCGATCGGCCCGCCCCAGTCGTGCACGACGACGGTCGCGCCGCGCAGGTCGAGTCGCTCGACGAGGTCGGTCAGCAACTCGGTATGACGATCGTATGAGTACCAGTCGAGGTCGGTCGGCTTGTCGGAGCGACCGAACCCGGCGTGGTCGGGCGCGACGCAGCGAAAGCCGGCCTCGACGAGCGGCGGGATCGCATGGCGCCACAGGTAGGACCACGTCGGCTCGCCGTGCACGAGCAGCACCGGTGGGCCGTCACCCTCGTCGAGGTGCGCAAGGCGCAGGCCGTCGAGATCCCGGTACTGCGCTTCGTACGGGAAGTCGGGCAGGTTCGCGAAGCGCTCCTCGGGCGCTCGCATCGCCTCCGTCATATCTCACACCCTCTCGCTCGGTGGCCCCGTCCCCGGGACCGTGCACCCAAGTGAATCGCAAATCTAGTTTGCCGCGCGGCACCAAGTACAGCCGCGATGTTCGTATCGTGACGGTGTACGGCTTCCCGCCCCGTGGACGGCGCGGATAACCTCCGTCGTCCCCGTCCCGCGAACCAACGAGCGTCCCATGGCCACGACCGAGCCCCAGACCAGCACGCAGGTCGGCGACCGCCTCGCCGTCGACACGATCCGCACCCTCGCGATGGACGGCGTCCAGAAGGCCAACAGCGGCCATCCGGGCACGCCGATGGCGATGGCACCGGTCGGCTACCTGCTGTTCAGCGAGGTCATGCGCCACAACCCGCGTGACCCGCAGTGGCCCGATCGCGACCGCTTCGTGCTGTCGGCCGGACACGCCTCGATGCTGCTCTACGCGTGTCTTCACCTGTCGGGCTACGACGTCTCGCTCGAGGACCTGCAGCAGTTCCGCCAGTGGGGCTCGAAGACGCCCGGCCACCCCGAGCTGCACGACACGCCCGGCGTCGAGGTGACGACCGGCCCGCTCGGTCAGGGAGTTGCCAACGCGGTCGGAATGGCGCTTGCCGAGCGCTACCTGCGGGAGCGCTACGGCGCCGAGGTGCAGGACCACCACATCTACGGGATCTGCTCCGACGGCGACCTGATGGAGGGAATCAGCGCCGAGGCCGCCTCGATCGCCGGACACCTCGGCCTCGGCAAGCTCGTCTTCGTCTACGACGACAACCACATCTCGATCGACGGCAACACCTCGCTTTCGTTCGATACCGAGGACGTCGAGAAGCGCTTCCAGGCCTACGGCTGGCACACCCAGCACGTCGACGACGCGAACGACCTCGACGCGCTGCGCGCCGCGCTCGCCGCCGCGAGAGCGGAGGAGGCGAGACCGTCGCTCATCCGCGTGCGCTCGACGATCGCGTGGGGCGCGCCGAACAAGGCGAACACGGCCGGCGCGCACGGGGCTCCGCTCGGCGAGGACGAGATCCGCGCCACGAAGGAGTTCTACGGCTGGGATCCCGACAAGCAGTTCTACGTGCCGGACGGGGTCTACGAGCGCTTCAGCGCGGTCGAGCGCGGCGCGGAGCAGCAGGCCGAGTGGGATGAGCGCTTCGCAAGCTGGCGCTCGGCCGACGCCGACCGTGCCGCGGAGTGGGACCTCGCCTGGGCCGGCAAGCCGCTGCCCGGCCTTGCCGACGCGCTGCCGGACTTCGCCGACAAGGAGAAGCTCGCCACGCGCGCGGCGGGCGGCGAGACCTTGCAGGCGATCGCACCGTTCCTGCCGACGATGGTCGGCGGCTCGGCCGACCTCAACGAGTCCGTCAAGACGGGCATCAAGTCCGACGGCCCGTACTCGAAGGAGCAGGCGACCCGCAACATCTATTGGGGCATCCGCGAGCACGCGATGGGCGCGGCCGTCAACGGCCTCGCCGTGCACGGCGGGATCGTGCGGCCCTACGGCGCGACGTTCCTGCAGTTCGCCGACTACATGCGCGGCGCGATCCGCCTCTCCGCGCTGATGAGAACGAGAGTCGCGTGGGTCTACACGCACGACTCCGTCGCGCTCGGCGAGGACGGCCCGACGCACCAGCCGGTCGAGCACCTCGCGGCGCTGCGCGCGATTCCGGACCTGACCGTGATCCGCCCGAGCGACGCGGCCGAGACGGCCGAGGCGTGGCGCTTCATCGTCGAGCAGCTCGACGGCCCGGGCGTGCTCGTGCTCAGCCGCCAGAACCTCCCGGTGCTCGACCGCTCGAAGTACGGCCCCGCGAACGGGATCGACAGAGGTGCCTACGTGCTGGCCGAGGATCCGGAGGCGGTCGCCACGCTCGTCGGCACCGGCTCCGAGGTCTCGCTCGCGCTCGAGGCACGCGACCTGCTCGCCGGCGAGGGGATCGCAACGCGCGTCGTCGCGATGCCGAGCTGGGAGCTGTTCGCCGCGCAGGACGCCGCTTACCGCGCGCAGGTGCTCCCGGCGGACCAGCCGAAGGTCTCCGTCGAGGCCGGCATCGCGATGGGCTGGGCGCAGTTCGTCGACGCCTCCGTGTCGATCGAGCGCTTCGGCGCCTCCGCTCCCGGCGAGCTCGTCATGCGCGAGCTGGGCATGACGCCCGAGCACGTCGCCGAGACAGTGCGCTCGCTGCTCGCCTGAGGGACGCGCCGCAGACGGCGCGTCCGCAGTCTTGACAGCCGCCTCCCCGTCGAACAAAGATCCTGAGTAATACGCGCGCTCCGGGAGGCGGCGATGCAGGAGGCCACGCTCGCACCAGCGCCGGCGGCTGACGGGGGCGACCCCGCGGCCGCGGCGGCGCAGCAACGGCTCGACGAACAGATCGCCTGGTACGACGGCAAGAGCCGCCACAACCAGCGCTGGTTCAAGCGGCTGAAGATCAGCCAGATCGTGATCGCGGCCGCGATCCCGGCGGCGGCCGGTGCACACGTCGGCAGTGCATGGCTCGGCGTCGCGGGAGCGCTGATCGTTGTGTTGGAGGGACTCCAGCAGCTCCAGCAGTACCAGCAGAACTGGACTACCTACCGCGCGACCTGCGAGCGCCTCAAGCACGAGCGCCACCTGTTTGCGGCGGCGGCCGGTCCCTATGCAGGCGCGGCCCGTCCCGGTGCGCTGCTCGCCGAGCGCGTCGAGGGGCTTGTCTCGCAGGAGCACGCGGCGTGGGTCTCCCAGCAGCGCGAGGCGACGAAGGCGGCGGCATGACGGCGGCGAGCACACCGAGCGTCTTCATCAGCTACCGCCGCGAGGGCACTGCGATGCACGCGGGCCGGCTCTACGACGCGATGGCGGCGCGCTTCGGCGAGCACAACGTCTTCATGGACCTGGAGATGGCGCCCGGCGTCGACTTCGTCGAGCGCATCACGACGGCCGTCGGCTCGTGCCGCGCGCTGCTCGTCGTAATCGGGCCGGAGTGGATGGGCGCCGGGGGCTCGCGCATTGCGGATCCGGCCGACTTCGTTCGCCTGGAGGTCGAGACGGCCCTGCGCGCGGCCGACGTGACGGTGATCCCCGTGCTGGTGGAAGGCGCGCGCATGCCCGCGCCCGAGGAGCTTCCCGAGGAGCTGCGACCGCTCGCTCGGCGCAACGCGATCGAGCTGAGCGACCTGCGCTGGCGCTACGACTGCCAGCGGTTGACGGCGGCGCTCGACGAGTTGCTCGCGGCACGGACGGTCGACCGCGCCAAGCGGCGCGCCCCGCGCACGTCGGCGTCCGCGTGGGCGCTCGTCCCGCTCTGGCTGGAGGGCGTCCTGCTGGCGGTGGCGGCCGGGGTGCTCGCGCGCTGGCTCGTGGGCATGGTCGGCCTGCTCAACCCCGAGGACGACACGATCCTCACGACCGTGGCGCGGCGCACGCTCGTATGGGCGGCGGTCGCCGGCGTGCTCGTGCTGTGGCTCAGCCTGCGCCGCGGCGATCAGGGCCGGCTGCTGCGCCGCGTCGCGATCGCCCTGGTCTACGGGGCGCTGGCAGGCGCGCTGGGCGGGCTGGTGTATGCGCTCGCAATCGAGGTGGAGCGTCTGCGCCTGCAAGACGACCAGGCAGCGGTCGCGGTCGTCTCGCTCGCGATCACGGGCGGGCTGCTCGGGCTGGCGCTGGGGGCGTTGTGGATCCCTCCGCGTGCCGTTGCCGGGCTGGTCGCCGGCGCCTGCGGCGGCGCGCTCGCCCAGCTGCTGCTCAATGCCTTCAACGATCCGAAGACCGCGACGGTCGCCGACTCCGACGTGTTCCAGGTCGCTTGCCAGTGCCTCGCGATCTTCGGCTTCGCGCTGCTCCTCCTGCTCGTGCTCGACGCGCGCAGAGCCACCGCGCCGCAGCAGCTTGTCGCGGCGCCGGAAGCGGCACGCGCGTAGGCCTGGCGTCAGCCGTGCAGCGTCTCGCCGCGCGCGAGCATCGCGACGAATCTCTCGATCCGTCTCGCGCGCGTCTCCGGGCGCTTCGCATCCTGTACGCGGTAGAGCACCGCGTAGCGGTTGGCGCCTCTGAGTGTGGCGAAGAAGGCGGCTGCGGCCGGGCTCGCGTCGAGCGCGGCCTGCAGGTCGGGCGGGATCGTCGCGTTGGCCTGGCTCGCGTAGGCGGCCGCCCAGCGCCCGTCGGCTCTCGCCGCTTCGACCTGGGCAAGCCCCGCGGGACGCATGCGGCCCTCCTCGACCAGCCGCGCGATGTGCTCGGTGTTGATCTTCGACCATCTGCTGCGCGCCTTGCGTGGCGTGAAGCGCTGCAGGAACCAGGTGTCGTCGAAGCCGCGCTTCTGACCGTCGATCCAGCCGAAGCAGAGCGCCACGTCGAGCGCCTGCGCGTACGTGACAGTCGCGATGCCAGTGTCCTTCTTGGCGATCTTCAGCCACACGCCCGCGGCGCGCGCGTGCTCCTGCTCCAGCCATGCCTCCCATGCGGCGGAGGAGGGGAACGGGAGGATCGGCAGCTCGTCGGGTCCCATCGTGGTCGAGTGAAGCAGACCGATCGATCGCAGAACGCAAGAGGGGGTCCGCCGTGGCGGACCCCCTCCCGCTTCGGCTCCGGGCCTGAGGTTCCGGAGCCGGCACTCGCGCGCCGGGGCATGGAACGGAGACGCCCGCGGGACCCGGTCGCTCGATCCGGATCGCTGACGGATCGTGCGACTGGTGTAGGTAGGTCCACGCTGCCTCCGGCGTCCGAGGCGCAGCAGACGCTAGCTTTGCGCCCTTCGCGATGCGCCGGTTGCCGGTAAAGCTTCTGCCGGCGTAAAACGCTCTGTCCGCCTGAAACATCACCCCCGCTGCAACGGGGGCCCGGAATCGACCGCGCAGACCGTTCCCACGGAGACCGCCTCGCGCGGTAGGCTGGCGCCGTGAGCTCTGCGGGGGGCCCATCCGGCACGGACTCCGGGACGTCAGTGCCTGGCGCATCCGCCCGCGCCCGCATAGGACACGCCCCCGCCGCGATCCCGCTTGAGCGCACGCACGAGCTGGCCGCGCTCGACGAGACGATCGCCGCTGCAACCGCCGGCGAGGGCCGCGTGGTGCTGCTCGAGGGCGCTGGCGGGATCGGCAAGACGCTGCTGCTCGGCCACGCGATTCAGCGCGCGCAGGCAAGCGCGATGACGGTGCTGCGGGCGCGCGGCGGCGAGCTCGAGCGCCAGTTCCCGTTCGGCGTCGCGCTGCAGCTGTTCGAGCCGTATCTGTCCTCCGCCTCGCCGCGCGAGCGCAGACGGGTACTCGCCGGTGCGGCGGCCCATGCCGCTCCCCTGTTGTCCGGCGAGACGATCGGACGGGAGAGCGGTGCGCCGGAATTCCCGCTGCTGCACGGCCTGCACTGGGTCGTCGCGAACATCGCCGAGCGCCGGCCGCTGCTGATCGCCGTCGACGACGCGCACAGCGCCGACGATGCGTCACTGCGCGCGCTGCTGTTCACCGCCCAGCGAATCGAGGACCTGCCGCTGGCGATCGTGATGACGGCACGCCCGCGTCCGTCCGCGAGCGCCGGCAGCGGCGACGCGCTGAGCGGCCTCGCGACGCATCCGCTGGGACTGCGCCTGGAGCTGCAGCCGCTCAGCGAGCAGGCGATCGCGACGATCGTGCGGCGCCGCCTGCCTGAGGCCGACGACGCCTTCTGCGCCGCCTGTGCGCGCGTCACGAACGGCAACCCGTTCTTCTTGCGCGAGCTGCTGAGCGAGCTGGGCGGGGCGGGCGCCGAGGCGGCCGCCGGGGTCGGGGTCGGTCCGGAACGCCAGGTGGACGTCGAGGCGCTCGGGCCGCTGACGATCGCCCAGGCGGTGGACGCGCGCATCCGCCGCCTCTCGTCCGGCGCCCCCGCGCTCGCCCACGCAGTCGCGGTGCTCGGCGACGATGTGCCGCTCGCACAGGCCGCGACGCTCGCGCAGCTCGACGCCGTCGACGCCTCCACGGCAGCCGACGAGCTGGCCGGCGCGGACGTCCTGCACCCGGCGCCGGAGCTCGGCTTCGTCCATCCGATCGTCCGCCAGGCGGTGTACCTCGGGATCCCGACTGCGGAACGGGGGCAGCTTCACCTCGCGGCTGCGGAGCTGTTGCGCGCCGCCTCCGGTGCCGACGCCGACGAGCGGGCCGCGGCGCACCTGCTGCAGACGCTTCCGGTCGGCGCGCCGTGGGTCGTGAGCTGTCTGCACGCCGCCGCCAGACGCGCGCTCGCCGGAGGTGCGCCGACCACCGCGGCGAGCTACCTGCTGCGCGGGCTCGACGAGTCGCCGGCGCAGGCGGAGCGGGCGGAGCTGCTCGTCGACCTCGGGCGCGCCGAGGCACTCGCCGGTCTGCCGAGCGCGGTCGAGCGACTGCGCGCTGCCGTCGCGCTGCTGGAACGACCCGACGCTCGCGCCGGCGCGCTCGCACAGCTCGGCCAGGCCCTCTACGCCGCCGGTGACAACGCCGGCGCGGCGAGCGCCTTCGACGAGGGTCTGCGCGTGCTCGACGGCGCGGATCCCGTGCTCGAGGAGCAGCTCACGGCCGGCTATCTCGGCGCCGCACGGCTCGACTTCCGCACGCGCGAGACGGCGCAGACGCGCTTCCGCGAGCTGCTTGCCGGCTCGACGGAGGCGGCCACGCCGGCACAGCGCGAGCTGCTCGCCCAGCGGGCGCTCGAGCACGCGATGCTCGGCAACGCCCCGGCGGTCGAGGTCGTCGAGCTCGTCCGCCACGCGCACGCGGGCGGCGAGCTGCTGCGCGAGGCGACCGCCGATGGCGTCGCGTGGGCGGGCTCGGTCGCGACGCTGCTGTTCTGCGACGCGCTCAACGAAGTCGAGCAGACGACGAGCGCCGGTCTGGAGGACGCGCGCCGCCGCGGCTCAGTGATCGGCTTCGCCGTGATGTCGACCGTGCGCGGTGCCTCGCGCTACCTGCGCGGCGACCTGACGGGTGCGCTCGGCGACCTCGAAGGCGGCCTGGAGCGCGTGCCGCTGATGGTGCTCGTGCGGCCGTTCGCGCATGGCTGGATGGCGCTCGCGCACATCGATCGCGGGGAGTACGAGCAGGCGCGGGCGCTCGTCGGCGTGCCCGACGAGGAGGCCGACGTCCACTTCACGTACAACTGGTCGCTGTTCGCGCGCGGCCGCCTCGCGCTCGCGGAGGGAAAGCCCGAGCGCGCGCTCGACGACCTGCTCGAGTGCGGTCGCCGACAGCTCGGCGTTCCAGCGCCCAATCCCGGCGTGCTCGCCTGGCGCGCGGAGGCGGCGCTGGCAGCGCATCGGCTCGGGCGGATCGAGCAGGCGCGCACGCTGGCGAACGAGGAGCTGGAGCTTTCGCGGACGTTCGGATCGGCGCGCGCGCTCGGCGTCTCGCTGCGCGCGGTCGGCCTGGTCGCGGAGGACGGCGAGCGGCTCGCCCTGCTGGAGGAGGCGGTCGGCGTGCTCGAGCAGTCGCCGGCGCAGCTCGAGCTCGCGCGCGCGCTCGTCGACCTCGGCGCCGCCCAGCACGCGGCCGCCCAGCGCACAGTCGCGCGCGAGACGCTGCGCACGGGCCTCGACATCGCGCACCACGCGGGGGCGGACGGACTCGCCGCCACGGCCCGCGCTGCGCTCGTCGCGGCCGGTGCGCGCCCGCGCCGCCCCGCGGTGCGCGGCACCGACGCGCTGACGCCGAGCGAGCGCCGCGTCGCCGAGCTGGCTGAGCGCGGGCTGACGAACCGCGAGATCGCCCAGGCGCTGTTCGTCTCGGCGAAGACGGTCGAGTTCCACCTGCGCAACGCGTACTTCAAGCTGCGGATCAGCTCGCGGGGCGAACTGGGCGGCGCGTTGCGCGGCGGCGGGGGGCCGGTCGGCGCCGACGACGCACCGGCGTTCGCGACGCCCGACGCCGAAGCGCCGGCGGCGGGTCAGGCGCGGCCGTAGACGGGGATTGCGGCGCCGCTCGTTGCGGCGCTGTCGTCTGAGCAGAGGAAGGCGATCGTCGCCGCGATCTGTGACGGGGCAACCCACTTCGCGAAGTCCGCGTTCGGCATCGACGCGCGGTTCGCAGGCGTGTCGATCACGCTCGGCAGCAGCGCGTTGCAGCGCACGAGCTCGTCGCGGTACTCGACCGCGACCGCCTGCGCGAACGCGATCACGCCCGCCTTCGCGGTCACGTAGCCGGCGGCGCCGGGGAACGGCTGCAGCGCGGCGCGCGTGCCGACGCAGACGATCGAGCCGCCGCCCGCGGCGACGAGGTGCGGCAGCGCCGCCTGCGTGACGAGGTATGTCGAGCGCAGGTTGAGTCGCAGTTGCGCCTCAAACTCCTCGATCGGCGCCTCCGCGACGCGCGCCCCCTGCGCGTAGCCGCCGACAAGGTTCACGACCGCGCGCAGCGGCGCGCTCTCGGTGCCCGCCGCCAGCGCGACCGCGTCGGCGACGGCCTGCTGCTCGAACAGGTCCGCCTGCACGAGCTCCAACCCCTCGCGCCGCTCGACCCGCTCCAGCTCGCGCTCGGCGACCCACGGCACGACGACCCGCCAGCCGTCGTCGAGCAGTCGCGTCACGACCGCGGCGCCGAGGCCGCCGGTCCCTCCCGTCACAAGTGCGCTGCGTTCCGTTGACATGCCGCAACCGTATCGATCGCATGGTCCGCAGCCTGTCCACCGAATCGGACCAAAGCCCGCAAATTGCGGGCGGACAAGGGGGACGCGGCGGGGCGAAGATCGCCCGCGGACTAAGGTGTCGCGACCGCATGGCGAAGGACACCGAGAAGCTCATCCGACAGCTCTCGCTCATCAGCTACCTGATGGCCGAGCGGCGCCCCGTCACCGCCCCCGAGATCCGGCGGGACGTCGAGGGCTATAGCGCGATGAACGAGGACGCCTTCGCGCGTCGCTTCTACGCCGACCGCTCGGAGCTGGAGGCGCTCGGCATCCAGCTCTCCGTCGACAAGCCGGTCGAAGGGCTCGCCGAGCAGGAGAACTACTCGCTGCCGCCGGAGAACTTCCATCTGCCGGCGATCGAGTTCACCGACGCGGAGCTGGCCGGCCTCCAGACGGCGCTGTCCCTGCTCGACGGCGAGTTCGCCTACGCCGAGCCGCTGCGGCTCGCGCTGCAGCAGATCTCGTGGGGCCGCTCGAACCCGCTCCAGGCGCCGGAGCAGCGGTCGATCGCGCTCGGCATCACGGCCTCGGCCGGTGGCCACGACCTGTCGCAGCGGCTCGCGAAGATCGAGACCGCGATCTTCCGCCGCAAGACGATCGTCTTCGACTACTACACGATGCAGCGCGACGAGCTCGGCTCGCGCAAGGTCGACCCCTACCAGCTGCTGTTCCAGGGCGGCCAGTTCTACCTCGTGGGCCGCGCGCACGAGCGCGAGGACATCCGCGTCTTCCGCCTCTCGCGCATCCGCGGCAAGGTCGCCTACGCGTCGAAGGCCGAGCACGACTTCCAGCGCCCCGACGAGTTCGACCCGCGCTCCTACGCGAACCGCATCCAGTGGCAGTTCGGCGAGCCGGTCGGCACCGCCGAGGTGCGCATCGGCGAGAAGATCGCCTGGCAGATCGAGCGCCACTTCGGTCGTCACGGCGAGATGCGCCCGGCTGAGGACGGCAGCGGGGACCGCATCTTCGCGACCGAGTACGCCGACGCCCGGCAGCTCGTCGCGTGGGTCCTCGGTCTCGGCGAGCAGGCGCGTGTCGTCGGTCCGCCCGAGCTGGTGGAGGAGCTGGACAAGCGGGTCAGCCTGCTCGCGGACCGTCACCGCGGCGAGCTCGAATTGGCGGCGCCGGTCGCAGCGGGCACCGAGACGGTCGTCGAGGCGGAGTCGAACGGCAACGGGCGCCGCGAGAGCGCCGCGATCCGCCCGGAGCGCTTCGCGCGGCTCGTCACGCTCGCGTCGATCCTGATCCAGAACGGCCGCGCGGGCCGTCGCATCGCGTCCGCCGAGGTGCAGGAGCGGCTGCAGATCTCCGAGCAGGAGCTGGAGGAGGACATCGGCGTCCTGAACGTCGTCAACTTCGGCGCCGGCTCCTACGTCCTCTACGCGGAGGTGCAGGAGGACGGGATGATCGAGGTCGATCCGGAGGCGTACGGCGACTCGTTCGCCCGCCCCGCCCGCCTGTTGCCGGTCGAGGCGAAGGCGCTGGTGGCCGCGATCGACCTGATCGGCGAGCACATCCCGGAGGGGTCGCTGGCGTCTGTGCGCGACAAGGTCGTCGGCGCGCTCGGCGAGGACCCGATCCGCGAGGGGCTGCAGGTCGCGACGTCGGGCGGCGACGACTCGCTGGTGGCGGGGATCGTCTCGCGCGCGATCGCCGGGCAGCGGCTGCTTGCGATCGACTACTTCAAGGAGAACGAGGGCGAGTTCTCCAAGCGGACCGTCGAGCCGTACGCACTGATCAACGGGCGCGAGGGCTGGTACGTCGCCACGTACGACCCGGCCAAGGAGGCGGTGCGCCACTTCCGGCTCGACCGCATCAAGGTGGCGACGGTGACCGACGAGCACTTCGAGCCGCGCTCCGAGGTCAACCCCGCCGCCGACGTCGACGGCTGGCCGCGCACCGGCGAGGTCCCCGCCTCGCGCCGCGCGCGCTTGTGGATCTCACCCGAGCGCGCACGCTGGGCGCGCGAGGAGCGCACCGTCGTCGAGGAGCTTGAGGACGGCGCGCTGATCGTCGAGCTGAGCTTCGCCGGCGTCGCCTGGCTTGTGCGCGAGGTCTTGAAGGAGGCCGGCGACGCGGCGGTGCTGGAGCCCGAGGATGCTCGCGCCGCCGTGCGCGAGGCGGCTGCGCATCTCGCGGCGGCATGAGCCGCCGTGACCAGATCCGCCTGACGGACGCCGAGCTGGCGGCGTTCCTCGACGAGCAGCGCACCGTGATCGTCGCGACGAACGGGCGCGACGGCTGGCCGCACCTGATGCCGCTCTGGTACACGGTGCGGGCGGGCGAGCTGTGGGCCTGGACGTACGCCAGATCGCAGAAGGTGCGGAATCTCGAACGCGATCCGCGCGCGACCTGGCAGATCGAGGCCGGCACGTCGTACGAGGAGCTGCGCGGCGTCATGGTCAAGGCCAACGTCGTGCTCCACCACGACGTCGCGACCGTCGAGGCGTTCGGGATCGAGCTGTTCGAGCGCTACACGTCGACCTCCCCGTTGCCCGACGCGGTCGCCGACATGGTGCGGGCGCAGGCGCCCAAGCGCGTGGCGCTGCAGTTCGTGGCGGCCGAGCCGGCGGTGAGTTGGGATCACGGGAAGTTGGGCGGGACGTACTGAGGGCGTGGGGGCGCGGTGCGCTCCGCTCGCGCCGCGCCGTTGCGCGTCGCGTGGTCCGTTCGGCTGGGGAGGGGGGCGAGCAGGTGCTGTCGCGCCGCCGTCCGCGGCGCCTCGCGGTTCGCTCGCATCCACCTCCGCGCAGCCCCAGCCCGGCCAGGCCACGCCCGCAACCACCCCCGCTACCCAAATGGCGACAGCCGTGACAATCCAGATTTACGTGTGCGGATTAGGGTCCCTCTGGGGGACACAATCCCGCACACGTAAATCCAGAGTGGGATAGCGCTCGCGAGTTTGTGCAGCCCGTGCGACGGGGCGTGCAGAAAGAGCGCGCGAACGCCGCAGGTACAGCCCTCCCCCTCCCCAGCCGAACGGCCCACGCGTCGGGCGCCCGCCGCGCGGGGGCGGAGCGCAACGGGGATCGCACCCGGGCGCGACCGGGCGGGCCCGCGTCAGGCGGCGGCCTCGGACCGCCGCCACACGCGCCCCGACCGCTCGTACTCCACACCCTGCGCCAGCGCATCCGCGAACTCGGCGCCCCGCTCGCGCTCCACCAGCCACAGCGCCAGGTCCATTCCCGCCGTCACGCCCTGCGAGGTCAGCACGTCGCCGTCGTCCACCACACGCTCGTCGATCACCTCGGCGCCGGTCTCGCGCAGCCGGTCCAGCGCGAGGCGGTTCGTTGTAGCAGGGCGGCCATCGAGCACCCCGGCCGCGGCGAGCAGCAGCGCGCCCGTGCAGACGGATGCCATCGCGACGCCGTCGGCGTGGAGGCGCGCCAGAGCAGCCGGGATTGCGCCGCGCTCGATCTCCGCGAGGACGCCGGTCGGACTGCCGTCGAGCAGCCCGCCGCCGGGCACGAGCACGAGGTCTGGACGCTCGGCGAGCTGGCGGTCGGGGACAAGCGTCGTCCCCACCCCGGTGAGCACGCGCTCGGCGCCGGCGAGCGTGACAAGCGAGACCTCGAACGGCGCCCCGGCACGCGCGGCGTGGCGCAGCAGCTCATTCGGACCGAGCGCGTCGAGGTCGTCGAAGCCATCGAAGATGAGGATGTCGATCTGCATGGCAGGCTCCTGAGGTGAGGGCTGACGGACGGTGCGTTCCATGCTCGCCGCACTCGCGGGACCTCGCCAGTGGCAGGAATGACAATGTGCGTATGATTTCCGCCATCATCACCACCGTGCCACGGGATGCCGTCCTGCCGGGTGCTCGCTCAGCGAGCTCAGGGCAGGACGCCTCGCGCGCCGAGACCGCCAACGGCGACAGCAGTCATCGCGTCGCCGTCCTCGCCCTCGAGGACGCCGTCCTGTTCGACCTCGCTACGCCGTTCCAGCTCCTGCAAGCCCACTACGAGGTCGAGCTGTGCGCGACGGAGCCCGGCCCGCTCCAGACCACCAGCGGCTTCCCGCTCGTTGCCCGGCATGGACTCGACCGCGTTGCCGAGGCCGACACCGTCCTCGTCCCCGGCTTCGACCCAAAGGCGTGGCCGCCGCCCGAGCCCGCACTGCAAGCACTGCGTGCCGCCCACGGCCGCGGCGCCCGCCTCGCCTCGATCTGCACCGGCGCCTTCGCGCTCGGCGCAGCCGGCCTGCTCGACGGCCGCCGCGTGACCACTCACTGGCGTTACGCCGCCCAACTCGCGGAGCTCAACCCAGAAGCGAACATCGACCCCGACGTGCTCTACGTCGACGATGGAGACCTCCTCACCTCCGCCGGCGTCGCCGCCGGCATCGACTTGTGCCTCCACCTCATCCGCCGCGACCACGGCGTCGAGGCTGCGAACAGAGCCGCTCGCCAGACCGTGGTGGCGCCCCACCGCGCCGGCGGTCAGGCGCAGTTCATCCAGCGGGCAGTCCCGCCAACCGACGACGGCAGTCTGGAGGCCACGCGCGCCTACGCGCTCACGCGCCTCGAAGTGCCGCTCACCGTCGCGCAGCTCGCACAACACGCGCACACAAGCGAGCGCACGTTCAACCGCCGCTTCCGCGCAGAGACCGGAACGACGCCGCTCAAGTGGCTGCACGCCCAGCGCGTCGACCAGGCGCGCCGGCTGCTGGAGGCCAGCGACCTGCCGGTCGAGACGGTCGCGCAGCGCTGTGGGTTCGGCTCCGCGGCGATCCTGCGCCAGCACTTCCGTCGCGCCACCGCCACCACGCCGACGGCCTACCGGCGCACCTTCGCCGGGAGCGACGGACACGCAGCGTCGCCGCGACCGTTACGCTGAGGCCCATGGAGCAGCTCCGGGGGCTCATCTTGTCGGGGGGCAAGGGCACACGCCTTCGCCCGATCACGCACACGAGTGCGAAGCAGCTCGTGCCCGTCGCCAACAAGCCGGTCCTCTTCTACGGGATCGAGGCGATGGCCGCAGCCGGCATCAGGGAGATCGGCATCATCATCGCGCCCGAAACGGGCGACGAGATCAAGGAGATGGCGGGCGACGGCTCGCAGTTCGGCGTCGAGATCACCTACATCCTCCAGGACGAGCCGCTCGGCCTCGCACACGCGGTCCTCACCGCCGAGCCGTTCCTGCGCGACTCGCCGTTCGTGATGTACCTGGGCGACAACCTGCTGCAGGGCGGCATAGCCGAACTGGTCGACGCCTTCCGCGCGAACGAGCCGGAAGCGCTGATCCTCCTCACGCCCGTGCCCGACCCGGAGAACTACGGCGTCGCCGAGCTGAACGGCAGCAACACCGTCAAGCGCCTCGTCGAGAAGCCGAAGGAGCCCGCGACCGACCTCGCGCTCGTCGGCGTCTACATGTTCACGCCGCAGATCCACGACGCCGCCCGCGCGATCGAACCGTCCGCGCGCGGCGAGCTGGAGATCACCGACGCGATCCAGCACCTCGTCGACGAGGGTCGCCGCGTCGAACCGCACATCGTCACCGGCTGGTGGAAGGACACCGGCAGACTCGAGGACATGCTCGAGGCGAACCGGCTGATCCTCGAGAACGTCGAGCAGCGGATCGACGGCGAGCTCGACGAAGGCTCGAACGTCGAGGGGCGCGTGATCGTCGAAGCGGGCGCGCAGCTGATCCGCTCGACCGTGCGCGGGCCGGCGATCATCGGCGCGGGCGCGACGCTGACCGACTGCTACGTCGGGCCGTACACCGCGATCGCCGAAGGCTGCTCGATCGAAAACGCCGAGGTCGAGCACTCGATCCTGCTCGCCGGCTCGTCCGTCTGCAACCTCGCCGGCCGCATGGAGTCCTCGCTGCTCGGCCGCAACGTCGCGATCCGCCGCGACGACCGCCAGCCGCGCGCCTACCGCTTCATGGTCGGCGACAACTCCGAAATCGGCATTCTGTAGGAATGCGGATCCTCGTAACGGGCGCCGGCGGGATGCTCGGCCAGGACGTCGTTGCCGCCGCCGAGGCGAACGGCGACGAGGTGCTCGCGTTCGCGCGCGGAGACCTCGACGTCACCGACGAACGCGCGGTCGCCGCGGCGATGTCGGACGAGCACGTCGACGCGGTCATCAACTGCGCGGCCTGGACCGACGTCGACGGCGCCGAGGAAGATCCCGATGGCGCTGATGCCGTCAACGCGCTCGGTGCGGACCACGTCGCGAACGCGGCGGCCCACGTCGGCGCGCGGCTCGTGCACGTCTCGACCGACTACGTCTTCGACGGCGCTCGCTCTCCCGACGAGGGCGCGTACGTCGAGTCCGACATCCCCGCGCCGCACAGCGTCTACGGCGCGTCGAAGCTCGCCGGCGAGGAGGCCGTCACCGCAGCCGGCGGCTCTCACGCGATCGTCCGTGCCTCGTGGCTGTTCGGCGTCGGCGGGCGCAACTTCGTCGCGACGATGCTCGACCTCGGCGCCGACCGCGACGAGGTGACGGTCGTCGACGATCAGATCGGCTGTCCCACCGCGACGGCCCATCTGGCGCCCGCGCTGCTGGCGCTCGCGCACGACACCGACGTAGAGGGGATCCTGCACGTCGCCGGTGGCGGCCAGTGCTCCTGGTATGACCTCGCGGTCGAGACGTTCCGGCAGGCTGGGATCGCCTGTCGCGTGCAACCCTGCACGACCGCCGACATGCCGCGCCCGGCGCCGCGCCCGGCCTTCAGCGCGCTCGCGAGCGAGCGCGACGACGCACCCCTGCTGCCGCCGTGGCAGGAGGGTCTCACCACGTATCTCGCACAGCGGGGGGTTCACGCATGAAGCTGCTCGTCTGCGGCGGAGCGGGCTTCATCGGCTCGAACTTCGTCCGCCTGCGCATCCGCGACCACGGCGATGAGGTCGTCGTGCTCGACAAGCTGACGTACGCCGGGCGCAAGGAGAATCTGCACGACACGCTCGACCAGGTGCGCTTCGTGCACGGCGCGATCGAGGATCCCGACGCCGTCGCCGACGCGATCGAGGGCGTCGACGCGGTCGTCAACTTCGCCGCCGAGACGCACGTCGACCGCTCGATCGCCGACCCCGACGCCTTCCTGCGCACGAACGCGATCGGCACCTACGTGCTGCTCGAGGCGGCCCGCACCGCCGGCGTGCGCTTCCTGCAGGTCTCGACCGACGAGGTCTACGGCTCGATCGACGAGGGCTCCTTCACCGAGGAGTCGCCGCTGCAGCCCTCTTCGCCCTACAGCGCGACGAAGACCGGCGCCGACCTGCTGGTGCTGTCCTACTTCCATACGTTCGGGCTGGAGACGCTGATCTGCCGCGGCTCGAACAACTACGGGCCCTATCAGTACCCCGAGAAGCTGATCCCGCTGATGGTGCTCAACGCGCTGCACGGCGACAAGCTGCCCGTCTACGGCGACGGCATGCAAGTGCGCAACTGGCTCTACGTCGAGGACTTCGGCCGCGGAATCGGTCACGCGCTGGAGCACGGCGCGGCCGGCGAGGTCTACAACGTCGGCGGCCCCGACGAGTGCCCGAACATCGAGGTCGTCAAGCGGATCATCGAGCTGACGGGCAACGACGAGTCGCTGATCGAGTACGTGACCGACCGGCCCGGCCACGACCGCCGCTACTCGCTCGCCTCCGAGAAGCTGAGAGCGCTCGGCTGGCAGGCACAGGTGCACTTCGCCGAGGGGCTTGACCAAACGGTCGCCTGGTACCGCGAGAACACGTGGTGGTGGGAGACGATCCGCTCCGGCGACTACCGCGAGTACTACGAGCGCCAGTACGGCCGGGCGCTCGGGTAAGTGGATCACAGGCGCGTCCGCGCGCACGGGGAACGTGCACGGAACCTGTGCACTTACGGACCTCGTAGGTGACGGGAGGGTGGCTGTGGGGCAAGACTCGGGCATGCGCGTTCGTCGCAGAGCCCCCAGAAGACCGGTCCAGCGTTGGCGCGAGGTATGCGTCGACGGCGTGCTGCACGTCGCCTTCGCGGCGGCGGAGCGGGCCGAGGCGGCCGCCGAGCACTGTGTGCCGAGCAGCCTTCGGCCGCACCACGGCCACCGTCACAAGCATCGCCGTGGCGTGCGCAGACGCTAGCCCGCGCGCCACGCACGGCATTCGGCGCGGTCACCTTTCCTGACTGCCGATCCCCTGCAAGTGAATCCGATCGCGCCAGACGGCGGGTTCACTGTGACGGGGTTACACTCAGGTTTGATCGTGTAATGGCCAGCGAGGATCGCACCCCCATCCGTCCCACGGTGCCGCGCGGCCGTCACGCTCCTCCGCTCGAGGTGCGCCTTGCGCAGCAGCGCGAGCGCCTGTTCGAGGCTGCCGCGTCCGTTTTCGCGACGACCGGCTACGCCGACGCGAGCGCCGAGTCGATCAGCCGCGCCGCCGGCATGTCGAAGGCGACCTTCTACGAGCACTTCTCCAACAAGGAGGAGTGCATCCTCGCGCTGTTCGACGCGGCCAACCAGCTGCTGCTCACCCGCATCCTGGGCGCCGTCGCCGAGGCGGGCGAGGACCCGGTCGCACGCATGCGCGAGGGGATGCGGGAGTTCCTCGTCGTGATCGACGAGTACCCGGCCCAGGCGCAGACCCTGCTCGTCGAGATCATCGGCGCCGGCCCGGCCGCGATGCGCCGCCGCGACGAGATTGTCGCCAGCTTCGCGCAGGTGCTCTTCCGCGAGAACGAGACGCACGCGCAGGAGGGCGTCATGCCGCGCTTCAAGAGCCCGGTCGACGCGTTCGCAATCGTCGGCGCGATCGCGGAACTCGTCTCGCGGCAGCTGCGGCTCAGAGAGCCGGAGCACTCGGCCGACCTGCAGCCGGTGATCGAGCGCTTCGCGTTCGGCCTGCTCGGGATCGAGCCGCCGCCGCTCGCACCCGCTGCGTAGGCGTACGCTGCGGCGGGTGACGGTCGACTCACAGGCCTCGCTCGCAGCGCTCGACGCCGAGGTTGTCACCTGCCGGCGATGCCCGCGGTTGGTCGACTGGCGGGAGCGCGTCGCGGCCGAGAAACGCGCCGCGTTTGCGGACGAGACGTACTGGGGCCGGCCGATCACCGGCTTCGGCGACCCGGCAGCACGGATCCTCGTGCTGGGCTTGGCGCCCGCCGCGCACGGCGGCAACCGCACCGGCCGCGTCTTCACTGGCGATCGCTCGGGCGACTGGCTGTTCGCCTCGATGTGGCGCTGCGGGCTGGCGAACCAGCCTGAGTCGCGATCGCGCGACGACGGGCTGGAGCTGCGCGGTGCCTACGTGACGGCGGCGGTCCGCTGCGCGCCGCCGGCGAACAAGCCGCTGCCCGCGGAGCGTGACGCGTGCTTTCCATACCTCGTGCGAGAGCTGCCGCTGCTGACCGACGTGCGCGTGGTCGTCTGCCTCGGCGGCTTCGCCTGGGAGGCGGGGCTGCGGGTTCGCGCCGCTCTGGGGGAGCCAGCGCCCCGGCCCAAGCCGCGCTTCGGCCATGGCGCGGAGCTGCCATCAGCCACGCCAGGCCGCCTGACGCTGCTCGGCTGCTACCACCCGAGTCAGCAGAACACGTTCACCGGGCGGCTGACGGAGCCGATGATCGATGGGGTGTTCGTGCGGGCACGGGAGCTCTCGGGCCTGAGCGCAGCGTAGGTAGCGCGCGGTCGGTCCGTCTCAGCCGACGAGCGGGTTGCGCGTCTTGAGCGTGGGGAAACGGCCGAAGTCGCGATCGGCCGTCCACAGCTCGCTCACGCCATGCTCCAAGCAGATCGCGGCGATGCGCGCGTCGTGGATCATCGCGCCGCGAATGTCGCCTGCGAGCGAGATGTTCGCGAGCCGAGCGAGGTGCCGCTGCCCTTCGGCCAACAGTCGCAGCGCCGGGGCCTCGGCCCAGATGCTCACCTGGTCGAGTGCTGCGTCGAGCGATGTCGGCGTCGCATAGATGCGCGGGTCGGTCACGTTCCGCAGGAACTCGTGGATGCACGGGTACGGGATCGCCCACGGCGCACGACTCTCAGCGAGCTCCCGAAGAACCTGATGAGCCTTGCGATACCAATGAGCCTCGCCGCGGTGGGCGTAGACGAGCAGGTTCGCGTCGAGCGCGATCACGAGCCGGCGCCTCGGACGATGTGCTTGATCGACATCCAGTCGTCCGGGTCCACGCCCGGCACACCACCGTCTCCAGTGAACGTGCCGTCGCGCAGTCTGAACCCCGTCTTGTGGCCTTGACGCTCGTCGATCACGTGCCGCAGGCCCTCCTCGACAAGGGCCTTAAGGGTGGTGCCCTCGCGGGCGGCGATCAGCTTGGCCTCTCTCAACATGGTCTCAGCAATATCTACGGTCGTCTTCACCCGTACAACCATACTCTGCAAAAGCTCAGCCTCAAGGCGGCGGAGATTTCGCCACTTCGGCGCTAGGCTCGGCTGAGCCGATGGCGTCCCCTCGCTCTGCTTCCTCGCCGCTCGACGCGTTCGCTCCGCGCACGCGGGAGTGGTTCGTGCGGGCGTTCGACGCGCCGACGGAGGCGCAGGCGCAGGCGTGGCCGGCGATCGCGACCGGCGAGCACGTGCTGATCTCGGCGCCGACCGGGTCGGGCAAGACGCTCGCGGCGTTCCTGTGGGCGCTCGATCGGCTGGCGGTGGAGCGGGACGGGGGCGGGCCTGACGCGGTGAGTGCGGCTTCGGGCAGCGCGGTTGAGGCCGGTGAGCGTCGCACGCGCCTCGTCTACGTCTCCCCGCTCAAGGCACTCTCCTACGACATCGAGCGCAACCTGCGCGCGCCGCTCCAAGGCATCGGCGCGGATCTGCGCGTCGCGATCCGCACGGGCGACACGCCGCAGAGAGAGCGTGCGCAGATGCTGCGCGAGCCGCCTGACATCCTCATCACGACGCCCGAGTCGCTGTACCTCATGCTCTCCAGCGGCGCTCGTGAGACGCTCACCGGGGTCGAGGCCGTCATCGTCGACGAGATACATGCCGTCGCCGCGACCAAGCGCGGCGCGCATCTCGCGCTGACGATCGAACGGCTGGC
>Ga0126313_10000171_pt1 | contig 27861 bp, 29 predicted proteins | sample Plot105A_FD_89954 | JGI IMG/M metagenome (GOLD analysis project Ga0126313, IMG submission 89954) | Serpentine soil microbial communities from UC McLaughlin Reserve, CA, USA - Plot105A | ecosystem: Environmental > Terrestrial > Soil > Grasslands | place: USA: UC McLaughlin Reserve, Lake County...
CGTCGCGATGGGTGCACCGGCGAGCGAATCCTGGCGTGGCGCGTTCGGTCTGACCGTGACGATGGTCTGGCTCTACGTCGAGATCCTGCGCCTGCTCTCGTACCTGCGCAGGTAACACGAAATTGTTGTGATCTGAGGGCCGCCAACCTGAAGGGATGGCGGCCCTCGATCGTTCCTGGTCCCCAATTTGGTCTACACCCAGCCCCCCGTCAGCAACGAAGGTTTACTGCTCCATTTGCAAACGGAGCAGACCGCAAGCAACTCACCTGTGTACGTTCGTTTCCGCACCGGGGTGGGTGCGGGTGGGCCACGGTGGTGAGGGCTGCGGTGCCAGGGCGAGCCTGCCCGCGCAGCTAGAGTCGCTGCGTGCGGTACGTGAACTCATTGATCGAGCTGGTGGGAAACACGCCGCTGCTCAGGCTGTCGCGCGTGCTCGGTGACGCCCAGCCGCTTGTGCTGGCAAAGATCGAGTACCTCAACCCCGGTGGCTCTGTGAAGGACCGGATTGCGGTCAAAATGATCGAGGTGGCCGAGCGCGAGGGCAAGCTCAAGCCGGGTGGCACGATCGTGGAGCCCACCAGCGGCAATACCGGAGTAGGCCTGGCGATCGTGGCTCAGGCTAAGGGCTATCAGTGCGTCTTCGTCTGTCCCGACAAGGTGAGCGAGGACAAGCGCAATGTGCTCGCCGCGTACGGGGCCCGGGTCGTGGTCTGTCCGACCGCCGTGGAGCCGGACCATCCCGACTCGTACTACTCAACGTCGGATCGCTTGGTGCGCGAGATCGACGGAGCGTTCAAGCCGGACCAGTACAGCAACCCCAACAATCCGGCCAGCCACTACGAGACAACGGGACCGGAGATCTGGGAGCAGACCGAGGGCAAGATCACCCACTTCGTGGCCGGCATCGGTACCGGCGGCACGATCACCGGCGCCGGGCGCTACCTCAAGGAAGTGTCCAACGGACGCGTTCAGGTCATTGGCGCTGACCCGAGTGGCTCGGTCTACTCCGGCGGCACCGGCCGCCCGTATCTCGTGGAGGGGGTGGGGGAGGACTTCTGGCCGGCCAACTACGACCCCAGCGTCTGCGATCGAGTGATCGAGGTCACCGACTCCGATTCCTTCGCGATGACCCGACGACTGGCCCGCGAAGAGGCATTACTGGTGGGCGGGTCCTGCGGCATGGCGGCCGTCGCCGCGATCCAGTTGGCCCATGAGTTGGCCGATCCGCAGGCGGTGATCGTCGTGCTGTTGCCCGATTCGGGCAGGGGCTACCTCAACAAGATCTTCAACGACAAGTGGCTGACCCGGTACGGATTCGCCGCACGGCCGCAGAATGTGCGAGTGCTCGGCGACGTGTTGCGTGAGAAGTCAGGCGCGCTGCCATCGTTGGTGCACACTCATCCGAACGAAACGATCGCTGAGGCGGTGTCGATCCTGCGGGAGTACGGGGTGTCCCAGATGCCGGTGGTCCGAGCTGAACCGCCGGTGATGGCCGCCGAGGTCGTCGGCTCGGTGAGCGAGCGGGGGCTGCTCGGCGCCCTGTTCGGACGTCACGCCCGCCCCGCCGATGCTGTCGAATCGGTGATGGAGCCACCGCTGCCTGTGCTCGGCGCGACCGAGCCAGTTACCGATGCCGTAGAAATTCTCGTTGACCAGGACGCGCTCCTCGTGCTCGACGACGGCCGACCCGTGGGGGTCCTGACCCGCCAGGACCTGCTGAACGACATCCACTAGGAGTCCGGCGCCAGCAGCTCCGACAGCACCTCGCGCCAGTTCTGCGTCCAGTCCAGCGTCTGCCAGTCATTCAGGGACACCCAGCGAGCGGATCGAGTCGTGCCGTCCGAATCGAGCACGATGGGGTCGGTCGGCATTTCGCAGCGCGCTCGATAGATGAGCCGTACCGCGTGAAAATCCTCGACCTCCCCCCGCGGATTGTGGCCGATCCAACGTGAGGAGTGGACTTTGGTCAATTCGCCCAGACTGATTGTCTGGGAAGTCTCCTCCATCACCTCCCGCAATACGGCCGCTTCCGGCTGCTCGTGATCATCCAGGCCCCCGCCCGGCATACCCCAGCGACCGGCGATCGCGGTCCTGTGGGAGAACTCGGTGGCCAGCAAACCCTGGGCCGACAACACGACCGCATAGCCGGCAATGCGCTGCCGAACTCTCGGGGGGCGACCTCCGGTGAGAACCAGACCTGCATCGCGACCGCGCGGTCGCACAGAAGGTCTGTGCTCGCCGCTGAGCGGGCGCACGGCCAGTCGCAGCACCAGCTCGCCATCCTCCCCCCGAACGACGTCAATCGGGCGCAGAGCCAGGAATCCGCGGTCATGGGCCAGTACGCCGGGATCCACACCATGATCAAGAACGCCATCGAAGGCCACATTCCCGTCCTGGCCCAACCCAACGACCTTCATCGCGGCACGATCTCTGTTCCATTCAGAAGCGATTGGCCGTGATCACCAGGAAGCCGCTGGGTAGCGCCACGCCGATTCCGTCGTGCCAGCGCGCCAGACGTTCGGTGAGGGCGGTCCGGGCCTCGGCGATGAGCTCTTTCGGTTGTCCGGTGAGCAGCGAACTGACTCTGACCAGAGCATCGGCCGCATGCTGCACTGTGCCGGGACCACCGACGTAGATCGGATCGCTGCGCAGCTTGCAGTCGATTCTTGCCCACCCGGCCCGCATAAATAGCTCGGCCGTCTGCTCCGGGTTCCCCAGGCTGAATGGCCCATCGACGCCTGAGACAGGGGTGTAGCGGGCGCCGTGCTTGTCCAGGACAGAGGTCAGGATTTCGTACGGCACGGCGAGGTACGGCACTTCGGCCCGCTGGGCCCATACCGAGGCAACCAGCCGGCCGCTGCGCCGGCAGGCCGTGTACAGCCTTCGGAAGGCAACCTCGGGATCGGGAAAGAACATCAGGCCGAACCTGGAGATGATTGCGTCGAACGCTTGCGTTGGAAGGTCGTTTTCGCCCGCGTCAGCTACCAGCCACTCGATGTTGACGGCATCCGATCGGCGTCGAGCGGCGTCGATCATCTCGGGTGAGATGTCGAGTCCGACAACCCGCCCCGCCGGCCCGACCAATCGCGCGGCCTCAACCGTTGTGGCGCCTGCCCCGCAGCCAACATCAAGAACGTTCTCACCGGTGCGCAGGCTCGCGGACTCGAAGATCGCAGCCGAGACCGGGACCAGTGGAGCTTCGGAGTCCGCCAGATTCGACAACCAGGACCGGGTGCGTTCCACGTCCCAGCCGGTGGCCCTCTTTGCTTCAACCACGGTTACCCCAGTAATCGTCGCCGGTGAGCTGCTCATCACGGATTGATGACGAAGCAAGATCACCGGACAGATAGCGCTGAAGGGTCGGCCCAACGGCTCTGGCGACGTCGTCTGAACTCTGAGTCACCAGTGGCGGCAGCCTCAGCACATATCGGCCCATGAGCACGCCGAGCACCTGGGATGCCACCAGGCCGGCACGTCGGGTCGCTTCGTCCTCTGGCAGATCGAGCGCTCTCAAGATTCGGCTGATCACCTCTAGGGTGAGGAACTCACTGATCGAACGGGTCAGGTTCGGATCTGTCAATGCTGTCCGGACGGCGGCCACCAGGGATGGTTGCAGGTCGGAGTCCCAGACCGCGAGGATGGCCCGGATCAGCCGGTCACCGAGACCGTCCAGGCCTGTTGCGGTCACCTGATCGAGCAGGTCAGTCAGCACGATCGGAATGTTGACCGTAGCCAGGAACAGCTGCTCCTTGGTCTCGAAATAGTGGTGGACCAATGCGGCGTCCACACCGGCCTCGGCGGCGATTCCACGGACGGACGCACCGGCGAAACCCCTGGCCGCGAACGCGTGCCGAGCTGCGATCAGGATGTCGCCGCGCGTGTCCTGGTTACCCGGTCGCCTGCCCTTGGCGCCTCGCTGAACCGCCACCGATCTCCTTCGCGCCCGCCATTTCTTCGTGGTTGTAGGCCCCCGGCATTGACCGATCTCAGTCTGTCAGGTCGGCGAGAAAACTCCGGTACCGTTGGGCCTCGTGATCAGCTGGCTGGCCTACTCAGTGGTCATTCTGGCCGGGATAGCTATGATCTGGGGTTTGATCACTGCGGTTGCCAACAAGCCGCCGGGTAAGGCCCAGCTGCTGTTCGCAGCGTTCCTCGAGCTCGTCGTTGTTGCACAATCGCTGATCGCAGGGTTCAGGCTGGTTACGGGTTTCCGGCCGGCTGAGCTTGCCACCACTATCGGCTACCTGATCGGCATCGTGATCATGATCCCGGTGGCCTGGCTCTGGGCGAACAGCGAGCGCACCCGCTTCTCAGGCGTCGTGCTCGCGGTCGCCGCGCTTGCCGTGCTCGGCATGACGCTGCGGCTCTTGGAGTTGTGGACGCCGCCGCTACTTCGATGAGCCAGCCGGCGCCGCGCCCGACGAATACCGGTCCGGGTCGGATCCTGGTGGCCGTCTACGGGATCTTCGCTCTTGCCGCGTGTGCGCGGGCCGGTGTTCAGCTGGCGACGAGGTTCTCCGAGGCTCCAGTGGCCTATCTCCTGTCGGCGTTGGCTGGAGTGGTCTATTTGGTGGCGACCCTGACGCTGGGCCGTGGCGGGCGGACCTCGTGGCGGGTAGCGCTTGTCGCGATCGTGATCGAAGCGGTCGGCGTGCTCGCCGTCGGTACTGCGAGCCTGGTCGACCCGGCCGCTTTTCCGAGGGCGACGGTCTGGTCGGCCTATGGCATCGGTTACGGCTTCGTGCCGCTGGTGTTGCCTTTCCTGGGCCTGGCGTGGCTGATCAGTACTAGGCCACGCTGAATGCGGCTCAGCCGATCAAGTCGGCGTAGTCGGGATGTCGATCCAGCCAGCTTCGCAGGAATGGGCACACCGGCCGAACTCGAAGACCTCTGCGCCGCGCGTCGTTGACAACGAATCGGGCGAGCGCTCCGCCGATGCCTTGGTCCTGGTGCGTCGGCTCGACGTCGGTGTGAATCAGGATCATCAGGTCGTCACTCAGCTCATACTCGGCGGTGCCGACGACCTCATCGTCGAGTTGGGCCTCATAGCGCCCCTCGAACAGGTTGTCTGTCACCGTCAGGTCCATAGTTCGCAACTGTGCCAGAGGATCTACTGATCAGGTGTTCGGGTTCCAGGTCACATCGGCGCCGAGGGAATCGCGGTAGGTAATGGCCGTCACCGAGGTGTCGGCTCCAACGCTGAACGGTATCCAGCCCCGGGCGCATTCGCCGACGAGATAGATACCTTCCTCGGGATAGGCGGTTGGCAACGAAATCGGATCTGTGATGGGTGCCTCTGCAGAGACTGTTCCCTTGCTGGTCGACAGGGTCCAGGAGCTCCGGCTCAATACGAGCCCCTCTGAAGAGCCTGGGAGCAGGCTCCGGACACAGGTTTCGACCAGGACGGCGTACACATCACCTTGTCGCATCGTGCCGCTCGCCGTGAGATCCAGATAGGGGGCCTTTACCCGGACTCCGATCGGCACGGTGGTAGTCACGGGCCGTTCCGAGGACGCCGGTGGAGTGGATGCCTTGCCAGTCTTGGTCGTCTCATTCGGCGTTCTGATCGACTGGGTCGGAGTCGGCGTGCGCGGTGGGGCAGCAGTGGCAGACGCTGTTCGGCTGGCAGTTTTCGGTCCCCCGGACGACCGGATGGTCGGCGACGCCGCCGCCGGGGTGGACTTCAGCGGACTGGCGGTGTGGCTAGCGACTGTCGACGCCGGGCCACCCGACGGCTCCACGCTGGTAGCCGGCGGTGCGCCAACTTGGGATTGTCCCGTCGGGATGAGGACAGCCCATCCGATGACAGCCACCGTAATCGTCACAGCCGCGGCGACCAGGCCGCCGATCCAGTAGATCGTGGCCCCGGATTTCCGGCTCGATGCGGACGATGTCTCGGCGAGGATTCTTTCGGCCATCCACTCAGCCCGTGGCAGCGCGCGTTCCGGCGGCAACTCGAGCTTCATCGACTTTCCTCCAGTAGAGCCGCGAGCTCGGTTCTGGCAAGCCGGGCTCGGGCGCGGGACAGCCGGGACTTCACCGTTCCAACCGAGATCTTCAGTGCAGCGGCGGCATCGGCAAGGGACAACCCCGACCAGGCGACAAGCTCGACGACGTCACGTTGGTTGGCGGGCAGGGCGGCGAGGGCTTGCCGGATCACCGCCATGGTGGACTCCGCCTCGACCCAGGAGGCGGTGTTGTCGGCCGGCGGGCGCTGTTCAGTGCGCACTCGATCGACCAGAGTGAGATGCCGGTCCCGTGACCGATTCGCGTTGCTGCATTCGTTGCGGGCCATTCTCAACAGCGCTGGCCGGGCGGAGTCCAACTTCAATGCCTCGACCTCACCACGTACGGCTCGCCGCCACAGCGTCGTGAAAGTCGCCTGGGTGGCATCCTCGGCAACCGACCAGGACGCTGTCCGGCGGAAGCAGAAGTTGTAGACCGGCGTGCTGTGCCGCATGAACAGCTCTCGGAACGCGTCCTCGTCTGCCGAACGCAGTCGATGCCATAGCTCGGCGTCGGACTCCCCGCCGCCGGCGGTGCCAACGCTCATCCGCACCACCTGGGTCGTGCCGACCCACCAGCGTCACCTTGCCAGGGTCGTCTCGACTCACGGTACCCGTACGCATACCGGGCTTGAGTCCGCAAGTAGGACGAGGGTTCCAACAGCGCCAGCTCGGTATGCTCCTCGGCGTTGGCCGCGACCCGTCGCCCTTGCCGGAGGCACAGGTGAAGTACAGAGAACAAGCGAATCTCGATCCGTCCCAGATGGGTGGCCGCGGCGGCAATAGGGGAAAGATCGCCATTGGAGGCGGCGCAGGGCTCTTGCTGGCTGTAATCGCCCTGCTGTTCGGCATCAACCCGGGCGATCTCTTGGGCGGCGGGCAGATGACCGACCCAGGCACCGGTGCCACGACGCCATTCGCGCAGTGCAGCCGGGGGTCGGACATCAATGCCAATCGCGAGTGCCGCTTCGTGGCTTATACAAACTCGATCCAGGACTACTGGGCCGGAAGCCTGGGGCGTTATCAGGAGATCAAGGTGGAGACATTCGAGGGGCAGGTCAGCACCGCGTGCGGCACGGCGAGTTCAGCGGTCGGACCCTTCTACTGCCCTGCAGACACGTCGGTCTACCTCGATCTCGGTTTCTTCGGCCAACTCACCGGCCAACTCGGCGCGCAGGGCGGTGACGCCGCGGAAGCGTACGTCCTGGCGCACGAGTTCGGGCACCACGTGCAGAACCTGACCGGCACCATGGCGAGGGTGCAGCAAGCTGGCCAAACCAGCGGCCCGAGGTCGCCCGCGGTGCGATTGGAGTTGCAGGCGGATTGCTATGCCGGCGTCTGGTTCCGGCATGCGACCGACGATCCGGAGAGCCCGATAAGCGAAGTCGGCACTGAAGATCTGAACCGCGCCATCGATGCGGCAGCGGCGGTTGGTGATGACCGGATCCAGAAAAAAATGCAAGGTCAGGTGTCACCGGAATCTTGGACTCATGGATCAGCGGCCAAGCGCCAAGAGTGGCTGCTTCGGGGCTTCGAAACCGGCGATCCCGACCAGTGCAACACATTCGCGGCCGGGGCGTTGTGACCCCCGACTGACGGATATCAACTGACGTTGCAGGTCACGCCCGTGGCGTGGATCGGGCAATAGCCGCGAGGGTTCTTGTCCAGATACTGCTGGTGGTAATCCTCGGCGTAGTAAAACTCCGGAGCCGGCCGGATCTCTGTGGTGATCGCACCGTAACCGGCTCGCTTGAACTCGGTCTGGAACTCGTCTCGGATCCGCTCGGCCGCGGCGGCTTGTTCCGGAGTTGTGGTGTAGATCGCTGACCGGTACTGCGTGCCGACGTCATTGCCCTGTCGCATGCCCTGCGTGGGGTCGTGGTCCTCGAAGAAGATCTTCAGCAGTTGCTCGTAGCTGATCTTCCTCGGGTCGTAGCACACCTTGACCGCCTCGGTGTGCCCCGTACGAGCGCTGCACACTTCCTGATAGGTCGGGTTGGGGGTGTAGCCGCCCGCGTAGCCGACCGCGGTGTTGGTCACACCGGGGGTCTGCCAGAACAGCTTTTCGGCACCCCAGAAGCAGCCCAACCCGAAGTAGGCGACCTCAGAACCTTCCGGGACCTTCTGAACAGGTATGCCGAAGATGTCGTGGAACGTCGGATTGACCAGGACGGAACGATCCCGGCCGCGAAGCGCCTGGTCCGGCTCGATCATGCTCGACTTCCTAGATGTGAACAGCATGGTTCCAGTCTCCCTCCGGCGCTCTCGATAAGCCGAGGCACGCCTGGTTACGGAACGCTCACCGCCGACGAATCTGTTCCCGTCCTCAGACGAGCCCCATCCGACCCGCGTAGGCTCGCCATCATGACCGCCCAGACCGGCTTCTCGACCCGCGCAATCCATGCCGGGCAAGACCCTGACCCGGCTTTCGGCTCCGTTGTGCCGCCCATCTATGCCACCTCCACCTTTGTGCAGGACGGCGTGGGAGCCCCGCGTGGCGGCCATGAATACTCTCGTTCCTCCAATCCCACCCGGGCGGCGTTGGAGGAGTGCATGGCATCGCTGGAGGGCGGACGCCACGGCCTGGCGTTTGCCAGCGGATTGGCAGCCGAGGACACGCTGCTGCGGACTATCGCGTCGCCCGGCAGCCACTTCGTGGTTCCGGCCGACGCTTACGGTGGCACGTTCCGGCTCTTCACCCGAGTCCACCAGCGATGGGGTGTAACGCCCGTGACCGCAGATCTCACGGATCCCGCAGCGGTGGAGGCGGTGATCCGGCCCGGGGAAACCACCGCGGTCTGGGTGGAGACACCCACCAACCCACTCTTGGCAATCGCCGACATCGCGGCCATCTCCGAGCTGGCGCATGCCGCTGGCGCATTAGTGATCGTCGACAATACGTTTGCGACGCCTTATCTCCAGCAACCGATGGCCCTGGGCGCCGACATCGTGGTGCATTCCACAACCAAGTACTGCGGCGGCCACTCCGATGTGATCGGCGGGGCCCTGGTGGTCTCCGATGACGATCTCGCCGAGCGTCTCCGCTTCCATCAGAACGCGATAGGCGGCGTGGCCAGCCCGTTCGACTGCTGGCTGGTGCTGCGCGGCCTGCGCACCCTCGCTATCAGGATGGAACGCCACTGCGACAACGCTGAGCGCCTTGCTGACTGGCTTGGGGAGCACCCTCGGGTGCCCGAGGTGTACTTTCCGGGCCTGGATACCCATCCCGGTCATGATCTGGCCAAGCAGCAGATGCGCCGGTACGGCGGCATGATCAGCTTCCGGGTTCGCGGCGGCGAGCAGGCGGCGCTGGATGTCATCGGCAGAACCAAGATCATTCTCCTCGGTGAGTCGCTCGGCGGAGTTGAGTCGCTGATCGAACACCCCGGCCGGATGACGCATGCCTCGGTCGCCGGCACCGAACTCGAAGTGCCCGATGACCTGGTCCGGTTCAGCGTCGGCATCGAGGATGTCGAGGATCTGATCGCCGATCTGCGCCAAGCACTGGAGGAGTGATCAAACGACGCTCAAGTGTGGCGCTGCCTCACTTCGGGCTGTGAGATTCCAATCTATTGGCTCGGCGTCGGCGCGCACGAGGAGGTCGTTGGCGCGGCTGAAGGGGCGGGAGCCGAAGAAGCCGGCCTGCGCCGAGAGCGGGGAGGGATGGGCACTGGCCAGGTAGGGCACCGAGCCGAGCATCGGGATCAGCGACTGAGCGTCCCTGCCCCACAGGATTGCCACCAGCGGACCACCGCGCTCGACCAGCACCTCGATCGCACGAGATGTGACTTTCTCCCAACCCCGGCCACGGTGCGACCCGGAGCGGCCCGGCTGAACCGTCAGTACTCGATTGAGTAGCAGGACACCCTGGTCGAACCAGGGCGTCAGGTCCCCGGATTCGACCGGAGGAATGCCTAGATCTGCCTGCAGCTCTGAGTAGATGTTCTGCAGCGAGCGAGGGATCGGCCGGACATCGGCCTTGACGGAGAAGGAAAGCCCGACGGGGTGACCCGGCGTCGGATACGGATCCTGGCCGACGATCAAGATTCGGACGTCCATGAGCGGCCGGCTGAACGCTCGCAGGACAAGCTGGCCCGCGGGCAGGTAGCTCCGCCCAGCTGCCAGCTCGGCTCGCAGGAAATCGCCGATTGCGGTGATGGTCGGCGCAACTGGCGCGAGCGCTTGTGCCCAGTCCTGGCTGACGAGGTCAGCTAGCGGTCGTGGACTCATCGGCCTCCTCGATCCCCCGATGCGCCTCTGTCCGAGGCATCCGTACGGCCGCGCCGGCTCCCGCGATCAGCAGGCCGGCGCCTACGCCAAAGGCAACCCCATAAGAGACCCGGTCGGCAAGTAGACCCGCCACGAGGGGTCCGACAATCGCGCCGATGTCGGCACACATCGAAAAGATCGCAACGGCGGTCCCGCCGCGAGCGCCGGCTACGTCACCGACGGTGGCAGCCGGCGCGGTGCCGAGGAAGGCCGATGCGACCCCATAGAGGCAGAGCACGACAATGAGCAGCCAAATATTGGAGGCATACGGCACCGCGAGAATCGAAACCCCGCCTAGCAACCCGCCGAGGATCATGGCTGGGCGTCGGCCCACGCCATCGACGAACCTGCCGGCAGGTGCTACCGCGATCGTCTGCACGACCGAGGCACAGGCAAATGCCGCGCCGGTCCAGGATGTAGGCCGGTGCAGGACTTCCACAACCATGACCGGCACCAATGACATGCGCACGCCGAACGACGTCCAGCCCTGGGCGAGGCTGGCAACGCACGCAGCTTGATAGCGGACATCTCGGAGCAGCTGGCGCAGCGGTACTGGCCCACTCGTGGCCCGTGCCGACGGGCCGGCGCCGGAGCGTCGCAGCATCAGCAGCCCAATGGTGCCCGCCACGGCAAGCGTCCCCGCGTAGAAGAAGAACGGCGCGGTCAGCGATATGGCCGACAACAGGCCGCCAACCGCCGGCCCGGCCATTCCCCCGATCAAGAACCCGGCCTGGAAGACGCCACTGGCCCGCCCTCGGAGTCCTGCTTCCACCGAGGTCAGCAAGAGCGTGGTCGCTGAGACGGTGAACATTGCCGACCCGAAGCCGCCGACGCCTCGCAAGATCAGCAGCTGCAGGTATGACTGGGAGATCCCTGCCAGCCCGCTCGACACAGCAACGATGAAGATGCCGAGCGCTAGAATTGTTCGCTCACCGGCGTGATTGATCATCCTTCCGCAGAACGGTGCGGTGACCAGCCGCATCAGCGCAAACACCGAAACCACGGCACCGACGGCGAAGTTGTCCACTCCGAAGCTGCGGGCGAAGACCGGCAGCACCGGGATCAGCACGCCGAAGCCCACTGCGACACAGAAAGCAATGACGCCCAGGACGAGCACGTCCCGCGGCATCCGCTCCTGGCGTCGGAGCCACCTGGGCGCCCGGGGCGAGGCAGTCACCCGGATAGTTTGCCTGCTCAGCGCGCCCGGCGAGCGCGCAGCAGGCTGTAACCGTCCGCTACGGTGTAGGGAGGATTGAGGCGCCGAACAGGAGGCAGGTTGCCAGAATCCAGCGGCCTTCGCGCCTGGCTGGAAGCCAGGCGCGGCGTTCGATCGCGCTTTCCGTTCCTGCTCACGTCGCAGGGGTCCGGCACCTCAACGGATCAGGAGCGCATGTCACCGGAGTCTTCCCAGACAGAGGAGGCTACCGGCACAACGGGCGTTTCGGATGCGGATACCGATCACGTCGGTCTGGTGGATTCGGGCCGAGTCGATTGGGGGCCTATCGACCAAAGCACAGTAGTGCCAACGCCGGGCGACGCAACCAGGGGCCAAGGCTCTGCGGAGCCGGCGGTAATCCAAGCTGAGCAGCCGGTCAGTGTCGCGACCACACCAAAGTCCGACGCAGCGGTGCCGCCCGGGATCCAAGTCGCCGCTGCGTGGAGCTGGCGAGTGATCGCCATTGCGATCTTGCTGTACGGGCTCGGCTGGATCGCGCGATACTTATCCGAAGTCCTGGTACCCATCGCGGTCGCCATCTTGGTGACCGCTCTTCTTCAGCCAGTCGCCAACCGGTTGCGGATCTGGAAGTTCCCACGTGGTCTGGCGACGGCCGTCACAGTGCTCGGCGGCCTGGCGCTGATCGTCGGCGTTCTCATCTTGATCGGCACCCAAATCGTCGATCAATCGACGACGCTGTCCGGCAACGTCGTCACCGGCTTCAATCAGGTGGTCGATTGGCTGCAGAGCGGACCGCTTAAGCTCGATCCGGCGTGGTTCGACGTAGACACCTTGGGTGACCGGATCCAGACCCTACTCGCCGCTAGCCGGGACACCGTCGCCAGCTACGCCGCCGATATCAGTGCTGGCGTTGGCCATTTCTTTGCCGGCCTGGCGATCATGCTGTTCGCGCTCTTTTATTTCCTCTACGACGGCCGCGGGATCTTCAGCTTCGTTCTCAAGTTCTTCCCGATTCGGTCTCGGGAGCGGGTCGACGAGGCCGCGCGCCGCGGATGGGGTTCGCTCTCGTCCTTCGTCCGGGCGACCATTCTGGTGGCTTTTGTGGATGCCATCGGAGTTCTGATCGCCGCCTTGATCATCGGCGTGCCGCTGGCGCCGGCTCTGGCCGCGCTGGTCTTCCTCGGCGCGTTCGTACCAATCGTTGGCGCGCTGGTGGCGGGATTCATCGCTGTGCTCGTCGCGCTCGTCGCCCTCGGCTGGGTCCAGGCGCTGATCATGTTGGGAGCGATCATCCTCGTGCAGCAGGTGGAAGGTCACGTGCTGCAGCCGTTCCTGCTCGGACGTGCCGTCAAGCTGCATCCGCTCGCAGTGATCTTGGGCATCGCCATCGGCATTGTCGTCGGCGGGATCGTTGGAGCACTGATCGCCGTGCCTATTCTCGCCTTCGGCAAGGCCTTTGTTCAGCAGCTGGCCGGCGTCAAGGATCCGCCGCTGGCCAGCGCAATTCGCTGGCCGTCAGGCCGTCGCCGGAACTGACTACAACGCGGAGCCCTTGGCGTACTGGGCATATGAGAGGTTCCAGTCGGAATAGCCGTTGCCAGGTTCTATTCGGCGCTTGCTACCAACGGTGATCACCGGATCGCCGATCTGGACCTGACGAAACAGCCAGCCCGCGTTAGCCGTGCTCATTCCGACGCAGCCGTGGCTGGCATGCCGGCGACCGAAGTTGCCAGTGTTCCATGGAGCCGCGTGCAGGAATTCACCCGAGTTGGTGATTCGCATCGCGTAGCGCACATTGAGGTCGTAGTCCTCCTGGGCACCGATCATCTCGTCGGTCATCCGGTGGGTGTATTCCTTGTTCATGATCAGCTTGATGCCGCTGCGGGTCTCCCACCCGCGCCTCCCGGCGCTGATTGGGATGCTACGCAGGTGCTTGCCGTTGCGATAGACAGCGGCTCGATGCGTGTCCAGGTTGATCTTGGTGATCAGCGAGCGGCCGACGGTGAACGATGTCTTCCTGGACTCCTGACCGTAGATCCCTCCGCCGGCATTGACACCGTTGAGATTCGCCCGAACCGTCACCTTCGTCCCGGGCCGCCAATAGTGCTCCGGCCGGTAGTGAACTTCCCTGCCGGAGAACCAGTGCCAAGTGCCCGGTTGCACAGGTGACACCTGGACGTGCAGGTTCCTCTCGAACTCCGCCCGGTTCGTCACCGGCACATCGAATGTCAAGATCACCGGCATGCCGACGCCGACGGTGCTGTCCGGCAACGGATAGATGGTCGGGTACGTCTGTTGATCAAGCGTCAGATTGTGCGTCCGAAAAAAGGTGGACGTCTCCGTAACCTCGTTTAGGGGGTTCTTGCCCGCCATTGCCAGCGTGTACGCCGTGCCCGGGTCGAGTCGTTCCGTCGCGGTCCACGACTTCCGGTCTTTACTGAAGACCCCGCCGACACGCCCCTTGACGGGACGGCCTCGTCTGTCAAGGCCGGAGAAGCGCAAAGTGACTGTGGTCAACGTGCCGGAGTTCGCTTTCACCGACACAAGCGTGTCGACCTTGACTCCGGTGGCACCGTCCTTGACGTTGCTGTTCAGGGCAACGGGCGTCACTGGTGGCCGGGGCGTACTTGAAGAGCGGCCTGTCGAGGCCGACGACGCCGGAGCCTGTTGTGAGGCTGCATCAGCCTGTGGCGCGTTGGCAGAAGCGCCGCATGCCGAGAGCGATGCGGCTACTAGCGCCGTTGCGGTGACGCTCGACAGCGCACATGCCCACTTCGATGGCATACAAAACAATGTGCCATCCGGGTCTGCCGTTCTCATAGTCCCACGCCGAAATGGTGCGCAGTCGGCTAGTTCCCCATTCCAACCAGCTCAGTATCCTCAGCCGCCCCAGCCGATGGCGAAGCTGGACTTTGCCGTCCGGCCAGCGGTTTCTCCCGCATGGTGAGCGCGACCACCAGAGCGACGACCATGAACGGCACCGCGACGAGGAATACGTCATCCATGGCCTCGGTGAATGCGGTCAGCACCCAGGTCTTCACCGGTTCGGGCAGCGCTCGCAGTGCTGTGATATCCCGAAGCGACGCCGACGCATGGCTCATCTGCGCCTGCGCCGAGGCGGGTACCACCTCGGCCAGATGGTGCTCGAGCCGGATGTTCAGGATCGCGCCGAAAAGTGCGGTTCCGACCGCGCCGCCCATCATCCGGAAGAAGGCCACCGACGCGGTCGCCGCACCCATGTGCTTCCGGTCTACGCTGTTTTGCACAGCGGTCACCACTACCTGCATCGTCATGCCAAGTCCCGCACCGAAGAAGAACATGATCAACGCGATGATCAAGTAGCTGGTGTCGATGGCGAGCGTTGAGAAGGCATACAGCGCGGCACCGACGATGATCGCCCCGGAGATAGGCATCCACTTGTAGCGACCGGTACGAGTCATCACCTGGCCACCGCCGATCGAGGTCGCGAAAATTCCCACCACCAGCGGAAGCAGGGCAAGGCCGGATTGCGTTGCCGTCATGCCCTTCACAGCCTGCAGGTAAATCGGCAGGTAGATGAGGCCACCGAACATCCCGACACCCATGATCATCGCGAAGATGATGTTGGAGTCGAAGGTCCAGTGACCAAAGAGCTCCAGCGGAAGGATGGGCTCCTTGGCCCTCGACTCGGCAAGGACGAACAGCCCGGCCAGCACGATGGTGCCGACCAGCAGGCCGATGCCCACTGGAGACGTCCAGCCCTCGTCAGGGCCCGCCCAGCTGAGGTAGAGCACCAGACTCGTCACCGAGCCGACAATCGTCGCGGCACCGAGGTAGTCGACGAAGACCTGGCGGCGTACGTGATGCAGCTTCAGAGCCATCGAGGTGACCACCAGCGCGACGCAACCGATCGGCACGTTGATAAAGAAGATCCACTCCCAGCCCAGGTGGTCGGTGAACAGACCGCCCAGCAGCGGGCCGGCTACCGACGAGACGCCGAATACTGCGCCGAACAGTCCCTGGTACTTGCCGCGCTCACGCGGCGGAATGATGTCGCCGATTACGGCAAGCGCCAGCGATATCAGTCCGCCGCCGCCAAGACCCTGGACAGCTCGGCCAGCAATCATCACGTTGATGCCCGAGACATCGAAGAGCTCTGCGATATCACCGGCGAAGCCGCAGATCACAGAGCCGATCATGAAGACGACGATCGCTGCCTGAAAGATCGGCCGACGACCGAGCAGGTCGGAAATCTTGCCCCACAACGGCGTTGCCGCTGTCGACGTCAGCAGGTAGGCGGTGACAACCCAGGACAGCTTGTCCAGTCCGCCGAGCTCAGAAGTGATCTTGGGCAGAGCAACACCGACGATGCTCTGATCGAGCGCAGCCAGGAACATGCCGGCCATCAGGCCACCCATGACGACCAGGATCTGGCGATGGCTCAGATAGTCACTCGGCAATGTGGCACTGGTCGTCGGCGAGGGTGGGCCGCTAGTCATCGGTTCTCCGAATCTTTCGTCTCGCGGTCGATGTCGCTGACGAAACGCGTCAGCAAGCGGTCCAATTGCTCGAGATCCTCGGGAGCCCAACTGTCCAAGCCCCGTTCGAGGAGCGCCAGTCGGGCGCGAAGTGCCGCGTTCAGCTGTCTCTCGCCGTCGGCGCTGAGCCTGACTCGCTGCGCCCGACGATCGACGGGGTCCGATGCGCGCACGATCAGGCCTCCCTGGTGCAGCTGTGCCACATGTCGTGACACCGTCGAAGCGTCGAGGTTCACGCACGTCGCCAGGTCGGTGACCCTCATCGACCCGTTGGCGGCAATCGTCTTGAGGATCCAGAAGGTGCCGGTGTCGAGAGTCTCCCCGGAGGAGCGCTGCCGGATCAGTCGCCCGACGCTCATCAGCGCGTGCATCACCGACTCAACGGATGCGCTCCGCGAACGGGGCGCAGCTTCGGCTGTTACTTGCATGAAGCAACCATATAACTAGATGTATGCTGCAAGCAAACGCCAACTTTTCTTAGAGAGGAGGCGTTCGGGTATGGAGACGATCAACGCCAGGCTTGTCAGCTGGGCCTCCATCCTCGAGGCGAGCACTCTGCAACAGGCCGAGGCCTGCGCCCGGATGCCTTTCATCTATCCGCACGTCGCTTTGATGCCTGACGCACACCTCGGCTTGGGAGCGACTGTGGGGTCCGTCATTCCCACACAGGGGGCAATCATCCCGGCGGCCGTGGGCGTCGACATCGGCTGCGGCATGATCGCCGTACGAACCCAGGTGCGCTCAGAGGACCTGGTTGCCAGGCCCCTGGCAAAGCTGCGGATCGCCATCGAACACGCCGTTCCGCTGTCAGCCGGAGCACAGAACCGTACCGTCAGCAGATCGGCCGGGAAGCGCATCGCCGAGCTCGAAGCGGTGCCCGAGGTCAACCCCGACGAGCGGCATGACCGGTGGCGGCAACAGCTCGGATCGCTGGGATCCGGCAACCATTTCATCGAAGTGAGCGTCGACGAGCTGCAGCGCGTCTGGTTGTTCCTGCACTCCGGTTCCCGAGGTATCGGCAATCGGATCGCCCAGCACCACATCGCCATCGCTACCAGCCTGATTGAGCGGTACCGGACCCAGCTTCCCGATCGCAACCTCGCCTACCTGGTTGAGGGCACAGAGGAGTTCGAGGCCTACATTCACCAGTTGCAGTGGGCACAGCGATACGCCCTGCTCAACCGCGAGGAGATGATGGACCGGGTGGTCGGTTGCCTCTCCGATTTCCTCTCGGCCGAAGTGGTCGAGCAGGAGCGGATCAATTGCCATCACAACTTCAGCCAACACGAGCAGCACTTCGGCAGGACGGTCTGGGTGTCGCGTAAGGGCGCGATCGAGGCACGGCCGGGTCAGCCTGGTCTGATCCCTGGTTCGATGGGTACCGCCTCGTACGTGGTTGAAGGCAGGGGCAACGCGGCCTCGCTCAACTCGGCACCACACGGAGCGGGGCGTGCGCTCTCGCGATCGCGGGCTCGCAAGACCTTCACCCATGCCCAGCTCCGGGAGGCGATGGCGGGCATCGAGTTCCATGACACCGAAGCCTTTCTCGACGAGATTCCAGCTGCATACAAGGACATCGACGTCGTCATCGCGGATGCTGCTGAACTGGTGTCGATACGCCACACGTTGCGGCAGCTGGTCAACGTCAAAGGCACCTAGCAATGGAAGAAGAATGCGAGGTGTTGATCGTTGGTGGGGGCTGCGGCGGGGTAGCGGCTGCACTGTCCTCGGCCAGGTTGGGCCGTAAGGTCGTGCTGACCGAGAGCATGCGAATTCTCGGCGGCCAACTGACCAGCCAGGCCGTGCCGCCGGATGAGCACCCTTGGGTGGAGACCACCGGAGTGACCCAGACCTATCGCGAGATGCGGGCGCGGGTGAGGCGGCACTACCGGGATACCAGGGACTTGACCCAGAAGGCAAGGGCCGAGCAGGCGCTCAACCCTGGCCAAGCGTGGGTCAGCAACCTCAGCGCCGAGCCACAGGTCTTTCTTCACGTGTTGAACGAGCTGTTGTCGCTGTGGCAGCAGCAAGGGCAGCTGCAAGTGCGAACACAGATGACGCCGATCGCCGCTGAAGTCGACGGCGACATCGTACGAGCCGTGACATTCGCCGGCCCCGATGGCGACCAGTGGACTGTCGCCGCGCCGATCGTGCTGGACGCCACAGAGGAGGGGGACCTGCTGCCACTGACCGGTTGTGAACATGTGATTGGGGCGGAGAGCTTCGATGACACCGGGGAACTGCATGCACCTGCCCACGCCGATCCCCTCGATCAGCAGGCAGTGACCTGGTGTGTGGCCCTGGAATCCCATCCGGCCGAGGAGCACGTGATCGAGCGGCCGGCTGGATACGACTTCTGGCGGACTTACCGTGCGCCACACTGGCCCGGACCGCAGCTTGGCTGGGTGACCCCGGAGCCGGAAACAGGGCGACCCTTGAGGCGCCCACTTTTCGGCAATGGCCAGGATGATCTGTGGAGCTTCCGCCGGATTCGCTACGCCGGCCATTATCAGTCGTCTGACATGACCGACGTGACCTTGGTGAACTGGCCTCAGGTCGACTACTGGCTGGCGCCGTTGCTGGGGGTGGATGCCGAGCAACGGGTGCAGGCCCGGCAAGCTGCCCGCGACCTGTCACTGTGCTTCGTCCACTGGCTGCAGACTGAGGCGCCGCGACCAGACGGCGGCACCGGGTATCCATGGCTGCGGCTGTGTCCTGGCATCCTCAGCACGCCTGACGGGTTGGCCGAGGCACCGTACATCCGGGAGAGCCGGCGCATTCGCAGCCAATTTCGCGTCGTGGAGCAGCACATCGGGGTGGCGGCACGCCCTGGTGCGGACCGCGCCGAGGACTTCTCCGACACGATCGGCGTCGGCTCCTATCGGATCGACCTGCATCCCAGCGCCAGCGGGCGTGGTTACCTCGATATTGCGACATACCCGTTCCAGATCCCATTGGGCGCCCTGCTGCCTTGCCGCACCGCGAACCTGGTCGCCGCCGGGAAGCCCTTGGGAGCCAGCCACATCACCAACGGCTGCTACCGCTTGCATCCGGTGGAGTGGAACGTCGGTGAGTCCGCCGGGGCGCTGGCAGCGTTCTGCCTGGACCGTGGTGTCCCGCCCCAGGCGGTGCGCGAACGGCCGCGGCTACTGACGGAATTCCAAGCTGAGCTGGATTCCCTCGGGATCCAGTTGCACTGGCCATCGGACATCCAGACGATGCGGCGGTGACCGATTCAATCCGGGGTCGAGGACGCTGAACCCCGAACGAACCCGGAACTATGCAGCCCGATCTTCCATTAGTGAAAGTGCAGTTTTACATTCATGGCATGACAACACCAGAAATGACCGCAATCCTTGAACAGCTCGCCGCTGGGCGTATTGACGCCGCTGAGGCGTCCCGCCGGATCGACGCCCTCAAAGCCGCTGAAGCCGGAACTTCGCCGGCAGCCGGCGGCCAATCCGAGCCAGAGGCCAGCACAGAGCCGACAAACGAGGAGCTGGCCGCCGATGCATGGGCGTCCGAGACCGACCGCCCCGATCAAGCCAGCTATCGGACCGAGAGCTTCCCGGAGCCCGAGCGCGAGCCGGAGCCCGAGTCGGCCAACGAGCCAGTGCGCAAGATCAACACCAACGGAGTTGAGCGGATCTCGATTCGCGCCATCGGCCGCAGAGTGAGGATCGTCGGCGAGACTTCTGTCGCGACAGTATCCGCCGATGGCCCGCACGTGCTGCGCCGCAACGGCTCGGTGCTCGAAGTCTCCAGCGACGGCGAACTTGGCGCCTCGCTCGATGGGTTCAGCATCCTCCGTGCTCCCCGCAGCCTGGACGACTTCCGTGCGCTTGGTCTGGGCAAGGAGCTGTTTCTGCGCGTCAATCCAAACATCACCGTGGACGTCGAGGTGACGGCAGGCACGCTGAACACCGAGCGGCTGCCTCGTCTCGGCAAGGTAAGGGTCACCGCCGGCGGCGCCAAACTCCTCGATGTGACCGAGATCAACGACGCCCTTGTCCAAGCGGGACAGGCCACGATTTCGGGAGCGTTCGCCACCGGCCGCAACCGAATCCGCGCCGAGTCCGGGTCTCTCTCGATCACCCTGCAGGACGACTCCGACGTCACGGTTAAGGGTGAGGCTCAGCTTGGCAAGGTCAATTGGACGGGCGGGCACTCCGGCGCCGGCGACGAAGTCATCATGGGCAACGGCAGCGCCAAACTCGACATCGAAGTGGTCATGGGCTACGCGGCGGTACAAGTTGGCTCCAAGCACCAGGCTGAGACCAGCGCGTCGTGACCGAACGAACCCGGTTGAGCCGCGAGCGCATCTCCCGACCGGATCCGGGGCTGCACCGCGCCCCCCGTGACTGCCCGGTGTGCGGTGACCAGCTGGCCGTGACCCGGCTTGGCTGTGGCGCGTGCGGCAGTGAGCTGGCTGGAATCTTCGGGTCCTGCGAGTTCTGCGCGCTGGACGACAAGGACACCGACCTGCTTCGGGTTTTCCTGGCCTCCCGGGGCAACCTCCGGGAGGTCGAGAAGCACCTCGGAGTGTCCTATCCGACGGCTCGGCTTCGATTCGCCGAGCTGTTGGAGAAGCTGGGGCTCGGTGCTGCACCAGAACCTGTCACGAGGCTGACCCGGGAGCAGGTCCTCTCCGAGGTCGTGACTGGAGCACTTACGCCAATCGAAGCCCAAGCTCTGCTCGCCGAGCTGCAGTGAGCACCGTTCTCAGAACGGCTCGACCTTGACCACCGTGACATTGATCGAACGGCCGTTTGGGGCGACGTAGGAGGTGGCGTCGCCCTCTTTCTTGCCCAAGATCGCAGCACCCAACGGCGACTGCGGGCTGTAGACGTTCGTGGCGTCGACGTTTTCGTCGAGTCCCAGCAGTTCTCGGGATCCGAGGACGAATGTGTCGGTGTCGGACTCGTCGCCGTCGAAGGCCACGGTTATCCGAGTGCCCGGAGCGACTTCACCGGATGTTGCCGGCGCCGGTCCGACCTGCGCCCGGTTGAGCATATCGGTGAGCTGGCGGATCCGTGCCTCCTGGTGACCCTGCTCGTCACGGGCGGCGTGATAGCCGCCGTTTTCGCTCAGGTCGCCCTCTGCACGTGCTTGAGCAATCTTCTGCGCGATCGCGGCACGCCCAGGCCCCGAGAGGTGATCAAGCTCGATCTTGAGCTTGTCGTACGCCTCTTGGGTGAGCCAGATCGCCTGCGACGAGTTCTCAGACATCCGAAAATCCTATCAAGCAGCAGGGCGGCGGTTCCGGCCAAAGATGCGTCACGGAACGCTGCAGCCGCGCACCTCCGCCGTTACGGCTCTGCGCAGTGTGATCAACGTAACGCTCAACTCCATTTGGCGAGCGGCAGCAGCCGGCACGGTGACAGCCTGCTCTCCAACGATCCCTGCATCATTCGCCTGGGCCACGACCCGGCAGGTGACGGGCAGGGAAGGGTCCGGCCGTTCCACTGTCAACGTGACGTTGATCTTGGTGTCGGTTTCGACCTGGAAGGCGCTTACCTCTGCCGAGATCGGCGGCCGCGCGCGCTGCCATGCTGTCGTCACAAGCCACCATCCCGCGACTGCGACCAGAAGCGCTACCAGCGCGACCAGCACTGGGCGCGGCAGCCGTGGACGTGGGTATCGACGCCGCAACCGCTCGGCCACCTCGCGCCGCGACTCCTCGGTCACCTCGACATTCTGCCCGCTGGTCCCTGCCTATTCGGAAGGGATGCGACTATGAACCCCATGACGACCCGGCCGCTGCGCACCGATGCAGCCGGAGAACGCCTCCGGCTACTGCACGTGCATGCGCATCCCGACGACGAGTCGAGCAAGGGTGCCGCAACCACGGCGAAATACGTGGCCGAGGGCGTTGACGTCGTCGTCGCGACGTGCACTGGTGGCGAACGTGGCTCGATCCTCAACCCGGCGATGGATCGTCCCGACGTCCTCGTCAATCTCTCAGCCATCCGCCGCCAGGAAATGGACCGGGCTCGGGAGATCCTTGGCATCAGGCAGGTCTGGCTTGGTTTCGTCGACTCCGGGCTCCCCGAAGGTGACCCCCTGCCGCCGCTGCCCGACGGCTGCTTCGCGCGGCTGGATGTCGAGGTCGCCGCCGCGCCGCTGGTCGAGTTGATCCGCAGCTTCCGGCCGCACGTTGTCACGACCTATGACGAGAACGGCGGTTACCCCCATCCCGACCACATCATGTGCCACAAGATCACCGTCGCGGCATTCGACGCAGCGGCAGACCGGGCTGCATATCCAGCGCGCGGTGATCCGTGGCAGCCGAAAAAGCTCTACTACCAGTTCGCTTTTCATCGCCAGCGGATCGCGGCACTTGATCGGGCGATGACCGAGCGAGGTATGGAGTCACCGTACGCCGAGCGGTTGCGCGATTGGCAGCCCGATCCCGACCATGATGCGCGCCTGACCACTCGAGTGCACTGTGCGGATTTCTTCGGACTCCGCGATCAGGCCCTGCTCGCCCACGCCACCCAGGTGGATCCGGAGGGGCCTTGGTTCTCGGTGCCGCTGGAGGTGCACAAGACCGTCTGGCCGACCGAGGACTGGGAATTGGTGCGTACGGTGGTTGAAACTGGCGCTCAGGAGGACGACCTGTTCGACGGCATCGCGGTCGAGTCGGGTGCGATGGTCGGCGCGTAAGGTGACGGTATGACCTACCTGGTCGCGCTGGAGGTCGATCCGAGTACGGCCCGGCCGGGCTGGCCCGCTCTGGTCGTGGTTGTCCTGCTCGCGGTGGCCATGGTGTTCTTGTACTTCAGCATGCGGCGGCAGTTCCGCAAGATCAACGTCGGGTCGTCCGACGAGCCGCCAAGCAGTCCCGATGAGACCCCTGAAGCCAAGTCGCCTGACGGCGCAGCCTGACGGTCTGACCCCGTGGAACGCGCCTGAGCACGTCGAAGGCAGTCTGAGCCCGTCGAGCACCTCGGCCGAGGGCGCATAGGGTCGAGGGATGACCGGTCGCAATCGGCTGACCGCCGCGACAAGCCCGTACCTGCGGCAGCACGCAGACAACCCGGTGCATTGGTGGCCGTGGTGCGATGAGGCCTTTGCCGAGGCGGCCGCCCGCGATGTGCCAGTTTTCCTGTCGGTCGGTTACGCGGCGTGCCACTGGTGCCATGTCATGGCGCACGAGTCGTTCGAGGATGACGTGACCGCGAAGTTGATCAACGACAACTTCGTGGCTATCAAGGTCGACCGTGAAGAACGGCCGGACGTGGACACGGTTTACATGCAGGCCACCCAGGCGATGACCGGCCATGGTGGCTGGCCGATGAGCGTTTTCCTTACTCCGGATCGGCGCCCGTTCTACGCCGGCACATACTTCCCGTCTACGCCCCGGCACGGTATGCCCTCCTTCACCCAGGTGGTTTCTGCCATTGCCGATGCCTGGCGTGATCGCCGCGCGGATGTCGATGACAGCGCGGTCAAGATCGTCGATCAGCTGGCCAAGATCGGCGTCGACGGTGGTGGTCCGGCCGACATCGACCTCGCTGCGGTAATGGCTGAGCTGAAGCGATCGTTCGATCCGGTGTACGGCGGCTTCGGCGGGGCGCCGAAGTTCCCGCCGTCGATGCTGCTGGAGGCACTGCTCAGGCACGGTGGCGACGACGCGGTGATCATGGTCGACCGAACATGTGAGGCAATGGCCCGGGGCGGCATCCATGATCAACTGAGTGGTGGCTTTGCCCGGTACAGCGTCGATGAGCGTTGGGTCGTGCCCCATTTCGAGAAGATGCTCTACGACAACGCCCTGCTGCTGGATGTCTACGCGCACTGGTGGCGGCGAACGCAGTCGCCGCTGGCCCACCGGGTGATAGCCGACCTGGTCGGTTGGCTGTTGCGCGATATGCGGACAGAGGAGGGCGGGTTCGCCGCTAGCCTGGACGCCGATTCACTTGATGATCATGGTCATCATCGGGAGGGTGCCTTCTACGCCTGGAGTCGTGACCAGCTGATCTCAGCCCTCGGCGCCGAGGACGGCGCATGGGCCGCCTCGGTCTTCTCCGTCACCGAGCAGGGTACGTTCGAAGACGGCCTGTCGACACTACAGCTCCTCGATGACCCAGATCCGGAGCGGCTTGCCGATGTCCGCGCTCGGTTGTTGGCAGTTCGCGAGCAGAGGGCGCGCCCGGCCCGCGACGACAAGGTGGTCGTTGCCTGGAACGGCTGGCTGAGCTCGTCGCTCATCGACGCTGCGATGATCTTCGACCAGCCGGCATGGCTGGCGTCAGCCCGGATGGCGGGGGAGTTGCTCTGGCGGGTGCACTGGGTGGACGGCCGCCTTCGCCGGACGTCCCGCGACGGCCAGGTGGGATCGGCGCTGGGGATCCTGGAGGATTATGCGGCATTGGCACAGGCCTACGTGCGGCTGGCCGCCGCGACCGCAGAGCCGATTTGGCTGGAACGCAGCCGGGAGCTCCTCGATGTGATCTTGACTCAGTTCGGCGACGGCTCAGGTGGTTTTTTCGACACCGCTGCCGATGCCGAACAGCTCTACGCCCGGCCGCATGATCCCACCGACAATGCCACGCCGTCCGGACTCAGCGCGACCGTTCATGCACTGCAGGAATTCGCCCACCTGACTGGCGAGGACGGGTACGCCGCTCGCGCAGAGGAAGCCGCCGCCACGGCAGGTCAGCTGATTGTTCGGGCGCCCCGGTTTGCCGGGTGGCTGCTGGCTGACGCGATCAGCCGTACGCCGGAACGGATGCCGTTGGAGATCGCCATAGTCGGACCGAGCGGCGACTCTGCCCGTGCCGAGCTGGTACGGACGGCCCACCGGATGGCTCCGGCCGGCTCGGTGATTCTCGCGGGCGAGCCGGACCAGGCGGGTTTCGAGCTGCTCGCCGACCGGCCTTTGATCGAGGGGCACCCGACGGCCTACGTGTGCCAGGACTTCGTCTGTAAATTGCCGGTCACTTCGGCTGAGGACCTCCTCACTCAGCTCGGAGGTGAGGTCGCGGCGTAGGTGACAATGGAGATCGCGACGTAGTGGCAGACGAAGCCGGCGATCGTACTGGCGTGGAAGATCTCGTGAAACCCGAACCACCGAGGTGAGGGGTCGGGCCACTTGGCACCGTAGACCACAGCTCCCGCGGTGTAGCAGACACCGCCGGCGAGGATCAATAGCAGTACGGTAAGTCCGCCGGCGGCAAGAAACTCGCCGAGCCAGCCAAGGGCTGTCCAACCCATCACAACGTAGAGAACCGTGTACAACCAGCGGGGCGCGCCGAACCAGAAGAGGCGGAACACCAGCCCGGTCAGAGAAGCCGCCCAGATCACGCTGAGCAACACCACCTGTGAGGTGCCGATAAGGAGCAGCAGGGCTAGCGGGGTGTAGGTGGCGGCGATGAAGACGTAGATGTTGGCATGATCAAGCCGGCGCAACACAGCATGACCCCGCCGCCGCCAGGTGAACCGGTGGTAGATGCCGCTGATGCCGAACAAGAGGACTGATGCGGCAAGAAAGACAGTGCCGCCGACCACACCGGCAGTGGTGGGGGCAAGGCTGATCAGCACGATGCCGGCTGCCAGTGCAAGCGGGGCCGTCCCCGCATGCAACCAGCCGCGCAACCCGGGCTTGACCTGGCGAATGAGCTCGTCGATGGAGTCGGGTGGTTGCAGCTGGGCGGGTCCTTCGCTGGCGGTGCTCTGAACCGGCTTGCTCATATAGGGCTCCGTATCGGGGCACTCGTCCCGCTGCCGGGAAGTACGGGCGGATGTCTCGGACAGTAGTTCATGATCATGTTCCGCTCAAACGGGCGGCGTTGGCTGCGGCTGGTTGTGAGCGCGCCCGAAAGCGCTGGGGGCAGGGAGATACGCTGCCAATCGTGGCCCGAATCGAGCGACTTCGGGAAATGCTGGACCGCTTGCACCCATCTGGCCTGTTGTATGCCACCTACGAACATCGGTTGATAGCCGAGCTGGATCACTCCCGGCTACCACGGCACGTCGCGGTGCTGGCCGACGGCAACCGGCGTTGGGCGCGCACCAACGCGCCCGGCCAGCCGTTGGTTGCGGGTTACCAGGCTGGCGCCGACAAGCTCAAGGAGTTCGTCGAGTGGTGCGACGAGCTCGGCATCCCGATCGTCACCTTGTGGGTGTTGTCCACCGATAACTTTTCCCGGAGCAGTGCTGAGGAGATCGGACCGCTGCTCAGAGTGATCGAGAACATGGTGGCCGGGCTGGCTGCGACCGGGCGTTGGCGGGTCCATCCGGTAGGGGCACTCGACCTGCTCCCGGCTGAGTCCGCGGAGATTCTGAAGACGGCGGATCGCGATACGGCTGATCTGAGCGGCATGCAGGTCAACATTGCGGTCTCTTACGGCGGCCGGCACGAATTGCGTGACGCGGTCCGCTCGCTACTAGCCGAGCACGCGGCTAACGGCACGCCTATCGAGGAAGTCGCGCAGACACTCGATATCGAACACATTGCTGAGCACCTCTACACCAAGGGCCAGCCCGATCCGGACTTGATCATCCGAACCTCCGGCGAACAACGGCTCAGCGGCTTTCTGATGTGGCAGTCCGCCCACAGCGAGTTCTACTTCTGCGAAGCGCTTTGGCCGGACTTCCGCAAGGTCGACTTCATCCGTGCGCTGCGCTCCTACGGGCAGCGGGAGCGTCGCTTCGGCCGGTAGACCGAGCCCGGATCGCGGCGTGGCACTTCCGTCACACCCCGGGGGCGTCGTACCGTCGGAGTGCGGGACGCGGGAAGCCGGCCCGCCCGGGAGGCGATGGATGCACCGTCAACCGACGGGCAGCGGACTCGGATCCATAGGGATCCGGCGACTCACCCGGCCGACCACTTGAGGCGTGGGGCCGGGCGCGGGGGCGTGCGGCTGCACAGAAGGGCAGATCGTGTCTTCCGAACCTGGCCGCCGCACCTATGTCGTCGACACCTCGGTATTGCTCAGCGATCCTCATGCTCTCCGCCGCTTCGCCGAGCATGACGTAGTGCTGCCCGTTGTGGTTATCACAGAACTGGAGGCCAAGCGGCACCACGCCGAGTTGGGCTACTTCGCCCGCACGGCGCTGCGGCATCTTGACGACCTACGACTGATGCACGGCCGCCTCGACGCCCCAATCGCGGTGAACGACATCGGTGGAACTGTGCACGTGGAGCTCAATCACGCCGACAGCTCTGCCTTGCCCGACGGCTTTCGATTGGGTGACAACGATTCACGGATATTGGCCGTCGCCCTGAACTTCGCCGCGGAAGGGCGCGACGTCACATTGGTCTCCAAAGATCTGCCCATGCGAGTAAAGGCCTCAGCTGTTGGACTGGCGGCGGAGGAATATCGGGCCGAGATGGCGGTCGAGTCAGAGTGGTCGGGCATGGCCGAATTAGAGGTGGAGCCGGCTCAGCTCGATGAGCTCTACGACACCGGCAAGCTTGATCTCGAGCAGGCCCGCCAGCTGCCCTGCCACACCGGTGTTGTGATTATCAGCAGCAGCGGCTCCGCGCTCGGCCGGGTCACCCCAGGCAAGGAACTGAAGCTGGTGAAGGCAGATCGTGATGCGTTTGGCATCCATGGTCGCTCGGCTGAGCAGCGGGTGGCATTGGACCTGCTTCTCGACCCCAGTGTTGGCGTCGTCTCCCTGGGCGGCCGCGCCGGCACAGGGAAATCCGCGCTGGCCTTGTGCGCCGGTCTGGAGGCCGTTGTCGAGCGGCATCAGCACTCCAAGGTGATTGTGTTCCGGCCGCTGTACGCCGTTGGCGGCCAAGATCTCGGCTACCTGCCGGGCACCGAAGGTGAGAAGATGGCGCCCTGGGCACAGGCGGTTTTCGACACTCTGGGAGCAGTGACGTCCAAGATCGTGCTCGAGGAGGTTATGCAACGCGGCCTGCTGGAGGTCCTACCCA
>Ga0126313_10000172_pt1 | contig 27827 bp, 27 predicted proteins | sample Plot105A_FD_89954 | JGI IMG/M metagenome (GOLD analysis project Ga0126313, IMG submission 89954) | Serpentine soil microbial communities from UC McLaughlin Reserve, CA, USA - Plot105A | ecosystem: Environmental > Terrestrial > Soil > Grasslands | place: USA: UC McLaughlin Reserve, Lake County...
ACGCTTCGAGGAGGCGGCAGAGCGGTTCGATGCGATCGGATCGGTCCCCGATGCGGCTGTCGCCCGGCTCCACGCGGCGGAAGCTGCGGCCGCCGCGAGCCTTACTTCGGACGCCGAACGCCTCTCCGAGGAGGCGCTCATCTTCTTCCGGCCCGCTCGGGCGACCCCGGCGATCGAGCGCGCAGAACGCCTCCGACCTTAGGATCGCTATCGACCGCGTCTATCGCGCGCCTGTCTAGCTCAGCCTGGACGCGCTCCGACCCGCCCTGCTCACGCCCGAGCGTACCGCCGAAAACGTTACGTGTGTCACGAAGGGTGGCGAAGCTGTGCCGGCGCGGCGCGCTCGAGCGCCTCGACGATCTCGGCGAGCTCCGTCTCGTCGGCGAAGGCGATCTCGATGCGTCGCGTCCCGACCCGGGCGGGCGCTCCTGCGATCCGCTCGAGCGCCTCGCGCGCACGACTCCCCAGCGCTGGATCGGCGCGCGCGGCTCCTCGACGCGGCTTCGTGCGAGCGCCCGACCACCGGGCCGCCTGCTCCGCGGCGCGCACCGACATCCCGCGGCGCACGATCTGCCGCGCGAGCTCGCGCCGACCCTCGTTCGTCGGTACGGCGAGGACGGCCCGCGCGTGACCCTCGGAGAGATGCCCCCGCTCGACCATCCCCAGCACGTCGTCGGGTAGCTCGAGCAGGCGAACGCGGTTCGAGACCGCCGGCTTCGAGCGGCCGACTCGCTCGGCGACCTCGCCGAGCGACAATCCGAACTCGTCCATGAGCGCGGCGCAGGCCCGCGCCTCCTCGACGGGCGAGAGATCCTCGCGGGCGACGTTCTCGACCAGGGCGAGGAGCAGCGAGTCGCGGTCATCGGTCTGCCGCACGAGCGCGGGGACGGTCGCGAGGCCTGCCGTCTTCGCTGCCCGCCACCGCCGCTCGCCCGCGATGAGCTCGTACGTCCCGCCCTCGAGCGGGCGAACGACGACGGGTTGGACGACACCCTGCACGCGGACGGACTCCGCGAGACCCGCGAGCGCGTCGGGATCGAACTTGCGTCGTGGCTGGCGTGTGTTCGCGCGAATCGACCCGACAGGAATCTGCGCCAGCTCGGCGGGCGTCGGCACACCTCCGAGGAGCACCTCGAGACCGCGGCCCAGTCCGCGTCGGTTAGGCGCGATCGACAAGCTCGCTCGCCACCCGGTAGTAGGCGTCCGCGCCGGCGGAGCGCGGGTCGTAGACGGTGATCGGAAGCCCGTGGCTCGGCGCCTCCGCGAGCCGCACACTGCGGGGGACCACCGCCTCGAACACGAGGTCGCCGAATGCGCGGCGAACCTCCTCGGCTACGTCGGCCGCAAGCCGGGTCCTCCCGTCCGCCATGGTGAGGAGAAGACCGGCGACGGCGAGGCGCGGATTCAGCCCGCCGCGGATCCGTTCGACCGACTCGAGCAGCTGGGTCAGTCCCTCGAGCGCGTAGTACTCGCACTGCACCGGCACGAGGACGCAATCGGCGGTCGCGAGCGCGTTCACGGTCAGTGGGCCGAGCGACGGCGGGCAGTCGACGAAGACGAAGTCGTAGAGCTCGCGCGCGGGCGCGAGCGGCTCGGCGAGGAACGTCTCGCCGTCGGCGTGGCGGGCGAGCTCGACCGCCGCTCCGGCAAGGTCGCGCTTCGCCGGCACGAGGTCGAGATTCCGGAAGCGCGTCGCGCACGTGAGCGTCCCGAGCGGTGCGCCGTCGAGGAGGTCGTACGACGACGTGCCGTTCGCGCTCATGCCGAGGCCCGACGTGGCATTCGCCTGCGGGTCGAGGTCGACGACGAGCGTTCGCTCGCCCACCTCAGCAAGGCAGGCGGCAAGGTTGACGGCGGTCGTCGTCTTCCCGACCCCGCCCTTCTGGTTCGCGACCGCGACGATCGTGCCGGGCACGAGGTCAGGCTAGTGGTCCAAGCGGACGTTTCTTCGCCACGCCGGGGCGACGCGGAAACCGCTCCGGCGTCGGCGTGAGCTTCCGTGCAACGAGGAGCACGCGCCGGTCGGCGCCGGGCGTGGGATATACCTCTGGAGCCGCTTCTCCGAGCTCCCGGCAGACCTCACCGAGACCCGGGCCGGCGCCAGCGTCGCCCGCGTAGAGGACGCAAATACCCTCGGGGCGGACAAGCGGCAGGCACCACTCCAGCGCGACGGCGGGCGTCGCAAGCGCGCGAGCGACCGCCGTCCCGTACGCGTCGCGGCCCTCACCGCGGCCGTGCACCTCGGCACGGTCGCAGACCACACGCACGTTCGGAAACACGGTGGCCTGCTCGACGAGGAAGGCGCACTTCCTCCGCGTCGCCTCAAGGAGCGTGAACCCGAGGTCGGGACGGGCGACCGCGAGCGGGAGGCCCGGCGAACCGCCGCCCGAGCCGACGTCGACGACCGGCCCGTCTCCGAGGACCGGCAGGGCTGCGAGCGCGTCCTCCACGTGCACGCGGCGTGCCTCCTCAGGGTCCGCGATCGCCGTCAGTCCGGGAGTGGCAACGAGGGCCTCGAGCCAGCGCGCGAGGCGCGCGTCCACGGTTACGTCGGCGCGGGGTGGACGACGACGCGGCGGTTCGGCTCCGTACCCTCGCTTGTGGTCTCGACGCCGCCGAGCTCGCTCAGGAAGGTGTGGACGATCTTCCGCTCGACGGCACTCATCGGCTCGAGCGCCACAGGCGAGGCAGTGCGGATAGCATCGCGAGCCGCACGCTCGGCCGACTGTTCGAGCGTCGCCTGCCGCCGCGCGCGATAGCCGGCCGCGTCCACGACGATCGGACGCCGCTCGTCGTCCGGCGTGCCCATGGGGTAGACGACGGCATTCGCGAGATACTGGATCGCGTCAAGCGTCTGCCCACGCTTACCGATCACGAGGCCGAGATCGGCGCCCGCGAGCGTCGCACGAAGATCGTCGTCGGTCTCGGCAACGGTCACGGTGGCCGGAAGGTCGAGCGCCGAACACACCCGCTCGAGGAAGCCGCGCAAGTGCCCGGCCGGCGTGTCCGGCTCCTCGAGAGGCTTCGCGGCGGACGGCACAGCGGATGGCGCAGCGGACGGGGCGGCGAGGAGCGTCGCGACGACACGGGCGGGGACCTGCCCGACGCCGAGGAGCCCGCGCTCACCCTCGGAAAGGACGGTGAACTCGACGTTGGCCTTGTCTAGCCCGGGGTAGCGGTGTTCGAGCTCGCGGAGCGCCGCCCACTTCGCCTCCCCGACCGTCTCGCCCGTGCCCTCCGCCGAGGCCGGCTCGAACCCGCCGTCCGCGCTCATCTCCGCCGGGCCTGCGGTCCTCGCTTCTTCCGCCGGCGCACGCGGCGCTGCCCGCTGGGCGCCTGCCGCTGGCGTGGAGCGGCCGGCTGCGGGCTCGGCTCCTTCGGCTTGGCGCCGTTCCCCCCGTCGCCGTCGTCCTTCGGTCGCGTCCGGGACGATTTCTTCGGCGCCGGAGCGGGCTTCGGAACGAGACGCCGGGTGATGAGTCCCTGGCCGACGGTCCAGAGGTTTGTCGTCACCCAGTAGAGCATCAGGCCCATCGGGAAGTTCACGATGAAGGCGATGAAGAGGACCGGGAGCGCCATGAAGAGGTACCGCTGGCGCTTGTCCATCGTCGTCGACATGAAGTACGTCGAGGCGACCTGGCTCGCGACGTAGAGCGCGATCAACAGCCAGCCCGACCAGTGCGAGCTGATCTTGTCCGTGATGTCGGGGACGATGTTCAGGAAGCCGAGGTCCGACCCCGGGTACTGCGGGAAGACCTCATTCTCGAAGTCCTTGAGGACGTAGAAGAGGGAGATGAAGATCGGGATCTGGAGGGCGATCGGAAGACACGAGGCCAGCGGGTTGACCTGGTTCTCCTGGTAGAAGCGCATCATCTCTTCCTGCTGGCGCTTCTTGTCGTTCTTGTACTTCTGCTGGATCGCCTTCATTTCCGGCGCGAGCGCCTGAAGGCGTTGCATCGAGTGGATTTGCCGTACCGTCAGGGGCACGAGCACCATCCGCACCATCAGCGTGAGGACGATGATCGAGAAGGCCCAGGTGAGGCCGAGATTGCCGTGCAACCACTCGAGGATCGCGGTGAGCGGCTTCTCGATCGGCTCGAGAATCGCGAGCGGCACGATCACACAGGCCTCCGGCGGAAGAGCGTCTGGTCGGCCGCATAGTCGACGCCGCCGTGGCTCCACGGGTTACACCGAAGGAGCCGCCAGCCGGCGAGGACCAGACCTCGCACGAGGCCGAACTCCTCGAGCGCTTCGAGCGCATAGCGCGAGCACGACGGGTGGTACTTGCAGCGCACCGGCAGGAGAGGGCTGACGAGACGCCGGTAGGCCTCGACGAGGAGCCGCGCCATCACCGTCATGCGGCGGCTCCCTCGGCGAGTCCGAAGACCTCGCGGACCCGCTCCAGCACCCATTCGTACCCGCGCGTCTCGCCGGCCTCGGCGAACCCGGGGCGCGCCACGAGGACGTAGTCGTGGCCCGCAGGCAGCGTCTCGACGACTTCCTCGAACGCAGCCCGGAGGCGCCGCTTGACGCGGTTCCGCTCGACGGCGCCTCCGACCTTGCGCGAGACGGCCAGGCCCAGGCGCGGCGCCTCCGCCGATTCGTCCGGGCGCGGGAACGAGTAGAGAACGAGGAAGCGCGTCGAGACGGAACGGCCCTTCCGGAAGACGGCGTCGAAGTCTCGCGAACGCGAGAGACGGTGGCGGCGCTTCATCCCCGGGGCCGCGTCAGGCGGAGAGGCGCTTCCGACCCTTCGCGCGGCGGCGCTTCAGGATCGCGCGCCCCGCCCGGGTCTGCATTCGCGCGCGGAAACCGTGGCGGCGCTTTCGCCGGCGGACGTTCGGCTGAAAGGTTCGCTTCATCGGGAGTTGGCAAAGAAGAGGCCGCTCGGGGCGGCTGCGGAGCCAGTATAGAGCAGCACCTCCGGGCTCCGGCAGAGGCCGCTCTTTCCACAGGCGAGAGGGCGCATGGCGAGCGAGTTCCAATCCCTTTTCCACATTGTGGAGACGCGTGTGGATAAGTCCGAAAAGGCCTGGAAATACAAGGGTTTTGTCCGCCTTTTGGAGCCTTTGAGAGGCGTCGGAAACGCTGCTATAGTCGCCGCTTCCCGATCCCCGAGGAGCGCCCGAATCGAGTGGTTGAGCGTGCGACCGAGCTGAGCGCGGAGACATTGTGGAGCGAGATCGCCGCTCGGCTCGAGGAGGCGCTGAACGAGACCACGTTCCGGACCTGGTTCGTAGACGCGGGCGGCGCGGACCTCGACGACGAGTCGTTCGTCGTTTCGGTTCCGAACGGCTTCACGCGCGAGTGGATCGAGGGCCACTTCCTCGGGCTCATGGAGGCCGCCGCACGCGACGTGCTCGGCGAGGAGCGGCAGGTGCGCCTGGTCGTCCGCGAGGGCGCCGCGCCAGCGGGCAAGGCGGGCGTCGACCGGATCGCGATCGAACGAAAGCCCGAGGGCGTCAACCCGAAGTACACCTTCGACCTCTTTGTCATCGGGTCGTCGAACCGCTTCGCGCATGCGGCCGCGCTCGCGGTCGCCGAGGCCCCGGCCCAGGCCTACAACCCACTCTTCATCTACGGCGGAACCGGCCTCGGGAAGACGCACCTTCTCCAGGCGATCGCCGCGTACACCGCCGAGCACGCTCCGGAGCTCGCGGCACGCTACGTCACGAGCGAGACGTTCATGAACGACTTCATCAACTCGCTCCGGGACAAGCGGATCGAGGGCTTCAAGCATCGCTACCGCCACTACGACGTGCTCCTGATCGACGACATCCAGTTCTTCGAGGGCAAGGAGCGGATCCAGGAGGAGTTCTTCCACACGTTCAACGCGCTCTACGAGGCCGGCCGGCAGATCGTCATCTCGTCCGACCGGCCGCCGCGCGACATCGCGACGCTCGAGGCGCGTCTGCGCTCCCGGTTTGAGTGGGGGCTCATCACGGACATCCAGCCACCCGACCTCGAGACCCGGATCGCGATCCTCCGCAAGAAGGTGAAGACCGACGGGATCCATGTGCCGGACGAGCAGGTGCTCTCGTTCATCGCGAGTCGTATCTCCACAAACATCCGCGAGCTCGAGGGCGCGCTGACCCGCGTCGTCGCGTTCAGCTCGCTCACAGGACGCCCGATGACGGTCGATCTCGCCCAGGAAGTTCTGAAGGACGTCTTCCCCCAGGGCGAGGCGCCCGAGATCTCGGTCGAGCGGATCCAGGAGGAGGTCATCGGACGCTTCGGGATCACGATGCAGGAGCTGACCGGCGACCGGCGCTCGCAGTCGATCGTCTACCCCCGCCAGGTCGCGATGTACCTTTGCCGCGAGCTCACGGACAGCTCCCTACCGAAGATCGGAAAGAAGTTCGGTGGTCGTGATCACACGACCGTCATCCATGCGACCTCGAAAATCGCGAAGCTGATCAAGGAGGACAGGAGCGTCTACAACCTCGTACAGGAGCTCACCGCCCGGATCAAGCAAACACGTTGAAAACCGCCTGTGGACAGGTGCCCCAAAACCGGGGAAAGCTACGAAAGCGTGTCGAGCTTGTGAAAATCCTCTCCTCGTCCACCGCAGCCGTCCCCAGGCAAAAGAGGTCCCAAAGCCAGTCCGGGAGCGAGACGGGGGCCGTCATCCCCGTCGTTCACACTCCCTATGACTACTTCGAGAGAATTTAAATGACTTCCATGGATACCGTGGCTGCCACGCGTATGAGGATCACATGCCCGCGAGAGGAGCTTGCTGCGCGCCTCGCCGTTGTCGGACGCGCCGTCTCGACACGTACGAGTGTCAACATCCTGACGGGGATCATGCTCCGCGCGGACGCAGGCCGCCTCGGCCTCGCGGCGACCGACATGGAGATCTCACTCCGCGTCTCGCTTGACGCGGAAGTCGAGGAAGCAGGCGCAGCGGTGATCCCCGGTCGACTCCTCGTGGACATCGTGCGGCTGCTCCCGGCCGGCGATGTCTCGATCGAATACCGGCCCGAGGAGGGCATCGCACACCTCACCTGCGGGAGTGCGTCCTACGGTCTCCACACGCACGACCCGGACGATTTTCCGCGCTTGCCCGAGGTGGCCACGGAAGAGAACTTCTCTGTCGATCATGCGGCACTCCTCAACACGATCGCGAAGGTGAGCCGTAGCGCGTCGCGCGACGAGTCTCGCCCGGTCCTGACCGGTGTCCTGGTCCGCTTCGAGAACGGCAAACTGGTCATGGCTGCCACGGACTCGTACCGGCTTAGCGTGAAGGAGACGGCCCTCGAGAAGGGCCCGGGCCGCGAGCTCGAGGCAATCGTCCCGGCACGCGCACTCTCCGAGTTGGCCCGCATCGCCTCTGCCGGCGACGGCGACGCGATCGACGTCGCGATCCAGGAAAACCAGGTCGCCTTCCGTGCTGACGACGTGTTGCTCACCGCGCGGCGGATTGACGGGCAGTTTCCGAACTACCGTCAGCTTCTACCCGAGAGCTTCGAGGCCGAGGTTGCGATCGGACGTGACGAGCTCCTCGACGTCGTGCGGCGGGCGTCACTCATGGCGCAGCGGAAGTCGCCGCTTCGCCTGCGCTTCGCCGCGGGCGAGCTGACCGTGTCGGCTCAGACGCAGGACGTCGGCGAGGCGCGAGAGTCGCTGCCGGTCTCGTATGCCGGCGAGGCGATGGAGATCGGCTTCAACGCCGACTTCCTCCGCGATGGCCTTGAGTCGGTGGACGACGAGCAGGTGCGCCTGAAGCTCATCAGCCCGCTCCGCCCCGGCGTCATCCAGGGGGACGGCGACGACTTCCTGTACCTGATCATGCCGATTCGCCTGGCCGGCTGAGCGCCGCGGTCTGATCGTCGAGCACGTCTCGCTCCGCGATTTCCGGACCTACCGCACGCTCGAGCTCGATCTGCCCGATGGGCTCGTCCTCGTGACGGGCGCGAACGGAGTCGGGAAGACGAACCTCCTCGAGGCGATCCACGTTGGCGCGCAGGGGTTCTCGCCGCGGACGCGCGCCGAGGCGCGTCTCGTCCGCTTCGGCGAGGGCGCCGCCCGTATCACGGTCGACGGTCGCGTGTCCGGAGCCGGCATCCGGACGGAGGTGACGATCGAGCCACGGGAGCGCAAGCGGGTCGTCGTGAACGGCGCGCCTGTCGCAAGCGCGGACGAGCTCCGGACACGCGTAGCCGCGCTTGCCTTTCTCCCGGATCGGCTGGCCGTGGTCAAGGGCAGCCCGGTCGTCCGTCGGACCTACATCGACCGGATGCTCGGCCGCGTCCTCCCGGCTCAGGGCGCGCAGCCCGGCGAGTACGCCCATGCGCTCGCCCAGCGCAACGAGGCGCTCCGCCGCGTGCGCGGCGGCCTCTCGTCCGTGGACGCCGTCGTCCCGTGGACCGAGCGCGTCGCCGAGACCGGGACGGAACTCGATGCCGCCCGCGCAGGTCTCGCGGGCGCGCTCGGCCCGGCGTTCACCGAGGCAGGCTCGCTCCTCGGCCTCGGGGAGCTTCGGATTGCATACGAGCATCGCCCGCTTCCTGTCTCCGATCTCGACGCCCGCCTAGCGCAGGACGTCGAGCGCGGCCTCACTGGGATCGGGCCGCATCTGCGTGATATCCGCATCACGGCGGACGCCCGCGACTTGAGGAGCTTCGGTTCTCAGGGGGAGCAGCGAAGCGCTGTCCTCGCCCTCGTGCTCGCGGAGGCCCGCCTCCTCGCTGATCACCGTGGGTCACCGCCGCTCCTGCTCCTCGACGACGTCCTCTCCGAGCTCGACGCGTCACGGCGGGCGGCACTTCTGGCCGCGTTGCCCCCCGTCGGCCAGACCGTCGTCACGGCCACGTCGGTCGACGCGCTTCCGGAGGGCGTACGGACGCCGAATGCGATCGTTCGCGTCACCCCGGGCGAGGCGGTCGCGGCATGACCTGGGGCCTGGAACCGATCGACGGTGAGGTTCGGCGCGAGCTGGCGCGGTTCGGCCCGGCGGGCGCGATCGGGGCGGTCGTCGAGGCGTGGCCCGCCGCGGTCGGCCCCGCGATCGCCGAGAACGCCTGGCCGGCCCGGATCGCCCGCGACGGGACATTACACGTCGCCGCGAGCTCGAGCGCCTGGGCGTTCGAGCTGACGCAGCTCGAGGAGACGGTGAGGACACGGCTCCGCGAGCCGCTCGGCAACGCGGCGCCGAAGCGGATCCGATTCGCTGCGGGCCGCCTGCCCGAGCGGGGTGCCGAAAGCGTCGAGAGCCTGCGCACGAAGACGCACGAGCCAGGTCCGAGGGAGCGCGCGATGGGCGCCGAGATCGCCGCCGGCATCGGCGATCCGGATCTGCGCGCGCTGGTTGCGAGGGCCGCTGCAGCGAGCCTCTCCCGCTGACGGGCCGACCGAGCGGTCTGGTATGCTGCGACTGCAAGACTTTCTGCCCGTTTCCAGGGCTTTTTCATGACCGAGACGACCTATACCGCCAAAGACATCACCGTCCTCGAGGGTCTCGAGCCGGTCCGGCTCCGCCCTGGGATGTACATCGGTTCGACCGGCTCGCGCGGCCTCCACCACCTCGTGTACGAGGTGGTCGACAACTCCGTCGACGAGGCGCTCGCCGGCCGGAACGACCGCGTCGAGGTGACCATCCACCCCGACGACTCCGTCACGGTCCGGGACTGGGGCTCGGGCATCCCGGTCGACGTCATGTCGGAGCAGGGACTGCCGGCGCTCACGGTCGTGCTGACGAAGCTCCACGCCGGCGGGAAGTTCGGCGGCGACGGCTACAAGGTCTCCGGCGGCCTGCACGGCGTCGGCGTCTCGGTCGTCAACGCCCTCTCCGAGTCGCTCGTCGCCGAGGTGCGGCGCGAAGGAAGGACCTACCGCCAGGAGTTCGTCCGCGGCGCGCCGCAGGGGGAGATGCAGGAGCTCGGGAAGTCCGCGAAGGCTGACACCGGCACGACGATTACGTTTCTGCCCGACGCGGAGATCTTCGAAGAGATCGACTGGTCGACCGAGACGCTCGTGCAGCGTCTGCGCGAGACCGCCTTCCTGACGAAGGGCCTCCGCATCTGCCTCGTCGACGAGCGGGCCGACGGTGAGCGCCACGAGTTCCACTACGAGGGCGGCATCCGGGATTTCGTCGCGTACATCAACGATGCGAAGGATCCCGTCCACAAGCACGTCGTCTACTTCGAGGGCGAGTCCGACCAGGGCACCGTCGAGATCGCGATGCAGTGGAACACGTCATACGTCGAATCCGTGTTCTCGTTCGCGAACAACATCAACACGCACGAGGGCGGCACGCACTTGTCCGGGTTCAAGGCGGCGCTGACCGGGACGCTGAACAAGTACGCGCGCGACAAGAGCCTCCTGAAGGAGAAGGAGGAGAATCTCGAGGGCGAGGACGTGCGCGAAGGCCTCGCGGCCGTCCTTTCCGTAAAACTGCGTGACCCGCAGTTCGAGGGCCAGACGAAGACGAAGCTCGGGAACCCATGGGTGCGCGGGCTCGTCGAGCAGACGGTGAACCAGAAGCTCGCCGAGTTCCTAGAGGAGCACCCGACGGATGCGAAGCAGATCGTCTCGAAGGCCGTCGCTGCGCGGAATGCGCGCCAGGCTGCGCGCAAGGCGCGGGAGCTCACCAGGCGCAAGGGCGCGCTCGACGGCGGCTCGCTTCCCGGCAAGCTTGCCGACTGCCAGACGCGCGATCCCGCCGAGGCCGAGCTCTACCTGGTCGAGGGCAACTCCGCCGGCGGCTCGGCCACGGACGCCCGCGACCGCCATTTCCAGGCGATCCTCCCGCTCCGTGGGAAGGTCATCAACTCCGAGAAGAACCGGATCAACAAGGTGCTTTCGAACGCGGAGATCCAGGCGATCATCACCGCGATCGGCACCGGGATCGGCGACGAGCTCGACCTCGAGAGGCTTCGCTACCACCGGGTCATCGTCATGACCGACGCCGATGTCGACGGGTCGCACATCCGGACGCTGATCCTCACGTTTCTCTACCGGAACATGAAAGAGCTCGTCGAGGGCGGCTTCGTTTACATCGCAGTACCGCCGCTCTACCGGGTCAAGATCGGAAACCAGGAGCAGTACGTCGAGAAGGAGTCGCAGCTCGAAGACCTCCTCGTCCGCGAGCGGATCAAGGATATGGAGGTGCATGCCCGCGACGGCGAAGGGTCGCGGCTGACCGAGTCGCGCTGGGCGACGTTCACGAAGCGCCTCCACACGTTCGACGGCTGGCTCGCGAAGGTCGACTCGGAGTTTCGCGAGTTCCCGACTCCCGGGACCTTCGCGGTCGAGCACCGGCTCGTCGAGCTTCCCTTCACGAGCGCCACGGAGATCGGCGATGCGCTAGAGGCGCTCTCAATCGACGGCTACGCGCTCGAGGCGGTCGATCCCCGGCGGGCCGAATCGCTCCGGATCCGGGTCGTCGAGAAGGAGACGAGCGCCGCCAGCCATGTGGATGTGCCCGAGGCGCTCTTCGGCCACGGTGACTACGAAGGCCTTCGTCGCGCGTACGACGAGGTCGTGAAGGCGGTCGGGAAGCCGCCCTTCCGAGTCGTCTTCGGGAAGCGCGAGCGCAAGGTCGAGACCTTCCACGAGCTGCGCCGTGCCGCCCTCGAGCTTGCGAAAGAGGGCATCCAGGTCAGCCGGTTCAAGGGCCTCGGCGAGATGAACCCGAAGGAGCTTTGGGAGACGACGATGGACCCGGCGCGGCGCATGCTGATGCGGGTCGAGGTCGATGACGCCCACATGGCTGACCGGATCTTCTCGATGCTGATGGGCGACCAGGTCGAGCCGCGGCGCGAGTTCATCGAGCAGAACGCCCGCGACGTCCGCTTCCTGGATGTCTAGAGCGGTGTTGGAGGCCGCGAAGCGGCCGGGCAAATCGCGCCGATCTTCGTGCGATTTGCATGGAGGAACGGCAGGAGCCGTTCGGTTCTCGGAGCTCTGTGATCTGAGATGAGCTCTCTCGAACCAGTCGGCGCCGGCCGCATCGAGATCCGCGAGCTCGAGCAGGAGATGCGCTCGAGCTTCCTCGATTACGCGATGAGCGTCATCGTCGCGCGCGCGCTCCCCGACGTGCGCGACGGGCTGAAGCCGGTCCACCGCCGTGTCCTCTACGGGATGCACGAGGCGGGCATGCAGCCGAATCGCCCGTACAAGAAGTGCGCCCGGGTCGTCGGCGACGTCATGGGGTCGTACCATCCGCATGGCGACCAGGCGATCTACGACACGCTTGTGCGGCTCGCGCAGCCGTTCTCGATGCGCTACATGCTCGTCGACGGGCAGGGGAACTTCGGGAACATCGACGGCTACCCGGCCGCGGCGATGCGCTACACGGAGTGCCGCCTCACCCGGCTTGCGACCGAGCTGCTCCGTGACATCGACGCGGACACGATCGACTTCGGGCCGAATTACGACGAGTCGCGCAAGGAGCCGGCGGTTCTGCCGTCGCGCTTCCCGAACCTGCTCGTCAACGGCTCGTCGGGGATCGCGGTCGGCATGGCGACGAACATCCCGCCGCACAACCTCGGCGAGGTCGTCGACGCGATCGTCGCGATGATCGACGACTCCGAGGTGGACGTCGACCGGCTCTCGCGCGATATCAAGGGCCCGGACTTCCCGACCGCCGGCATCATCATCGGGCGCTCGGGGATCAAGGAGGCGTACCGGTCGGGCCGCGGCCGCATCGTCATGCGGGCCCGCGTGCACGTCGAGGAACTCCGTGGCGGCCGGACCGCGATCGTCGTCACCGAGTTGCCGTTCGGGGTCAAGAAGGGCGGCGAGGAGGGCGTGATCGCGAAGATCGCGAACCTCGTCAACGACAAGGTGCTGCCCGAGATCGCCGACATCCGCGATCTCTCGGACCGCTCCGGGATGCGGCTCGAGGTGCACCTGAAGCGCGAGGCGGTCCCGCAGGTCATCCTCAACAAGCTCTTCAAACACACCCCGCTCCAGACGACGTTCGGCTACAACGCCGTCGCGCTCGTGGACGGGGTGCCGCGCACGCTCTCGCTCCTCGAGCTCGTCCGCCACTACCTCGACTACCAGCGCAAGGTCGTCACCCGGCGGTCGAAGTACGAGCTCCGGAAGGCGGAGGAGCGGGCGCACGTCCTCCAGGGGTACCTGGCCGCGCTCGACAACCTCGATGCGGTCATCGCGCTCATTCGCGCCTCGGCTGACCCCGACGAGGCGCGCGCCGGCCTCATGGAGCAGTTCGAGCTCTCCGAGATCCAGGCGCAAGCGATCCTCGATCTCCGCCTGCAGCGTCTCACGGGGCTCGAGCGCAAGCGGATCGAAGACGAGTACGCTGATCTGCAGGAGCGGATCGCCGAGCTCCGCGCGATCCTCTCCGATGAGGCCCGGATAGACGGCTTGATCCGCGAGGAGCTGCTCGAGATCAAGCAGATCTACGGGCGGGACGACGAACGCCGGACCGAGATCGTCGCCGCCGAGGAGGAGCTCGAGCTCGAGGACCTGATCGCCGAGGAGGACATGGTCGTCGCGGTCACGCGCTCCGGGTACGTGAAGCGCCTGCCCGTCACGACGTACCGGGAACAGAGGCGCGGCGGCATCGGCGTCATGGGGATGGACCTGAAGGACGAGGACTACATCGAGCACCTCGTCGTCGCTTCGACCCACGACTACCTGCTCTTCTTCACCTCTGTCGGGAAGGTCTACCGGCTCAAGGTGCACGAGCTTCCGCTCGGAAGCCGCCAGTCGAAGGGCCGTGCGATGGTGAACCTGCTGCCGCTCGCCCAGGACGAGAGCGTTCGGACGCTCATCGCGACGCGGAACTTCGAGGAGGCGAAGTACCTCGTGCTCGCGACGCGGAACGGCATCGTCAAGAAGACGGCGTTCGCCGAGTACAACACGCCGCTCAAGGCGGACGGGATCATCGCCATTCGTCTGCGGGAGGACGACGAGCTGGTCGCGGTGCTCCACTCGGACGGGGACGACGACATCCTGATGGTCTCGCGCAAGGGCCAGGCGGTCCGCTTTCACGAGCGCGAGGCGAGGCCGATGGGGCGGGCGACAGGCGGTGTCATCGGCATGAAGCTCCGCAAGGGCGACGCCGTGATCGCAGCGAGCATCGCGCGGAACGACCACGACCTCCTCGTCGTTACGGAGAACGGATTTGGAAAGCGGACGCGCCTCGACGAGTACGCGCGCAAGGGCCGCGGCATCTACGGCGTGAAGACGGTCCAGCTGACAGAGGCGCGCGGCCAGCTCGCGGGCGCCCTGGTCGTTCGCGAGGGCTATCAGGTGATGCTCATGTCGACGGGCGGGACGGTGATCAGGACGGCGGTGGACGATATCCGCCGCGCCGGCCGCGCCACGCAGGGCGTCATCGTCATGCGCCTGCGCGGCGACGAGCAGGTGTCGACGCTTGCGCCCGTCGCCGAGCAGGCCGAGGCGGTCGAGGCGTCGCCCGAGTCGCCCGCCGCGGAGTCCGGCGTGCCGACCGCTCGCGCCCAGATCGCCGAGCCTGACGAGGACGGCGAGGACGCGTCCCCCGCTGAGGCGTAAGATTTTCGGGCGCTTTCAGACGAATTCGGCGGAATTTCAGCGAGCGAAGTGCTAGGGTCGAGGGGTTCTCGCTCCCGACGAGAGGCACCGGGTGCCGACCCGCCAGGTCGACCTCCTCGAACCGATACAGCTTGACGAGTACCTCGACAAGCTCGACCTCTACCTCGGCCAGGTGTGCCAGATCGCGGGCATCTCGAAGATGCAGCTCGACTACTGGACGAACAAGGCCCAGATCCCGACCAAGGGTAAGAAGCAGCGTGTCTACGACATGGACGCCGTCGAGACGGTGATGCTGATCAAACAGGCGCGGGACAAGGGGCTGAACCTGGCGACGGCGATCGAGGCGGCGCGGGAGTTCAAGCGCGAGCGCTCGAACGGCGGCCCTCCGAGTTCTTCCTAGCCGCGTAGCCGCCTGGCGGCCTCCTCAGGCGCGAGCGTTGTGACGTAGATCCCTGCGCCGAGCTCGATGCCGGCTTGGACCGTCGTCCTCGGCAGGAGCTCGAGGTGCCAGTGGACGCCGTGATGGAGCCATAGGTTTGCCGGCACGGGCCCCTCGAGCTCGTGTACCTGCCCGAGGATGGTCGCCGCGAGGCGGAGCGCCGGCGCGAGGAGGACGCTCTCGAACGGGTCTTGCTCGCAGACCTCGGGCACGACGAGGAGCTCGTACGGTTGCCGCGGCGCGAAGGCGGCGAGCGCCACGAGCCCGTCTGCCGCGGCGATCAGCCTGCCGCCGCCGGCCCGCTCGGCGGCGACGAGGGTGCAGAGCGCGCAGGCGCCGGCGCCTGCGGCGCGTTCCTCCCTGATCGCCGGTGGCTCGTCGGGTAGCCACAGGAGCTGGGAGTGGGTGTGTGCGAGGCTCGCGCCCGCCTCCCGGCCCTCGTTGACGATCGCGTGGACGTACGGGAATCCCTGCTTGCGTGCGGCGCCCGCGCGCGCCGACCACGCTTCCGCGACCGCAGCGAGCTCGTCGTCCGAGAGATCGGCGATCGACCGCACGTGCCGCGGTGCATTGACGACGACCTCCTGGACACCGCGTGCCGCCCGCGCCTCCAGCATGCCCGGGCGCGACCAGTCCTCTCCGTCGGCGAAGGCGGGGAAGAGGTTCGGGACGACACGGATCTGCCAGCCCGGCATGTCCGGCTTCCGGTCGTCAGGGCCGATCGCGAACGTCTCGGGCGGCGTCTGATCCTCGTGCCCCTCGCAGAACGGACAGTCCGCCGGGTCGGCTCCCGCCGGTTCCGCCCAGGTGCGCGCCTGGGCTCCCGGCCGCGCCGCCCGGCCGGGTGCGATCGCGGACCAGCGACCGGACAGCGGATCGCGCCGGAGTTCTCGCTCAGACACGTGACGCAAAAGAAAGAAGATCTGTCACCGGCCTGTAAGGATTTCATCGACCGACTTGAGGTGGTGGCCGGGACAACCGATGGTGGTGGACGTGGGGAGTCGCCCAGCCGCCCACGTGTTGCCGCCGCTCGTCGCCGCACTCGCCCTACTGGCCGTCGCCCAGTCTGCTGGGGCCGGCGTGCGCATGGCGACGAGGGACGTCGCGGTGCCGGCTGCAGCCCGCTCGGTTGCGGACCACGCGCGCGTCCTCCCGGTCCGCACGGCGCCGTTTCGCTTCAACCTCGTGGGGCTCCACTGGCAGGGGAGCGGCCGCGTGGCCTTCCGGACGGGGCTGGGTGACGGGGCGTTCGGACCCTGGCACGACGGGCTTCCGGAGGCGGACGACCTCCCCGACCGTGGCAGTGCCGAGCGCCGCCGCTCGGCGGGCTGGAGGCTCGGGAGCCCCTACTGGACGGACGCCGCGACGCGGATCCAGGTCCGCGTGTCGGGACGGGTCGACCGGGTCCGCGCGTACTTCCTCCGAAGCCCGGTGCGTTCCGCGCCACGCGTCTCGGCGCGCGTGGTGCGCCCGTCGATCATCACGCGGAAGGCGTGGGGTGCCGACGAGTCGATCGTCCGCGCCCGGCCGCAGTACGCGCCTAAGCTCGCTTTCGCAGTCGTCCATCACACGGCGGGCGGCCAGCCCTCGACTCCGGCGGAGTCGGCGGCCATGGTCCGCGGGATCCAGGCCTACCACGTGAAGAGCAACGGCTGGAACGACATCGGCTACAACTTCCTCGTCGATCGCTTCGGCGAGCTCTTTGAGGGCCGGGGCGGAGGCATCACGCGCAACGTCATTGGCGCTCATGCGGAAGGGTTCAACACCGGGAGCGTCGGCGTCGCGGTGATCGGCACCTACGACTCGTCGACGATCTCGTCGGCCGCCCGGGCCGCCCTCGTGCGCCTCGTCTCGTGGCGGCTCGATCGCGCGCACGTCAATCCGCTTGGGCACGTCACCCGGCGCTCGTACGGAAATCCACGCTTCCCGTACGGGACGCCCGTCCGGCTCCGCCGAATCTCCGGCCATCGCGACACCGGCTGGACGTCGTGCCCGGGAGGCGCGCTCTATGCGCGGCTGCCTGGAATCGCCCGCGATGTTCGGGCACTGGGCCTGCCGAAGATCTACGCGCCACGCGCCCGCGGGGGGATCGGCGGGGCGGTGCGGTTCACCGCTACCGTCGACCCCGCCCACGACTGGAAGGTCACAGTGACGAACGCGACCGGCATGGCCGTCGCGCGGCATCGTGGGAGCGGCTCCAGAATTGACTGGACGTGGAAGACGACCGCGGTGCCGTCAGGCGCGTACCGGTGGACGATGGAGGCCGGGATGGCACGCCCGGCCACCGGCCGGGTCGGCTCCGGCAGCCTTCCGCCCCCACCGCTCGCGCTCACGGTGGCGAGCGCCGATCCCGGAACGCTGACGCCGAACCGCGACGGCGTCCGCGACACGTCGATGCTCACGTGGAAGACGAGCAGGTCGGCGGAGCTGCGCGTCCGCGTCCTCGATACGGTCGAGACGCTCGTCGCGACGGCCGTCCCGTGGACCCACGTGACAAGCGGCACCGGCGAGCACGAGTGGGACGGCACCGCCGCCGACGGCACGCCTGTTCCCGACGGGGCCTACGTCCTTCGCTTTGCCGCCCGAACCGCCACCGAGCGCGTTCACCGCGACGTTCCCGTCGTCATCGACCGGACGCTCGGGAGCCTCGAGCTCGACCACCCGGTCTTCTCGCCGAACCACGACGGTTATCGCGACTCGCTCGGGATCAGCTTCCGGCTTGCCCACGCCGCGGACGTCCTGATCACGGTCGTCGGCGGCGGCTCGGCGGTGGCGACCGTCTTCGGCGGCGACCTCGGCGCGGGGGCGCATTCGTTCACGTGGAACGGCGTCGGCACCGGCGGGACCGTGGTGCCGAACGGCTCCTACAAGATCCGCGTCCAGGCGGTCACCGACCTCGGGACTCGCCGGCTAGCGGCCGACGTCGGGATCGACACCAAGTCGCCGCCCGTCCGCAACGCCGTCGCCAGGCGAACGGCGACGGGCACGCGGGTCACGTTCACGCTGGGCGAGACCGCGTACGTTCACGTCTGGTTCGGCGACCACCTGGTCAGGCTGGGACGCCTGCCGGCCGGGCCCGTGACGGTCCGGCGGGCACGGCGACCGTCCGAGATCCGGATCCGCGCGCGGGATGCGGCCTGGAACCGGACCGTGGTGAAGCTAAAGCCTTCCTAACGCAGGTACTCGACTTCGCCGCTCTCGACGAGGCGCCGACCGCCGTTCGTGGCGATCTCGAGCCGGCCGTCGCGGGTGATCCCGGTGGCGAGCGCCTCGACGCCCTCGACGATCACGCGCCGGGCACGAAGGAAGTCCCGCGAGCCGAGCTCCTCGTAGATCGCGTCGAGCCCGCCGACGGCCCAGAGCTTGTACGTGCGCTCGACCTCCGTGACGAGGTCGGCAAGGAGAGCGGCGCGGTCGCGAACCGTGGCGTCCACGACACGGAGAGAGCTAGCGGGGGTCTTTGCGTCCGCCGGGAGCTCGCCCCGTGACTGGTTTGCGTTCAGGCCGATGCCGAGGACGACCGCTTTGCCGCGCGTCTCCGCGAGGACACCCGCGACCTTCCCCCGGTTCAGCATCACGTCGTTCGGCCACTTGATCTGGGCTGACAGCCCCGTCGCGCGCTCGACCGTCAGCGCAGTTGCGACGCCGCCGACGAGCGAGAGCTCCGCGACCCGACGTTCGGCGGGTGGGCGAAGCAGGACGGACATCAGGACGGCCGTTCCGCGCGGGGCGGTCCAGTCCCGGCCGAGACGGCCACGGCCCGCGGTCTGCTCCTCGCACGCAGCGACGGCGCCTTCGGGAGCGTCCTCGGAGAGCAGTCGCTGCGTCGACTCGCAACTCTCCTCATAGACGTACGGCCGCCCGAATCCGCCGGCGAGGAGCGGCTCGACGGCATCGGGCGATAGGGAGTCGGCCATCGTGGCGCCACTACACTAACGGCCGCCGGATGCTCGATCACACCTTCAACCATCTGATGCAACCACCCGCCTTCCCGGCCCGTCTGACCGAGCAGACCATGGCGACCGCCCGCCTGCTCGCCTACCGAAAGCTGAGCGACCTCGCGCTGGCCGCGAAGGCGCGGGCAGGAGACGCCGCCGCGCTGCACGCGCTCGTTGAACGCCACGGGCCGCGCGTCCAGCGCCTTGCCGGGCAGCTCATGAGCGACCTCGAGGACGCCCGGGACGCCGCGCAGGAGTCGCTCGTGAAGCTCTGTACGAAGATCCGCCAGTTCCGAGGCGATGCGCAGTTCGCGACGTGGTTGCACCGGCTGGTCGTGAACACGTGCTCGGACTTCCACGCCCGGAAGCGCGTCCGCATCGCCGAGCCGCTCGAGGACGACAGCCGGGCCGCCGGCGACGATTCGGACCCGGCAAGCCGCGCGCTCATCTCCGATCTCCGTCGCGACCTGGTCGACGGCCTCTCGCGGCTCTCTGTCGACCAGCGCCGGGTCGTCGTCCTGCGGGACGCGCTCGACCTCCCGTACGACGAGGTCGCCCGCCGGGCAAGCATGCCCGTCGGGACGGCGAAGTCGTACGTCCATCGCGGCCGGCGGGCGCTTCGCACGCGGCTCGAAGGCCGCGTGCCCGCGTGAACCTGCCGCTCGGCAAGCGGGAGATCGAGGAGATCCTCCCCCACCGCGACCCGTTCCTGCTACTCGACGAGGTCACGGAGCTCGAGCCTGGCGTTCGCGTCGTCGCACGCAAACGAGTACAGGACGACGAGTGGTATCTCGCGGGGCACTTCCCCGGCCGGCCGATTATGCCGGGGGTCCTCATGGTCGAGGCGCTCGCGCAGACGGGCGCGGTGGCCGTGCTCTCGGAGGAGGAGAACCGCGGGAAGCTCGCGCTCTTCGCGGGCATCGACGACGTGCGGTTCAAGCGCATCGTCACTCCTGGCGACGAGCTCGAGCTCGTGTGCGAGCTCGAGCGCGTGCGCGGCCCGATCGGGCGCGGCAAGGCGCGTGCGACGGTGGACGGCGAGCTGGCCGTGCGGGGGACGCTCACGTTCGCGGTCGGGGAGGAACAGGCGTGATCGCGGCGGTCTCGAGCAACGGGACGCGCGTGGGGATTACGGGAATCGGCGCCTACGTGCCCGACCGAGTGCTCACGAACGCCGATCTCGAGGAGATGGTCGCGACCTCCGACGAATGGATCGTGGAACGGACGGGGATCCGCGAGCGGCGGATCGCCGAGCCGTCCGAAGCGGCCAGCGATCTTGCGCTTCCCGCGGCCCGTGACGCGCTCGAGCAGGCGCAGATCCGCGGCGAGGATCTCGACTACATCGTCGTCGCGACGGCGACCCCGGACATGCTTTTTCCAGCAACGAGCTGCGTCGTCGCCGACGCGCTCGGAGCCGAACGCGCGGCCGCCTACGACCTTCTCGCGGGCTGCTCGGGATTCCTCTACGCGCTCGCGCAGGCATACGGTGCGGTGTCGTCCGGGCTCGCGGAGCGGACGCTCGTCGTCGGCTCGGAGGTCCTGTCGAAGATCACGAACTGGAAGGACCGCGGGACCTGCATTCTCTTCGGGGACGGGGCGGGAGCGGCGGTCGTCGAGCGGGTCGACGAAGGGGGGTTCGAGGGCTTCGAGCTCGGTGCCGACGGCTCGCGCGGGCCCGACCTCTGCGTCCCGGCCGGCGGCTCGCGGCTCCCGTCGACGACCGAGAACCTCGAGCGTGAGGCGCAGTTCATCCACATGAACGGTCGCGAGGTTTTCCGCTTCGCGACGCGGGTCATGGTCAGCTCCGCGCAGGAGCTCCTCGACGCGTCGGGTCTCACGCTCGACGACGTCGATCTCTACGTCCCGCATCAGGCGAACCAGCGGATCATCGATCACGCCGCGAAGGAGATCGGTCTGGCCAGGGACAAGATCGTGTTGAACATCGACCGCTATGGGAACACGTCCTCGGCCTCGATCCCGCTTGCGCTCGTGGAAGCCGAGCGCGACGGGCGCCTGGCAGACGGCGACACTGTCCTCATGAGCGCCGTCGGGGCCGGCTTCACCTGGGGCTCCGCCCTCCTCACCTGGTCGAACGGGGGGAGCCGGAGCCGGTGAAGGTCGCGTTCTGCTTTCCGGGGCAGGGATCGCAGCAGGTCGGCATGGGTCGCGCCATGGCCGAGGCGTTCCCCGAGGCGCGCGCGTTGTTCGACGAGGCCGCAGACGCGTTGGGGTTCGACGTGGCGAACCTGTGCTTCGAGGGGCCGATCGAGGAGCTGACGCTGACGCAGCGCCAGCAGCCGGCGCTCGTCGCGACGTCGCTCGCCTGTCTGCGCGCGATCGACTCGATCGGCATCCGTTCAGACTTCGTCGTTGGCCACTCCGTCGGGGAGTACTCGGCGCTCGCGGCCGCCCGCGCCCTCGAGGACCGCGATGCGGTGGCGCTCGTGCGGGAGCGCGGTGAGGCGATGGCCGAGGCTGCCGACGAGCATCCCGGGGCCATGGCCGCGATCCTCGGGCTCGAGGACGCGCTCGTCGAGGAGCTCTGCCGCGAAATCGGCGGCGTGTGGCCCGCGAACTACAACTGCCCCGGTCAGCTCGTCGTCTCCGGTGAGAACGCCGCGGTCGACCGGCTCCTCGCGGAGGCTGCCGAGCGCGGCGCTCGCCGGACCGTAAAGCTCCGGGTGAGCGGGGCCTTCCACAGTCCGCTCGTCGAGCGCGCCGCGGAGCGGCTGCGGCCTGCGCTCGACGCGATCGCCTTCCATGAGCCGAGCCCGCGGTTCATGTCGACGGTGACCGCGGCGCTCGAGTCCGCCGAGCGGATCGGCGCGCTCCTGGTCGAGCAGCTCACCGGCCCCGTGCGGTTCACGCAGGCCGTCCGCGGCCTGGCCGAGCAGGGCGTCGACACGTTCGTGGAGATCGGGCCCGGCCAGGTTCTCGCGGGACTCATTCGTCGCTGCGATCGCTCGCTGAGGACGTTCTCGGTCGGCGACCCCGAGTCGCTCGGCAAGCTCGAGAAGACGCTCTCGGCCGCCTGATGGGCGACTTCGCCTCACTTGAAGGCCGAACGGCGCTCGTCACGGGGGCATCGCGCGGGATCGGCGCAGCGGTGGCGCGCGAACTCGCGGAGGCCGGGGCCCGGGTGGCCCTCAACTACCGCTCGAGCGCCGAAGAGGCCGAGGCGATCGCCTCCGAGATCGGTGGCGTGCCGATCGCCGGTGACGTCGCCGATCTCGAGCAGGCCGCCGCCGTCGTTCAGCAGGCCGAATCCGAACTCGGCGAGCTCGACGTACTCGTGAACAACGCAGGCGTGACACGAGACGGTCTCATCGCACGGATGTCGGACGAGGATTGGCAGTCGGTCGTCGACACAAACCTCCGCGGGACGTTCGCGACGTGCCGCGCGGCGTCGCGCAAGATGCTCCGCCGGCGCAGCGGCGCGATCGTGAACATGACGAGCGTCGTCGGGCTCATGGGCAATCCGGGCCAAGCAAACTACGCGGCCTCGAAGGCCGGCATCGTCGGTCTCACGAAGGCACTCGCGCGCGAGTTCGGGTCGCGCGGCGTGCGCGTGAACGCCGTCGCGCCCGGCTACATCGACACCGCGCTCACGGACGTCCTCTCGGACGAGGTCCGCGGCGCGATCCTCGCGAACACGCCGCTCGGCCGGCTTGGCGAGCCGCAGGATGTCGCCCGGGCGGTACGCTTCCTCTGCTCCGACGAGGCCTCGTTCGTGACGGGCGAGGTGCTGCTCGTCGGCGGCGGCCTGGGTATGTAGGAGGAAACGTGGCTTCGCAGAACGGACGCCGGACGGTCGTGACGGGGATGGGCGCTGTGACGCCCCTCGCGAACGATGCCGAGAGCTTCTGGGAGAACCTGACAGCCGGGAAGTCGGGCGCAGCCCCGATCACGATCTTCGACGCGAGCGACTACCCCGTGAAGTTCGCCTGCGAGCTTAAGGACTTCGACCCGACCCTCTGGATCGACAAGCGCAAGGCGCGGCGCATGGATCGGTTCGCCCAGATGATCCTCGCCGCCGCGCGGATGGCCGAGCAGGACTCCGGCATCGAGATCGAGCCTGAGACTGAGCGGATCGGCGTCTCGGTCGCCACGGGGATCGGCGGCCTCCAGAGCTTCGAGTCGTGCCACACGACGCTCATCGAGCGCGGCCCCGACCGCGTGAACCCGCTCTCGATCACGGCCATCATCCCGAACATGGGTGCGGCCTGGGTGTCGATGGAGCTCGGGACACGCGGCCCGCTCACCTCGCAGTGCACCGCCTGCGCCGCGTCGAACATGGCCATCGGCGAGGCGATGGACGCGATCCGCCTGGGCCGTGCCGACGTCATGTTCGCCGGCGGGACCGAGGCAGGCATCTCGGAGGTCGGCATCTCGGGCTTCGGCGCCATGCGTGCGCTCTCGCGGCGAAACGAGGATCCCGAGCACGCGAGTCGGCCCTTCGACGCCGAGCGGGACGGATTCGTCATGGGCGAGGCGGGCGGCGCCGTGGTCGTCGAGGAGCTCGAGCACGCGAAAAGGCGCGGCGCGAAGATCTATGCGGAGCTGATCGGCTACGGGCTCTCGTCGGACGCGCGGCACATCACCGAGCCCGATCCGACCGGCCGCCATCCGGCTCGGGCGATGCACATGGCGCTCGAGGACGCGGGCGTCTCGGTGGACGACATCGACTACATCAACGCGCACGGCACGTCGACGCCGCTCGGGGACGCGAGCGAGACGCGGGTGATCAAGATCGCGCTCGGCGACGAGAAGGCGAAGCGGACGCCGATCTCGTCCACGAAGGGCGCGACCGGCCACTGCCTCGGGGCATCGGGTGCGATCGAGGCGATCGCGTGCATCTTCGCCGTCGGTCGGGATGTCGTTCCGCCGACGATCAACTACGAGGTCGAGGATCCCGAATGCGACCTCGACTACATCCCGAACGAGTCGCGCGAGGTCGAGGTCACCCACGCGCTGTCGAACAACTTCGGCTTCGGCGGGCACAACGCATGCCTCGTGGTTGAGAAGTTCGATGGCTAGCGGCGCGTTTGTGGACGCTCCGGCGCGTTGCGCCTCCGCTCCTTGCGAGTCGCGCTCTGGCGCGCCTCGCCCGCGGGCCTACCGGCCCTGCTCCGATCAACTGGGAATCCACGGGAGCCCGGCCACCTAGCGTCGGCCTGCACTTAACGTGGCCTGGGCCCCGCCCGCACAGTCGGTGTGAACGCGGCCTGACGGCCGCTCCCTGCAAATCGCGCGAAAGGCGGCGCGATTCCCCGCGGGCTCACGCCCAGCTCCGTTCTTCATTGCAGAGTTACCTGTCCGGGGCGCTCGCGTCGTCCCGTCAGGCGTTCGACTGGCCGGGCGCGTGCGCACCCAGAATTGAGGGGAGCCCGAAGGGCGGGCGAATCGCGCCGTCGTTCGCGCGATTCGCAAGAAGCGAAGCGTTCGCGAAGACGTCGCGAGGCATCACACAAGCCACGGGAAGTGCGGGTTGACGTCGTGTAGTTAGCGGCTCGTGGATCCCAGGTGTGTCGGAGCAGGCCGCAGGCCGCGGGCGAACGGCGCCAGAGCGCCGCTCGTAAGGAGCGGAGGCCGGCAGGCCGGAGCGTTTACCGTGGGCCGATGCGCTGGGCCAGCTTCGACTGCTACGGCACGCTCGTGGACTGGAACGGCGGCATCGCGCGGACGTTCGTGCGGCTCTGGCCCGGCGCACCGTCGGGGCCGCTCCTCGAGCGCTACCACGAGGTCGAGCCGGAGGCGCAGGCAGGGTCGGCACGGCCGTACCGCGAGGTCATGGCGGAGTCGCTCCAGCGGGTCGCCGACCTCGCAGGGCTCTCGATTCCGCCTGGTGAGAAGGACGCGCTCGCCGAATCGCTCCCGAGCTGGGACGTCTTCCCCGAGGTTTCCGGCGAGCTTTGGGAGCTGCGCGAGGGCGGCTGGTCACTCGCGATCCTCTCGAACACCGACCCCGATCTCCTCGACGCGTCGATCCAGGCGATCGGTGTGCCCGTGGAGGCGGTCGTGACGGCGCGCGAGGCGGGCTCGTACAAGCCCGCGCACGCACATTGGCACCGCCTCTTCGAGCGGCCCGACGTCGACCGCGATCGCCACGTCCATGTCGGCGCGAGCCTCTTCCACGACGTCGCACCGTCCCTCGAGCTCGCGATCCCGGTCGTGTGGATCAACCGCGAGGGCGAGGTGCCAGACCCGCCTCCGACGGCGGAGCTCGCGAGCCTTGGCGGCCTCGCGGACACGCTCGACCGACTCGTCCCGCGATGATCCCCGAACCGCCCGCGCCGTTCTTGGCTCTGCGTCCGAGCATGGCGGACGCCGGGGAGATCGCAGAGCTCATCACCGCCCTCGACCGTGTCCGGGGCGTCCTCGAGGAGACGACCGAGGCCGACGTTCGCCGCGACTGGGCCGAAACTGACTTCGCGACCGACGCGGTCGCCGTCCGGGATGGCGACCGACTCGTCGCCTTCGGTGTGGCCGAGCGAACGCCGACGGGCGGCTTCTTCGACGGCTACGTCCATCCGGACTCGGTCGGCCACGGCCTCGGCCGGTATCTCATCCGAACGCTCGAGCCTCACGCTCGGGAGCTCGGCGAGGGTCCGACGGTGCGCACTACCGTGAGCCTCACCGACGACGATGCGCACCGTTTGCTCGAAGCGGAGGGGTACCGGCCGGTGAGGCGTTGGCTCCGCATGCTCGTCGACCTCGACGCAGAGCCAATCGTTCCGGAGATTCCCGGGGTCGAGATCCGCCCGCTCCGGCCGGGGGAGGAGCGGGCGTTTCACGACGTCTTCGAGCGGAGCTTCGCCGCGCACTGGGACCACGTGCCGGGGCCGTTCGAGGAGTGGTGGCCGAAGCTCGTCGAGCGAAGCGGCGGCGACCTCTCACTTCTCTTCGTCGCGGAGCGCGCCGGCGCGATCGTCGGGGAGACGTCGGGCCTCCGCGAGCGGTACCGCATGGGGTGGGTGGGAACCGTCGGCGTCGTTCCCGAGGCGCGCGGTCTCGGGATCGGCCGCGCTCTCCTGCTGCACCAGTTCGCCTCGCAGTGGGAACGTGGACAGCGTCGTGTGGGTCTCGGGGTCGATGCCGGGAACGAGACCGGCGCGACACGGCTCTACGAGTCCGTCGGGATGACCTCGCCGTGGGGGGCCGTCGCGTACGAGAAGGAGCTGGCGGGCGGTACGGTGTCGTCGTGAGCCGATTGCGTGCCCGTTGTCCGCACTGCCGGACATTGACGGCGGTCGCGTTCGGCGCGGTGTACGAGTGCCACTCGTGCGGGCGGGAGTTCGCGAGCGGACTCGTGCGCGTCCCGCGGGCGTGGGGCGACGGCGGCGAGCCAATGGTCGAGGCCGCGTACCTCTCCGTCGAGCTTCCCGAGGTCGCGGTCGTCGAAGAGGCGACCCTCGAAGAACAGAACCTCGCTCTCGCGGCCGCACTCCCCGACCGGCCCGTCGTCCTCGGCGGCTGCTGCTGCGCCCACATCGGCGCCGTCGAGGGGCTCGCTGCGCGCGACGGAGACGTCGCTGTCGTCTGGCTCGATGCACACGGAGACCTGAACACACCCGAGTCCTCTCCGAGCGGGAACCTCTGGGGGATGCCGCTGCGGATGCTCCTCGACGCCGGCACGATCGACGCGCGGCGAACCGTGCTCGTCGGAGCGCGGAGTCTCGACCCGGCAGAGGAGGAGCTGATCGCCGCGGGTGGCCACCGTTCCGTGCCGGAAGCCGTTGCGGAGGCGGTCTCGGGTGCCGACGCGGTCTACGTCGCGCTCGACGTCGACGTGCTCGAGCCCAACCCGGCCGTCGTGGCGTTCATGCCCGAGCCGGGCGGACTGGCCGAGGACGAGGTCATCTCGCTCCTCGAGGACGTTCGGGCGGCTGCGCCTGTCGCCGGCGCGGGGGTAACCGGGCTCACCGCCGCTCCGGGGAACGCCGCCGCGGTTACACGATTCACCAATGCACTCGGCTTTTAAGAGCACGCCCTCGCAGGAGGCTTAAGATGCCGAACCTATGGCGAGCCGCATCGACGTCTCGATCGAGCACCGCGGAGACGGGCAGCCGGCTGATGGGAAGAAGCATCCGAACACGTGCCCGAGGTGCGGCTCCCACTACCGGGACGACGAGCTCGACGCGACGCTCCGGGTCTGCCCGCACTGCGGTCATCATTTCCCCGTCCGTGCCCGCGATCGCATCGTGCAGCTCGCCGACGGGGGCACGTTCGTCGAGCATGACGCCGACCTCCGCTCCGCCGATCCGCTCGGGTTCTTCGATCTGAAGGCGTACACCGAGCGGCTCGCCGAGGCCGAGGCTTCGACTGGGCTCGGCGACGCGCTCGTCGCGGGGGGCGCAGCGATCGAGCGGCGCGCGTGCGAGCTCGCGGTCATGGACTTCGCGTTCATGGGCGGGTCGATGGGGAGCGCCGTCGGCGAGAAGTTCGCCCGCGCCGCAGAGCGCGCGGCCGAGCGTCGCGTCCCGCTCGTCTGTGTCACCGCGTCCGGCGGCGCGCGCATGCAGGAGGGAATCCTGTCGCTCATGCAGATGCCGAAGACGGTGACTGCGGTCGACCTCCTCCGCGATGTCCCCTCGCCCTTCGTCACGGTCATGACCCATCCGACCACGGCCGGCGTCCTCGCGAGCTTCGCGAGCCTCGGTGACGTCATCGTCGCCGAGCCCGGCGCGCTCCTCTCGTTCACCGGCCCGCGTGTCGTCCAGCAGACCACGAGGGAGAAACTCCCCGACGACTTCGGCCAGAGCGAGTCGAACTCCCGGTTCGGGCACGTCGACGCGATCGTCGCGCGTCGTGACCTGCGTCCCTACCTCGGGCGGCTCCTCGCCCTCTTCGACCGTGGCAGCTGATCCGAAGCCCCGCGACGCCGAGCAACTTCGCCTGCGGCAGCGCCTGACGAAGCTGCGCGATTTGCCTCTCCTTCGAGGCGTGGGCGTCTCGGGCGAGCT